>Ga0206814_10300_pt1 | contig 12606 bp, 8 predicted proteins | sample Alteio_BWOrgCont_90_FD_152850 | JGI IMG/M metagenome (GOLD analysis project Ga0206814, IMG submission 152850) | Enriched cells from forest soil in Barre Woods Harvard Forest LTER site, Petersham, Massachusetts, United States -... | ecosystem: Environmental > Terrestrial > Soil > Temperate forest >...
CGAACCCCTCACCGTCAAGAACCTCGCTCAGACGAACTTGACTTCGTGTGACCCAGGCCAACAGCAATATCCGTATGCGCCACCCACAGATCCTCTTGCCGCTCTCGAACATTGCGCGTACACATCGCCATACCTCGATTTTACGAACGATGCACGTGGATACTACACTACTATTCCTGTCAGGTATCAGAACTTTCACCACAGGCAGTTGTGGAATGGCTGCGGCACAAGGACAACCGTAGATAGATACGCTATCCAGGCGATGGCCAGCTACAGGCAGTGCAGTTTGCGCTGTGTGCCATCGAAAGCGACGAAGTGCCGGCTTCCAGGGCATCCCTCTGCAAAAGGCCGGCATATCGCTGCTTGCCCTTGTGCCTCCGGCGGAGTCGGCTATGGAAGATTAGCAGCAGGCGCGGCGTGTCTTAAGGATGGCTTCAGCTAGTTCGATAGATAATGTTGCATGCGTGTTTTGCTCATCGAGGACGAGGAGCGGCTAGCCGAGAATGTGGCCTGCGCACTGCGTGAGGCGTCTGGCTTCGCGGTGGACTGGGCTGAAGATGGCGCGATCGGGATTACACTCGCAGAAAATCGCTGCTATGACCTTATCATTCTCGATCTCATGCTGCCGAAGCTGGATGGTGTTGGTGTGCTGAAGCGTCTGCGGGCGGCCAAAGATGAAACACCGGTGCTCATTCTCACGGCGCGAGATGAAGTGACTTCCATCATCAGCTTGCTCAATGCAGGGGCGGACGATTATCTGAGCAAGCCCTTTGACTTGGGCGAGCTGCTGGCGCGCGCCAAAGTTCTGATTCGCCGGGGTAAGGGAGTAGCGCATCCGACGCTCAGAGTGGGTGATCTGCAGGTAAGTACGCTCGAGCAGACGGTGCACAGACGAGGAGAAGAGATCACGCTCTCTCCAACGGAATATCGAATTCTCGAATACCTGATGCATCGCCCGCGGGTCATTGTCTCCAAGCGGGAGCTTCTGGAGCATCTCTACGATTACAACTGGGAGCACCACTCGAATGTGATTGAGGTGCATGTTTCCAACCTACGCAGGAAGCTGGATGGCGGCGATCTGATATCGAGTATTGAAACGCTTCGCGGGCGGGGCTATCGCCTGCTGATCAGCAAAGCGAGCGACGAATGAAGTCCTATTCGATTACGCGGCGGCTGATCACAACAGTGCTGGTCATCGAGCTGGTCTCTGCGCTTTGTGTGGCTGCTGTCGCGTGGATTTACGAACGTCATGCACACTTTCATGCTTTTGACGTTCTGCTGCTTGGACGGGCTGACTCGATGCTTGGAGCTGTCCAAGACGCGGAGGATGCAAACGACAACGTGATGCTGGATGGAACCGAAACGAATGTTCCTCCAGATGATGTGTATGAAGTGGCCGATGCGAGTGGCAGGATATTGGGACGATCTTCGAACTGGCAGGGCAGCGCCGCTTCGGTGCTCAAGGAGAGGGGTCCGAGAGAACCTCATGGACCCGGTCACGAGAGCTTTTATGAGACTGAGATCCAGGGCAGAGCTTACCGGGTGATCCGTCTGCAGGGATTGCGAATTGTCGATCCCGGAGATAGAGGCGGCGGCGTTCGGCGATATGTAACTATATACTATGGATCGTCGGTGAAACGTGTGTGGGGCGCGGTGATACGCTCAGTGAGCTTCTATGCGATCAGCAGCCTCTTGGTGCTGGCATGCACAGGAATTCTGATGACGTGGTTGCTGAAACGTGGGCTCGCACCGCTGCATCAGCTGGCCGCGAGTGCTTCGCGCGTGTCCGTGACCTCGTGGAGTTTTAATCCGCCTCAGGAAGCGAGGAAGGCCAGGGAGCTTGCTCCGTTGGTCGCAGCGCTGGAGGTGCTGCTTGGCGGCTTGCAGCTCTCGTTTGAGCAGCAGCGACGGTTTGTGGGCGATGCTGCGCATGAGTTGAAGACCAGTGTTGCGGTGGTGAAGTCTTCTTTGCAGTTGTTGAGCATGAAAGAGCGCAGTGCGAAGGGATACCAAGCTGGCTTGGAGCGCTGCCTTACCGATTGCGAACGAATGGAGTCGATCGTGGCGCAAATGCTGACGCTTGCGCGGCTGGAGGAAGAGATAAAGTCTGAAACGGCTGCGACGCCAACCGAGATTTTTCGGTGCCTGGAGGATGTTGTTCTAGAACTGCAGGCGATCGCGGAGATGAAGGGCGTTTCGATTCAGACACATGGCGAGCCTTCGCTGATGGCTAGCATCGAGGCGGAGCAGTTCAAGCTGCTGTGCACGAATCTTTTGATGAATGCGCTTCAACACAGTCCCGCGGAATCTGTGATTGCAGTGGAGTTCAAGCGAGAGGGATCTAAGATAGAGATGACCATCCGCGACCGAGGCGAGGGTATTGCCGCTGAGGATATTCCTTACATCTTTGACAGGTTTTCGCGCAGTGACCTATCCCGCAATCGAAAGACCGGCGGCACGGGACTTGGTCTTGCCATTTGCAAAGCGTCCGTCGACAGGGTCGGCGGCACTATCGCAATCCTGAGCGAGGTGAATGCGGGGACTACAGTCGTGGTGCAGCTGCCTGTTGCAAACAGTGTCACGGTTCGCGCGTAAAGACTTTTCGAAATTACAAGGTTCTTCAGGCCGTCTTAAGGTTGCCATGAAATAGTACGAGGAGTGGCGGTCTATGCTGTCACGTTGCATTGGAGACAGATATGAAAATGACGCTCATAATTCGCAACTGCCGTATGCTAGGCATGGTTGCAACGATTGCCGTGGCAGCTACTTTGCCAGCCTTGGCGCAGAAACCCTATAGCGTAGAAGACAGATGGAAGGTGGGAGGCGAGGGTGGCTGGGATTATCTTTTGGCCGACTCAAGCGTACAACGGCTCTACATTACTCACGGCGGCCGGGTAGAGGTGCTGGACGCGGCCACCGGCAAATCGATTGGCGCGATCACCGGCCTGAAGGGGACGCACGGGGTTGCGCTCGATGATTCCGGCAGGTATGGGTACATCAGCGATGGCGGCGCGAACGCGGTGGTGGTGTTCGATCGCAAGAGCCTGCAAACAGTGACTTCGATTTCGGCTGGCACCAATCCCGATGGAATTGTATTTGAGCCGGTAACCAAGACTGTGTGGGCTTTTAACGGGCGCAGCAAGGACGTCACGGTGATTGATACCAATACCCAGAAGGTGATTGCCACCGTGGCATTGCCGGGCAAGCCGGAGTTTCCAGTAGCCGATGGCAAGGGATTTGTTTTTGACAACATCGAAGATAAGAATATGATTGTGCGCCTCGATGCCAAGGACCCCAAGGTGACGGCGACATGGTCCGTAAGCCCCTGCGAATCGCCGTCGGGTCTGGCCATCGATCGCGCAGGGCGGCGGTTGTTTGCGGTGTGTGATGAAAAGAAAATGGCTGTCGTCAATGCAGATACCGGCAAGGTGATCGCGACCCCTGCAATCGGCGACGGACCGGATGCAGCTGGTTACGATTCGAAGTCCAATCTGGCGTTCTCCTCAAACGGTGAAGGCTCGGTTACGATCGTGGACGCGAGCAACGGCAGCTACAAGGTGAAGCAGACGCTAGCCACCCAACAAGGGGCGCGCACCATGACGCTGGACCCGGTCACAGGCAAGATTTATGTCGTGACTGCGCAGTTTGGTCCGCGCCCTGCGGCTACGGCAAGCAACCCACGGCCGCGCCCGGCAATCGTTCCGGGCAGCTTCACGGTGATTGTCGCGGGGCATGAATAGCTTGCACTTGCAACCTTACGGCGGGACTGCCACCGGTCGTTCCGCCGGATACACAACTATGCGAATGATTTCTCTGATGATTGTTTCCGCCGCCTTAGTGGGGCCGATCGCCGCATCCGCGTTCGGCCAGCAGACGCAGGTTACAGCATCGCAGGCGACTTCGCGGGAGCCTGCTTCTAGTGGGATAACGCTGCAGGATGCGATTGCCCGCGCCAAAACGAACGAGCCCACCTTTGCCGCAGCAGTTGCGGCGAACAAGGTTGCGGCTCTGGATCATTCGCTGGCGCGGTCGGCGCTGCTGCCCAGCGTGGTGTATCACAATCAATACCTCTACACCGAGTCGGCCCATGGCCCAAGCCAGTCGGCGAACGCCAGCACTGCGGAAGCAACCAGTATTCCGCGTTTTATCGCCAACAACAGCGTTCACGAGTACACCAGCCAGGGTGTGGTGACGGAGACCATTGGTGCGCAACAGGTGGCGGCGGTGAGACGGGCTTCGGCCTTGGCCTCGGTGGCCTCAGCTGAACTGGAGATTGCACGCAGGGGACTGGTGGTCACGGTTGTGAGTCTCTACTATGGGGCGCTCGCTGCAGACCACAAGATGACAGTGGCGCAACGGGCGTTGCGGGAGGCGAGCAGCTTTACAGAGCTTACTCAGCATCGCGAAGATGCCCGCGAGTCCGCCCATGCTGACGTGGTGAAAGCGCGCCTGCAGCAACAACAGCGCGAACGCGAATTTGCCGACGCGAAACTGCAAAACGAGAAGGCTCGGCTGGATCTTGCGGTTCTTCTTTTCTCCGATCCGCACCAGGCTTACGCGCTGGTGGATTTCGCCACACCCGCGCCGCTGCCTACTCGCCAAGAGATGGAAGCTTTGGCTTCCCAGAACAATGCCGAACTGAAGAGTGCGCTGGCTTCGATGCATGCTGCGAATCTGGATGTGATCGCGGCTCGCGCAGCTTATCTGCCTGACCTCGGACTGAACTTCAACTACGGCATCGATGCGCCGGAGTTTGCCGTTCACGGACCGGATGGCACGCGCAATCTTGGATACTCTGCCGCGGCGACACTTGATATTCCTGTATGGGATTGGTTCGCGACCCATGACCGCGTCAAGCAGAAGGCTGCGATGCGCGACTCCGCGAAAGTTACTCTCACGGCGACCCAGCGCCGTCTGGTCGCTCAATTGGATGAGTTTTACGCGGAAGCAACGGTGGCGCGCGACCAGCTTCTGTCTCTCGACCAGAGCGCCGAAACCGCGCGAGAAAGCCTTCGGCTGGTTCGGCTTCGCTATTCCTCGGGGGAGTCCACGGTGCTCGAAGTAGTGGATGCGCAGAGCTCGCTTGTGACGGCCGAAGGTGCACGGGAAGACGGTATTATTCGCTATCAAACGGCCTTGGCCAACCTACAAATACTCACGGGAACGATGTGATGATGCCAGCCAGAACTCTTTCTGCCCGATTCAACCGACTGTTCGTTCAGGGATGCTGCGCGAGCGTGGCGATCTTTTCTGCTGGTTGCCACAAGGCGGAGACGGCGCCTGCTCCGGAGGTGACCGTGCAGGCCGCGCAGCCGCACCAGGGAAGCATCTCCGAACAGATTACGGCGGACGCCACGCTTACTCCGCTGGCCCAGGCCGCGATCTCACCCAAGGTGACGGCGCCGGTGAAGAAGTTCTATGTGCAGCGAGGAGCGAGGGTGAAGGCTGGCGAGCTGCTGGCCACGCTCGAGAACGGCGATCTTTCGGCAGCCGCGTTAGACAACCAAGGAGCGTATACCGCAGCCAAGGCGGGTTATGATACGGCGACGCAGGCTACGGTTCCGGAGGATTATTCCAAGGCGCAGCTAGATCTGACGCAGGCCAAAGCGAACCTCGACCTGAACCAGAGCATTGTTGCCGCGCGTACGCAGCTCTTTGCGCAGGGGGCAATTGCAGGACGCGATCTGGACACCGCCAAGGCAGCCCTGGTGCAGGCGCAGGCAGCCTACGATATCGCAAAACAGCATTTCGAATCGGTGCAGAAGACCAGCAACAAGGCCTCGCTGGAGTCTGCCAAAGGCCAGCTTGATTCGGCCAGAGGCAAGTACCTTGGCGCGCAGGCACAGCTCGGCTATACCGAGATTCGCAGCCCTATTGATGGCGTGGTGACGGATCGTCCTTTGTTTGCTGGAGAAACCGCGCCGGCGGGAACGCCACTTATTACAGTGATGGAGACTTCAACACTGATTGCCAAACTGCACATCGCGCAGGTTGAGGCTCAACAACTGTCGGTTGGAACTCCTGCGACTATCAGTGTGCCCGGAATGGATGATCCGGTGGATGCGAAGGTCTCGCTGATCAGTCCCGCGCTCGACACCGGCAGCACCACGATCGAAGTATGGCTGCGCGTGGACAACCCGAAGAATGCGCTCAAGGCTGGAACGCCTGTTCACGCTTCGATCACCGGCCGCGCCGCTCGCAACGCATTGCTGATTCCAATCGAAGGAGTGCAAACGGCGGCCGACGGAAGCAAATACGTCATGGTCATTGCCAGCGACGGCGCCGCGCATAAGCATCCCGTCACGGTCGGAATTCAGTCCAACAAAGAAGCGGAGATTCTTACCGGGATCACGGCAAAAGACAGCGTAATAACCACGGGCGCCTACGCGCTCGACGATGGAACCAAGGTGAAGGTGAGCGCGGCCGGCGACGATAAACCGGAAGCCGGAAAGGGCGGAGACGATAAGTGACTCTGCCGCCTTCCAACTCAGAGAAGACCTTCTGGCTTTCGCGACTCTCGACGCCGATCTTTTTCTTCATGATCGCGTTGACTATCGCGGGCATATACGCCGCCACGCAAGTGCCGATCTCCGTCTTTCCCGATACGAATTTTCCGCGCGTGGTGATTGGCGTCGACAACGGCGTGATGCCGGTGGAACAGATGCAGGTGACGATCACCAAGCCGATTGAAGATGCGGTCAACTCGGTGCCGGGACTGAGAACGGTTCGAAGCACCACGAGCCGAGGTTCGGCCGAGATCAGCCTGTTCTTCGACTGGAATGTGGACATGTTCCACACGTTGCAACTTGCCGACGCTGCTTTATCCAAGGTGCAGCAAGCGCTGCCGACCACGGCGCGTATCACGACCAACCGTTTGACCTTCGCAACATTTCCGATTCTTGGTTATGCGCTGACCGCGGACGATCGAGGCCCGGCTACTGTATCGCAGACGCAGCTATGGGAGATTGCGACTTATGATCTGAAGTCCCCGTTGAATCGTGTGGAAGGCGTGAGCACGGTGGTGGTGCAGGGGGGCAAGGTTCCGGAGTTTCATATCATTCCCGACGCCACGCGGATGCAAGCCTCAGGCGTTACTTTGCTGGACTTGGTGAATGGCGTGCAGGCTGCGAATATCATCGACTCGCCCGGTCTTTATGAAGCGGACCACCAGCTTGTTCTCGGGCTCATCGGAGCGCAGGCACACTCTGCCGATGAGCTTGCTAATCTGGTCATCAAGACCACTCCCACGGGAGCGCCAATTCGGGTTGCGGACCTGGCTACCGTGGAACCGTCGACCATGCCGGTGTACACCGCTGTTACTTCGAACGGCAAACAGGCCGTGTTGATCAACATTGCAAGGCAGATATCTTCTAACACTGTCCAGGTGGCCAATGCTGTCGCGGATCAGGTCGCTGCTCTCAAGTCCAAGCTGCCGCCCGGCGTGCACCTGGAGCCCTTTTACGATCAGTCGCAACTGGTACGGGAATCGATCGCCAGCGTTCGCGATGCAATCTTTATCGGGCTTCTTCTGGCCTGTGTCATTCTTTACCTCTTCCTGCACGATTGGCGCTCCTCGGTTGTCGCAGGCCTCGTGATCCCGGTTACGGTTGCGATTGCGATTCTGTTCCTGTGGCTGATTGGCCAGTCCTTTAACCTGATGACTCTGGGCGGCCTGGCTGCAGCCATCGGCCTGGTGATCGATGACGCGATTGTGGTGGTTGAGAACATCGTGGTTCATCGCGATGCGGGTCAGTCGCGCGCGGATGCAGTGCGGAGTGCCCTCAGCGAGATCACGGTTCCGCTGATTGGTTCCACGATTACCCCGGTTGTGGTCTTTCTTCCTCTTATTGCCGTCACTGGCGTTACGGGTAGCTTCTTCCGCGCGCTGGCCCTGACCATGACTGCTTCGCTGCTGACCTCGCTGCTTCTGGCGCTGACCTGGACGCCAGCTCTCTCGCTTATGTTGTTGCGCAGCAAGGGCAAGGACACAGTCCGGGAAAAAGAATTAGGGGTATCGTCCGGGGAAAAACACGCACAGATCGGCAGGTTCATGACGCGTGTACTGGCGATTCACGCGCGGGTGCTTGATGGGGCGCTCGGCCGGCCGGCGATGCTTGGATTAGTATGCCTGACCCTGGTTATCGCAGGGTACTTTGGCTATCGTAGTCTTGGTTCGGACTTGTTGCCGGAGATGGATGAAGGCGGCTTCATCCTCGACTACATCATGCCGTCGGGCAGTTCGCTTGCCGAGACTAATCGCGTTCTCGCGCATGTGGAACAGATCTTGCATGATACGCCGGAGGTGGAAATTACGTCGCGACGGACGGGCCTTCAAATGGGTCTTGCGGCTGTGACGGAAGCCAATTACGGCGACTTTACCGTCAGGCTCAAGAGCAAACGATCTCGCCCGATTGACGATGTGATGGCGGATGTAAGAGATGAGATCAAGAAGACGGAGCCTGAGCTTGATGTTGAATTTACCCAGGTGCTGCAGGATATGATCGGGGATCTCTCGAATGCGCCTGAGCCGATTCAGATCAAGCTCTTCTGCAACGACCAGAAGGTGCTGAACGAACTTGGTCCCAGGGTACAGGACGCCATTGGAAAGATTCCCGGCGTCGTCGATACGCAGAACGGCATTGACAATACAGTGAGTGGACCGGCTACCAGCTTTCAGATCAGTCCAGTTCTGGCGGCCCGATTCGGCTTTACGCCTCAGGAGGTTGCGGAAGACTCAACCGCCATCCTCGATGGTCTGCCGACCTCGGAGCCGATGATTGTGAATGGGCGTCCGTATACGGTTCGCATTAGACTGCCGGAAGAAAACCGATCGTCACTCGCGGCTATCGAGAACACGGTCTTCAATTCCAGCGGCGGACATACGGCCACTCTGGGCTCGATTGCCCAAGTGACCCAGCTGCCTCCGCAGAATGAGATTCGGCGCGAGAATCTGCAGCAGCTGATTCTGGTGACCGGCCGGCTGGAGGGCTCCGACCTGGGCTCGGCGATGACCAGAGTTCGAGCTACCGTTGCCGGTTTGCATCTGCCTGCCAACGTGCGCGTCGAGTATGGCGGCACTTATGAGGAGCAACAGAAGTCCTTCCGAGATTTGCTGAGGGTCTTGATCCTGGCGCTGGCTTTGGTTTTTGGCGTCCTGCTGGTGGAGTTTCGCAATTTCTCTGCACCGTTTGCCATTTTGACGAGCTCTGTCCTCTCGATTTCAGGCGTTGTGCTTGCATTGCTTGTTACGCAGACAACCTTCAACGTCGCGAGCTTCATGGGTCTCATCATGGTGATCGGCATCGTGGCCAAGAATGGGATTTTATTGCTTGATGCTGACGACAAGCTCCGCATGAGTGGCATGAACCCTCGTGAAGCCATGCTGCAAGCCGCGCAACGCCGACTGCGGCCTATCGTGATGACCGCCGTGGCTGCGATCTGCGGAATGCTGCCGCTGGCCTTCGCGCTAGGCTCGGGATCGCAGATGCTTCAGCCACTGGCGATCGCGGTTACCGGAGGCATTCTTGTCTCGGTGGTCTTATCGCTGATTGTCACGCCTGTTGTCTATCACATGCTGACGCATAATGCAGCACACTTAGTTGACGGGCAGGGATAAAAGCTTGTTGAGCTTGGTGGACGAGCTAGCTGAATTCTCCAACGCCGAGCCGGCAGGCTTTTTGTACGATGCCGGCATGGTCGAGGTAATTTGCGGTACTTTGGATTAGACAAGGAGAGGGCAGGTTCATGGCAGCTTCGGATAATCTTGCTAGCATTGACCGGCGTCGCTTTTTACGCAGTAGCTTCGCCTTTAGCGCGTTGGCCACACTTGGATCGCTTCCCCGCATTGCGGCTGCTTTGCGGCTCGATTCCAAAGCGGCCGAGCTGCTGATGGTCGGCGACTGGGGATACGATGATGACGACGCTGCACAAGCGGGCGTAGCGCGTGGAATGCGTCTCTATGCGCAGCAGCATCGCATTCAATCACAGGCGCTGCTGATGCTTGGCGACAACTGGTATGGAGAGCTTGCAGGCGGTGTGCAATCTTTGCGCTGGAAGAAGCAGTTTGAGGAGATGTATCCGGCAGAAGCGTTTGATTGCCCCGCTTACGCGATCCTGGGAAACCATGATTATCAGCGCTGGCCGGAGAGTAAAGTCGACGCCGAACTGGAGTACGCGCGTATGGGAAAGACGCGCTGGACGATGCCTGCGCGCTGGTATCGGTTTGAGTTTCCGGCCACGAACCCGTTGATGACTGTGATTGCTCTGGACAGCAATATGCCTTTCGCGGATGGCAGCTCAAGCCGCGGCCGCGACTTCACGCTGACGCCACAACAGCAAGCGGATCAGCTGGCATGGCTGACAACGGAGTTGAAACGGCCACGAACGACGCCTTTCCTGGTGGTGATGGGACATCATCCAGTCTACTCAGATGGAAAACACGGTGATCACCCAATCCTGGTTCGTGACTGGGATCCCCTATTCCACGAGCACAGTGTCCATCTCTATCTGGCTGGCCACGATCACGATATGCAGCATCTCGAGTTCGAACACCACCCGACGAGCTTTTTCCTCTCGGGCGGAGGCGGCGCCGATCTCTACGACTTGAAGATCGACCCTTCCAAGCGCGGCCCGTATGCCCAGAAGGTCTATGGCTTCAGTCATCTCTCGGTAACGCCAAAGCAACTAACACTGCGCCATCTGGATAGCAATGGCCGAATACTTCACGCGTTTGCAAAGACTTCTACGGGCGCAATCACGATCTTATAGAGAATCGATCTTTCTTCGAATAGTAGCGAGCGTGCTCAGCGATGCTATTCGATCGCGACGCTGTCAATTCGCCTTGCTTCCGAGCTTGACACGACCAGCAGTCGCTCTACTCCCAACGCGGGGACGGAAATTAAGAATCAGTCGTACCCGGCAAGATCATCTTTCAGACGCAAATCCCAATTCGTCAGACTCTACTGGCAAAGCTACGCGAGTTCGCTCGACGGAAAATCCAAAAACCAAAATTGGACTGAGTCTGAGTTTCGATGGCGAACGTACGCCTTGAGTGTCATGTAGCTTCAAACAGCAACCAAATAGGTCCAGGAAGTTGTTCTAATCTCCTTCACTCCGAGATCGAGTCGCCGTCGCAGAAGGAGTCGCAACGTTCCACCGTTCATGTATCCGACCTTTGCAGCAATCTCTTCGACACTCGCCTTGCTGGTCTTCAAGAGATGCACCGCGCGTTCAACGCGCAGACTTTGGAAATACGACATTGGAGATTTTCCAAGGACGCTGTGTAGCCGCCGGGTAAGCGTCCTTTTGCTGGCGCCTACGGCTTTCGCAGCACTGTCGAGGGAAAATCTACGTGCGAGCCTGGCACGCGCCCAGCGTTCAAAGTGCTGAACAACCGGGTCGGAGTGGATCAGGGGATCGGTAAGAGCATAAGCGGTCTGAGAAGGCCTGGAATCGACAATAAGATATTTTGCTGTGAGCGAGGCGAGCTCAGGGCTGATACCACGTATCCGCCATAAGGCAAGATCCATATGGCCTAGAGCAGCTCCGGCGGTCACAACGTTTCCTGACTTGACCACCATCTCCGATTCGTCCAGCAATCCCTGAGGGTATCGTTCGCGAAACACTTGCGCCAGCCACCAAGTGGTGATTGCGCGCTGCTGATTGAGCAGACCAGACTCAGCCAGCACAAAGGTTCCAGCACTGGCAGCGCTCAACTTCGCTCCGTCGCTTGCCCATTTTCGAAGCGCCTTCGCAGCATCGCGGACGTCACGGCTGGCTAGAGCTGCTTTCAGAGTGTTGAGAGTCTTGCACGCGATCGCCGGGACAATAACGTATTCAGGCGTTTGTCTTCCAACCAGCTGAATCGGGACCTTTAGGCCGTGTGCCGTCCGGACTGTCTTTCGCATACCCACAATCTTGACTTTGAACTGTGGAACAGCGAGTCCTGTCATCTCAATCAATGCGTTCGCGGTTTGGAATGCATCCAGAATGGCCGACAAGCCCAGATCGAATACACCATCGAGTGCAAGTACATCAACGCGCATGGCACATATGATACCCAATATGGCATTTATGCCAATGGTTAAATTGCCCGCAGGATCCTAGATTGAGCAAGAGCCAATTCTGGCCGCAGAGGTGCGATGGAATGATTACAGTCGGCATTTTGGTCCGCCTAGAAGCGAATCCGGGAAAAGAAGAGGAACTCGCTGCGTTCTTGATGCAGGGCTCGAGCTTGCGAACCGGGAGACGACAACCCCCTTGTGGTTCGCACTTCGACTCAGAGGCGGAAGCCTCGCTATCTTCGATGCTTTCGCAGATGAAACAGGACGACAAGCTCATCTCAACGGACCCATTGCCAAAGCGCTCATGGCGCAGGCTCCCCATTTACTTGCAGGGCCTCCGTCGATTCAGCAGATAGACGTAATGGGCACCAAGCTCACCTGACAGTTTGCCGCACGGTGGTCCCCGTCAAATTCATTTTAAGATAGCCGGCAGTGGCGCTAAGACAGGGGCCACCAACACCCACCATGATGGCAGGCGGCATCTATTTTCCGTGTCAAAAAATACAGGGTGAAACCGAGCCAGTCTTGGGTGGAGAAAAAGCGC
>Ga0206814_10303_pt1 | contig 12443 bp, 9 predicted proteins | sample Alteio_BWOrgCont_90_FD_152850 | JGI IMG/M metagenome (GOLD analysis project Ga0206814, IMG submission 152850) | Enriched cells from forest soil in Barre Woods Harvard Forest LTER site, Petersham, Massachusetts, United States -... | ecosystem: Environmental > Terrestrial > Soil > Temperate forest >...
CGGCCTCCTCACCAGCGAACAAGCCCGCACCATCGCCGACCTCTCCGACAACTTCGGCAACGGCGTCGCCGACATCACCGTTCGCCAAAACGTCCAGCTCCACTGGGTTCGCGTCGAAAATCTTCCCGAACTTCTCGAACGCCTTTGGTCCGTTGGCCTCCGCACCACCGGAGCCTGCGGCGACGTCACCCGCAACATCACCGGCTGCCCCCTGGCCGGCATCCACTCCCACGAACTCGCCGACGTCTCCCCGCTAGCGCTCGCTCTCGACAAAGAACTAGCCGGCAATCCCGACTTCTACAATCTCCCCCGCAAATTCAAAATCACGATCACCGCCTGCCCCGACTGGTGCTCCTACCCCGAAATCAACGACATCTCCTTCACCGCCACCCTCCGCCCACGTGGCACAGGCATTCCTGCCTGTGCTCCGACGACCACCCAACCAAATCCGGGTGCAATCTCAATCGGATCGACCAACAACGACAAATCTTCCTCTTTCACCAGTCACCAGTCACCAATTACCAGTCACGAAACCGGCTTCTCCCTCCGCATCGCCGGGGGCCTTTCCACCGAACCTCACCTCGCCGTCAAACTCAACGCCTTCATCCGCTGGGAACAAGTCCTCCCCGTAGCTCGCGCCATCGCCGAAGTTTTTCGCACCAGCGACGTCCTTCGCCAATCCCGCGAAAAAGCCCGATTAAAATTCCTCTTCCTCCAGCACGGTTGGACCGCCGACTCCTTCTTAGCCGCCATCGAATCCAAGCTCGGCTACAAACTCGATCCCGCCGCTCCCGAACAACTCCCCGCCTCCATCCATCGCGACCATCTCGGCGTCATCCCCCAAAAACAACCCGGCCTCTTCACCATCGGCGCCAACGTAATTCGCGGCCGCATCACTCCCGCGCAAATCCGCGTAGCCGCCGATCTCGCCGAACATCACGGCGACGGCCACCTCCGCGCCACGCCCATGCAGAATCTCCTCCTGATCAACATCCCCGAATCCCGCGTTACCTCCGTCGTCCAGGAACTCGTCGCCAACGGCCTCCCCGTCGAAACCAACGCATTCGTCCGTGGCACCGTCGCCTGCACCGGCTCCGAATTTTGCAAACTCGCTCTCACCGAAACCAAGTCCTACGCCCGCTGGCTCACCGAGCAGCTCGACGAACGTTTTCCCGGCTATCAGGAAGACATCAAGCTCCACATCACCGGTTGCCCCAACTCCTGCGGCCAGCACTGGATCGCCGACATCGGCATCGAAGGCAAAAAAATCAAGCAAGACGGCAAAATGGTCGACGCCTACTATTTCTGCGTAGGCGGCAGCGTAGGCCAAATCGCTGCCATCGCTCGTCCCGTAGGCTACCGCTGTGCCGCCGACGAAGTCCCCAACGCCATCACGCGCCTTCTCGCTCACTTCCACGCTCACCGCCATTCCTCCGAGCCGCTGCAAAAATTTCTCGCGCGCAACTCCACCGAACACCTCCGCTCGATCCTCTCCGGCCAACCAGCCGCCCAAACCGAATTCGCCGTTCGCGATCTTCCCGCCGATCGCGTACCCCATAGCATCGAGGACCGCCCATGAACACTCAACTCGCAACCAGCAACGTAGCTGCAACACAACTTAGCCCAGCGCGTAAGCGCTGGGAAAACTCGTACGAAAATTTCCGAAGCGCCGTAGGCGCGGCACTCACTCGCGAACTCTTTCACTTCTCCGTACCAACTCCGCGGTCTGTTCATCTCCGCGTTAGCATTTCTCTTTCTTCACTCAATCTTTCCTGGAGCACCAACTAATGTCCCTCTTCCCCGCATTCCTGAAACTCACAAACCGCCGAGTCCTCGTCGTAGGCGGTGGCTCGATCGCCGCCCAAAAAATCCCCGGCCTCCTCGAAGCCGGCGCCAGCATTCACGTAATTTCTCCCAAACTCTCTCCCCAACTAGCCGAATGGGTCCGCAACCGCCAGATCGACTGGTCTCCCAAGCCCTTCGAGCCCTCGGATCTTGACGGCGCTTTCCTGGTCATCGCCGCCACCTCGCTCCGCGATCTCAACGCCCAGGTCTATCGCGAAGCCGATCGCCGCAACATTCTCTGCAACGCCGTCGACGACATCGACCACTGCCACTTCTACTACGGCTCCATCGTCCAGCGCGGTGACCTCCAAATCGCCATCTCCACCAACGGCAAAAGCCCCGCGCTAGCTCAGCGCCTCCGCAAGGAACTCGAGGAGCAGTTCGGCCCCGAATACGAATGCTGGCTCGACTGGCTAGGCGCCGCCCGCGAAGCTCTCCGCGCCCAATCCAACGACCCTGAAACCACTAAGCACTGGCTCCACGCCCTGGCCAGCAAACCAATGTTCGAACGCTTCCTCCAACAATCCGTCTCCCCTGAATCCACCAAAGGAGCCGCCTGATGCCCCGCCGTCGCAAAAATGTAGTCGCCGACCTTCAGGTCGGCCCGCGTGGCACAGGCATTCCTGCCTGTGCTCCGACGAGCATCCAGCCTCCAGAGGCCACCGCCTCAATCGGATCTCCCAACTATGAGCATTCCACCTCCGATTCTTCTGCTCGCCACTCGCCACTCGCCACTCGCCGCTGCGCTTCCACCAGTCACAAATCACCAGTCACCAATCACCACCCACAAACTTCTCCCAATTCCAAAGTCTTCTTAATCGGCGCCGGCCCCGGCGACCCCGAACTCCTGACCCTCAGAGCCCTCCGCATCCTCCAATCCGCCGACGTCGTCCTCCACGACTCTCTAATCGGCCCCGAAATCCTAAATCTAATCCCTCCCTCCGCCCAACGCATCGACGTGGGCAAACGCGCCGGCTTCCGCCTCCTAACTCAGCAAGACATCAACTCCCTCCTCCTCTCCAACGCTGCCAAACACAAAATCGTAGTCCGCCTCAAAGGAGGCGACCCGCTCCTCTTCGGCCGCGCCGCCGAAGAAATCCAGGCCCTCCGCGAAGCCAAGATCGACTTCGAAGTCATCCCCGGCATCTCTGCCGCATTCGGCGCAGCCGCGGCCGCAAAAGTTTCTCTCACCGATCGCCGCCTTTCCTCCCACGTCCTCTTCACCACCTTCTCCCGCGCCCCCGAAGCAAAATTCCTCCCCGGCATCGGCCTCACCGCAGACACCACGGTTGTCGTCTATATGCCCGGCCCCGACTACGCCGAAGTCTCCCGCTGGCTCCAGGACGCCGCCGTCTCCCGCGACACCCCCGTCCTCGTAATCTCCAAAGCCTCCCATCCCGATCAATCCCAACACGCCACCACAGTCGCCGGCCTAACCCAAATCGCGCCGCTCCCAGCCCCAGCCCTCCTCCTCGTAGGCCGAGTAGCCGCTTCCGCCGAAGCCCGCGCCACCGTCACCGACGCCGCGTCCGCACGCAATTTCTTTTACGACACAATCGAAGGAGGCCTTCCCAATGCCCGCATCTCCTAACCGATGTAGGGGCGGCTTTACGCCGCCCTCTTGTGGCACAGCCATTCCTGGCTGTGCTCTTGGGCTGTTCTTGTGTTTGTAGGGGTCGGGCTCGCCCGCCCCGTTCTTGGGTTCCGGCCTAGTAGGGCCTGCCTTCTGAGGCGGGCCGCTCTTTCACCTGGTGCGCACAAAAAAATGTTCTCGGAAGGAGAATTAACATGAGCAACACAAACGAAAACACGAAGACAAAAACCGTCCCACGCTTCTCCTTGGACGCTTGGGCTGTCTTTCTGGCCCTCGCCGCCGCCGTCCTAATCCGCGTCGGCCTAATCCACCGCATCCCCTGGTAACTGGGTGCCGCACCCTGCGGTTTTCAGGGTGCGGGTTTTCCTCCCCGTGTAGCGGCCACCTTCAGGTGGCCCAGCTTTTCCGGGGTTTTTCGCCGTCATCCCGACCGAAGGACCTCAACCTGGCCGGTCGTGCTGTTCGCGCACCAACGCCGTCAATCCAGCGACCAACCGCTTCCTGATCGCTGTTATCCGTTCGCCGTTCGCCGTCCGACTGATTACCGATTACTGATAACTGATTACTCTTCCAAAGCTCCACCAAAGAAGGGAACTAAGAAATGGCCGACGCAATCGCACTCCCCCAAAATCCCCCAATCTCCATCTCCACCAAATTCCTCCGCCTCATCCCCGGCGTAGCCCTCCTCGCCGTCATCGGCTTCCTCGGCAAACTCCTCGAAAAAAATATCAATCTCTACGCCAAAGCCCATCATTGGACCATCCCCAACATCGAATACGTCCTTTGGGCCATCCTCATCGGCCTCGCCATCTCCAACATCTTCGGCGTAGCCGAAATCTTCAAGCCCGGCGTAGCCACCTACGAATTCTGGCTGAAAGCCGGCATCGTCCTCCTCGGCTCACGTTTCCTCCTCGGTGACGTCTGGAAACTCGGTGGCGTAAGCCTCCTCCTCGTCTTCGTCGAAATCGCCGGCTCGCTCGCCTTCATGACCTTTCTCGGCCGCCTCTTCGGCCTCCGCCCCAAACTCACCACACTCCTCGCCGTTGGCTCCGCCGTCTGCGGCGTCAGCGCCATCATCGCCACCAAAGGCGCTATCGAAGCCGACGACGAAGACTCCTCCTTCGCCATCGCCGCCATCCTCGCTCTTGGCGCGCTCTCCCTCTTCACCTTCCCGCTGATCGGCCACGCGCTCCACCTTAGCGATCACGCTTATGGAGCCTGGGCTGGCCTCGCGGTGGACAACACCGCCGAAGCCACCGCCGCAGGCGCGCTCTTCTCCGACTCCGCCGCCAAATTAGCCGTCCTGGTCAAAACCTGCCGCAACGCCCTGATCGGTTTCGTCGTCCTCGCCTACGCCATCTACTGGGCCAGCCGCGGCCAGGCCCAAGCCGTAACCAACAAAGCCGCCTTCCTCTGGCAAAAATTCCCCAAGTTCGTCCTCGGCTTTCTTCTAGTCTCTGTCCTAGCCACAGTCGGCTTCTTCACCAAAGACCAAAACACAAATCTAGCCAACCTCTCTCGCTGGGCCTTCCTCCTCACCTTCGCCGGCGTAGGCCTCCGCACCAATTTCCGCGAAATGCGCCAACAAGGCCTCCGCCCATTCCTAGTTGGTTTCATCGGCGAAATCGCCATAGCCACCTTCACCTTGGCCCTGGTAATCGGCGCCGACAAACTCTTCCACCTATAAATCTTGCTTTTATGTTGAGTCGACCAACACTAGAACTTGAGGGTGCCCCATCCTTTGCGATTTTTGCGAAGGGTGGGCTCTTACGATCCAACGCCACAAACGTTCCGCTCCTGGTTATCTCCGCGCCTTTGTAGGGGCCGGGCTCGCCCGGCCCTCTTGGGTTTTCCGTCCGTGTAGGGGCGGCTTTACGCCGCCTTCTTGGTTCCTTCTTTTGTAGTGGCCGACCTTCAGGTCGGCCTTCCGGTTTTCTTCCTCTTGTAGGCCAACCGTAATCACCGGCCCTACAAAAAAAGAGGGGCACGTTATCGGGCGCGCCCCTCTTCTCTGTGACCTCTGAGGCCACTCTGCGAACTCTGTGGTAAACCTTTTCTCTTAGATTCCCAGCACGCTCACCAACTCCTTCACACTCCCCGCGCTCTTATCCAGCGCCGCCTTCTCCTCCGCCGTCAACTTAATCTGAATAATCTCTTCCGCCCCGCCAGCCCCCAATTTCACCGGCACGCCCACAAACAATCCCTTAATCCCATACTCGCCTTCCAGATACACCGCGCAGGGCAGAATCTTCTTCTTATCCTTCAAAATCGCTTCCACCATCTCCACCGCCGCCGCCGAGGGCGCATAATATGCCGACCCCGTCTTCAACAAATTCACAATCTCCGCTCCGCCCTTCCGAGTTCGCTCCACGATCGCGTCAATCCGCTCCTTCGGCAGCAAATCCGGCAAGGGAATCCCCGCCACCGTCGAATACCTCGGCAGCGGCACCATGTCGTCCCCATGCCCGCCCAGCACAAACGAGTGCACGTTCTCCACGCTCACCTTGCACTCCATCGCCACAAACGCGCTCATCCGCGCCGAATCCAGCACACCCGCCATCCCCAGCACGCGGTTCTTCGGAAACCCGCTCACCCGGAACGCCGCCTGCGCCATCGCATCCAAAGGATTCGTCACCACCACGATGATGCACTTCGGCGAGTGCTTCACAATCTGTTCCACAACCGCCTTCACCACGTCGTAATTCGCCTTCAGCAAATCGTCGCGGCTCATTCCCGGCTTCCGCGGGAATCCCGCCGTAATCACCACCACGTCGCTCCCAGCCGTAGCGCTGTAATCTCCATTAGCCGTAGAAATCCCCGTAGCAAACGAATCCGTCCGCGTAATCGGCGTCGACTCCACCATGTCCAGCGCTTTTCCCGCCGGCGCCCCTTCCAAAATATCCGTTAACACCACATCCGCCAGCTCCAGATCCACAATCCTCTGCGCCGTCGTCGACCCCACAAACCCACCGCCCACCACCGTAACCTTCTTCCGGCTCATCCTCATCTCCTGTAGGAGCGGCTTTACGCCGCCTCCGCTCTTGAATCTCTTGTGGCACAGCCATTCCTGGCTGTGCTCTTGGGTTACTCTTCTCTGCGCTTCCTCTGCGTACTCAGCGTCTCTGCTCTAGGATTTTCTTCTCTTCCCGCTGGCTGCGTCCTAACACAATCAAACGCGAAGCCCAAGACCACCAGTCACTAATTACCAGTCACCAGTCACTATCTCCCCGCCGCCACCCCCACCATATTCTCAATAATCGCCGACGCAAACGCGCTCGTCCCCAATTTCGTCCCGCCCGTCATCAACCTCTCCAGATCGTACGTCACCCTCTTCTGCTGGATCGTCTTCGCAATCCCGTCCTCAATCAACTTCGCCGCTTCCTTCCATCCCATAAACTCAAACATCATCGCTCCCGACAGCATCACCGAGCTCGGATTAATCACATCCTTATCCGCATACTTCGGCGCCGTCCCATGCGTAGCCTCAAACACACCATACCCGTCTCCGATATTCGATCCCGGCGCAATCCCTAATCCCCCCACCTGCGCCGCGCAAGCATCACTCAAGTAATCTCCGTTGAGATTCGGCGTAGCCAGCACGCTGTACTCGTTCGGCCTCAGCAGCATCTGCTGAAACACCGAATCCGCGATCCTGTCATTCACCATCAACTTCTTCTTCCATTGGCCTTTCCCGTGCGAGCTCGCAATCGCATCCAGCGTCCGCTTCACTTCCACGTAAATCGCCTTCTTAAACTCTTCCGTCCCCTGTTCCAACCCCGGCTCAATCATCGCCGCATTCTGTTCCACCGAAAGCCCCGGATTCTTCTCCAGATTATCCAGCTCTCCCTCTCTGTCACCGTCTCCCCGCGAAACTCTTCCGCCGCCAACTCATACCCCCAATCGCGGAACGCTCCCTCCGTAAATTTCTGGATGTTCCCCTTGTGCACCAGCGTCACCAGCTTCCGGTTGTGCGCCAGCGCATATTCAATCGCCCGCCGCACCAGCCTCTTGGTCCCAAACGGCGAAATCGGCTTAATCCCCACGCCCGAATCCATCCGGATCTGTTTCTTCCCGCCGCCCAGCATCTCTTTATTCAAATATTCCAGCAGCTTCTTCGCTTCCGGCGTGCCGCTCTTCCATTCAATTCCGATGTACACGTCCTCCGTGTTCTCCCGGAAAATCACCACGTCCATCTTCTCCGGCTCCCGAACAGGGGAGGGAACTCCCTGGAAATACCGCACCGGCCGAACGCACGCATACAAATCCAATATCTGCCGCAGCGCCACGTTCAGCGAACGAATCCCTCCACCCACCGGCGTCGTCAGCGGCCCCTTGATCGACACGCGAAAATCCCGCGCCGCGTCCACCGTCTCATCCGGCAGCCACTCCTTGAACGTATTAAACGCCTTCTCTCCCGCAAAAACCTCAAACCACGCCACGCGCCGCTTCCCGCCGTACGCCTTCTCCACCGCCGCATCAAACACCCGCCGGGACGCCTTCCAGATATCTCTCCCCGTCCCGTCGCCCTCAATGAACGGAATAATCGGATTGTCCGGCACCTGCAGCACGCCGCCCTCATACCCGATCGGCTTCCCATCCCCCGGCACCGCCACCCCGTTATACGCATTCTTCATAGTTGTCCCCCGGTCCCCTAAGCCTTTGTAGCCGCCGCCTTCTGAGGCGGGCGCCGTTTCCCGTAGCGCCGACTTCCAGCCGGCCAGCGCTCTTGGTTTTCTCTTGTGGCACAGCCATTCCTGGCTGTGCTCTTGGGTTTCCTATCTAACGTCACCCAACAAAAAACTTGGGTGCCCCATCCTTCGCGCTTTTTGCGAAGGGTGGGCTCTTACGTTCGAACGCCTACCCGCTTCGCTTCTTCTTTCTTCTCTGCGCGTCCTCTGCGAACTCAGCGTCTCTGCGTTAGATTTCTCTTCTCTTTCTTCCACAACGCCCCTCACCGAACCCAAAACAATATCACACCGCCACCCCCTCCCCGAAATTCCCTCGCACCAAAAAATCTTGTCCGAATCGCCATCTCCGGGTTATCAATAAACATGTCTCCCTCCGAAATCCAAATCCGCCAACTAACCCCCTCCGACGCCGAATCCTTCTGCGAACTCCGCCTCGAAGGCCTCCGCCTCAACCCCGAAGCTTTCGGCAGCACCTACGAATTCGAAAAAGACCAGCCCCTAACCAGGTACACCGGCTGGCTAACCAACTCCAACGTCTTCGGCGCGTTCCAAAATTCCCACCTGATCGGCACCGCCAGCTTCACCCAACTCTCCGGCCTCAAAGACTCCCACAAGGGTCTCCTCCGCGCCATGTATGTCCGACCCACCCACCGCCGCTCCGGCGCCGGCCGCCAACTAGTCCAAGCCATAATCGAACTCGCCCGCCAAAAAGTAGAACTACTCCAACTAGCCGTAGTCAGCACCAACCAACCCGCCCTCCGCCTCTACGAATCCCTAGGCTTCCGCCAATACGGCCTCGAACCCCGCGCCCTAAAACACAACGGCCTCTACTCCGACGAAATCCTAATGTCCCTCGACCTCGCCCAATAATGTGGCACAGGCACTCCTGCCTGTGCTCTTCTCTGCGTCCTCCGTGTTAAATCGGACATTCGCACACACCAATAACAATGAATCGGCCACGGCGCCGAGGCTCTATTCCCTCCGCACCCTCGACGCCGTAGATGCCCACTCAGCCGCAAAGTAAAGCCCCATGGGGCGGCCTGACGCCGCCCGCTTCCCATATCTCCTCCTGAAGGCACTTCGCGACGGGCACGCGCTCCGTCGTAGCGTCCACCTTCAGGTGGACCGGCAGTCCGCCAGTTCCCACAAATGTAAAAGGGCGAGTTCAAATGCTTCTGCCAATCAAAAGCGCCAGAGGCGCGACATAAATTAGCCCCGGGCGTTAGCCCGGGGAAAAGATCACAATACAAACGAGCGCCGTAGGCGCGGCAGATTCATCTGCAACAACACCTCCGCCCACACCAATTCCCATCGCCCCAAAACAGGACAGGGAACTCCGCGTTAATTTTTCTTCAAGGAATTAGCGGCTCTCAGGACCGATGCCGCTCCGACAAATGCGAACTCACCACCGAAATCACCAGCAACCCAAACACTGCCAGGCCCAGAATCATCACCATCATTGGCTTACCCCCGAACGCTCAGATTCAGTGCAAGCCAATCGCCATTATCCACCCCTTACTTTGCTTCAACTTAACCATCTCTTCCCCCAATTTCTGTATCCACTGCACGACATTTCTACCATCCACCTCACAACCTCTTCACTCCAGTCCTAGAACCTTCTTCCCATTACTCACCAGCCCTGCGTGCGGCCAAAAAAGCTCGCTTCCTGATCGCTGTTATCTGTTCGCTGCTAACTGCTCGCCTCTTACCGATTGCCGATTACCGATTACCGATTACCGATTACCGATTACTTCCTCAACTCAACTCTTATTCAAATGTATCGACCCATCCCCCGTCCTCACCACAATCGCCTGCCCGCCACCATTCATCTTTCCCATAATTTTCGTCGAGCTGAACGTCCCCTCCACCGTCACAGGAATTCCCAGGCTGATCCGCCCATCATGCGTGCTCGCATCCAGGTTCGCCTGCATCTCTCCCGGCAAATCCAGATCCACGCTTCCATCACCGGTATGAATATTCCACGGCGCCGCCACCGTCGATCCCTGGTTCGCTCGCGCCGTCACGCTTCCGTCTCCCGTCCTTATCGTCAACCCGTCAAACCGACCTTCCACATTCACGTGCCCGTCGCCTGTCGTAATGTCCGCCCGCCCATCCAGCGCGCGCCCCTCAATGTGCCCGTCGCCCGTGTGCAACCGGATATTCCCGTGCGCGCCCTGCACCATAATGTGCCCGTCGCCCGTCCTTACATCCAGATTTCCGTTAATCGAATCCGCTTCCACCGACCCATCCCCCGTGGTCACTTCCAGATCCGCATCCTTCGGCATATGCACTTCCACCCGTAGGCTCGTATGCCGCACCCCAAAATTGAACCAACTCCCGCCGTGCGTCTTCGCAATCACTTCCACGGAATCGCCGTTCTGCGAAGTGGTCACCTGCAGATCCCGGTCCAGCTTGTACCCCGTATACTCCACCCGGATCTCCACCTGCTTGATATCTCCCGTGGACACCCGCACTGCCCCATCATCCGTCTGCACCCGCACATGAGCGTGCCCCGCCACCGTAAACGTCTTCGCAACCTCATCCGCCTGCACCCCAACCGGCGCCACCAGCATCCCCCCGCCAATCAACGCCCCGGCCAGCATCGCGCCAGCTAACCCCCTGCATCTCCCAGCCGATAGCATCGTCATCCGTTGCTCCAATCCCGTCATATTAGGGCCTCCGCGCCCGTCCTACATCCAGAAACGCATTCCCCACCCCAAATGTTCCCTCGGAAACACCCTGGTAGCGTCCACCTTCAGGTGGACGCGGCCCCTCTTCTCCGTGACCTCTGCGCTCCGACCTCTGCGCCCTCTGCGTTAAAATCCGGCCTCTTCTCCTACTTCTTAGCCGTCTTTTTCTTCGCCCCAGGTTTAGCCCGCAACGCTCCCAAAAACTCCTTCACCGGCAGCGTATTGATCACATCCTTCTTCTCCAACCACCCTCGCCGCGCCATCACCACTCCATACCGGATAAAGCTCAAATTCGCCGCCACGTGCGAGTCCGTCGATATCACCACCTTCACCCCGCGCTCCTTGCACATCCGCAAATACACGTCCTTCAAATCCAGCCGGTCCGGGTACGAGTTGCACTCCATCGCCACCCCATGCTTCGCGCAGGCATCCAGCACCTTCTCCATGTCGTAATTGATCCCATCCCGTTTCGTCAAAAGCCGCCCGGTCGGATGCCCGATAATCTGGCAATACGGATTCTCAATCGCCGCCAGCATGCGCTCCGTCATCGCCTTCCGGTCCAGGTTGAAATACGAATGGATCGAGCACACCACCACGTCCAGTTGCTCCAGAATCTCGTCCGAATAATCCAGCGCCCCGTCCTTCAGAATGTCCACTTCCGATCCCGCCAACACTCGAATCCCCGGCCCCTTCTCATCCGCCGCCCGCAGCTTCTTGATGTGCGCTGCCATCCGCTTCTCGTCTAACCCGTTCGCCACCGTCACCGCTTTCGAGTGGTCCGTGATCGCGATGTACTCATGCCCAAGTTCCCGCGCCGCCGCGGCCATCTCCTCGATCGAATTCTTCCCGTCGCTCGCCGTCGTATGCATCTGCAGGTCGCCCTTAATGTCCCGCAGCGCAACCAGCTTCGGCAATTCGTACTTTTCCGCCACCACAATCTCTCCCGTGTTCTCCCGCAACTCCGGCGGCACAAATTCCAACTTCAACTTTGCGTAAATCTCCTCCTCCGTCCGCCCCGCGATATGCTTCCCAGCCTTGCTTTTGTAGCGGCCGCCTTCCGAGGCGGGCGCCTTTTCTCCACCCTCCTCCAACACCGCCAACTCATACTCGTTCAACGTCATCCCCATCTCGTTCGCGCGTCCGCGCAACGCCACGTTGTGCTCTTTCGACCCCGTGAAATACAGCAACGCCGCCCCAAAATTCTCCTTCTCCAATAACCGCACATCCACCTGCAACCCGTCCTCCAGCGTAAAACTCACCTTGTTCTCGCCGTGCGCCAGCGTCTGGTCGATCCCCGGAAACTTCAAAATGTGCGCCGCAAGCGCGTCCACTTCCTTCTGCTTCGTGTGCCCCGCCGCCAGCGTCACCAGCAAATCCAGGTCCCCCACAGTCTCCTTGCCCCGCCGCAGCGACCCCGCCGGCGTCACGCTCTCCACGCCTTTTCCCGCCTTCTGGATATGCGCCATAATCGCGATCGCCGCCTCTTCTCCCCGGCTGATCAAAAATCTCCCCGACGACTTCTTGAACACTTCCACCGCTTTGAGAATATTCTGCTCGCTCTTTTCCCCGAATCCCGCCAGATCCCGCAGCTTGCCTTCTTTCGCCAGTTTCTCCACGTCCGCCACG
>Ga0206814_10304_pt1 | contig 12435 bp, 5 predicted proteins | sample Alteio_BWOrgCont_90_FD_152850 | JGI IMG/M metagenome (GOLD analysis project Ga0206814, IMG submission 152850) | Enriched cells from forest soil in Barre Woods Harvard Forest LTER site, Petersham, Massachusetts, United States -... | ecosystem: Environmental > Terrestrial > Soil > Temperate forest >...
GATGATTGTGTTATTGCCATTGGCATTGGTCAGAGAGGAATTGCCAAAGATAATCGGCTTGCTGAGCGCATTGCTCATGCTGAAGACTTGCAGCACCGCGTTGTCTTCAATGGTCAGTATGCCGTGGTTCCCCAATGTCGTTGCGCCATTGACTTCCAATGTGCCGGCCTGAACATCCACGTTGCTTAACGCCGCATCCGAATCCACATTGGCGATGCTCATGAAGTATGTCCCCTTCTTGGTGATGTTGTAAGCGTTGCCGCCTGTGTTCAATGCACCGTGTTGCGCCGCAGTGCCGCGGATATCAAAACGACCGCTACTGCTGCCGCCAAAGGTTGTGTCGCCAGTCAAACTCACGCGCAATAGCGCGTTCTGCTGGTTGGTCGTCGTGTTGTTTACAATCGCGCCGGACGTGCCGTCCACGCCTGCGCCCGAAACACTCACCACTTTACCTACAGCCACCGCGTTGGCCGCAATGCCCTGACCGCTGACATCCAGGGTCGTGCCCGCGGGAATGGTCAGTGTTCCATTGGTTGAACTCAAAGCGCCCGAGTTGGCCACTGCCAAAGTCACACCCGGCACCACATAAACATTGCCGGCGATAGAGCTGCTGCCGCTCAACACCGTCGTCGAGGGATTCGGGGGATTAACATTATTGGAGATAAGAATGCCGCCGCTGCCCGATATCGAATTGGAGATGGTCAGGATGCTGTTGTTGCGGTTGAACACCAGCGTGCCGTTGTCGCCCACCGCGCCCCCACCCAAACTGCCGTTGACATCATTGATGCCGACTTGCACTGTGCCTGCGCCAACGCTCAAGCCGCCGGTGTAACTGTCTCCACCCGAATTGTCCAACGTCAGTTTGCCACTGCCCAGCTTAGTCACTCCGTTGGTGCCGGTGATCGCTCCCACGCCGTTGAAGGTAAAATTGAGGATCGCATTGCTTACCGTCACGCCGGCAGGCGCAAAGTTTGTCGTCAAATTGATCACATTGGTCCGTGCACTGTCGTCAAAGGTCACCAATGAGCCATCGGTATAGCTGGCCGCAGTATGCGCCGGCTTGTTCGTCCAGTCGTTGGCCAGAAAATCCCATGTGCTGTTCAACGCACCGCTGCTAAAGCCCACCCACGTCAACGATGGCGTGATCGGCCCGTTGGTCATACACAGCACGATTTGCTTGTTGACCGTGTCGTTGGAAACGAATCCGCCAAACGGGGGAAATCCGCCCGCAGGCAACGAGGCCGCGAGTGTCGAGGCAAGACCATTCAAGGTCGTGTAAGTGGCAATCTCAAATGTCTTGGGATAAACATCAATCAGCGGCATGACCACCGGCTGAATCAAGTTGGGACCGCTGCCCAAATTAATTGTTTGAGCTGACAGATTCGGCGTTGCCACGCTAATAGAATTAACCTTGAGTGTGCCGTTAGTGATGTTCACAGGAGTGCTGGCACTGGCGCTGCTGATAAACCATGTGCCGCCGCTAATGTTAATCGTCTGGGCTGCTGGAACTGTGTAAGCCGAAGCCGACACATCAAAGGTGCCGCCATAGATATTGACATTCGTGCTGTTTGCGACTGATCCAGCCGAGCCAGTGCCGCTTATCAATTGTAACACGCCGTTACTAACCGTTGTTGCGCCAAAATATGTATTAACATTAGTGAACGTTTCAACGCCTGCGCCAATCTTCGTTACAGCGATGTTGGAGACAATAACGCCGCCGAAATTACCTGATTGGTCGTTATCTCCGATTGTCAATGTCGACAGCGGTTGGGTAAAGCTGTTTGAAACAACCAAGCCACCTCCATTTACGCCGGTCGACAAGAAACCGTTGACCGTTTCGCTGAAACCGTGCATGTCCCATATGAAAATACCACTTGCGACGCCGGCCATAGTAACATTGCCTTTACCGAAGCCATTTGGAATGACTTCGTTGTTACTGCTGATCAGCTGGTTTTGGTCGCTTCTCGGCTGCATAGTTGTGTTTCCCGTCCAATCGTCACCAGCATTGGCAAGGCTCAATACTCCTTTACGATTCGGCGCACCGATAGTGAAATTGAATGGGCCATGAATAGGGCCGAAAACATTGGCTGTATCGCTACACATCGTTGCGTCACCAACCATCGTAATATTTCCGCCGAAATTACCGGCACGAAACACACCAAATTTTTCACTTTCGCCACCTGCGCCGGCCACGAAAAAGTCATTTGTGATATTGGGGATTGCGGTGCTGGGAGCAAAATAAGCGCCGGGCAAAATGTAAACGGGGCCAAATCCAGCGCCGTCATTGAGACCGTTTGTGCCGCCGGGGCCACCGTTGCCAGTGCCGTCAATTTCAGTGCCCTGCCATTGAACGCGACCTTGGAGCAAATAAAGGCCGCCGGAATAAGTGCAATCACTGTCAATCTTGATGCTGCCGTTACCCATCTTTACTACCGACACTTTGCCGCTTCCGTTATCGGTGATTTTGGCCGCCACAATCAATCCACCAGTAGTTTCACCTTGCGTGGTAGAATGGGTGATAACAATTTCACCTGGCGCGTTGTTATTGGGACCACCAGCCGTGAGATTGCCGACGTCCTGAGAGCCAAAAGGCGCCTGGCTTGCACTTATGCCATTAACCATGTTGCTGACGCCGCCAACTACGGGAGTAACATTGGCAGTTTGAACGGACAAGATTCCACCATATTGACCCAACCGCAGGGTATTATTTTGGCCGATTAAAACACCCGTTCCATTTTGGCTGTTTAAAAATTTAATGGAATTGATATCGGTTAACGTGCCAGCATTATCAATATCATTTCTTGCAACAATGGCAACACCGCTGGGATCTGCAACAAGAATATTCGTTTCACACCCGGTAGAATTATAGTCAACCGTGGCATGCAGCAGTTGGTTGCTGTTGGCAGTATTCACTACGTAATAATTATTGAACTGAACAATGTGGCCACTGAGGTCAACGGAAGCCCAATTGGTTCCTACAACGAGTTTGTCGACAGATGGGAGACTCGGTCCATCCGCATCGCCCGCGATAGTCGCCCAGCCACCAAGAATACCACCGACATTTGTAGATGTTGTAGTCATAACGGCACGAGCAGGCGGCGAAGAAAAGAATGTCAACCCGGAATCTGGATCGTGGCTTAAGGTGCCTAAATTCAGTGTAGCCGTTCCGCTGGCATTAAGATTGGTCACACCAATCACCGAAGCTCCAAGTGTAAAAAATGAGCTTGCGAACGATTGATTATTTCCAGCAGAGGTGCCCATCATGATAAGCTGTGCCGTATTTGTTGTCGTCGGACCAGCGTTACCACCACCCATAGCCAAGGTTGAAGCGGAATTGATAATGCCATTAGCCCCGGTTGGCGCACCGGGTTGCGTAAAATCCAAAATGATGGAACCAATCGTATTGGTCGTAGGGCCGGTATAGGTATTCGCTCCAGAAAGTATCATATTACCGAAGCCGAGCTTGGTCAATCCACCGGTGCCGCTGCCGTTGTTGGCCATAATCACTTTGTTGGTCAAAGTGGTGGTAATGTTTACATTAAATGCTCCCGAGGCGCTGCCGGAAGTCGGCCCCAAAGCGATGCCCCGATTTGCATTCAAGCCCATGGTAGTAGTCGTTTGCAACGCGCCGCCATTGAGAACAAGTTCGCCAGCAGTTGGTGATGCGGGCGGAGCATTCAAATTAGTATCCGAGCCAATAATAATCGTTCCACCGTTTGCCGTCAGAGTGCCGGTGAAAGTATTTCTTCCGTTCAAAGTCAGCGCGCCCGCACTGCTTTTACTTAAATTGCCACTACCGGAAATGGTGTTGGTCAACGCCAAAGAGCCGCTGCCAGCCACATCTACATTGACATTGCCGCTAACAACAAGCGGAAACTCAACTGTTTCCGGAGTAAATGCCTGCCTGTTCGTAATGCCGCCGGTCAAAGTCGCTTGAGCGCCTTTCAAATCAAACGCGCCGGATGGCGTCGCGAATGTAATGCTATTAAAGCTGGCGCTTGGAATATTGTTTGAATTAATCAGGCTGTTGTTGTTGGTGAAAACCAAGTTGTCGCCCACCTGCGGAATGCCAGATGGATTCCAATTGGCAGTGGCCGTCCAAAGAATATTGGAGTTGCCGCCGCCGCCGGTCCACGTATCGGTGCCGGCACGAGCGAACGGCGCAGCGGTTAAAATAGCAATCGCGGAGACAGCGATGCGGATGAAGCGACTGGGGGTTTTCATAGGTTTGATTTGAGACAATTAGTTTACGGCGCTGAAATACACAACGACTCTAACGGACATTGATGCAGATTTATGTGACTGGGGCACATTTGGATTGTCATTACTCTAACAGCAGACCGCTTTCTGTCAATGGACTTTTGCGTAAAAAAAATGCACTTCTCGGTCAGTTTTGATTTTTTAAGTATTTCCTTTAACTTTTTTCGTCGCCACTAGCGCGGGCCAGTATCTGTTTGAATTTGTAAATCCCCCAATTAAGCTTGGTTCACGTGAAGCGGAAGAAACAAAGCCAGCCCTCAAAAACTTCTGCCCGACAGTTTATTAGCGGCAAACTTTCCGCAGGCAGCGCGATTCAGCCCGCATGGATTGAATGGATCGTGCCGGCCGTGCTCGCAATCATAACGTTGATCGTCTTCTGGCCGGTGGTCGGATTTGACTTTATTAATTACGATGATCCGAGGTATGTCACAACCAATGCGCATGTCCTCGGTGGCTTGACGTGGGAAAACTTCCGCTGGGCTTTTCAAGCAGGCTACGCCAGCAACTGGCATCCCCTGACGTGGATTTCGCTGATGCTTAAAGTGCAACTCTTCGGCGCGGGCGCAGCCGGATTTCATGCGATGAATTTGTTTCTCCATGCCGCAAACACGGTTCTGCTTTTTTTTGCCTTACGGCAACTGAGCGGCGCGTTTTGGCGAAGCGCGTTTGTCGCCGCGTTATTTGCACTGCACCCGCTGCACGTTGAATCAGTCGCGTGGATTTCCGAACTCAAAGATGTGTTGAGCACATTTTTTACAATGTGGATGCTTATTGCTTACAATGGTTATGTAAAAAATCTGACAACAAAAGCTTCAGAAACAATTTCTGACGCGAAGCTGGCTCCTCGTTTTGGGGTTTTTAAATCCGGCTGCTATTGGCTGGCTCTTTTCAGTTTTGTTCTGGGGTTGATGAGCAAACCGATGCTGGTGACGATGCCGCTCGTGTTGTTATTGCTGGATTATTGGCCATTACAACGCCGGGAAGTTTTATCCGGCAGATTGCTTCTGGGAATTGCGCGCCTGACGCTGGAGAAAATTCCATTCTTCCTGTTGAGCCTGGCTTCCTGCGGCATCACTTTCATCGCCCAAAAAAATGGCGGTGCGGTTCAAACGTTGACAAATTTTCCGTTGGATGATCGGATTGAAAATGCCTTCGTCTCCTATGCCCGTTATCTCGGTAAAACATTCTGGCCGGAAAATCTTACCATATATTATCCTTATCCTCATTGGCCTCTGGTGTCGGTCATTTTGGCAATCATTTTAGTCGTCGGCCTGTGCCTCGGCGTCTTGAAATTCGTCCGCAGATTTCCTTTTGCCGTCACGGGATGGGGCTGGTTCCTGGGAATGATGATTCCGGTCATTGGATTGGTCCAGGTCGGAAATCAATCCATGGCCGATCGCTATGCTTACATGCCGTCAATTGGTTTGTTCATTGTTTTTGTCTGGGGCGCGGACGAAATATTCACGCGATGGCGTTTATCAAGAACGACGGTTGGAATCACCGCAGCGGCAATCATGTCCATTCTCGCGTGGCGAACGACCGGACAATTGCGTTACTGGCAGGATAGCGAAAGTCTTTTCCGCCACGCGATAGCCGTAACCGAACCGAACGGTGATTTACAAAACAGTCTTGGCGAGGCACTCCTTTCCAAAGGACAGGTGACTGAAGCGATTGGCCATTTTCAATCGGCTTTAGAAATGGAGCCTGATTTTGCGGAGGCAGATTCCAATCTGGGCAGAGCCCTGGTTCAAGAAGGACAAACGGATGCCGCGATGATTTATTTTCAAAAAGCATTGGAAATTGACCCCGGCCTCTTTGAAGCCAACAACAATCTTGCCGTCATTCTTGCGCACAAAGGGCAATTGGATGAGGCCATAGCACATTACAAAAAGGCGCTTGAGAGCGAACCTGATGACGCCAAAATTCATCACAACCTCGCCAACGCCCTTCTTGGAAAAAATCGCGTTGAGGAGGCCATCGCGCACTATCAAAGAGCGTTGGAAATCAATCCTGCGCTCACTGAAACGCACCGGAACCTTGGTGTCATCCTTGCCCAACGAGGACAGATTGACGAAGCGATTTTTCATTTTCAAAAAGTATTGGAAAGCGAACCGAACGATTCCGAAACTGAAAACAATCTTGCCAGCGCCCTGCTCCAAAAAGGCCGTCTCAATGAAGCCACTGCGCATTATCAAAAGGCGCTTGCGTTGAATCCGAATTCGGTGACGATTCAAAACAATCTTGCCCACGTCGTCTGGATACTGGCGACCTCTCACGATCCAATAGTCCAGGACGGCGTCAAGGCGTTGGAGCTGGCTCAACAAACCGACCAAGTTTCCGGCGGGAAGAATCCTGCGGTGCTCGGAGCATTGGCGGCAGCTTATGCGGCGACGGGAAAATTTCAAGAAGCCGTCGGTGCTGCGCGATCGGCATTGGAAATCGCAACGACGCAACATGACACGGGTTTGGCGAACACCCTCCAGACACAAATCAAATGTTATTCAGCGGGCACCGTGTTTTTTCCGGGCGCACAATAATCCGCAACTAAAACTAACCTGCCTCGCGTCAGAATTGACGGAGACGAATTCGACGGACGCCGCCGCAAACGTGTGCTCGTCAAAATTATTGGCAAATGATTCCAAATAAAAAAGCGCTCCGGCCGAAGCCGAAGCGCTCTTTCAGGTGTGTGATTTTTTAGGGATAATGCACGCGGAAAAACGCCGCCGGATTGGTGCTAGGAATGACCAATGGCGTCCCGTTAGTTAAATCAGTGTAAGGTCCTGAAACATTCGTTGCCATTTGCACCGTAAAGAAAATGTCGTTCCACGACACAATGCTATTGGTGCCCGATTGGCGAGCACTCATCAATGGCGTCGGCGGCGTGCTATTTCCGTCAACAAGGTCGGCATATTGCATGATGTCCAATTCATATCCGCCGGTTGCCGGCGTGCTGCTGGTGAACTGTCCGAAATGACCGATGACCGACGTGGCAAATACCGGAACATTCGCCGCGATGACATCGCTGGCATTGGCGTTGACAAACAACGCTAAAAATTTGCCATTTGCATTGGTCATGTTGACGCTCGCACCGCTGATGAATTGAGCGGAGCTCCGGTTTAGAAAGACGTTGCTGACGACGACCAGCGAGCCTTCCACATTCGTTTCAAGAAACGGTGTATTTGTGATGTTGTTTATGTCGAAATACGCCGGTGCGGGCACCGTGGTTGTTCCGAGCGTTGAAATAGATTGCACCTGATTGTTGGCGTCCATTTGAAATTCCAACAAGCCGTCGAATTGCCCGAGCGGACCGGTGACGCGAACAATGGTGCCGGGATTTGGAACTGAAGTATTATTCGCTTCGAATACCGAAATACCGCGGCCAGTAGCATCCTGCATGAAAAATTCCGAATTGTTGCCGGAAGTAAAATTAAATATCGAGGTCACAATGCCGGTGGCACAATAAATATTGGTGACATCAATCGGCTTCCAATTGATCGGGTCCAGCAATGTTCGCAAGAAGGCAATGTTGTTAGTAATCGGCGTGCGAGTGCCAATGGTCAAATTGGCAACGGAACTGGTTACCGACCCGGCGTTGTTGGTGATGATGACCTGATAATTTCCCGCTTGCGCCGGATCAATGTAATTCAATGTTAAGATATTGGATTGCGAACCGGCAATGGTTCCCGCTCCAAAACCGCTGCCGCCATCGGCAAGCTGTGTGCTTAAATTGGGATAATACCATTGATAACTTAATGGACTGTCACCAGAAACCAGCACGCTAAAAACAACTTGATTGCCTGCGTAACTATTCGTGCTGGAAATATCAGTGAGAAGCTGTGGCTTATTCACGAGGCTGGTGGCGGACACGGTAAAATTATCAACGCGGCTGGTGCCACCGCTGCCGATGAGCCCGCCGTTAATGGCGGTATTGCCAGTCACAACGAGGCGTATATAAACGACACCTTGATTGGCCAATGAGGTGATGGAGCTAAAATCGTAAGTATCTGTTTCACCAGTCACTGGCGTGCTAGCACTCCAGCTGGGACTGCTTAAAACGGTATAAGGACTGCCAAATGTCGTATAAGTTACCCCGTCTGTGCTGTATTGAACGATGAAATTCTTTGGGCCAGTCGCACTGCCAACAGTATCAAAGGTGATGCCGATATTGGTGAAACCAACCGTGCTGAAAGCAAATTGATAGTAGTCACCAGTAGATGCCGCCGGATTGTTAGTCCATCCGGCTGATGTCAACGCTTTAGCAGAACCGTTGCCTGTAACTGTGCTCCACGTGCCCGCGCCGAAGGCAGGAGTGCCGGGATGGGAACCTGAAGCGTTGCCGCTACCAAATTCTGGAGTGATGTTTGTGATTGACCGGCCATTGCTAAAATTAGTCAGGCTCGAGCCGGCAGCGATTGTGAGGTTTTCAAAAGTCCATTTGGCGATGGTCGTTTGCGCCATAGCGGCGGAACTTAACATCAAGGACGTGATGGCAGCGATGGCGAGGAGGTATTTTTTCATAGTTTTAGTATTGGTTTGTTTCTAAAATTTTCATTACGGATGCACGGCACGAAAAGCAGGATTCCAAATCAATGGCGCGCCAGAATATTCTTGAGCGGAAGCCGGCCCCAAGGTTCCGCAATTAGTGACAATCGTTGATTTCATGTATTCAACGTGGCCATCCAGCAAATTGAGATTGCCGCCCTGTCCGTGTCGCGATGCAAATGAACGCCAGCGCGCCGCCGGATTGACTGAATTAAAACTGCCGCCGATTTCGAGACTCGGACTGAACGCAGCATCAAACATAAAAACGGTCTTTACCGGGCTTCGAAGGTTGGCAAGCTTGGGCATAGCGGGATAGGTGTAATCAGATTTCGTTTGATACACTGGGTCAACTGATTTAAGGTCAATATTCATGGTGTAACTAAAAAATCCCAAGGAATCACTGCCCGGGCTGTCCCCGTCAAGCGTATTGAAATCATTGCCGCTCATTCTTGCAGCAGGACAATTCCATATTTTCCCGATTCCATTACCGGGAAACGGAAGAATGGCAGAATTTTTTAGAGCGGCACCCGCGCCTGCAGAAATCGCATTGCTCGTGTAAGACACCAATGACTTTTCACCGACGAGCGGTGGCAGCTCTGTAAACCAGGCATAAGGATCGTTTGGCGTCCCGTCATTCGCCGTTAAATTTGGTCCCGGCCAAAGTCCGCCAGCCGAAACTCCAAAAGTTGTTCCGCTCATGCCGTCGCGCGGAATCATGCTGTCGGCTTCGCTTGCATATAACTGGACGGCTAATCCCCACTGCTTCAGATTGGAGATGCAGTTGGTCTGCTGCGCTCTTTTTCTTGCAGATGCCAAAGCTGGCAACAGCATCGCCGCCAAAATGGCGATAATGGCGATGACGACCAGCAACTCAATCAACGTAAATGCCCGCAACGCTTCCATCTTAACAGATTTCTTCATTTCAAATTTTCAGTTAGGAATTCTAGCTCAAGACCGTCGCTTTGCACGTGACGTTCCGGAAACAATTTTTGCCGACGGATCGTTTCGCCTGATGCAGGCGCAAGCATTTACATGCTCGTTTCTCTGATTTCATTTCAACTGGATTTTCCGACCGCTCAAAACCAGCAACCTTCTTCTCATAGTTTCAAAAAATTGACAAGCGCCTTCGCGCAAAACTTATTCACACATCCGTTTTTATTCACAAAAAACTTTTTCTGTTGGAGCGATTGCACGACGCAACACAAAATATGGTATGATGCCGCCGCCATTCGGCGCATATGGAGAAAATCATTGTCGAAAATTGTTCTGACTGCAAAAATCACCACCGCCATGAGAAAACTATTTTTCATTTTACCGCTGTTTTTGGCTTTCAGCCTCTGCGCTGCGGATAAAAGCAATTCTGATTCCAACGCCAAAACCAACGCGCCGACCGCCGGAAGCGTTGCCGAAGAAAAAAATAAGGCCGCGACGATTCCCGACGCCTCGGCCAAACCGGTTTTCATCACCAACAGCATCAGCATCGGCGGCGAGCGCGTCACTTACATCGCCGAGACGGGAATGTTGCCGATTCTCAATTCCACCGGCACCGTGCGCGCATCGGTTTTTTACGTCGCCTACACGCGCACAGATGTCGCAGACAAGACAAATCGTCCAGTGACATTTTGTTTCAACGGCGGGCCCGGCTCGTCGTCGGTGTGGCTGCATTTGGGTGCGCTCGGCCCGCGTCGCGTGAAGATGAATGAGAACGGCACGTTGCCGCCACCGCCGTTCGGCATGACGGACAATGAATATTCCATTTTGGACAAAAGCGATTTGGTTTTCATTGACCCGGTCGCGACGGGTTTCAGCCGCCCGGACAAAGATGAGAAACCGGAAGATTTCTTCGGCGACGCAAACGATTTAAATTCCATGAGCGAATTCATCCGGCTTTGGACGACGCGCCATGAACGCTGGCTCTCGCCAAAATATCTGTGTGGCGAAAGTTACGGCGTTTTCCGCGCCGCCGGTCTGGCCAAGGAATTAAACGATCGTTTCGGAATGTATTTGAACGGATTGATTCTCGTTTCCGGCGTGCTGGATTTTTCCACCATCATCAACAACGCTGGTAACGACGTGCCGTATCCGCTTTATCTGCCCGCATTCACCGCGGCAGCGCAGTTCCACAAAAAAATTGCCACCGGATTTACAAAATGATTTGGAAAAAGCGCTCGCCGAATCGCGTCAATTTGCTAAAGGCGATTACATAAAAGCGTTGCAACAAGGCGATTCGCTGTCGGCGGACGAGCGGAAAAAGATTGTCACGGAACTTTCGCGGCTCACCGGTCTTACGCCGCAAGTCATCGAGGACAACGATTTGCGCGTGGATGAAGGCGTCTTCCGCAAACAATTGCTGCACGACCAGAATTTAATTCTCGGCGCTTACGACGCGCGCATCACTGGACGCGATGACGACGCGGCCTCGCCGTATCCCGATTTTGATCCGTCGGCGGCCGCGACGCGCGGGCCGTTTTCCGCCGGCATCAACAATTACATCCGCGGCGAATTGAAATTTGAAAATGATTTGCCCTACGAAATTCTCGCCGGCGTCCAGCCGTGGAATTACGGCGTTCGCAACAACTACGCCAACGCCGGCGACCGCCTCGCCGACATCATGAACCAAAATCCTTACATGCGCGTGCTGGTGCTTGGCGGCCGCTGCGATTTGGTTTGCCCGATTGACACGGTGCATTACGCGCTCGACCACATCCAGCTCGCGCCCGAATATCGCGCCAACATCACTTATGCCCAATTTGACGCCGGCCACATGATGTATGTCAATTTGACGGACTTGAAAAAAATGCACGGCGTCATCGAAAATTTTTTGACGCCGTGAGCATTGATAAATGGAAAGTCCTGATTTGGTTGTTCGTAGCCGCTTTTGTGATTGCCTGCTTTGCAATCAAAGCGCACTACCTCGATGTCTTAGGACACTCTTTTTCAAAATAATTCTCTGCGCTCTTTGCGTTCTCTCGCGGCATTTTATTCGTGAACTTTGATTAAAGTTTTTATCGCTCGATTTCCCGCAGCCATTGACTTGAACAATTCCGGCAATTGCGTCAGCGGACATTCGCCATCCACAAAATCCTTCGCACGAATCACACCGGATTCGATAAAATCCAAAGCCTTGCGAATCGCGCGCGGCGTATGATGAAAGCTCGCCAGCAGTGTGAGATTGGAATAATGAATCGTTTGTGTGTCGAGCGAAATGCTCGTGCCGCTTGGACAGCCGCCAAAAAAATTCACCGTGCCACCTTTGCGAACCAATCGCACTGCCGCTTCCCATGTTTCCGGTTTGCCAATCGCTTCAATCACCACGTCAAAATTAGTTTTCGATTTTTGATTTTCGATTTTTGATTGAACCGCTTTAAATACGTCACCATCGCTTCCAACTTCAAAAATGTTTTTTGCGCCCAACCGTTTTGCCGCCTGCAATCGCTTCTTGCCACGACCCACAACCGAAACATTGCATCCTAAATTTTTTGCCAGAGCGACGAACATCAAACCAATTGGACCAGCACCAAGAATTAAAACATTTTGACCTGCGCACAATTTCGCATCTTCGATTCCTTGCACGACACATGCCAGTGGTTCCGTCAACGCCGCGTCACGAAAATCCGTTTTCGGTTTCAACCG
>Ga0206814_10305_pt1 | contig 12303 bp, 12 predicted proteins | sample Alteio_BWOrgCont_90_FD_152850 | JGI IMG/M metagenome (GOLD analysis project Ga0206814, IMG submission 152850) | Enriched cells from forest soil in Barre Woods Harvard Forest LTER site, Petersham, Massachusetts, United States -... | ecosystem: Environmental > Terrestrial > Soil > Temperate forest >...
ATTTTGGCGTGCTGTTGCGTCGCTGGCGCACGGTTCGACGCGTCAGCCAATTGGGGCTTGCGCTCGAAGCAGATGTCTCAACTCGGCATCTGAGCTGCGTTGAGACTGGACGCGCCCAGCCAAGCCACGAGATGGTACTGCGTCTGGCCAAGGCGCTGGAGATCCCCCTGCGCGAGCGCAATACGCTGTTACTGGCGGCTGGCTACGCGCCGTTTTATCGCCAGACCAGCCTCGACGCGCCGGAGATGGAGGCTGCGCGCCACGCGGTGGACCTTCTCCTGCAGCAGCAGGAGCCTTATCCCGGGGTTGTCATCGACCGATACTGGAATACGCTGCGGATGAATTCCGGAATGCAGCGCTTCCTCGCGCGCTTCCCCATCTCCGATTCTGTGAAACCACACAACGGAGTCCGGTTCGTATTTCATCCCCACGGGCTTCGGCCATTCATCGAAAATTGGGAGAGTGTCGCAGCGCGCATCATTCAGCGGGTGCATCGCGAGGCTGCGGCTAATCCGTCGGACGAGACCATGAGGTGTTTCCTCGAAGAGTTACTCAGTTATCCGGCGGTGCCCAGCCGCTGGCGTGTGCTGGATATTGACGGTGCGCCCCCACCGCTTTTGACCCTCGACTACAGATGGAACAACTCCAGGCTTCGGTTTTTTTCTGCTGTTACTACCTTTGGCACGGCGCAGGATGTGGCCCTGCAGGAAATGCGCATCGAAAGCTTCTTTCCCGCCGATGAAGCCACGCGCGCCACGCTAATGGCCACCCGATAGTCGCAACGCGCTTGCATTAACCACCGAACCATCTCGCTCGTACCTGGGGTCGACATGACCTCGGAGGTCATGGACAACGCTTTCTGCCCTTTCGGATACTGCAGGTTGAACAGCGACCGCCGGGGAGGCAAGAAAATGAAGATGGGTTTTTTAGGCCGCTGGCTTGCGAAGTCGCCTATGATCGCGACGCTGCTCGCCGTTCTACTCCCGGCAGCCATGGGATCAGCCCAGGGGCGTCGCATTCAACTCGAAGACCTGACTAAGATCGTGACGGTTTCCGATCCTCAGATTTCGCCGGACGGCAAGTCAATCATCTGCGTTGTATCGCGACAGAATTTCGATGAAAACCGCTCCGACCGCGAACTTGTGTTGGTCGATATAGCTACCGGCGCGCAGAGAGTGCTGACCTTCGAGCGCAACGGGGTGGGGTCTCCGCGTTGGTCTCCGAGCGGCGACCGGCTGGCCTTCGTGGCGGTCGTGCCTTACACGCCCGACAAGAATAGGAGTGACGACACCACCAAGAGAGAAGATAGTTCTCAGGTTTTCATCCTGCCGATGGGCGGTGGGGACGCCTGGAAAGTCACCAATGCTCCCAACGGTGTGGAACAGTTTGCCTGGCGGCCAAATGGAAAGGATATTGCTTACGTTACCGGCGACGACCCGCCCAACCAGAGGGAGATTGAGAAGCATAACGACTCCTTCGAAGTAGGGGACAACAGCTACCTGGCCACGGGCGCACCGACTCCTTATCACATTTGGATGGCGAGCGCCGACGGTGAAAACGGTGGAGGTGAAAAGGCAAAGCGACTGACCTCAGGCCCGTGGAGCCTGCCCAAGGGCGGCCCGCAGCAGGGTTCTCCGGTGTCCCCGATCTCGTGGACACCGGATGGCAAGTCGTTGACCTTCATCCGGCAGGAGCATCCGCATTCAGGCGACATCGGCCTGACTACCGTGCAAGTCTTGGACGTCGAGACCGGCGAGATTCGCAAACTCACCAGCCACGAGAAGCTGGAAACGTTCAGCCTGTTCTCACCCGACGGCTCGCAACTGGCCTACTGGTATCCGCGCGATGGCGATTGGAACAACATCAACGAAATCTTTGTTACTTCGGCAGCGGGGGGTGACGGCATCGATCTCACGCGCGGAATTGACCGCAACCTGCAACGCGCCATCTGGATGCCCGACGGCCAGTCTTTGCTCGTCGGCGGGCATGACGGCACGCGGGTTTCCCTGTGGTTGCAACCGCTCGAAGGCAAAGCGCGCAAGCTGTCCCTGGGCGAGGTAAATCCCACCTGGCTGTTCTGGATCGATGCGGCCGTTGGACCAAAAGGCGAGATCGCATTCACCGGCAGCACGGCCTCGCAGCCATCTGAGCTTTATTACATGCCGTCTGCCGCGGACCCACCGAAGCGGCTGACAAATTTCAACCAGCAGATCGCCGCAGTGCAACTCGGGAAGGTGGATCGCTTCGAGTGGCAGGGTCCGGATGGCTTTCACGAGGACGGCATCCTCGTCTATCCTCCCGATTTCAGTAAAGACAAAAAGTATCCGCTCGTGCTGCTCATTCATGGTGGTCCCACGGACGCTTCCGCAACCGATTTCTACGCGTTCGAGCATCTGGTGGCTGCGCGAGAATACGTGGTCTTCGAACCCAACTATCGGGGTAGCGACAACCTGGGCAACGCCTACCAGTGGGCGATTTACAACGACGCGGGCGATGGCCCCGGGCGAGACGTGATGGCCGGCATCGAAGCGGTCAAGAAGCTTGGCTTTGTCGATGAATCGAAGATCGCGGTTACGGGATGGTCATACGGCGGCTACATGACGAGCTGGCTCATCAGCCACTACCACATCTGGAAGGCGGCGGTAGCGGGCGCCGCGTTCATGTCGACGAGCGACGGGTACAACCTGTCAGACTTTAACGTTTCCTTCCGTTACGTATTCAAGGGCTCTCCGTGGATAGGAGGCAACATGAAGGATTACGTGGCTCAGTCGTCGATCACATACGCAAGTCAGATCAAGACTCCAACCCTGATCTTGAGCAATACCGGAGACTCGCTCGTCCCCATCACGCAGTCCTACCAGCTGTACCATGCCCTGAAGGACAACGGCGTGCCGGTCAAATTCGTAGCCTACCCGGTTCCCGGACATCTTCCAGCCGGACCCGTTCGCAAGCGCGATGTCTACAGCAGATGGCTGGATTGGCTCGACCAGTACCTGAAGTAAACGGACAGCCACTGGAGAAAACGTTCGGATGAAACATTATGCATTGTTTCTGGTTGGATACGCTGTGTGCGCCATCTCGGCTTTTGGCCAGGCGGAGTCAGAGATTCGTGATCGAATCGTGGGCACATGGAAGCTGGTGTCGATGGAGGAGACGATGAAGGATGGCACCGTTCGCCCGTTTCCCGCCTTTGGATCTCATGCCAAGGGCTTCCTCATGTACCAGCGAAACGGATACATGTGCGCTTCCGTGGTGAATTCCGAGCGCACCAAATCGCTGGACCCAGCGCATCCAACGCTGGAGGAAAAGGCCGCTGATGCGGATGGCGCTTTTGCATACTGCGGGCGGTACGAGATCGACGCGAAGAAGAACCGGATTATTCATTTGCCCGAGGTGGCGATGGACCCTGGATACATCGGATCCCGCCAGACCCGGCCATATCGCTTTGAGACCGGACGTCTGATCTTTAGCGATGTTGAGAAACAGGATCCCTCGGTTGCACGCTGGAAGATTATTTGGGAGAAAGTGCAGTAGGGTACTGGCGCCTCGATCGTCCTGGGTCGTTGGGTCCGACGCTTTCCTTCGAAGGGTTGGTCACCCCACTCGCAGTTGCCGGTATGAAGATTGCGAGGGGCAAAACATATGAGTATGACGCAGAACAATACATATGCACATTGATCGTGGCAAAAAAGATACATTCAGAAGCGGTCATGAGAACCAGAGTTTGTTCACTTGGTAATTCCTGGTTTACGGGAATGGAAGGTTGCAATCAACAACGCAGCTGCCGAAGCTGAAAACTACGTTGGGAGCGAGAGCAGAACTCCGTGGACCAGCACTTCCGGGCGCGAGGATACTTCGGGTCCACGGTGGGGCTAGATGAGCAGGTGATTCGGCATCACATCTGAATCGGCAGATGAGCGGCTGGACCAAATGAACCTGTGATGCGTTGCCGTTGAGTGCCTCCTATGTACCCAGAGACATAGCCGTCACTATTTACCCTTCCTGACTATGTCGAGTGATTTTGCCGGGCGGTTGTGATCGTTCGATAATGCTGGTGCGTGGGACCAAGCGAGTCGATCAGTCACCCGACATAGTCTTTCTCCGTTTTCTGGATTACAAACCATTGAGGAACCCAAGCAGTTGGTCACCTGGTTGATACCGCCCGGGCTTGCCGCTCGGTGGTAGTGCTTTTTCAAGGGCCCTCTCCTTCATTGCGAGGGTTGCTTCGAGATAAATCTGGGTGGTCTCCACCGACTCATGTCCGAGCCACAGTGCAATAACAGAACGATCCACGCCCGCCTGTAGAAGGTCCATCGCCATCGTGTGCCTCAAACGGTGAACAGTGACCCGCTTGTCCTTCAACGAAGGGCAATCTTCGGATGCCGCCAGGCGGTGCTTGGTCAACAGGTACTGGACGCCGTGGACGCTGAGACGATCGCCCCTGGCGTTAGGGAAGAGCACGTCGCCATCACCGCGTTGCGGTTCTCGAAGCCAGGCTTTCAGCACGGCAAGCGTTGATTTGGCAAGAGGTGTACAGCGTTCTTTGCGGCCCTTGCCGATCAGATGCAAGTGAGCGCCGTATCCGATGATGAGATCCTTGCGTTTGAGGCCTGTCATTTCAGATAAGCGCAGTCCCGTCTGCACGGCCACCAGCAGAAATGCATGATCGCGCCGACCAGACCACGTGAGTTGATTCGGAGCAGCAAGCAAGGCATCGACTTCGGGACGAGTAAGGAACTGGATCAAGGTGCGGGTGAAGCGTTTGCTGGGGATGGCGAGCACGCGCTGGATCTGTGCAGAATAGGCAGGCACTTCGAAAGCCGCGTATCGAAAGAAGGAATGAATTGCCGTGAGGCGCAGATTACGACTGCGAACGCTTAAGCCTTGGCGCTTCTCCAACTCATCCAAGAAAGCCACGATTAAGGGCGCATCGATTTCTTCGAATGTCAGGCGTGACGGTGGTTTGCGCAACCGCTGTTGGATAAACTTCAGGAATTGGCGGAAGGTGTCGCGATAGGAACTGATGGTATGTGGGCTCGCCTGACGCTGCTGCATCAAGCGCTGTGTAAAGAAACGCTGCAAGAGCGGAGCTAAGCTGGTTGAAGTGATCATGACCGATCCTCCCATCGATGCTCGAGCCGCCCCATGGCTTCTCGCATCAGTTCCGGAGAACTGCTTAGATACCACTGCGTGTCCTCGACGTGGACATGACCGAGGTAGGCGGATAGGATCGGCAGGAGGCGTTCCGGATCTTGGTTAGACCGATACCACGTTACCAACGTGTTCGTTGCGAATCGGTGCCTCATGTCATGCAGACGTGGACCGTGATTATCGGAGATGCCGCGCAGACCGATCTGCCGGGACAACGCATAAAAGGTTCGATGGATGTCTCCGCCGTCCAGACGATTTCCTTGGCTGGAAACGAACAAATAAGAGGAGACCGGCCGCCCTTCCCAATGACGTTCGCGCCGCGCGATGTAATCGGCAAGAACCTTGCAGGTCGATACGTGCAAAGGCACGAGGCGAGACTTGCCGAATTTGCTGTCGCGGATCGTCAACAGCGCCATTTTAAGGTCCACGTCCTGGAGTTCGAGATTGCGCGCTTCACCGAGACGCAGGCCGGAGACACTGAGTAGTCCAAACAGACAATGGTAGGTCCAAGGTCGCAGCTTGCCGAACTCATAACGGCAGGGCATGTTCAACGTAGCGTGCAGTAAGCTTCGAATTTCACCGTCCGAGTAGAGGTACGGCCGAGCCCGCTTCGGTCGAAATGGCAACAAGCCAAAGGGAGGAATCTCGGTTCGTTGATCGGTGGCACTATGATGGCGCGCAAATCCGCGGACTAAACTCAGCCGTCGCGCCCAGTGCGCTGGTTGTACGCCTACAGGTTGTTGGGCCCAAGCAAGCGCCAATGCGCTGGTGATGTAAGAGGCGTGGTGGCGCTCCATAAACGTGACAAAATCGAGCAACCCTTTGCCTGCTTCCAGTAGCTTGAATCCCAAACTGCGACGGAGATTAAGATAATCCTGTACGGATTTTCGAAGTGTCTTCATCGCACACCTCCCGGCCACGGCAGAGCGAGTGTGCGCAATGCCTTTATGTCCACCTTGGTGTAGATCTTCGTAGTCTGTGGGTGGCGATGCCCCAGCAGCTCTCCAATCTCGCCCAGCGAAGCGCCCCGGCGCAACATCTCAGTGGCCAATCCATGACGAAACTGGTGAGTCCCTTTGGTAGTGGCGTGAATGCCGGCACGTTCGAGCGAATGCCGAACGATGGATCCAACCCCACTCGCCCCGAGAAAGGCGTGGATCGGTGCTTTGGCACGCAAGAATACGCGCCGGCTGCTGCTGGCAGGCCGTCCATTGCGCAGGTAAGCGGCGACCGCTCTGCCAACCTCTATAGGTAAGGGCATGGTGTTGCGCTGACCGCCCTTGCTGCGCACGCTCACTTGTCCCGTGTTCCAGTCAATGTCATCCAGTTCTAGAAATGCCACTTCGCCTGAACGCAATCCCAATCGCGCCAGCAAGAGCAAGATAGCGTAGTCTCTACGCCCGACCGCAGTGCGCCGATCGATGCTGGCCAGGAGTTGACGTACGTGCTCTGCGGAAATCGCCCGTGGGATCGATGTCATCGACCAGTTGGCGACGATCGGAACGGCGGCGGCCAGATCAAGCGAAACTTCGCCGAGATATCGCCCATAGTTCAGGAAGGAACGCAGTGCAGTAGTCATGAGCTTCGCTCGCTTCATGTGCAGTCGAGGTGCTTGACGCTGTACGAACCTCACAACATCGCTTGCACAGAGACGCGAGAGCGCGACTCGTCCAGGGCCAAAACGGTCTTCGAGGAAACTACGGATGAACGGAACGTAGTTGATAATCGTCGCGTGCGCCAGCGCGCGCTCTTCCAACAAATACCGCCCGAATGCCTGGGCACAACGCTCCGCCGGAGTAGGTCGGCATGCAGCTTTCTTTTCGCATGGGATCACGCCATCCCTGCGCAAGAAGTCGATAAGATGTCTGAGGGCAGCAGCATCTCCCCGGCAAGGTCGCGCATGTCGAGCGCGATATCGCAGATACCGTGCAGGATGATCGGAGCATATGCTGCGCAGTCTGATCCCTTTTTGCTTAAGCCATCGGCTAAAGCATGCAGCGAGAAAAACCTGTCGATGAATCGATACCAGACTGTATCCCTGCTCACTCATCGATTTTGCAAACGAACCGATTTGTGCTGCGATCGGGCCTTCCGGCGGTTGCGATAGAACCAATTGGTTCTCGATGATGCACTTCATGGCGAACTCCTCCCCCGACTGTGCGGGCTAGTTGAAGGAGTTCAGAATATGTCTATATGGTGTCAAGATTTCACCAGACAAACAGCAGTTGCCGCAGCGTTACAAGACATAGTCAGGAAGGGTAAATAGTGGCGTAGCGTGTGTGGGCTGATCCTCTTGTTGAGCAGTGAGGGCATTCGCTTGCCTGCGTGGACTACGCACGTTCTGATAAGCGTATGGATCCCGAAGCGGGTCAGTGGTTCCCGGCGACGATTCAGGAAGACCCGCTGTTCCGGTGATCTATTCTTGGTGAGTTGCTCCAGTTCCATCGCGGTCTTTTGCCAGAGTGGGCATCGTCGCACCTTCCCGCCCTTCCCAAGGATGCGTACGCTTGCGGTGAGTGGGTGTCGCGTATCAAGCTCCAGATCAGCGATACAGAGATTAGCCGCTTCACTGGCGCGCGCGCCCGAGTTGTAGAGGAACAGCAGAAGTGCATAGTTGCGCTGCCCGTGTGCGGTTGTTCGATCCGGCGTGGCCAACAGCGCCTCGACCTCATGTTTATCGAGGTAGCACACCAGTTCTCGCACCGTCTTTTTGAAGGGTACCGTTCGCACCTCGCCCGCCCATGCCACATGCTGTGGACTATGTTCTGCGATGAACCGTGCCAGTGCATGGATCGCTGCCAGCCGTTGATTGCGAGTGCTGATACTCACCTTGCGAACCTGTTCAAGATGGGTGAGGAAAACTCGTACTCGATTTGCCGAGACGTCGATTACTTGTAGACGGTCCAGCGGCGTTTCGGCTCGTTCAGCCACGAACGGAAGCAACATGGTAAGTGTGTCTCGGTAACTGTGTTGGGTATTGTGCGACAGATTCCGCTCATGAACAACATGCTAAGAAGGAACCTGCGAAGCCACGGCCCCAGCAACTCTCGCTTATCCATGAAGCACCTCCTGCGCGTAGCCCTCGAAGCGGAGCGATGCCTCTGTCAGCAGTTCAGGGGTCATGGTCAGATAGCCTTGCGTGCCTTTCAGGCACAGATGGCCAAGATGAGTAGAGAGACCAGGAAGCAGGCCTTGCACGTCTGCACCTGTCCGATACCATGCCGTGAGGCGGTGCACTGCGAAGGTGTGGCGGAGATCATGCAGCCGCGGTTGATAGCGAGCGTTCTGACGCTTCACACCCACGTGAGTGCGGAGCCGGAGGAACGCATTTTCAAGAACGTAGCGGGCTACGGCGCCGCCATCCTTATAAGTGAAGAACAACGCGGCGTCGCTGCGAGCATGCCCGTGCTGCCGGCGATTGTGGTCGTACTCCGAGAGCACGCCGCATAGTTGGGCGTTGAGAGCTATGCGCCGCGTCTTGTAGAACTTGCTCTCGCGGATGGTTAGCGTTGCGCCGGATAGATCAACGTCCGCGCACGTCAGGTGCAGTGCTTCGCTTACGCGGAGACCCGCTCCATAGAGCAGTAACAGCATGGCCCGCAACGTGACCGGCTCCAGCTTCAGCCACTTCTTCTGATAACTTCTGACTCCGTCCAACAGCCTCTTCAACTCTTCCCGTGAGTAGATGTACGGTACGAAGCGGACTGGCTCTTTGGCGCGATGTACAGGAACCAAAGATCGATCCGTATAGCCTCTGCGGATGGCGAACTCCCAGAAGCCTTTGAGTGCATCGTGATGCCAGAACAAGGTCACTGGGCCTGCTTTACTGCCATTAAGATAGCGGAGAACATCCTTCGAGGTCACCGATGCCACGGCAACCGAATCCCCCATTTGTTTGATGAACGAACGCAGGAGCGCCGCCTCAGTCTCGAACCTCATGCCCATGGACTGCTTCAGAGTCACATACTCCAGAGTTGCCAGTTTAAGATTCATAGCAAAACTCCCAGGTCAAGCTCGGCTACTTCCCGTAATCGAGGCATGTCCACCTTTGCGTACACGCGCGTGGAGTCGGCTGAACTGTGCCCAAGATGCCCTCCTACCTCCGTTAACGTCAGGCCTTGAGCAAGCAGGTGAGTCGCACATGCATGCCTGAGGCAGTGAGGACCAGTGCGCGGGGACTCGATCTTCAGTCGTTTCATTCGATAACCGACGACACCATACAGGCCGCCAGGCGTGAACGGCCGATGCGGAGCATGGAGTCTTAGGAAAAGCTCTTCGTACACACACTTCGGTCGCACTTCTCGCACACATCGCTCGATGGCTTCAGCCAACGCCGGGATGACAGGGCAGATCCGCGCCCGACGTTGCTTAGTGAGCGGGATAGTCAGAGTCTGATTCTCCCAGTCCACATCTCGCAATCGGATGCGCCTTATCTCGCCGATGCGCATTCCATACACGGCGAGCAACAACAGGATCGCGCGGTCCCGTATATCGTACGGATGATCAGTTTCTGTACTCTCCAACAGACGCTGCACATCTGACCATGAAGGTCCCAGGGGAAGGAACTCTCGGCGATACACGCGTGGACCATGGATTTCAGCACCGATGCCCGGCTTTGTCCACCCTCGCGTCTCACTGTATTTGAAGAAGCCCCGGATAATGTGCGCCATGCTATTAATCCCATGCCGCGTCCATCCATTTTTACCGAGATGTGCGAGGAAGATTTCGACATCTGTCAGCCGCATCTGTTTGAGGGTTTTTCCGACCGCGTATCTAAAAAACATGGGAAGCTGGCTCTGCGCTGTCGTGACGGTCGCTCGTGCCAAGCCCCGCTCTTCTGTCATGTACCGACAGTAGGCATCGATTTCGGCCTGATGCGGAGTTGGAAGACGGGCCAGCTCTTGCAATCGCCCGGCGAAGCGCAGCCAACGGCAAGTGATATAGCGAAATTCTTTCTCTGTCGGCTCCGGACTGGATGCCATCGCGTTGAAGAACTTCCGGTGCGCCCATTCCGTCGCGGCCTTCTCTACTGCCGCATGCTCCACCAGATTCGTATCGTCCAGATTCATGCAGACAGCCGCGCGATACAGTACACCGGCGTTTGCGCGCAGGGAGTGCAGAGTGGCACTGCCTGCGGCCAGATGTTCCAGGTAAGCGAGCCGTGACCTTGCAGCAGGACCGTTCTCATGCCGAGCGGCCGTGCGCGCACAACGATATAAGGTTTTGAACATGTGATTCCTCCTGTTGGGAGGATCACTCTTTCGCATGCCTCAACTCAGTTATGTTGCGCTGACTCGGAATGGTGGCGGGCCAAATTCCTGACCACAAATCTGCGCCTAGAGGAACTGTCGGCGGTGTCGCGAGATGAAAATTCTTTTCGCGCGCGTTCATGCATTGTGGTTTATGGTATAAATTGATTTGTGATGATTAAACGTTGGAGACGAGGATGCAGACAGCGACTCTCAGTGATGCTTCGAGCAACGGCCAGGAGCTTCATTATTTAACAGCGCACTTTCGCGACCTGCAGGGACTTCGGATGGCGCCTTTCTGGGGCGCACTTCTGGTGCTGACAAGCCTGGCAAAGACAGGCGCATTCTCGGGAGTGCAACTGGCCTGGGCGGCTGGCGTGTTGGTAGCCGCACAATTGGGCTGGCTTTATCTGGGCGGACGCTGGTATGAGCGTCGTTACGGCGTCGTCAAAGAATCCGAACCACAGGTTCACTCCGCGCTGATCTCGATCATGCATTCAGAGGCTCAACCGACGCGTTCTGGTAATCCTCTGGCTCGGCGTTATGGGTACCTCAGCGCCGTAAATGCTGTTCTGTTTCTCCTCTGGGCATTGACGTTCGTGCCCGATTTGTTTCTTGGCCACCACGCCCAGCCCGGATTGTTCGCCGCGCTGCTCGCGGCATACCAGGTCTTCCCGAGAAGTCTTTATGCCGTGACCAGCAACTGGTCAATTCTTCTGCGCCGCATCCTCGCAGCTACCGCAATGATTGCCATGATCGGGATCTATCTCGAATATCGCTTCGCTCAAATGGATTTGTGGACCTGGATGGCTGTGGTGTTCAGCGTCCTTCTACTGCTCGATCTTTATGATCACTGGCTACTCAACCACCTTCTCAGTTGTGATTTCACGGAGCGGAGCCATGAATAAAGACGACGACTTCCAGATGCCGGAAATTGATCGCGTTGTTCACGAACCTGCGCGGCTTGCGATCCTCACAGTTCTCTCGTCGTGCGAAGAGGCCGACTTTCTCTTCCTGGAGCGTGCCACGAAACTCTCTCGAGGCAATCTTTCTGTGCAACTCACTCGTCTGGAGGACGCCGGCATCATCGAAATTGATAAGAGAATTGAACACAAGCGGACCCTGACAACCGCAAAGCTGACGAATCAGGGCCGGCGCACCCTGAACGCATACTGGGATAGTATGGGCGCTTGGCGAACTGCTGCAGAGAGCGGATTGACAGGAACCGCAGGCACACCCAAACGCGCCCGTCGGCCGCCCAGGCGCTGTGTGCCTGTGGAAGGCTAACTTAATGCAGAGCGTTTTTAGCGTAGCGGCGCGGCGCACAGATGCATTTGGAACGGATGGATGCTCATGGCCGCGCCGGTGCGCTAAAAACGGATTGGACTGAACCGCCGCAGGATGCTGGAGCTATGGGTATTGAATGTTTGGCATGGACCTAAAGGAAAGGCAGCAAGCCCGTGGGAGCTGGTTTTATTACAGTTGGCGTTGGCAGATTCGCGATTGTGGGCAGCTTGAAATCTCACTGGCAGGCTGGATTGATGCGTGAACAGACGATTCTGCTCAGTAAGAGACAGTTGTTCCCTGTAGCGTTGGAAGAACCAACCTCGCAGTGGGCAGTATCTGACGAGTGTGCTAACGCTGCTTATGACGTGTCCTTGATCGCCGGGCGTGTTCGGGCCGCCAGCGTATCGATCAGCACCATATGGCCACGGCGGCAAACCGGACAGATGCGCAAAGAGATCCCGTTGAGTTCTTCGCACCGGTCACGGTAATCTTGAACTTCTGATGACTCTGGAGGAACTTCTGGTGACTCTGGAGGCGCCCTGCGGAAGGGGCATGCCCAGCAATTGGCGGCAACGGTCCAGTTTTTGTTTCTTGCAGCAATTTCCTTGGAAGCCGT
>Ga0206814_10306_pt1 | contig 12284 bp, 6 predicted proteins | sample Alteio_BWOrgCont_90_FD_152850 | JGI IMG/M metagenome (GOLD analysis project Ga0206814, IMG submission 152850) | Enriched cells from forest soil in Barre Woods Harvard Forest LTER site, Petersham, Massachusetts, United States -... | ecosystem: Environmental > Terrestrial > Soil > Temperate forest >...
TCCGGGAAGCAAAAGTTCGGCATGTCCGTGTCCGAAAGTCAGCGAATCCAGTCCGCGCTGCAACCGCTCCTGCGAACCTAAAATCGTTTGGCCGGCCGGAGGGCTCCGCCCGGCTGCTTGTCCGGAGAGGGGAGTGGCGCCATAGGCTCCATTGTAGACGAGCAGACCCGCTGCGGCGGGAGGCGTCAATCCGTGGCGCGAGCGCCAAAGCGGATTGGCGGCGGCCAGAAGTAGGAAAAGAAGCGCCAGGGTTCGAAGCAGCAGCTGCAGCCAGTTCTTCAAATGATGCCGCTGCATCGCCTGGCTCAGCCTTCCCCGAACCGGCATCAAACTGGGGAAGTCGCGGAGTTTGGGTTCAATGCGCCCCAGGAAATGGATCAGGAGGGGCGCGGCCAGGAAGGGGACCAGCCAGAGCGCGAGCGGATTCAGCAGTCCGAACACGCTTTAGATCCGCGGTAAGATGCTGCGTAGCACGGCGTCAAAAGGCCAATCGGTGCGGACGGGGATGAGACGGACGCCAAGGCCGGAACATTCTTTCGCCATAGCTTCCGCATGCTCTTTGACCGCCATGAGATAGGCGGAACGTGCTTGCGAAGCGGAAACCTCCAGCTCTTCGCCGGATTCCAGATCGCGCAGCCGGTAGGAGCCCTCGTCAAAAAAATCCACCTCGTCCCGCGTCCGCATCTGAACGAGCGCCACCGTTCGGCTTTTGCGGCGGATGCGCTGGAGTCCAGCTGAAATGGCAGCAGGATCCTGCCAGAGGTCGGTGAACAGGAACACGAAACTCTGGCCGGTGATGCGCGGCGCCACCTCCGCGAACAGGGTTTCCAGATCCGTAAGGCCTTCGGGACTCAGGGATTCCAAGCGGCTCAGCAGTTCGCGCGTGCGAAGCGGGCCGCTTTCAGGCGGCAGAAACGCCTGCATGTCGAGGCCGCCCTGCGCCAGGGAAACCGCGTCGCGCTGACGCTCCGCGAGCAAGGTCAGGGAGGCCGCCAGAACACAGGCGTATTCGAGCTTGCTGAAGGCGCCGGACCGGTACCCCATCGACGCGGAGGTGTCGATGACCAGATGCACGGAGGCGTTGGTTTCGTCTCGATATTGGCGCAGCACCAGTTGATCGCGGCGGCCGTAAACCTTCCAATCCAGGTGCTTGATGTCGTCGCCGGGAACGTAGCCCTTGTATTGGGAGAACTCGGAGGAGTACCCGTGAAAAGGGGAGGGGTGCCATCCGGCCAGCGCCCCTTCAAGCACCGCGCGCGCGCGAAGCTTGAGGTCCAGAATGCGCGCGAGATATTCGGGGGTAAGGGAGGTTTTGAGTTGCACGGAAGGTTCCCGTTCAACCCGCAAAAAAGGCGTCCGCGGGAGCGGCACTCTCGTCCGCGCGCGCGCGTTCGAAAGCGGCTTCGTCGTAGGCCGCGGCCATCTTTTCGCGCAAGTCCTCCAGTCCCACGCGGTTTTCCGCGGAGACAAAGACCGCTTCGGGGTACAATTCCTTAAGGAAACTCACCCGCTCCGGATCGAGCAGATCGATTTTGTTGAACACCAGCAGGCGCGGGACTTCGTTCACGCCCAATTCGTCTAGAATGCGCGCCGTGATTTCCATCTGCTCTTCGAAATCGTCGGAGGACGTGTCGACGAGGTTGAGGATAAGCGACGCCTGCGACACCACGCTGAGGGTGCTTTTGAAGGATGCTATAAGGCCCACGGGCAATTTGCGAATGAAGCCGACGGTATCGGACAGGACGGCCTGACGCCGGCCGCCGAGCCATAGTTTCCGCGTGGTGGGGTCCAAGGTCGCGAACAGGCGGTCCACCGCCTCGACCCCGGCTTGGGTGAGGGAATTCATGAGCGTGGACTTGCCCGCGTTGGTATAACCGACCAGAGCCACATGAAAGGTCCCGCTGCGGCGCTCGCGCTGCGAAGCGCGGATGCTTTCCACCTTTTTCAGCTTTTTGCGGAGATCGGAAACGCGTTTGCGAATGCTGCGGCGGTCCACTTCCAACTGGGTTTCACCGGGACCGCGGGTTCCGATGCCGCCCACCTGACGGGACAAGTGGGTCCAGGCGCGCGTCAATCGCGGAAGGAGATACTGCAATTGCGCGACCTCAACCTGAATCTTGGCCTCGGAGGTATGCGCATGGCGCGCGAAGATATCCAGGATGAGGCCGCTGCGATCCAGAATCTTGGCCTGAATCACGCCCTCAAGGTTTTTGGCCTGGGAACCCGAGAGATCCTCGTCGAAGATCACGAGGTCCGCTTTGTGGGTCTTCACCAATTCCGAAACCTCATGGGCCTTGCCTTCGCCTATCAAGGTGGAGGGGTCAAAGGTGGCCCTTCGCTGGAGGACCCTGTCCACCACGCGCGCTCCGGCGGTTTCGGCCAGCCGTTCGAGTTCCGCCAGATGTTCCTTGGCCCGTTTGAGGGAGACGTCGTTTTTCGCAACGCCCACCAGAATGGCTTTCTCACGCTCCTTGCGCGCGGGATTCATTCCCATGCGATCATTCCCATTCTATGGTCCCGGGCGGCTTGTGCGTGATGTCGTACAACAGGGCGCCCGTGCCTAGGCTTTTCAAGCCGCTCCACATCGCATCCAGCAGGGGGAAGGGAAGCTCGGCAAACCGCGCTGTCATTGCTTCGCTGGAAAGCACGGGCCGCAGCACCAGCACGGGTTTTCCGTCCTGAGTCAAAGGCAAAAGGACGACGGGCATCTGCCATACCGCGTCATAAAGATTGGCGCGGCGCAATGTCTCGTTGCACAGGGCATCGGCTTCGCGCAGGAAATCCAAGCGCTCCGAGGTGCATTCGGCGAACGCAGAAACATACGCTCCCCCCAGGCCGTGGATCTCAAGCACGACGCGGTTGATGGCGCGCACCCGGTTCAAAAGATCGGTGGCCGCGGCATCGGCGACGCGGTAATCCCGTGTGCCGCGAAGAAGACAGGGATGCGCGTAGGTTCGCGCATCGCCTTGGACCCCCACGCTTTTCACAGGCAGCACTTCGCCGGCCAGGTTTTTCGAGGCCAAAATCTCCTGGACCCTGCTGGCGGTATCTGGAGAAACCGCGTCTTCACGGCCGTCGGAGCAGAGCAGGCGCACGCCGAGTCCCGGTCCCGGAAAGGGATGCCGGTTAATGAGTTTATCCGGAATCCCAAGCAAGGTTCCCAAAGTGCGGACCTCGTCCTTGTACAATTCCGCCAGAGGCTCGATGACCTTGCCGGCTGCCATGAGATCGAGGATGCCCTGCACGCGGTTATGGTGGGTCTTAATCACCGCCGCGTGCCGGGTACCGCCGCTTTCGATGGTGTCCGGATAGATCGTCCCCTGTGCCAGCATCCATTCCTCGGGATCAAGCTTCAGTTCTTGCAAGGTCTCGTCCTTGACGGTCAGGAAAGTTTCGCCGATGATTTTTCGCTTGGTCTCCGGCGAATGGATTCCGCGGAGCGCGGCCAGGAAGCGTTCCGAAGCGTCCTTGACGCGGAGATTGTGGAATCCCTCACGGTTCATGAACTCCAGGACCTCGGCGCTTTCGCCCTTGCGCATGAGTCCGTTGTCGATATGCAACCCCAGCACGCGGTCCGGTCCAAGTGCTCGGTTCAGCAGTTCGAAGGCCACGGTGGAATCGACGCCGCCGCTCACCAGCAGAAACACTTTTTTGCCTTCGCATTGGCGGCGGATTTGGGGCTCAAGCGCCGCAAAGTAATGGCTCATGTCCCATTCGAAATGACAGCCGCATAATTCCAGAAAATTGCGCAGCATGGTGTTGCCTTCCGGGCTGTGCGTCACCTCGGGATGGAATTGAAAGCCGTAAAATTTGCGGGCATCGTCCGCGACGGCAGCAAGCAGACAGTCCGAAGTGGAGCCGATGACCCGAAAGCCGGCCGGCAGGCGGCTCACTTCATCGCCATGGCTCATCCAGACTTCGGTCTCGGACGAGACTCCGCGAAACAGGGGATGCGCAGGGTCCGGGTGCAGTAGCGCCGGACCAAACTCATGGACGTTGCCCCGTTTGACCTCCCCGTCCAGAGAACGGGAAAGCAGTTGGTGTCCGTAGCAAAGTCCCAAGACAGGCAATCCGATTTGGAAAAGAGAGGGATCGCAGGTCGGTGCGCCCGCATCGTACACGGAGGACGGCCCGCCGGAGAGAATGATGCCTTTATAGGCCTGCTTAGGACCGAGTAAATCTTGGTAGGTGACTTGGGGGGGGACGACTTCCGAATAAACGCCAAGTTGCCGGATTCGGCGGGCGATCAGATGCGTGTACTGCCCACCGAAATCCACAATGGCGATTTTTTCCATGCGGTTCAAAGGTAGCAACCCGGCTTTGCCGGTCGGGATGCGAGTCGAGGCATTCCATCGGACAGGTCCGACTTTTCCATGCCTTTTATTGTGCCCTTAAAGTGCCCCTAGATTACCCATAAATTAAGCCTCCAGTTGCCGCGCTACTTCAAGCAGGGTTTTCAGCCCGAAGCCGGTGGCGCCAGGCTTGAAATACTTCCAGGGACTGGTGGTAAAGGCAGTCCCAGCCACGTCCCAATGCGACCACTTGGCGCCAGCGGGGACGAACTCAGCGAGGAACAGGGCGGCGGTGATGGCGCCGGCTTCAGGCTTGTTGGTCACATTGCGGAAATCGGCGGTGGGATCCTCCAGCCAGTCGCGGTACTCCTCTTCCATGGGGAGTTCCCAGAATTTCTCTCCCGCTCCGGCGCCCGAGGACTGGATTAAAGATCCGAACTCGCGGTCGTTGGCGAACAAGCCTGCGATGGAGGGGCCGAGCGCCCGGATCACGGCCCCCGTGAGGGTCGCGATGTCGATGATGTGAGTGGCTTTGATCGTCCCGGCCTCAAACAAGCCGTCCGAAAGGACGAGGCGGCCTTCCGCGTCGGTATTGTCGACCATGACCGTTTTGCCGTTGCGGGCCTTGAAGATATCGCCCGGAAGCACAGCGCTGTTGCCCGGCCGGTTTTCCGCCAGGCAAAGCACGGCGCTGACATTGATGGGCAGCTTGAGTTCCGCGGCCGCGCACACGCCCGCAAGCGCCGTGGCCGCTCCGGCCATGTCGCACTTCATCTCGGCCATGCCCGCGCCGGGTTTCAGGCTGATGCCGCCCGTGTCAAACGTCACGCCTTTTCCCACAATGCACAAATGACTTTTGTTTTTCGAGCCCTTCGGCGCACCCTCGTATTTCAGCGTGACCATGCGCGGCGGCCGATCCGAACCTTTGCCCACGGTCCACAGGCCGAGGAAGCCCTCCTTTTGGAGCTGTTTTTCGTCGCGAACAGTGACGGACAATCCGTGTTTTCGTCCCAGGCCGCGGGCTATTTCGGCAAACGCGGCGGGATCGAGGTCGGAACCCGGTATGTTCACCCAATCCCGCAAATTTTTCATATGTCCGAAGACCGCCGACGTTTCCTCCAGGAGAGTTTCCGCGGCTTTGCGGTCCTGCGGTTTTACCACCAGGACCGCCTCCGTATCGACGGAGTTCTTGGGAGGTTCGCTCTTGTATTTGCGGAAATCATACTCCGCGTAAAAAAGGCCTTCCATCACGGTCCTGATCTCTTCTATTCCGGCATGGTTCAGCGCGATGGAAAAACGGGGGAGGGAGCGTGACATGGCGGCCTCCAAGGCAGAACCCGCCGCCAAACGCAAGGACTCCAGACGATTCAAACCTTTCTTCTTCGGCAATTGCGAAACGAGCAGGATGCGCCCTTCCGTTTGAAATAATTCCGAATCACGGTTCAAAATTTTCTTGGACTGCGCCTCCAGAACTTTATCGATAAGCGGCTGCCAGACCGCCTTGTTTCGCGAGAGAGGGGCTCCAAGGGCAGATTCTTTTTCCGCCAGCACGACATAAAGGGGAGAGGGCTTGGCGTCTTTTTCGAAAGTTTCAAGAGTGATTTTCACGATGGAGCTCCGGGGTATTTCCTGAATTTTTTCAAAAATGAATAAGGTTTAAAGGGTTTGGTTCAATTTTTGCTTTTTAATTCAAAAAGACATCAAAAAGTTTCATTTTAAATGACAATAAGCGTTGACAAACTCATAATATTAGCACTTATTAACAATATGGTTAAAGTGTCATGAAAGATTTTATGGTACATCAGGTCAGGACCCTTGCGGCTCTGACTGAAATCAGCAAGCTTTTCAGCTCTTCCTTGGACTATACGGATGTGGCCAAGCAGGCGTTGCATCTGCTTTCCGACATTCTGGACTTGGAGCGGGGCACGCTTCTCATGCCCACCCCCGATCGGAAATACCTGACCATCAAAGCTTCCGTTGGATTTCCGCCTGAGGAAATCCGCACCGCGGTCTATGAAATCGGCGTGGACTTCGTCGGCAAGGTTTACAGCAATGGCATTCCCATGGCTCTTCCGGACAATGAGGAAGTCACGGGCATTCCGACTCCCCGGGAGAACGCCGACGAATTCAACTTATACCGCATCGGGTTCATCGCTGTTCCGGTGATGCTGGACGAAAGATGCGTCGGTGTGTTGACAGCTCACCGTACCTCCCGTTCCACGACCATGGTGGATGAGGACATCCGGGTGATGAAAATCGTGGCCTCCCTGCTGTCACAAACGCTGCGCATCGCAGAGATGGTCCGCGAGGAAAACAGCCGCTTGGTGCAGGAGAACAAGGAACTGCATCTCGAACTTGAGGAGCGCTACCACCCCGAGAACATGATCGCCGATTCTTCGCCGATGGCCAAGATGCTGGACATGGTGCGGCGCGTGGCCGGAACCGACGCCATCATCCTGCTCCGCGGCGAGAGCGGAACGGGTAAATCCTTGTTGGCGCGCACCATTCATTATTCCAGCGGACGCAAGCGTGGCCCGTTTGTGGTGGTGAACTGTGCCGCGCTTCCGGCGACCTTGATTGAGAGCGAATTGTTTGGCCATGAAAAGGGAGCCTTCACGGGCGCCTTCAGCCAGCGGCTGGGGCGCTTCGAGTCCGCTGACGGCGGCACTCTGTTCCTCGACGAAATCGGCGAACTGCCGCCAGAGACCCAGGCCAAGCTCTTGCGTGTCATTCAAGACGGGACTTTTGAGCGGGTGGGCTCTTCCAAGACCCTGACCGTGGACACGCGGCTGATTTGCGCCACCAACTCGGATCTTGAGGCTATGACGCGCGAGAAACGGTTTCGCGAGGATCTGTACTACCGCCTGATGGTCGTCCCCATCCAGATTCCGCCCCTGCGCAACCGCAAGGAGGATATCCTGCCGTTGTGCAGTTTCTTCCTCAAGAAATTCACTGCCAAGTATGGCAAACGGGTTTCAATTTCGCGCGAGGTGATGGAATTCCTGGAAGGATATCACTGGCCGGGAAACGTGCGGGAATTGGAAAACACCATTGAGCGCACGGTGGTCTTGGCCGGAGGCGAAACTCTGACGCCGCGGGACATTCCCATTTTGGAAACTCTGGCAGCGATTCCCGCTGAAGCTCCCGCTAGGCCCGCGCCCATCGTGAGTCCGGGCATCGTCACATTCGGTCCCATGCAGGGGCGCAACCGGGAGCGCCAGCCTTACGAGCGTGTGCCTTTGCGTGAGAAAGACATTCGCGAGGCGATGCACAATGCCGGCGGCATCCAAACCCATGCGGCACGCATGCTGGGGGTTTCTTTGCGCCAACTCCGTTATGCGCTGAATCGCTTCCATATCGAAGCGGCGGAATTCAAGTACTAAATAATCCCCGTCGATAAACTTCGCGGTTGCCAATCTCCAGATAAGCTCCGTTTCCAATCCTATTTTAGGGGAATAGGATGGCTTATGTTTTTAGATTCCTTCCATGACCCGTTTTAAAACCTCTTCCAGCACATTTACTGTTGCTATTTCTAGCGCTTTGATCGGATTCACAGCCTTGCTATCGGGTTGTGCCCAGCCTGGAGACCCCTGTCAGCAAATGATGCAGGAGGTGAAGGAGATACGCGCGCTTGAAAAGCAGTTGGCAAAAACAGAAACCCAAATCAAACGGTTCACGGCAGCCAAGGATACCGCCGATTTGAACCAAGCCTTGGGTATTCAAGCGGATTTGAGGGAAAGGCACAAGGCTGCGCGCATTGCCGCCGCCAATATGGCGGCCTCCTGCGTTCCCCCACAATTGGGAGAGCCGGAATCGGATCAGCAAGAACTGCCCCTCGATCCGAATCAGGATATACAGAAAAACGGCAGGTAAGGTTTTTCAATTCTTGGCGGGGTTCTTGTAACAAGAAGCTTAAAACAAATGATTTTTGGCATCCTAAATGTTGAACTGAAACTTGTTCAAAATTCCAATGTTTCGGCTTGAACCTTAGGGTTTCACGATATAATCGATCTTTGAAAATAGGCTTGGCATTATATTCTTTTAGGGTTTGTCACGGGTTTCAAAATCTCTTAATCCGTAAGAGGGACCATCGAGATGGAAAAAGGGGCCGGTTCCTTATTAGTTCTCCTCGGTGTCGTTTCCTCAGCATTTGGGGCTACCCCAACGGCCATTTCCTTTGGAGCCGATACTAATTACGTGGGTCCTGCGGGCACGAGCATTGGCACTTTCTTTAACCAGACGACTTCAAATACGGCCACCGGCGGCTGCCGATTGGATTCTTCGGGATATGAAGCCGAACCGGGCAATGGCACTTCTACCTCCTTGAACATCCCGGGTCTTTTCCTTGACACAACTACTGCTGTGACGGCCTGCAATATCACCGGCACTCCCAGGGCCACCACCCATGGGACGCAAACCTACGGCGTTGAAAACGTTAACACGGTTCCTCCCGGTATCAACTACGTCGCTAACATTCAAATAACCATTACGCCGACCAGTCTGGTATATCCACAGAATCCGGGAAACTTCACCGTCGGGTTGCCCATCGCTCCGGATGTTCCCACCATCAACAGCACAGGAGTAACGAATCCCATCACTTACTCGGTTTCTCCTCCGCTCCCTGCCGGCCTTGCCCTGAATACTAATACGGGCACTCTCTCCGGCACACCTACGGCTGCCACGGCGGCAGCGAACTACATCGTTACCGCCAGCACGGTCGGTGCGGATTTCAACACTTACACCACCGCCGCTACCCTGAATATCGCCGTCCAGCCACCGGCCAATTATTCCGCCTATGCGCATTCCATGAATATCAAGATCAACACCACCGGTTTCACGCTGACAGGCCCCGTTACAAACTATCCGCTGCTCATAAGGCTGGCTAATGCCGGCGCTCCGTCCACCGACAACTTTGATTTCTCGCAGGCGCAGGCCTCCGGCGCGGATATCCGCTTCACGGCCACGCGAAACAACGTTTTGATCAACCTGCCTTATCAAATCGAGCAATGGGCTCCTGGCACCGGTAAAACAGGCAGCGCAGCTATCTGGGTTGCCTTGGACACGATGTACGTCAATGACAGCACCCATTTCATAACGATGTATTGGGGCAGTGCAGGCGCCAGCCCTGGTAGCAGCGGGCCGGCGGTATTCTCGCCCGCCAACGGCTATCAAGCGGTATGGCACATGGACGGGGGCAGCACGGGTACAACCGCCACCATGGGCGCGGTCGAACCTGACGTCACGGGGAATAATTTCCACATGCACGCCGTGGGTAATGGTCCCTTTGTCACTCAGGGATTTATCGGTTTGGCAAGCTCCAATTTTGATCCCACCGACTTTTTGCAAGCCGACGGTACCGGGGCAGCGCCTGCAGGATATGGGGCTCCTGTGACGACCGTTGGTAGCGTGGTCGATTTCCCCATGTTATCGGCATACACGATATCCGCCTGGGCGAATGTGGGTTCTTCCACAAACGGGGGGAACCAATATGCGATCTTGAGCAAAGGAAACCAGGATTATGAGCTTCAGGCGGATCAAGGAAAATGGGAAAGCCTTCAATACATCTATCTCAGAGCCGCCACCAATGGCGCCTATTCCGAGTTTACGAACAATGACGCGGGCGCCAGCGTCGCTTTAGGTTGGCATTATATCGTGGGTGAAGGCGTCAATACTGCCAAGGCAGGGGGCCAAAACATCTATGTGGATGGAGCAGCTGTAAGCCATATCACAAATTCCTATAGCGGAAGTCACATGCCCAGAGTCAACAACTTGCCCGTGACCCTCGGCAATTATCCTGCCACCGGAAACGGTCCAAACGGTGTCGTCAACTGGTTCAACACCAGCAGCGGCGCGATGCTGGATGAAATCTCCCTTTCCAATGTGACACGTTCCGCGGACTGGGTGACTTTGAATTTTCAAACCCAATGTTTCGGCAGCAATTACACTTCATTGGGTGGAGCGGGTTGTACAACAACCGCTCCCGTGGCTGTCCCGCTTTTGCCGCCGATCAACCCTTCCGTCATCACCTATCCGGTGGGGGATACTGCCTATGTCGGTCCTGCAGGCACCAGCATTGGCGGCTATTTCACCCAAACCTCTTCCAATACCACCACGAGCGGTTGCCAGCTGGATTCTACGGGATGGGAAAACCCGGCCGCTCCGACCGTCATGCCGCATGGCCTTAACTTGGCGAGTGCCGCGGGGCCCACGGCTTGCAATATCACGGGTATTCCCATCTCCACGACTAGCGGCACTGAGACATATGCCGTTGAGAACCTGAACAGCACGCCTCCCGGCTCCAATTACGTCACCAATATTCAGTTGACGATCACACCGACCAGTCTTGTGTATCCGCAGAATCCCGGCGTTTTTACGCAAGGAGTTCCGGTTGCTGCGGACATTCCCACAATCAACAGCACCGGGGTGACCAATGCCATCACCTATTCAGTGGCTCCCGCTCTCCCGGCCGGACTTTCCTTGAATGCCACTACCGGCGTTCTTTCCGGCACGCCGACCACCGTCACGGCGACCGCGAACTACCTCGTTACCGCGAGTACTTTGGGCGTGGATGCCCATACCTATACCACCACGGCCACGTTGAGCCTCACGGTGCAGGCCCAGCCCAATTATTCTGCCACGTACACGCATTCCCTGAAGATCAAGATCAACACCATGGGCTTTACCTTGGCGCATCCGGTGACAAACTATCCCTTGATCATCCGATTGACGAACACGGGCAATCCTGCCGCCGACAATTTCGACTTTTCCCAAGCGCAAAGTTCTGGCGCGGATATCCGTTTCACGGCCACGCGCTCCACGGGCACTGGCACCGTGCAGGTGAACCTGCCCTACGAGTTTGAACAGTGGCAGCCTGCCTCCGGCAAAATGGGGGCTGCAGCGGTGTGGGTCAGTGTGGATACGATGTACGTCAACGACAGCACTCACTTCATTACCCTGTATTGGGGCAACAGCAACGCGGCTTCGGTTAGCAGCGGTCCCGCCGTATTCTCACCCGCCAACGGCTATCAGGCTGTGTGGCATATGGATGGCGGCAGCACGGGGACGACGGAACCGGATGTCACTGGAAACAACTTTCACATGCGTGCCCTGGGTAACCCTATCGTTGCTCCCGGATTTATCGGATCCGCCAGAGGAGGGTTCGATGCCAGTGATTACCTGATGGCCGATGGCGCCGGCCCGACTCCAATAGGGTATGGTGCCCCCGCCAACACGGTCGGGAGCGTCGTCGACTTTCCCATGTTTTCGAATTACACCGTATCCGCCTGGGCAAATGTGGGCTCTTCTGCCGCAGCTCCAGACCAAAATGCGATCTTGAGTAAGGGAAATCAGGATTATGAACTTCAGGTGGACAACAATAAATGGGAGAGCACGCAGTACGTCTATCTCAATGGAGCCACAAGCGGTGCCTATTCGGAGTATACGAACAATGTTGCGCCCGCCACTATAACCACGGGATGGCATTATATAGTGGGTGAGGGCGTTAACACAGCCAAAGCCGGGGGTCAAAATATCTATGTGGACGGAGCGGCGGTGAGCCACTCGGGGACTCCCTTTACCGGAGCGCACCTACCCCGAAATAACAGCTTACCCGTGGCCGTTGGCGATTATCCGGATGCTGGTGGATGTTGCAGCGCCACCAATTGGTATGGCTCCAGCACCGGTGCTTTACTAGATGAAATTTCCCTTTCCAATGTGACGCGCTCTTCGGATTGGGTGACTTTAAATTTTCAGACCCAGTGTTTCGGCAGCACTTACACTTCGCTGGGAGGGACGGGCTGTACCACCGTCGATCCCGTGGTGATACCGCTTCTTACGGGAGCCTTGGCGACGAAGAGCCTGGATCCCTTTTCGATTGGGAATAACAGTTTCAACCTGCAGGTGGCGGGCTCTTTAGTGACGATGCGCCTGCCCGCAATTTCGGGAAACGCGCAGGTATCCATCGTGGATCTATGGGGACGACGGGTTTGGAGC
>Ga0206814_10307_pt1 | contig 12279 bp, 8 predicted proteins | sample Alteio_BWOrgCont_90_FD_152850 | JGI IMG/M metagenome (GOLD analysis project Ga0206814, IMG submission 152850) | Enriched cells from forest soil in Barre Woods Harvard Forest LTER site, Petersham, Massachusetts, United States -... | ecosystem: Environmental > Terrestrial > Soil > Temperate forest >...
CAAGCATTCGACATTAATCCAGATATAAACAACATACCACAACCCTTTGTATTTATTGAATTTGGCTTTGATGATAATTATATGTTAGTAATAGAAAATGATAATGTAGTTCAATATAAACTACATATATCTGATGGGCTAAAAGTAACTTTAATCACAGAACCAGATAATCAAGAATTTTTAATTGCTTTCACAAATCAATATGCTGAGTTAGTTAAAGAAAATATTAATGACTACAATAAAAAATATTCGTCCAATAAAATACATAATATTTATGTAATAACTTCAACACCTATACATGTTAGTGATGCCTCATCATCACCATTAATACAAAGATTTATCGAAGAAATTGTTAAAATCATGCCAGGTTACGAAATAAGTGAAAGTAACTTTTGTAATCATATAAGAGTGCCTGAAAAATTTGCCAAAAAAGTCAATGCTGAAGGTAACCTTGCTGCCTGGGCAATAACCCTGGGGATGGCAACTAGAAAAATTGATATTTTTGATACACTGACTGATCTTCCAGCTATTAACCGGGTTAATCTGTTACCAAATATAGAGGTTTATAAACATTTAGAAAAAAGCAAAGTACTAGCAACCGCTTTTACAGCCTTTATATTTGTTATAACTTTACTATATATGTCCAGTTCATATGGATTGTTATCTAGTAAGAAATACCGCCTAGAAAGTCAGGAAAAAAGTCTTTATCCAATATCTGATGAATATAAAGTAGTGACAACTGATGCTGATAGATTAAGCTTAATAATGAAAACGGCCAAATCGCTTAACTCTATTAGATCATCAATACCCTCAAACCAGATAAATATTTTAGATGCAGAACTTTATATCAATAAAGTCATTCCTGAAGGCGTTTGGCTAACCAATATAAAATATACTTCACCCATTAATATGGAAATTGAAGGCAATTCAATCGATGATCAAAATATCCTTGAGTTTGTCAAAAGGCTTAACGATGGCGATTCATTTAGATATGTTACACTCAAAACAATGGAAGCAAACGATAGCTTAAATAAACTCCTGCAGAATAGCAAAGACCAGACCGCACAACCACAGGACCCAACAACACTACAAAGACCAATAAAACAATTTCATTTAAACGGAATAATAAAAGTTAAAAATGCTGAACCACAAACTAACAAATTAAAAGCTGGTAGCTAAAAACGGAGCTTTAAATGGCAGTTGATCTTAATTTAGATATAGGAAGCCTTCTTAAAAAACTAATGGGCGATGGTAGCCTAAATAACACTAATAACCAGAGCATTAGTGATAAAATACGTAATTATAAATACACTATAATATTATGCCTGATAATTATAGTATTAGCAGGATCATTTTATAATTTTGTCTATATCCCCTTAGTTGATTCTAACTTAGAAAAACAGAAAGTCGTCGAAGAATTACTTAAAAAACAAAGTGAAATACCAAAACTTAAAGCCCAAGCAACCAAGATAAAGAAAAACTTAAGTTCCTCAAGGAAACAATATTTAGAAGAGCTTGCCCATTTTGGCAATAGCGAGGACTTAGGAGAATTATATCAATCAATTAGTACTATAGCATCTAAATACAACATGCTTGTACTGAATATAAAGGAAATACAAGAAACTGTTACAAATCAACCTATTCCTACAGATAAAGATAAAAAAGCTAAAAATGATAAGCAAAACCAAATGAAAGCAAAAGAAGTTAAGGTAAGTGTCGAATTAAAAGGCAGATATAACGAGTATATGTTGTTTAAAGAAGATTTAGCAATCGCAGAGATTCTTCTTACCATAAATTCAGAGTCAGTAAAAGTAGGTAGTGGGAAAAGCGAAGATAAAGGCATAATTTTCGCCACACTAAATTTAACCACCTATGCTATTGATAAAAAACCTTTCCAGGAGGTTATTGGTCATGAATAAATATTTTATAGTTATCGTAATTATGTTTATTACTTTACCCGCCTTTGGCCAGGAAAGAGATCCCTTTACACCATATTCTCCTGAGACTACTGCAGTAAAAGTCAAAAAAAATAAAAATGACCAAAATCACCCGTTAATAGATAGTGCGTTAGATGAATACAGAATAATTGGTCTGGCAATCGCACCTAATAACGCCGTGATAGTTATCAAATCTCCAGATAAACATGAATATTTTGCAACTATTGGCGATAGGCTTGGTTCAGAAGGCGGCGTAATTAGTAATTTAACTACGGATAGCATAACAGTAAACACAGGCAATGACGTAGTCACTATTCCGGTAAGCAACAAATTTGAAATGCTTGATGATGAGAAAAAAGATGTCAACAAAAAATAATTGGCTAATATCGCTCCTTTTAGTTACTACTTTATTAGTAAGCTGTAGAGCATCAGACCCACAAACTCTTGTTGATAAGCCAAAGAATTGGAAAAACCCCTCGCTTGATGAGAAAATTGTTGAGAAAGACCCTTTGGTTAGTAATAAGAGGATTATCAAAGACTTAAAGAATAGAAATGACACCACTCAACAATATGGCCCAGAAATTTATGATTATCAAAGTGCTGAAGCACAGGCAATTAGGGATAAACAAGATATTCAGATAAATAAGGAAGACTCACCAAGTTATGTAAATATCAAAAATAGTGACGCAGTAAAAATTTTCCCAATCGACCTAAATGTTGAAAATGTTGAAATACGTACAGTTGCTGAAATGTTAGCTGAAATTACTGGCATAAACATACTAGTTTCTGATGAAGTCAATGGTAATGTTACAGTAAAAATACATGATGTACCATGGCCTGATGCACTCGATACTATACTTAGTATGAAATCTCTGGCCAAACACATTGATGAAACTGGTAATATCATAAGTATCCACAGCCAAGAAAAGATGGTACAATTAGAAACCTATGAACGCCAGAGGAAAGAAGATCAACAGAAAGCCATAGCGTTACAAAAATCTGAAGATACCCTATATACCCAAATATTCAAATTATTCTATTCTAAGCCTGACAAAGTTAAGGATATTATTCAAGGTGTACTAGGTAAAGATGCAAAAACGGATGCATCAGGAAGAAATACCAATGCCCAAATCACTGTTGACGAGCGTAGGAATGCGGTAATAGTTAAAGCCCGTAAATCAGACATAGATATAATAAAAAATTTGATTATGCAGGTTGATAGCAGAACCAAGCAAATTTTTATAGAAGCTTTTATTGTTGAAGTAACAGATGATTTTGAGAAGGCATTCGGCGCAAATCTTGGAATGAATGCGGTAAATCAAGGTAAATCTATAGGCACCACAGTCGTCGGTGCTGCAGGCGGCACTTCCACCGGCCTTACCCCTTTAACTAATGATTCCAGTCTAGTTAACTTGCCTATTAATGGCGCTTCCAGCGGGATAAGCTTATTAGGGGGCATAGGTAATGCTAACCAGTTAAAAGTTAGCCTTACTGCTATGGAAGCCGATGGTTTTTCAAAAATAATCTCAAATCCCAAAATTTTTACTTTAGATAATCAACAAGCAGTAATTTTCCAAGGCACCGAAATACCTTATCAGAGTTCATCTGGTAATAATGGGACAAACATACAATTTAAAGATGCTGGATTAAAATTAGCTGTTACTCCTTCAGTTGTTGGCGATGGTAACCTGATGATGCAAATTGAAGTTGATAAAGATTCTGCTAATACATCAGAAACAAATCCACCAATTACTAGAAGTCAGATTACCACTAACTTAGTAACAAAAACTGGGTCAATCGTAGTAATCGGTGGCATATATACCCAAACGAAGTCTGATACTAACAACAAGGTACCAGTTGTGGCTGATATCCCAATACTTGGACGCCTATTTAGAAGTGATGATCGGTCAGATAAAAAATATGAACTTATGATATTTTTAGCCCCCACCGTTATCTAAAGTTTAGGGGATGCAGAAGATTGAATTAATAATTTTTATCGATAGAGAGAAGAAGTTATAGGTAATAACAATGACTAAAGGACCTCCGCCAGGCAAAATTCCAGCCACTGGAGATAAGAATATCCTCTCGCCCAAAGAGGCGTTTAAGAAAGCATTATCCCAATCTCAAAATGCTGATGAATCTGCTTTACCTGCAGAAAAAAACAAAAACTTAGCAGCTGAAGAAGTCACACATGGTGCCAGTATTATTGAATTCGTTGATAATGTTATAGAAAATGCAATATCTCTTGGTGCAAGCGATATTCACGTAGAACCATACCAGGAATCGGCTCGGCTTAGGGTCCGCTGTGACGGAGCGCTCCAGGAAGTTCAGGAATTTGGTAAATTTCTCTTCGAAAATTATTCTGCAATAACTACAAGAATTAAGATTCTCTCGTCTCTTGATATATCAGAGCGACGTTTACCCCAAGATGGCGCGCTGAGATTTAGCCATAATAATGAAGAAGTTGACCTACGTGTTTCTGTTTTACCTACATTATTTGGCGAACGCATAGTGATGCGTGTTATGGATAAAAAATCTTTGCAAACACCATTGGATCACCTTGGCTTTACCGAAGATTCCTATAAAAAATTGATTAAGGCTATAAATTCTCCACAAGGTATGATTCTAGTAACTGGCCCAACCGGTAGCGGTAAATCCACTACCCTTTATGCAGTACTAAATGCACTAAACAAAAGTGATTTAAATATACTTACAGCAGAAGATCCGGTTGAATTTGGCATAGTTGGCATAGGACAAGTACATGTCAGGGAGACAATTGGACTATCTTTTAGCGCATCACTGCGCTCTTTTTTACGTCAAGACCCAGAGATAGTAATGGTTGGAGAAATTCGTGATGTTGATACCGGTGAAATCGCAGTAAAGGCCTCACTAACTGGCCACTTAGTACTCAGCACCCTGCATACTAATGATGCACCAGGCACTATTACCCGCCTAATCAATATGGGCATTCCTAATTACCTGATCACCTCCTCTCTTACACTTGTAATAGCCCAGAGACTAGCACGTAAAATTTGTGAATCCTGTAAAATTGAAGATACCGACCAGATAAGGGAACGCTTAATGTCTATAGGTTTTCCTGAGAATGAAGCTGGCAATACTAAAGTCTTAAAAGGTAAAGGTTGTGATAAATGCTTTAATTCAGGTTATAAGGGTAGGAGAGCTATTCATGAGGTTTTGGTTATAACATCAACTATAAAGGAGGCGATATTAAAGGGCGCTACAAATTTTGAACTAAGAAAAGTTGCTCAAGAAAAAGATAATTTTAAAACTATGCAAGATACCGGCAGGAATCTTCTTATTCAGGGTATAATTAGTATTGATGAGTACCAAAGAGTGCTAATGGTAGAGGATTAGGAGTAAATTATGCCTATATATCAATGGAAAGGCCTAGAAGGAAATAAGATGAATAGTGGTGAGATTGAAGCTATCAATACAGCTGATGCTACCGAAAAACTCAAACAAAAAAAGATCGTAGTTACAAACCTGGTTATTATCAGTGGCAAAGAAAAAGAAGATGCCTCTGGCACAAATAAATCTAAATCTACTAAACCTGCTGCCCAAAAAATAATCGTGCCCAGAAAGAAAAAATATAAAGTTAAAAAAATCAAAACTAAAGAATTAATGATATTTACTAAAAAGTTCTCTACCATGGTTCAGGCAGGAATGCCTATATTAAAAACTCTAAAAATGCTTGAACAACAACAGGAAAAACCAAATTTCCAGTGGGTAGTTAAATCAATTAAAGATGATGTGGAAGCAGGATCAACTTTATCCCAGGCATTCTCGGAATTTCCTACAATTTTTGATACTGTATATATCAACCTAATTAAAGCCGGGGAAAGTAGCGGTAAACTTACACTGTTTTTACAAAAACTAGTTATCCAAATCGAAAAGGCTGAAAAAATCAGGTCAAAGTTAAAAGGTGCACTTAGCTACCCAATTATACTATTATCTGTTGCTTTTATAGTAATTACGATAATGCTGGTAAAAGTGGTACCAGTATTTCAAACTATGTTTGCTTCAATGGGACATACTCTGCCTGGACCAACCCAATTAATTGTTAATATTAGCGAGTTTTGCCGCAATCCTTATAAAGGTGGCGTTCTATTAGCTAATATCATCGGTGGAATTGTAACTTTAAAGTATTTAATCAAAACCAATTTAAACTTTAAACGTAAATTTGACAAATTTATGCTAAAAGTGCCAATAATTGGTGAAATCATCCAGAAATCCAGTCTAGCAAAAATAGCTATGGTACAGGGTAATCTTTCAGTAGCTGGTGTATCAATCTTAGAATCACTTGATATAGTAGCAAAAACCGTGACCAATACCCAATATATCGATGCTTTTGAAGTGGTAAAAAAAGGCATTGAATCAGGTAACAGCCTCTCCTCCCTTTATTCCACATGTAAAATATTTCCTACCACTTTCCACCAGATGTTAGCAGTTGGTGAGGAAACCGGTAATTTAGATGAAATGTTTGAATCTACCGCCAGATATTACGAAGAAGAATTTGATATGGCCGTAGATCACTTAACCGAAGCCCTAGAACCTATCATGATTGTCAGTATGGGTATTACGGTCGGTTTTATAATAATTGCGATGTATATGCCTATATTCAAGATAGGTGAAATGGTATCGAAGTAATTCCGCTTAGAATAAAAACAATCACAGCCATCCTCGTCTTGCGCTCCCTATTACCCACATCTTTTTTTTGTAATTATCCGGCATATCTGAGGAGTTAAGCGCTGATGGTAGTAGTGATAGGAAGCAAGAGATGTCATCCCCGCCTTGTGCGGGGATCTAGAGCTACACAGTAGGGAGAAACAGCAACGTTGTGGTATTTTACGTGAGATCCCCGCATAAAGCGGGGATGACCTCTTGGGTTGCTTTTTCCTATAACTATCAGCATGTTACTGCTTCTATAATTCTATGACATTGCGGGGTGATGCCCTTACTTTTTCTTCTTGCCAAATAAAGGAGTGACATTCTTATAGTTAGAAAAGTCGTTATGATCTACGGCAGGCTCATTATCTGCAGCAAATGGAATATTTATTGTAAATATAGTGCCTTGATTAATTATGCTGGTTATTTCTAACGTACCTTTATGCAAACTGAGCAGGCTGCGGATTTCATCAATAGTTAAATCAGTACCATCAGAGTTACGATCAATACCTTTTGGCATTTTCTTAAATATGGTTTCGTTACGGAATTCCTCATCAAAACCATAGCCTGTATCACTTATTATAATGACTAAACTCTTAGGCATTTGACTAATTCTTTTAACACAGGCCTTAACATTAATGCTGGCATTTTCAGGCGTAAATAATAAAGCCTGATATAAAATGCCGATAATAATTTGTTTAAAGCGGACCTCATCTACACAAATTTCAGGTATATTATTCTCAATATTTTCTACATATCTGATTTTATTAAAATATAACCGGTCTTTATGTACAGAGATACACTCTTTTAATATTTTCTTAGCATCTACTTTTTTCAGGTTTAATACATTAGTCATTAATGTACCGATCTGATAGCCACTTTTATAAATCTCTTCTGCAGATTTGATGTATTTAGGATTAATATGACCGTATGTTTCGTCAATTATTTTTTCAGCATTATCAATAATAATATTTAATGGGCTTTTGAGTTCATTTCTTAACTTCCGGCTAAACTCTTCTTTAGCAAATTTAGCTTCCCTGGCTATAGCAACCGCCTTTTCAGCTTCAATTCTTGCCGCATAAATTTGTTGTTTATGGCGTTTTTCTCTGTTCATGTAACGCATTACATTAATAATCTGCCTGGTTAGGTTTCTTATCTCCAATACACTGCTACGGGGTAGTTTTTTTACCTGCTGGCCTTTAGTTATAGAATCAACAGCAGAAGACAGCTCTACTAGCGGATCCATTATATTACGCCTGAGAATAAATAATAAGAATAAAATAATTGTACCAATTACAGAAAATTCAAGCAATCTTGGCAGTAAAATCTGATTAAATATTTCAACAGGTAAGCGTTTGTTATAACCTGTCAAAACTATAAAGCCATATTTTGAACTTTTTTGGTAATAAGAAAAAATATTACTGTTAAAAACAATAGGTTGCCGTATAGTTCCTGAATTTTCTGAAAAAATATTGCCTTTACCTTTTAAATTCCTGACAAAGAAATATTTATCATCTTCTTTGTTTCCTCCCAGATTACCGCCAACATAACTAAAATCTTTAGTTAGGATAATAAATTCTATATTACCACCCATCAAAGCAGAATTAATTTTTTTCGCCAAACCATCAATGGCCAACCCTAAAGTTAAAGCTCCAAGATACTTACCATTGGCATCAGTAATACCGATCCCGCCCGGTATTATCCATTGGCCGCTAGGCACACCTACAGCTGGATCTTGTAATTGTAAGGTCCAAGGATTTTTAGGTGTTTGATTTAGATATTCCCTATAAGACATATCTATAGACTGCTTAAATACCCCACGATCACTACTCACTACCATTTGTTTTTGCGGATTTACCCAATCAAATAGGGTAGTTATAAATAAATTCTCAGGATTTGGCTTAGCATTAGCTGGTTCACCGATCAAAGATGCTATAAATGGTAAATCATCTGCGCCGTGTAATGCTATTCTATGCCCAATGAATTGCCCATAATTTTCAATATATTGAATGGAATCAGTAAAGATATAATCAATTTTACTGGCTTCATCTGGTAAAGACTCTATCTTTTTATCAAGATAAGATTTATATACTAAGTAACTGAAAATAAGTGATATACCAGAAATAGAAATTATCGCTAGAAAAGTAACCGCCCAAAAATTTTTTGATATAGATGTAGCAAATTTCATGTTATTTTTCATATTTGTATAGTATTAAGCTAATTCTTTAGCGCCGCATATTATACTATTTTTCTCTTAAAGACTATAAAAAGACTACATTATTAAAAAATTATTATTTTCAGTATATATTTTTTATAACTTTTGATGTATGCATTACCTAATATTAGGGCAATATTGCAATTTTAGTACTCCAAATTACCATTGGCACTAGCCAATAAGTTGATGTTAGTTTTCATAACATTTTTTTATTAATTTTAAATTTAGTTGAATTATGCAAAACAAACCATACGAAGCAGAAATTGCTGAAGAAAAATCAGAAGTATCTGATGGGATAATATATAGTCCTGCTAAAGGAAGAGATATTTCAAATTTAAAGGAGTACTTAAACTATGCTCTCAAAGCTGCATTTGGTACTCAAAGTCTAGCAAAATCTATAAAATTAACTGATGATATTAAATCTAAACCTTTTATTTCTCCTTTATTATCAGACCTTACAGGTCAAGAATCTTATATAATTTCAGGATATGCCTTATTTGGTGAAGCTATAAAAGGCCATGCCGCATTAGGATATTTTTATAAATATGCATCTCCTACATATAACGAATTAATTGATCTAAAAGAAAAAGCTACTGGATATATTGATTTATGCAACGTGGTTGATAGCCTAGAAGAGCCAGTTAAATCTAATTTCATAGAACAAATAAATATTATACTTTCAACTCAGGAATTTACTAGCGAAGATTTTACTACAAAATCGAGTAAACTTAAAGCCGCTATAATCTCTAAATGTGGCACAAAATTAAGTGATATTGGAGTATATACTATAATTACAACTGCATGCAATAATATGCAGGATAATACTCCATTAAGTCATTATAATTCTATCATTTTATCTGATGATACTACCATATCTGCAAAAGCAAATTTTAGAACAAGAATAGAAAATTTTCTAACCTATCATGGTGTCCAGCGTGGTCTCAATGGTTTTAATGGGAAAGTAGATAAAATAGACCCGATGCATATTGCCTTATGGGAAACCTATAGGTCTAAGCCATTAATTTGTCCATCATCTGGTAGTTTTGCTTTGTCTTTTTTAGATACTTTAGAATATTTAAGAACGTTTAAAATTAAATTTGATGATGGTAGTGAAATACCTTTATTCATGCCTAAAACCCTCCTTCCTGGGGATCCTCTAGTTATTGGTGAAAATCCTGAAGGTCAAATAATTTTGTGGTTACCTGATCCAGGGACTGATGTTATGCCTATTGATAAATATAAAGAAATAGCAAAGAAAGCAAAACATCTTAAATGTATTGTAAGAAATTGGAGCCCTGGAACTAATGATTACGAGAATACTCGTGAGCCAGATTCCATGAATGATGCCCTTCTTACAGGTGGCTTTTATTGTTCTACTAATCCTAAATCTATACAAGAGATAGGAGACAAAAAAGGATTAATGGAATCGTTATTTAGGCATAAAGGTGCTAGAATGCTTGATCCAAGCAATAAAGATGATCCAATAAGTAACCAAATTTATATGAACGCTATAAGTGCATTAAATTATATTGGTATCAAATGCGAAAACACACCAACATCAAATGGTCCTAGAAGGTTATTAACCATCTCTGAACCAATGGATGCAGGTGTTTTTGGCTTAATGCTAGCTAAACTTGAAGTTATGGAAACATTATTAGCCAACAAAAGCATTATAGAAGAGACTACTTATAATCAACCTTCTGCCGGCTCTACTCTTGCCGCATGTGCAATTGTAAATTTGCTTTATGATAAGCCTAAAATAGTCTCACCAGAAAATATGGTACTACTTCAGTTCCAATGCCCTCATATACATGAAGCAATAACTAGTGAGGGTAATAAGATAAAATCATTATTAAAAGGTTGTTATGATGAGGCTAATCCTAAATTAGCAGACGAGTTAGGTGTTAACGTTGAAGCAGCTGCTCTTCATAATAATGGCCGGCCTGAAAATGGTTTAGGCGCATTCTCTACTAGTAAAATTAGTGTTAATTTAATAAAACAAGCTATGGGAGATGCCGCTCAAGAAAGTATGCTGATATGCCCCCATGGTATTATGGAAATATCTAGAGTGATATTATTTTTATCATCCATTGAAAAGAATGGTATAGATGCATTATATCCTGAAAGTGCAGCTGCAGCTGGAATTGGCGGCTGGTTATATAAGGAAATAATTGAAGGAAAAAAAACAGGTAAGGATATAGCTTTAGTTTTGAAAAACAATGGTGTCACAGAACAAATTTTTAATATGCTTATAAATCAAGAAGCTCTTAAACAAACATTTGAGTTAAATTTCCAATCAGGAAAATTAAATCCTTTAACCAATAAAATAAACCCAGGAAATCCACACCACGGCAAAATTATACATGATTTTTACAATGACTTTATAAAAACAATGAGCGAGGAACCAATAAAATCAGTACAAGAAACAAAAAGCCTTGAATCCAAATCTTCTAGTGGATTGTCTATACCATCCACACAATTATCAAGTACACAACAGGTAATATTGGAGACTAAAGCTGCCAATGACATATTTTCTCCTTGTAAAATTTCTCATGATAAAGTTAATGTCTTTTTCAGTACAGGAGCTAACCTTGGGCAGAATCGGAATATAGAACGGGCTAAAAGGCAAATTATAGCAAAATCACAAACTGCTGTTGTTAGCCCTCCTGCTTCTCCTGGCTCAACATTTAGTGATACTACAGTAGCAGCTGCTATACCATCTCTTAGCATCGGCAGTAACACAATTCTTTCTAGCATTTCTCATTAAATTTTATTTAGAATATCCTACCTATACGCCTTATCAATCAAACTAAAGAACAGCCTGCGCATAAAATAATCCATATGCGCAACTTTTTCTTGGATTTTAGGATTATTTAGGATTTTACTTTTTGGCGTTCTTGGAAAAGTATCATCAACGATAGATTGATCAGAATTTACTACATTCTCTATTCTACCATTGTCTACTATACGTGCTTTTGCATTCTTATGTCTTAGGGTAAACACCATCTCATCGAAAATAGCAGTTATTTGCGGATCAAGGTTATGCAGCTTATCCAGGAAGCTTTGTATATTATGCTGGTAACACCAGGTATCTTCTAATGTTTTAATAGTTGCTGAGCGTGGTACATTATCAATAATTGCCATCTCACCAAATATTGCCCCCTCTCCTAAACGGGCAAGCATAATTTCTTTGCCACCAGAATTTTTTAACACTTCAACCAAACCACTGCATATTAAATAAATGCCATTAGGTGGTGAGGCCTCGTTAAAAATAATTTCTCCCTTAGCAAAACATATAGTTGGTGATATAGGGGATGATGTCATAAATACTCGACTAAAGCTTTAAATATGCCAGCAATGAATGGATCAGATGACTTAATTTTTTGATGTAAATTAAAATTTGCAGTAATTGTAGATTTTAATTTCATTGCATTATTGGAC
>Ga0206814_10309_pt1 | contig 12262 bp, 9 predicted proteins | sample Alteio_BWOrgCont_90_FD_152850 | JGI IMG/M metagenome (GOLD analysis project Ga0206814, IMG submission 152850) | Enriched cells from forest soil in Barre Woods Harvard Forest LTER site, Petersham, Massachusetts, United States -... | ecosystem: Environmental > Terrestrial > Soil > Temperate forest >...
CAGTTCGAAGCTCCGGCCTTGAGGCCGGGGTACTTGACGGTTGACAGATACCATCTCGAAAGCATGAATCTTACCCGGCATCTGAACGGTGTCAAGGTGCGGAGCAGGGGCTTCCCCGGCGGCTCTGAACGGGTACGTTTTCAGGAAGTGATCGCTGCCGGCCTCGTGAAACCCGGCACCAATACCTTGACATTCGACACCCCATCCGACGACTCGACCGCCGGGCAACTCTCGGACGCGGGTGGTAAGGTGGCAGGCAGATATCGAAGGACATTCCGCCTCGTAACTTGTCCTGCAATGCTTCTGCAGAAAAGAATGGCGACGCTCATAATCGATGACTCGGAGCGCACCGGTCGCCCTTGAAGCCCCACCATAACCTCACCCGCTCACTGCGCCGCGGAGGAAGCCTCCAGGGTTTCCTTCGTCTGCGAGTGGAAACGGCTCAAAATCATCCGCCGCGCGGGTGCTTCCAGGTAGTAAAGGCTCAAAACGCTCAAGCCGATGCAGGTCCCAAGATAGAGCGGATAGTTCCACGGAGAACCGGTCCAGTGCAGCCTCGAGAAGGCATGATCCACTGGCGTATGGATGAGGTAGAGCCCATAGCTTGCTTCACCCAGCACCACTAGCCAGCGCGCGCTCAGCAGCCGCACCGGCAAAATCTGGGCAACTGAAAGCGACCAGATCCACCCCATAAATACCGGCTCCAGAACAAAGGCCGGCGGAAGATTCATGCGATTCAGCCAGGGAGCAAAGCACGCCACTGCGACCGCGCCCAACGAGGCAAGCAGGAACACCGCCCAGGCCTTTCGATTCAACCCGCTGTCATCCGGCCTAAATCCAGTTGTAAGCGCTTGCCACCGTGCCACCAAAACTCCGAGCCCAAAGATACCTACGAACGAAATAAGATCCAGCCCCGGCACATGATATTTCTTATGGTGAAAGATCGCCGCGCTCACTGCAACCTCCGCCCCATAGAACAACGAAGCGGCAATCCATACCCGGCGTTTGTTCAGCTTCCACAACCATTGGCCATAAACAGGAAAGCTGAGATAGAAAACCGTCTCGACGCAAAGAGACCAGCCGGGTCCATTGATCCCCGACGAGGCCTGACGCCACATCTGCATCATGACCATGCTTCCGGCAAACAGCAACGCGATCCTCTCGATCGCGTGTTTCAGTCCGTATTTCGCCGCGCTGAGATAAATTGCGAACGGCGTATCCGCAACAAGGCTGGCAAAGTACAGCGGATAGATGCGGGCAAATCGCGCTACATAGAACTTCCGTCTCGGAACAGGCTGGCCTTCGCGCAGATACACCAGCGCCAGAATGTATCCCGACAGTAGGAAGAAGAAACATACCGAGGCAGCTCCCATCGAAAGGAACTGGTCCAATGCGCTTCCCGGCGTAATGCCCCATTGGGTGTGAAAGAGAACCACATAGAAGGCCGCAAAAAATCGTATGGACGTGAGAGCGTGAATCTTAGTTTGCGCGGCCTGCTTCGCCGGGCGCGTAACCGTCGCGGCAGAATCCATCATGGGCAGGGAAATAATATCATAAGCGCAATCGCGACTCGCCGCGGCCATTTTCCGGAAACAGTTCAATACCAATATTTGAAATCGGGCCATTCCTGCTCATACGTCTTCTTGCGATGTTTCAGCAAGAAGTAACGACGATGCTCATGATCCATGATCCACGGCGCATCAAATTTTCCTAAGTCGATAACTTCCTCGTAACTCTTCCTATAGTCTTTCGGGTCATCCCCCAGCGTCAGCATCGACTCGCCCGTATACCCATTCCATCCCCAGTAGAAATAGTTCTGATGCCCGCTGATCGCCACCGGCAGCCCATACTTCGACCCCAGCATATTCACAGCACTCGCCTCGCCATAATTCCCGCAAAAAATCCCCGTCTTCGCCCGCTCCTCCGGCGGCAGCGCGTTGTAGCGCGCAGCAAACCCCTGCGCCATCTCCTCCCATCCAAACCGGTCCGAGAGATACTGCGGCAAAGGGCTCGAAAACTTCTCCGACCGCGTCTTGTTTGCCCCAAAGTGCGCAGCCCACCGCATATAAGCTTCGGGCGGCAAAACCGTCAAAGCGATTGGCAGCGTCGCAATCGCAAAGAAGAAAGCCAGAACCGCGGCGTAAACATATGCCGGCCAGTTCCTTCGTGTGATCTCTACCAATCCCACCGCTCCAGCCGCAAACAACACCGGGTATATTGGAGCAACATAATAATCCTTGGCATGCATAGCCATCATCATCGCCAGGAAAAGCAGATAAGTGACCGCAACAAACCGCCAAGCCTTCGCTCGCCGCGCAAATCCAAGCCAGACCAATCCGCCAATCCATAGCGGAGCCGAAAAAATGAGCAGCATATCGGCCTGCTGCTTCAGAAAAGCCAGCGGCGGCAGCTTCGTATTCTTATCCGAGTGAGCAATGTCATTCAGCAGCTCATAAGTAGGCCAGTGATGTTGCCACTGCCACCAGAAGTTAGGCAGCGCTACCAGAAAGATAACTCCAATGGCCGCAGCCACCCATTTTGACCAAAGCATCCGACGCTGCGGAGCCACCTGCAGTCCCAACACCAGCGCTACCAGAAAGAAGACCGTCGAAACCTTGTTCTCGATCCCCAGCCCGGCCAGCAGCCCAAAGACAAGCCACCAGCGCGGCGAAAAACCTTCGTCAGCGATGCGCAGCACCACAAACAGGCAGCCCATCCAGAAACAAGGTTCCCACGAATTCATCGAGAGATAGTTATCCGCCACCAGAAACACCGGCGCTGCCAGCGCCGCCGTCATCGCTAGCATCTGTGCGGTTCGCCGGCCGCCAAACTGCCACGCCAGCAACCCAGTCAGCCCAACCTTCCCCGCCCCGGCCGCAAAGCTCAGTACGCGAATCCCGGTCGGCGTCAGCCCAAAGACAGCCTCAGCAATTCGCGCCTGCAGAGCCACCAGCGGAGGCTGATCCACATACCCCCAATCAAGATGATGCCCGCAGACCAGAAAGTACAGCTCATCCCGAAAGAACCCATAACCCAGCCGCGATCCATACAGCGAGCAGGTGACATGCAGCGTCAGCGTAAGCAGCGCAAAGCCACTCGCCACCATCAACGCAGGCCGAAGCGCGTCACGCACGGCAGAATTTGTGGCAGGGATCGGCAAGGCAGTGGTCATAGGTCGAATGATCTCATGCATAGCAGACTACGAGCCCGGCACGTCCAAAGTTCCGAGCACCATCAACCTTCGTCCCCCAGTACCACCAGCGGCGAAGCCGCCTTCTCGGAAACATGAAAATGCTCCCAGATGGCCTGTGACGTCTTGCGCGGCACCACGGATGCCAGCGAGTCCACGGTGGCCGTTTGCACCTCGCGCAGACTGCCGAAGTGCGTCAGCAGACGCTGCCGCGTTCCCGCGCCCACGCCTGGAATCTCCAGCAGCTCCGAGTCGCGGTCTCGCATCTCGCGCCGCTTGCGATGGTACCCAATCGCAAACCGGTGGCTCTCATCGCGAATCAGCTGCACCAGATGCAGCACCGGCGACCGCCGGTCCAGCACTACCGGCTCGTCCTCATTGCCATACACATAGATTACTTCTTCGCGCTTGGCGATCGATGCCAGCGGCTGGCTCGTAAATCCCAGCTCCTCCAGCGCCTGAAACGCAGCATGGAGCTGGCCCAGCCCGCCGTCAATCAGGATCAGCGAAGGCATCGTCGAGTTCTCATCTTTGATCCGCTTGTAGCGTCGCCCGACGATCTCGCGCATCGAAGCAAAATCGTCCACGCCCGTCACCGTCTTGACCTGAAACTTCCGATAGGCCGACTTCTTCATCGCGCCATTTTCCCAGACCACCATCGAGGCCACAGTCTCTGCGCCCTGGATATGCGAGATATCAAAACACTCAATTCGCTTCGGCAAATCCGGCAGCATCAGTGCATCCGCCAGCGCCTCCTGGATCGCCTTCCGCGAAGGCTCCAGCACGCGGAAGCGCTGCGTATAGGACTGCTTCGCATTCTGCCCCGCCAGATCGATCAGGGAGCGCTTGTCCCCGCGCTGTGGAGCGGCAACCTCCACGCGATGCCCGGTCCGCGCTGCCAGCAGCGCGGCCAGCGTCTCGCGATCCTCAAAATCCACGGGCACCAGAATCGTCCGCGGCACATACTGCTGATCGATATAAAGCTGCTTCAAGAGCGCCGAGAAAAACTGCCCCGGATCAAAGGACTGCGCCTCCAGCGAATCGCCGGCTTCGCCCGCAAAATCTCCACCATCGATCACCTCAGGCACAACAGGATCAGCCAGCTCATCCAGCTCCGACTCAACCGCCGCCGTCGTCAAAAACTCCGGTAACTCCTCCCAGAAAAACTCCCGCCGGTCCACAATCCTCCCCGAGCGGATATGGAACAGATTCGCCGCCAGGCATCCGCCCTCGTAGTGGTACCCAAAGACATCCGCATCGTCCGATTCCGCAGAAGCAATCCGCTGCTTCTCGCCAATCTGGTGCACCGTCGAAATCAGATCCCGGTACCGTGCCGCCAGCTCAAACTGCTCCGCCGCCGCGGCCTCAGCCATCCGAAGATGCAGAGACTTTTCGAGCTCCGCATGACGACCCTCCAAAAACAACTGCGCATCTCGCACCGAAGCCGCATAAGACGCAGGATCGATCAACTCCTTCACGCACGGCCCCAGACAGCGATGAATGTAGTACTGCAAACAAGCCCGCGGATGATACCGCGAAAGATCCACCTTGCAGCTCGGAATCAGAAAGCTGCGATGAATCACCTCTACCACCCGGTACGCCAGGTTCCCCGGAAAATACGGTCCGTAATATGCCGACCCGTCCTTGCGCAGCCGCCGCGTCACAAAGACCTTGGGATACCGGTCCGCCAGCGTCAGCTTCACATACGGGTAAGTCTTGTCATCCCGCAGCAGGATATTGAACCGGGGCTTGCGCTGCTTGATCAGATTGTTCTCAAGCGCCAGCGCCTCCATCTCGTTGGCCACCAGGATATAGTCCAGATCGACCGCCTCGCGCATCAGCGTCCCGGTCTTGGCATTGGCCTGGCTGGCCGCCAGCAGATAGCTCCGCACCCGCGCCCGCAGGTTGCGCGCCTTGCCCACATAGATCACCTCGCCCTCGGCGTTTTTGTACAGATACACCCCAGGCTGCGTAGGCAGAGTCCGAATTTTCTCGTAAAAATCCATGGCTATCGGCTTGCGCCAGGCGATGTGCGAAGCGCATTCTCTAAGAATATCCGGCAGTCCAAAACGATGCACCCTCTGGGACTAGATTGGCCGGCAACTTGATCGGCCGGAATGAGGTGAGCCGCCCGATGCACAGAAAAATGCGAATCGCGTTCTGTCTGTTGGCAAGTCTATCAATGCCATGGGAGACGCCGGCTCAGTTGAACGATCGATTCGTGGTACTTCCTCAAGGCGAAGGAAGGCAACTTTCCCTGTGTTCGCGGCTAGGGCCCAAAGTCGCTGGAACCTGGGACCCATTGGTGCAAGACATACTCAATTTGGAGTCGCACTTGGGGGAGATTGCCAAGCTCAAGGCTCACGAGTCCATCCCCGGCGCACAGATCGCTCATCCAGAGGAATCCATGCGCCAGTATCTTGGCATCGTCGTTGAGGGCAAGAGGCGAATCTATATCAATGCGTTCCCAAGAGGCATGGTCTCGAAGGACTGGCGCAAGAAATTCGTCACCATTTGCGATGGAGGAGTGGGAGTGTGGGGAGTCTTGTACGATCCGCAAACGGGCTCGTTCTCCGACTTGGAAACCAATGGTCTTGCCTGAGAATCTCCGGCTGCTTCGCCACAGGCTCATTGAGGATCACCTATGCATTGGCTAAGACTATCGGCAAATGCGGTGCTTATTCCTGGGTCCATCCTGTCTAGTTACGCGGCTTCGCCCGTAACAGCGCAAGTCTGCCGAGTCACAGGTTTGGCAGTGAAGGTACTCGGTTCCGGCGGCCCAGAGATGCCGCGATAAGCGCGCCTCCACCAGTGACCGGATCTGGGACCACGGCAGCGCCCGCGTGATCCTTGACGCCGGAGCTGGCAGCGCTCTCCGCGTTGGCGGGAGCGGAGCAAAGATGTGATCTCTCAAGTCGAAGTCTTTCTCCTCAGTCATTTCCATGTCGATCAAAGTGGCGATTTCCCAGCCTTGACCTTTTCTTCCTGATTCGAAGATCGCAAACGTCCTCTGCCCATATATGGCCCTCCCGGAAACGACATCATGCCCTCCACCACTGAATTCGTGCCCGAGTTCTTCAGTGAGCCGCACGGTCCTTATCCGGATTTGAGCGATTGCGGGGAACCAGGGTGCACGTGGAAGCTACGAATTGCAAGCGCACGATGTCGCAGCCGGCTCAACGCCGGTTCTCGTCTTTCGCAACGCCGACATGGCGCTCTTCGCGGTGCGCGTGGTTCACGGTCCATTTCCAGCGCCGGCAAGGCGAGTGGAAACAGGCGGCAAGCGAATCGTCTTCAGCGGAGACACAAACGGAGATGGGGAAGGCCTGACACAGCTGGCGACGAACGCGGACGCATTCGCCGCTCATGTGCGCCGTACCGGAAGACGCCACCGGATTGGAACGTCGTCTCCATATGCCTCCCTCCGTCATCGGAACCATCGCGCGAATGCCCACGTCAAACAACTGATACTGTTGATACTGTCGCATCGAATACTTCCAACGTTGGGAAAAGAAAGTCAGACCCAATTCGAAATAAGTGCCGATATGCAGGCCCGATCCCCTTCGCCAACGACCTCGACTGCTTCCCGGTAAAAGTGAGACCTAAACACCTCATCCATGCATGGCCCGCTCTTCAGATCAGAAATGTCGCGTAAGCATTACCAAACTAAGTAAAAATTACATAGGCGAGCCTGGCGGAGAAATTTTTGTCACGCCAGTAACCCAAGCAAAGTCAATTACATACAAAACTGTCTCAATTTGGCCAGCAGCGTGCCATAACAAAAGCGAAAGTAATTCCATGAGCCCTGCCGGCCACCGCGCAGAGCCTTAACCGAAAGGACTTTCCCATGTCGATGCAAAGAATGAACCTCTGCAGCGTTTCTATTCTGGCCGTCGCGATCGCGGGTCTCTCAGGTTGCGCCACCAAGAATTATGTTCGCAACCAGACCGCGCCGATTATCAACCAGACCAACGAGCTGAACGACAAGACCGCTCAGAACAACCGCGCCATCCACGACACTGACGAGCGCGCCCAGGCCGGCATCACCAAGGCGCAGGGCGCAGCCGACTCGGCCACCCAGAACGCTCAGACCGCTCAGACGGCGGCCGGTACCGCTGAAACCGCAGCCAACGATGCCGTGCATCGCGCAGACTCGCTGGCCAGCGTCGTCGCCGGACTCGACAACTATCAGCCCATCGGCAATGTCTCCGTGACTTTCGGCTTCGATAAGTCGACGCTGACCAAGGATGACAAAGATCAGCTCGACACCTTTGCCGGCACCATTACCAACGCCAAGAGCTTTATCGTTGAAGTCACCGGGGGCACCGACTCCACCGGCGACGCCAATTACAACTACCAGCTCAGCCAGCGCCGCGCCGACGCCGTTGTCCAGTATCTGGCAGCGAAGTACGCTATCCCTGCCCACCGCTTCTACCTGATCGGCATCGGCAAGGATAAGGAAGTCGCCGACAACTCGACCCGCGAAGGCCGCGCCAAGAATCGCCGCGTAGACATTCGCCTGCTCTCCAACCAGGGCGCCCCAGCCAATGCACCGGCTCCTGCGCCCACAAGCGGCAACCTCTAAGAGCGGCCGCAAGTCAACGATTTCCGCAATATCTGAAGTTTTGGTGGAGCAGGCCGGATAATCGGCCTGCTCATTTTGTTGGCTGCCAAACGACGGGTGGGATACTTTGCCTCGATTGCTTGCGGAGGAAATCCGCCCAGACCGCCTTGTACAAGGGCACGACTTCAGTCGCCCTGTCGCTTTTGACAGCCCTTCATGCTCTCTCCCCGGAGATGCTCCGCCCGAACATCCACAGCCGTAAGCAGGGCAAAGAACGGAGCACCCCCAGAGGCAGCCTCGACCGCCGGCCGCCCATCTGCCTCCTGCCGCTCCACCAGGCAGACCACCGCAGCCACCACCATCCCGGCATCCCGCGCAGCCTGAATCGCGTTGATCGTAGAAGCGCCTGTCGTGCACACATCGTCCACAATCACCACCCGGGCACCCTCCCGGCAAAACCCCTCGATCCGCCGCCCAGTCCCATGCGCCTTTTCCGCCTTGCGTATCAGGAAACCCTGAATCAGGGGCATTCCCGGCTTCTCAATCGCCCGCCATGCGCTCGCCGTAGCCACATTCGAGACAATCGGATCCGCGCCCATCGTCAGCCCGCCCACAGCCTCCGCGTCAATGCCGTGCTCCTCCAACAGTTCCAGCACAGCATGGCCTGTGAGCCGCCCGCCCTCGGCGTGAAGCGTAGTCGTCCGGCAATCGATGTAATAGTCGCTGGTCAGGCCCGAAGACAGCGTGAACTGACCCAGCCGAAAGCTGATCCGCGCCAGCAGCGGAAGCAACTGTTGCTTGTAAGAAAGGGAAGTGGAAGATGTGCTCATTGCCCTCAAGTCTACCAACCTGAATCCAGAGCAAGAAAAAGGCCGGCAGGAAAATTCCCCTGCCGGCCATCATCGCACCGCAAACCAACTAGTTCGAAGCCGGCATCAGGTTCATCGGCTCCGTAAGGGTGAAAAGCAAAATCGCTCCCGGCTCCAGTGCAGCCTGCGGATGATTCACCATCAGGTGCGTTGTCACCACGCCCGCTCCGATCAGGCTCCCGGTCAGCGCGCCCACTGGCCCGCCAAGCACCGCACCCGCTACCGCGCCCGTTCCCACCACAGCGCCATACTCTATTCCGTCCTTCTTCAGCCGCGATCCGGGATTGATGCTTCCCTCCGCCCCGATCCGCGTCTTCGATCCGGGGGTGCCCGTAGTCTCTGCATGCAACTGAAAGCGCGTCCCATCCGGCAAAATCACCGCCTCAGGCTTGAGCCGAAAGCTTCCATGCCCGCCAAAATGCCCGCTGGTCACTTCGCTAACCCGGCCCTCGATCCCCGACCCAGCCGGAATCAGCACCTTGCCGTCCTCCAGCACGTCCGAAGCCACCTGGCCATGAAACGGCTCGCCCTTTTCGCTCTCGGTGGAAGAAAGCCGCTCCGTCAGCCGCACGCGAATCGTAATTCCCTCCATCAACTCGCCGGGCCGCGGCGCCAGCGGATGCACAATATCCCCATCCGGATCGGCCGCCTCAGGCCGCGTAGCAAGGGCCTGTTGCGAGCCATCCTGTGGCGCAAAACTGCTCGCCGGTCCAGGCGAACTCGGCATCGGCTGCGGCTGCACCGGAGCGGGCTGAGCCAGCACCCCAGCCGCAGGCTTCGCCGGAGGAGGCGGCGCGTCTGGCGAAGTCGTAATCGGGTCGTTCGGGGGCTGCGAAACTCCCTGGTAAGAGCCGGACTGAGCCGTCTGCTGCGCCATTGCGGCCGCGCCAAAGGCCAGCGAAACAATCGTCAAAGCTGCAAGATTCCGTCCACGCATGGCAAAGTTCTCCTTAGGACTGTGGCAATTTGTTCTAGATTCCATCACGAACGATTTGCAAACCGCGAATCTCCAACGATCCGACAACTATCTTTGACCCGCAAACCACCCTAAAGTCGTCGCCAAATTGAATCTTTGACGCTAATTCCACACTTCACAGTACAGCTTTCCCGCGCCGAAATCGTTAATTTCTCCCGCACTTGCCGGATCCATGTACCGCTCAGGGCAAGAATCAGATTAGGCACTCCATCCGCAAATTCCCGCGTCCGATCTCGCAATCCCAAATTCCTCACCCGCCTGGAGAGTCTCCAGTCCAGCCGCGCCATCCATCAGCCCCACCTCTTTCGGTTTGTTAGACTACCCAAGGAATCGGCTTACAACTTCTAATGGGGAATTCACATCCATGGCAGAGCTTCTCGCGACCATTCAGAGCATCGCTGGCAGAGCTCTCGCCGTGGACCGCCGCCCCAAATTAAATGACCGGCTGCAGCACCGCATTGCGAGGAATGATATGACTGAAATCGTAGCTATTCGCGCCCGTGAAATTCTTGATTCGCGCGGCAATCCTACCGTAGAAGCAGATGTAATCCTGGAATCCGGTGCACTCGGCCGCGCCGCCGTCCCATCTGGAGCAAGCACGGGCGAGCACGAAGCCGTCGAGCTCCGCGACGGCGATAAGTCCCACTACCTAGGCAAAGGCGTCCTGCAGGCTGTCGAAAACATCGAAACCATCCTCGCCCCCGAGCTCGAAGGCTTCGACGCGATGAACCAGCGCCTGCTCGATCACACCATGATCCAGCTCGACGGCACCGCCAACAAGTCCAAACTCGGTGCCAACGCCATCCTCGCCGTCTCTATGGCCGCCGGCCGCGCCGTCGCCCAGACCCTCGAAATCACCCTTTATCGCTACCTCGGCGGGGCCAACGCCTGCATCCTGCCCACCCCCATGATGAACGTTCTCAACGGCGGAGCCCACGCCGACTCCAGCGTCGATTTCCAGGAGTTCATGGTGATGCCCGTTGGCGCCGAGCGCTTTTCGGATGCGCTGCGCTGGGGAACCGAAGTCTTCCACACCCTCAAAGGCGTCCTCAAGAAAAAGGGCTACTCCACCGCCGTCGGCGACGAAGGCGGCTTCGCACCGTCGCTCACCTCCAATGCCGAAGCCATCGAAGTCATCCTCGAGGCCATCACCCTGGCCGGCTACAAGCCCGGCGAACAGATCGCCATCGCCCTCGACCCGGCCTCCAGCGAGTTCTACGACAAAGACAAGAAGAAGTACGTCTTCAAAAAGAGCGACAAGCGCGAGCTCTCCAGCGAAGAGATGGTCCACTTCTACGACAACTGGGTCCGCCAATATCCGATCGTCAGCCTCGAGGACGGCCTCGCCGAAGACGACTGGGAAGGCTGGAAGATCCTCACCGACACGCTCGGCAGCAAGATTCAGCTGGTCGGCGACGACCTGTTCGTCACCAACACAAGCCGCCTGCAGCGCGGCATCGAAGAAGGCGTCGGCAACTCCATCCTCATCAAGCTCAACCAGATCGGCACCGTGACGGAAACCTGCGAAGCCATCGAACTCGCCCGCCGCTATGGCTACACCAGCGTCATGTCCCATCGCTCCGGCGAAACCGAAGACACCTTCATCGCCGACTTCGCAGTAGCCACCGGCACGGGCCAAATCAAGACCGGCTCTGCCTCCCGCACCGACCGCATCGCCAAATACAACCAGCTTCTCCGCATCGAAGAAGAGCTAGGCGCAGGGGCAAACTTCCTCGGCCTGGAAAGCCTCAACTACAACGAGTAGGCCAGCAGCGAGCGAAATGTATCTGGGTGCCCCATCCTTCGGGTACTTTGCGAAGGATGGGATCAGCGAAGGCCCCATCTCAACAAACCTGTCATCCCGAAGCGAAGGATCTGCTTCTCAGCGATCCAAAAAGGGACTTCCCGAGCCATGCCCAGACGCCCACTTCTCCTCACCATCCTCGACGGATGGGGTTACAGCGCCCAGACCGCCAACAACGCAATCGCCCTGGCCCGTAAACCCACCTACGACAAGCTCCTCGCGGAATACCCCAACACCATAATCCGCGCCAGTGAGCACTTCGTAGGACTACCCGACGGCCAGATGGGCAACAGCGAAGTCGGCCACTTGAACATCGGCGCGGGCCGCATCGTCCGCATGGACATCACGCGCATCGACTCTTTGATTGCCAAGGACGAATTTACGAATTTCCCGGCCATTGCCAAAGCCATGCACCAGGCACGCGAAGCCAACCGCGCCCTGCATCTGATCGGCCTGGTCAGCGACGGCGGCGTCCACGCCCATCAGGAGCATCTCTACGCCCTGCTGCGCGCCGCGAAAGCCCACGGCCTCAGCCGCGTCTTTGTCCATGCCTTCCTTGACGGCCGCGACACCCTCCCCACCTCCGGCGCAGGCTACATAGCCAAACTCCAGCAAAAGTTCACCGAATACGGCATCGGCAAGCTGGCCAGCGTAAGTGGCCGCTACTACGCCATGGACCGCGACAAGAAGTGGGACCGCGAACAGAAAGCCTTCGCCGCCATGTGCACGGGCAAAGCCGAAGGTGGAGCCACCAGCGATCCCGTCGCACTCATCAAAGATCGCTATAACAACGGCATCACCGACGAGTTCACCATCCCCGTGGTCGTTAACGATGCCACAGGCAAGCCCAACGGCCTGA
>Ga0206814_10310_pt1 | contig 12227 bp, 10 predicted proteins | sample Alteio_BWOrgCont_90_FD_152850 | JGI IMG/M metagenome (GOLD analysis project Ga0206814, IMG submission 152850) | Enriched cells from forest soil in Barre Woods Harvard Forest LTER site, Petersham, Massachusetts, United States -... | ecosystem: Environmental > Terrestrial > Soil > Temperate forest >...
TTTGAAGCATGGGGTCGACTACGTAGCCCTTTCCTTTGTGCGGCGTCCTGAGGATGTGATCCGGGTTAAAAAGGTCATCGCGTCCACAGGCAAGGATACGCCCGTGATTGCTAAGATCGAAAAACCAGAGGCCTTAGAACATCTTCGCGCGATCATGCGCGTGACGGATGGAATTATGGTGGCCCGCGGCGATCTTGGGGTTGAACTCGAACCCGAGAAGGTCCCTCTCATCCAGAAAGATATCATTCATCTGGCCAATCAAGCCAAGGTCCTGGTGATCACGGCAACGCAGATGCTCGAGTCCATGACAGAAAATCCCTCGCCGACCCGTGCGGAGGCGAGTGATGTTGCCAATGCAATCTTTGACGGGACCGATGCGGTGATGCTTTCAGGGGAGACGGCAGCAGGGAAATATCCTCTTGAAGCCGCAGCGATGATGGCACGTATTTGTGAGGCGGCAGAAAATTCTGCGGCTTACCGTGACGGACATTCGTTCCGGAAATTGCTTACCGGACAAACGGGCTACAAAAGTGTCGCGGACGCGGTGGCCTATGCGGCGCGAGCAGCCAGCGAAGATTTGCGGGTACGCGCAGTGATTTGTTTTACCCAAAGTGGTTCGACCGCACGCTTGATTTCAAAGTATCGCCCTGAAATTCCTATCTATGCATTTACGCCTGGACGATCCTCGATGCAACAAATGGGATTGATTTGGGGAACCCAGCCGCTTTTGGCGCCGAAGGGGAATGACTCCGATCGACTTTTTAAACATGCCTGTGACCGCCTGAAAGAACTTAAAAAAGTGAATAAAGGTGACACCGTGATTATTATTTCCGGAACCCCCCTGGGCGAGAGGGGCAGTATTAATATGATGAAAATACACAAGGTTGACTAAAACAGTTTCGTATTGTAAAACTATTTTTGTTGTTAATTAGAATACGTTCATAACCTGTTCAAAAGTCGAAGTTGACATGAAAATCAAGGGCATGTAACATAATTCAGAATTTTACAACGGTGTTTCGTAGTGTGTCATAGGGGGACCCTATTGTCTGCCCATAACAAAAATCATGTCTTCTTAGTCTGCTTCTTCGTGATGCTAATTACATTTTCGTTCGTCCAAGCTACGTTGCTTGAGGCTGCTGGTGTATTTCAGGCCACCGATCAGGGTGCGGCCAATCAAGTTTGGGGTAGTCCTGCTACTTGGTCTAATCCACCATCGGCAGCTAATTTTAACGAACCCATGCCCATTGGCATGGGTGCAAGAGCCATTGGTATGGGTGAAGCCTTTGCTGGACTGGCGGACGATTTGTCTGGGGTCTGGTATAACCCGGCGGGTTTGACAACGATGAACAAGAATGAAGTCGATTGGATGGGGGGCGACCGATACACGGACGCTCCTTATCTTGGATTTCTTTCCGCGAGTTATATGTTGCAGAACCGAATGGTTTTTGCCGTGTCCTATGAACGGCCTTGGCATCCCACGGGCTTTTATCCGGACGTTGTGTCGGGACAATATCCCGGCTTTGACGACAAATTTTCTGGAACCCAGCCGCTCACTATTCCTGGTACCCAAGGCGTCACTAAGATTCCTTTCAATACGATTACGGATACTGCCGTGCAGAGCTTCCTTGAAGGAGCGTATCGGGAATACATCAATCCACCCTTTCAGGAAAATGCAGCGGTCTTCACCTATGCGACCCCTCTTTCACCGGATCAGGATCTATCCTTCGGTATTAATATCAAATATCTTTTCAATGATGGGCTCTATGCCGTCAACGATCAGGTGATTTCCGATGTCGCAGGTTGGGGTGTGGATTTGGGCGTTCAGTATCGGCAACCTCTAGGACGATTCGGTAAGGATTTTTCCGTCGGTCTGGACGTTCGCGATGCCGTGGGCGAAGTACGTTTCAATTCTGGCATCAGTTCAGGCGAAGAAGTGACCTTGTCACCGGTATCGACCCTGGGCCTTGCCTGGCGCACCACCGACATCATGTCTCACTCAGAATTAAATCTCACGACAGACTTCATCTATATTAACGATCCGGCCTTTGACGATGACGAGGACAAGCGTCTCTATCTCGGCGCTGAAATGTGGTTCATGGATGGCTTGCTCGCGCCTCGCGCTGGATATCGGATGTTCTTTGACCGGCTGCTTTCAGGCCCTACGATCGGATTCAGCTTCAAGTACTTGGTGGGTCTTGATTACGCCTATATGTTTCCGCAGGAAAACGAAGGCGGCACAAACTGGATTACGACCTCCTTCCGCTGGGGGGGCATTGTCGAGGCACCCGTCCTTCCGGATGTGGAAGTTTCGATCGATCCTCCCATCTTCGCTCCTCGTAACGGGGAATATACGACCTTCTCACTTTCTGCAGATGCTCCCGATGGCATCGATCGCTGGACCCTCAGCATCATCGACAAAAATAGCATGGTGGTTAAAAGCTACCAGGACCGTGGCGACCCACCTGCACAGATCATCTGGGGTGGCGAAGACAAGACCTATCGGCTGCTTCCGGACGGCGAATACACCTTCCTGATGACCGCGACGGATCATAAAGGTAATTCCTCCTCGACGGCGGTCCAAACGCTTAGGCTTTACACTCCTCCGACGCAGCCCAAGGAAGAAGACAAGATTGATGCTCTGCATAAGATGATCAAGACCGAACAGGATCAAGAGGAAGGTGCGGAAGACAAAGTGACGACGGGCGTGGCGGATCAACTTAAATTAGTGAGCAAAAGGCAGGCGGCGAATACGACCTTGCCTGACTATCCCAAGGCTCCGGAAGCGCCGCAAGCACTCACTCCCTTGGCAGACGCGCGAGCTGCTGCAGGATCCTTCTCCTATCCGCGCGTGGATGATGTTCCTTTTGCGAAGAGCCAAGTTTTGGTGGGGGCGGATGGTAAGAAGACCTATAGCGTCACTTTTGAAACCCAGCAAGATAGCCCCAAAGGTATTTTGATGGATGTGGCAGATGTGATTCGTTCCGCGGCCAATGATGTCGGTGACAGCGTGGCTCGTTATGACGTCACTGCGAAATATGGCACACGGCAACTTCGTGTCGTTGCTCCCGCTGAAGCGGCATTTAGTCTTTCGCGTGGATTTACGACTCGGGAACAATTCTTGGACACATCGGCGGTGACGCTTGACGGCAATCCGATCAGCCCCAGTTACTAGTCGAGGTAAGGAGGAATTGATGAAGTACGTTCCTAAAATAGCGCTGTTGGTAATGATGCTGACAGCGGCATCGGGGGCCTATGCGGCCTTTGATAAGGGGGGCGTCTTGGGAGTGGGTGCCCGGGCCATGGGTATGGGCGGTGCCTTTACAGCAATTGCCGACGACGATTCGGCTCCTGACTGGAATCCTGCCGGTATCGTCCAGATGCCGAAGATGGAGCTCGATGCCTTCTTTGCTCCGCTTCTCGACGGCAAGGAATATTATATGGCGGGAGGATTTTCCTCGCCTTTTATGGAAGAAACGAGCATGGAATTTTCAGTGGTGTCGCTTTATCACGATACCGGAGATCCGACTACGGATGCCTATGAAAATCAATATATCTTCACTTTTGCGACACCTTTGAACGTTGAAAAGACGGTTAGTTTTGGTTTGAACGTGAAATACCTCCAGTATACCTCTGCGGCCACCGCGACCCTTGCGGATGGGACGGTGATTGAAGCCGACGCCCAAGCTGTGGGACTTGATTTAGGCGTTTTGTACCAAGTGCCCTTGCCTGATTTCGGTAAAAAAGTTAATTTTGGATTTCTCGCCCAGGATCTCGATACCGTACTGCGTTGGCAGTCCGGCGTTGAAGAAACAGTTCCACTTTACATTCAGGTCGGTACCGCCTATTACCTTGAGGAAAACCTCGTTGCGAGCGTCGATTTTTCCTTCTTCAATGATCCGAATATCAGTGGGGAGCCACTGAGCACGCCGCTTTATACGTCTACAACAGCAGGTGCTGCGACTGAGGTTACCACCTTGGCTCCCGACCAATCCCGTCCCCATGTTGGTTTGGAAGGTTGGTTCTTCAACGGGCATCTTGGACTGCGCTGTGGCTATACCGGATTTGCGACGATCCCCGATGCCTTCACGGGGGGCGTTAGCTACCGTACTGATCAATTTGGCGTCGATTATGCCTATATGGGTCATGCCGAGAATCTGGGGGATTCCCACCGACTCTCGGCTCATATGTCCTTTGGCGCGGGTGGCGAACGTCCTCGGGTCGTCGCTTTAGTCAATCCTCCAAATAATGTGGCGGCCAGGCCAATTAACAACGCAGTGCAACTCACTTGGGACGTCAATCCGGATCCCCATGTCACGGGCTACACTATTTACATGAGTCGAGCCCCGGGAGGGAGCTACATTCCCATCCAAAAACGTATGAAAGAGAACAAGGTCATTATCGACGGCTTGACCAATGGAGCCCGATATTATTTTGTCGTTACCGCCGTCAACAATTCTTGGCCTTCGGTGGAGTCCAACTACTCCATGGAAGTCTCCGCAGTTCCGGCGCCTGTCATTCCCACCGCTCCCACCTTTGGTGGAAGTCAGGAACAAGCTGCACCGGTTAACAATTGCGTGATCAATGCGGCGGGGTGGTCGATCCCTGCCGGAGACGTCATGGGTTACAACCTTTTCATTTCTACCAGTTCTGGAATTGGATACAAGAAAGTGAACGATCAACCCATCACGGGATTGACCTATAAGATCTCGAATCTGGAATGCAATCGTCGCTATTTCCTGATTCTGACCTCACTTTCCAACAGCAATCCGCCAGTGGAGTCTAAGCCGTCGCAGGAATGGAGTAAGAGTTCCGAACCTGATGCGGTACCCATCGGTGGCAGTCCCAACACAGCGGCCCCGGCGCGATAATAGGAGCGATTATGATCAATGGCTTGTATAACTCGGCTTCGGGAATGAATGCTGAACTGATCCAACAGGATACCGTGGCCAACAATCTGGCGAACGTCAGTACGGTTGGATACAAAAAAGATGATGTTGTCTTTACGGCATTTCCAAATGTTTTGGTACACCGCATTGATGACAAAATTCGTGGACAAGCGAGTTCATTTGCAAACCAGGCAGAGCTTCAGCCACTCGGCGTTGTGGGGCACGGGGTTGAAGCCCACTCCGTCGTGACTGAATTTACCGATGGGGCCGTCACGCGGACGGATCTTCCCCTTGATTTGGCGCTTCATGGCAATGTTCTTTTTACGGTTCAAAAAGCGGATGGATCAACGGCCTATACCCGAGCCGGCAATTTTACCCAAAATAGTGATGGCCAACTGACGACGCAGGCAGGAGATCTTGTCATTGGAACGGGTGGGAAACCCATTCAGGTAGATGGTAGCCAGGTGGTTGTGGATACCACGGGACGTTTCATGGTAGACGGCAACGATGCGGGAACGCTTCAGTTTGAAACCTGGGATCCGCAGAGCATGGTAAAACAAGGCGAAAATCTTTATGTGAAAAATGAACCCGATATCCAGGCAGTAGAAGATGGCCCTGCACCTGCAGGGGTGGTTCAGCAGGGATATCTCGAGCAGGCCAATACCAGTGTTATCAGTGAAATGGTAAATATGATTGTCGTGTCACGGGCCTATGAGGCCAATCAGAAAGCGATCCAAGTTCAGGACAACAGCTTAAGTGAATTGATCAATCAAGTGGGCAGGCCGTCCTAAGACGGTTGTCTGGTTCCTTATCTAGTCACTGAACTCTTCTGAGCGGTGACATGGGGCAGCCTCAGGGGCGGCTTCAAGTTTAAAGGGGGAATACTCTATGATGCGAGCGCTTTGGACCTCGGCGACGGGAATGCAGACCCAGCAGTTCAATATGGACGTCATCTCAAACAATCTTGCGAACGTGAATACGACCGGCTTCAAATCGAGCCGGGCAGAGTTTCAGGATCTTCTCTATGAGCACATTCGCCGCGCCGGTGATATTGATAGCCAGGGCCAGCAGATTCCCTTGGGCTTAGAAGTCGGACACGGTGCCAAGGCCGTCGCAACGTTTAAAAACTTCAGCCAAGGTGACGTAACGAACACTGGAAATCCACTGGACCTTATGGTTCAGGGAGATGGATTCTTTCAAATATTGATGCCGGACGGATCGTTGCAATACACGCGTGACGGATCCTTCAACTCCGATGGCAATGGTTCCGTGGTAACTGCTGATGGACATCCTCTGGATCCACCCATCACCATTCCTTCAGAAGCGACGGGTGTGGTGGTCGGCACGACCGGCCAAGTTTCAATTACGCTTCCCAATGGCCAGCCCAATCAGGTCATCGGACAGATTCAATTGGCACGTTTCCAGAATGAGGCGGGCCTGGAGAGCCAGGGTCAAAATATGTTCAGCAGCACGGATGCGGCCGGGCAGGTCATCAATGGCGCACCGGGAGAGGCTGGCTTTGGAACGATTGACCAAGGATTTCTTGAAGCGTCAAACGTTTCCGTCGTTAACGAAATGGTAAACCTCATTGTGACGCAGCGCGCCTATGAGGTGAACACTGAGGCCATCAAGGCTTCCGATCAGATGTTAAGCCAGGCCGATAACTTGACCTCCCTGACCTCCTAATGCTGCGTAGCGCACGGATCTTTTTTTTCCTGATTCTCTGCGCTACTAGGTCTGCGTTTTCTGTCGAGGCCTATGCATTGAAGGTAAGTGTCACCGCCAACGGGCCTTGGGTTACTGCAGGAGATTTACTTAGCCCAACCCCCGATGGGGAATTGGCTGCGATCAAGCTGGAACGTTTGGAATCGCCTGGACGACGAATCAACATCGGACGCGACTTGGTGCTTTTGAAGCTGAAGGGGGCGGGCCTCAGCAATCCTATTTTTGTCAGCGGGACGAGTTGCGCGGTCACGGCTTCGAGTCGATGGGTGAAGGGCGCAGATATCCGTGGTTTTGGCGAGAAATATATTTCGGATCGTCTTTCGTCCTTGAGTTCGACGGCTGTTTTAGATATTGAGCCTAAGGAAGTGCCCAAGGATATCCTGGTCCCCGATCGAACGGTACGACTGGAGATTCCCCCGGACACGGAAGCGCGTTGGCGTGGGAATGTCGTACTCAGAATTGTGATTCACGAAACGGGCGAGGATGGCACCGATTTGGAAGTGGGGCAGTCGCTTCTGACTTGCCTGGTAAAGGTGAAGCAAAGCCTTTTGGTTGCCCGGGTGCCGATTCGAAATAACGACTTGATCAGCAATTTGAACACCGGTGTTGAGACCGTGGATGCGACGTTTCTTCAGGAAGATGGTTACTCCAGTTTGGATGAGGCGGCCGGCCTCAAGGCCAGAATTTTCATCGGAGCTGAAAAGGTAATTCTTCCTTCGATGTTGGAACGACCGCCACTGATCAAGCGGGGAGATATCGTAAAGTTGGTGGTTCGCTCCGGAATGATCACGGTTCAAACCAGTGCCGTGGCACTGCGAGATGCGGCGCTGGGAGATTCGATCCCGGTCCAGATTCAAGACACTAAAAAGCAGGTACAGGCACGCGTGCTCGATGAGAGCACGGTGATGTCGGAATCCCATTGAGGTCAGTATGAAACGATCCTTCTTTTTACTCTTGATCTTATTTACGGCGAGTTTGCACGCCGACAGCCTTTGGCCTGGCGGCCAAGCCAATCTTGGCAACGGCGCCAATCTAATCACGGACAAGCGAGCTCTGAAAGTGGGAGACCTCGTGACCGTAAAGATCGTAGAAAATGCTACGGCCGAGAATACGACGAACTTGACCACCTCGAAAGCGGCGAGTGTGGGCGGGAGTGCCGGGCAAGGATCCTGGAGCACCTCGGGAAATCAACCGATCCAGGGTTATGGCGCGGGAGCTGCAGAAGGTTTCGACGGTGGCGGCAGTTCCAGCCGGAGTGGAACCATCATTACAACGCTGACGGCGCGTGTGATCAGTGTTTTAGACAGCGGCAATCTGGTAATTGAGGGGCGCCGCTCTTTGAAAATAAACGAGGAGAAGCAGCATATTTATGTCCGTGGCGTGATTCGGGTATCCGACATTGGACGCAATAACACGATCCTTTCCTCCGCCATTTCAGATGCGCAAATCATGTATGAGGGGAAGGGTCCGCTTACGGAAAAAGCAAATGCCGGATTCTTTACCCGGATTCTTGATTGGCTGGGCATCTTCTAAGATGAGGCCTGAATGTTAAAGCGCGGTTTATTTATTGCGTTAATTTTTTCGACCTCTCCATTGATGGCGGGGCTGATGCATATCCGTGATTTTGCGCGTCCCGTGGGGGAACGTGATAACCAACTGAGTGGCGTAGGCCTCGTGGTGGGATTGGCAGGCACGGGTGACACCCAAGCCTCCTCCTTCACCCAACAGGCCATTGCAAATCTTCTTGCAAATTTTGGAATTGAAAATCCTGAGTCTGAAATTCGCACCAAAAATGTCGCGACGGTCATGGTCCAGGCGAAATTGGGACCTTACCTGCGAAATGGTGACCGAGTAGACGTGGTGGTCTCGTCGATGGGGGATGCTACCAGTCTTTCCAGTGGTTCTTTGATCCAGACGCCCTTAAAGGGCGCCAATGGTATCGTCTACGCTGTGGCCCAAGGCAGCATTAGTATTGGTGAGATGCTGGGAGGACGTGTCGGAGGATTGCTCGCCGCCAAAGGAAAGACAACGGGTCGTGTCCCCGATGGAGCGATTGTTGAAAACGAAGTGCCTGCGACCATCGTTGGTGACGAAAATGTCATCAGCTATGCCCTGCGCCAACCGGATTATACGACGGCGGCACGGATGGCGATGGCGATCAATGATGCCCTGGGACAGATTAAGCCTGACTATCGTGATTCCGCTAAAGCGAAGGATGCATCGGTTGTGGAGGTAAGAATCCCGCCTGACTTCGAAGAGTACCCGGCTGATTTTATCGCCGCCGTGGAACAGGTTCAGGTCGAGGTTGAAGAGGTTGCAGATCGTGTCGTGGTGAATGAACGCACGGGAACGGTGGTCATGGGTATGAATGTCACCATCGATACGGTCGCTGTGGCCCATGGAAATTTGAACGTGAATGTTCAGGAGACCAGCCAAGTCTCTCAGCCGAACTGGTATTCGCCCGGACAATCGGCCCTTTACTACAACAATTCAAACTATAACGTAAAGGGTGGAGGCGGCAGCCTGGTGGCCTTGCCTGAAAGTGCTAACGTCTCTGATTTGGTCAATGCACTTAACACCATTGGTGCCAGCTCGCGTGATCTCATTTCCATTCTTCAGGCGATTAAAGAAGCCGGGGCCTTGCATGCTGATCTGGAGATTATGTAATCATGGATTTTAGCACCGGGTTATCCTCTGTCACCGCAGCCCAGATGCAGACTCGTATGGCGATGTCGCAGGCGGAACACGTTTTGAATCAGGCGAAATTGGAAGCCACCGAAGCTACCGATGCTACTCAAAAGGCGAAAACGCCAGAAGAGCGGGCTGCGGCATATAAAAGTCTTGTGAAAGTCAGCAGGGATTTCGAAAGTATTTTTTTGGATTACATGTTGAAAACGATGCGTCAGACGATTCCAAAGTCTGACTTATTCGGTGACTCCCAAGCGGACCAGATATTCAGCTCCATGCGCGATGAAGAGCTATCCAAGAGAATGGCCCAGGCTGGCGGCATTGGTTTGGCCAACATTATGATTAATCAGCTGAAACGGCATATTTAGTCTATTTTTAAAGGCTTTTCGGGTTCGCTTGATTTAATCGGGCCCTAAACATTGACTCGGATAGGACGATAAGGGAACTGGAAGAGAAAAAAGGTTTCCTTACTCCTTGGAGGATGATCATGATTGGCGCAGCAGGACAAATTCCAGAGTTTTTCCCGGCTCAGGTGGCTAACGCGAACCCGAATAAGCCGCTCGCCCCTCGACCCGAAGTAAAGCCCTTACCCGAAGCAAATGTAGCACCTCAGACGGATCAAGTGATCTTGAGCCCTCAGGCGCGGCAAGTTGCTGCAATTACAAATCAGGTTCAGACAATCGTGAACCAAGTGCAGACGATTCCAGAAGTTCGACCCGATATCGTGGCGCAATTGCGTGCGACTTTGGGAGTGACCAATAACAACCCGGCTCAAAACGCGAAGATCGCTGAAAAACTTTTGACTGAGATCTAAACGGATGATCGCGCCTGAGACGCAAGAATTGACGGTCGTTGTGGATAAACTCAGGTTCCTTTTGGAACAGGAGCCCACCTTGCGGGGCGCGGAGCTTTCGGGAGCCGTTGCTGAGAAGAAGAGACTTATTCGTGAAATGCAGCAGGCGCTACGTTTGAATGAGCAGGGCGCTGCCGAACGAATTTTAAGCTTACGGGGGCATTTAGCGGGACTCGCTAATGCCAACGATTTAGTTTTACGAATTAATCAATTGCGGATACGGGTGGATCGGATTCTTCGTCGCGAGACCAAGGCGATCCCTGTAAACCGCTTAGACATCACCTTTTGAGGCCAGATCATGTCACTCTTCGGTAATATTTCGATGTTGGGTCAAGCGATGAAAACCTTCGACGAGGGGTTGAACGTCGTTTCCAACAACAATGCAAATCTTATGACCACTGGCTATACTCAGGAAGTCCTGGATATCAATTCGCTTCCGCCGGTTACCATGGGTACTTTGCAGCTTGGTATGGGTGACGAGGCTACGAATATTCAAAGCACTGCCAACATCTATCTGCAAAACCAGATTTTTCTGCAATTGAGTGATTTGGGAGAGGCCCAGGCACGGCAGACTGCCTTGCAGGATCTGGCAAATATTTTTCCAGAAATAGCGTCGCCGAGCGCCACCACAGGCATACAGGGTGCGATGAATGCACTCAGTGCTAATTGGACTGCGCTTGCTGCGGCCCCAACAAGTACTGCGGCAGAAACCGCCGTCTATAATTCTCTGCAAACGTTAGCGAAGGACCTCAATCAAGATGACCAGTTGGTATACAACGCCCAGTTGAATCTCAATACGCAAGTGGTCAATGACGTTAATCAGGTCAATACCTACCTCAATCAAATTGCTAGTTTGAATACGCAAATTTCTCAAATTACCGCTGAAGGGCAGGGAAGTAACCCCAACACACTTATTGATGCGCGGCAACAGGCCGCTCAAAGCCTCTCCCAGCTCATCGGTGCAAATTTCCGTATTTTAGGCGATGGTTCGATGAGTGTGTCCATTAGTGCGGGGACCTTGGTTAACGAGGGGACGGCCTACGATCTTGTAGCGATCCCTTCGGCAACAAACCCCGGAGTCAGTGACATCGGATATCGCGTCAATTCCTCAGATGTGTATACAGATATTACAGGCCAAATTAGCGGTGGAGAGCTTGCAGGATTGATTCAGACGCGCGATGTTGATGCAAAGAATATTAGGTTGGCACTGAATCAGGTCGCCTATGGAATGATTCAGGCGACTAATTTGATCAATCAAAGCGCCATTGCCACGGATGGAACAACTGAAATTCCGATTTTTACGGGCACGAGTGCTGCTGACATCGCTTTAAATCCCGTTCTTCAGGGTAATCCCCAGTATATCGGATCGACGCAGAATCTTGCAGCACCGGGTGCATTGGCGACGATGGAAGCGGCGATTCCGAACTTTTTGACATTTTCGTATGTGCAAAGTACTCCCAGTCAAAATGTGGCAGGGCCCGGGAATCCTTTTATTGATCCCACTATACCCATTGGGAGTCTTCCGCCGGGAACTTTTGCCATCAATCCCGGAGCCCCTACGGCAGTAAATCCTGGATCCTTTGTTATTAATACGCCCACGTCAAATGGAACGCCTATCACATGGACCACGAGCGATTCAATTAATGACATTATTAATGAGATTAATTCGCAAAGCGGGGGCGCTTATTATGCGACCTTCGATCAAACCTCTAAAAAGATGATTATCATTTCCGACGCACCCTTGACGATTTATGACATTAGTTCAACTTTTACTCAGGCGATGCAGCTCTCGGCCATTGTGACCAGTTCGGCTCCCATCAATAATGCTGCGCTCCCGACTTTGGTTCAAAATCAAGTAAACGGAGTCTCCGCGCTTAACGCCCAGCCCAATTTGCTGAATCTTTTTACTCCTGTGGATCCGATGCCTCAGGCGCCGGCGACGTATCAAATTAAAGTTAACAACACCATTACGAACTGGTTGCCGACCACGACGATTGGAGCGGTTCTCAATCAAATCAAGTCAGCAAATCTCCCCGCCACGGGGAATCAGATTTCCTTTAATATCAACGCGGCAT
>Ga0206814_10311_pt1 | contig 12209 bp, 12 predicted proteins | sample Alteio_BWOrgCont_90_FD_152850 | JGI IMG/M metagenome (GOLD analysis project Ga0206814, IMG submission 152850) | Enriched cells from forest soil in Barre Woods Harvard Forest LTER site, Petersham, Massachusetts, United States -... | ecosystem: Environmental > Terrestrial > Soil > Temperate forest >...
CGATCTCGAAAAGCGGCTTGCCCAAGCACCGGTCATCGCCGTGCCAACCATCACCCTCGAAGGTGACGCCAACGGCGCGCCACACCCGGACGCCAGCTCCTACGCCAAGAAATTTTCGGGCAAATATGCGCACCGAATCATCACGGGCGGCGTCGGTCATAACCTGCCCCAGGAAGCCCCCCAAGCCTTCGCCCAAGCGGTCGTCGACGTCGACGCTTATTGATCGGAATCCGCTGCGCGAGCCCCGCGGATGGGTAGGCATGGCCATGTCGCCGACGCGGCCCCTACTCTCTATGGAAGGCATTCATCATGAACGCGAACCAGTTCCTGCTCGCCGCGATCCTCACCGGCGCAGTCGGAGCTTCAATCACGGTCCTAGCCGAGGACAAAAGTGTGGCGCAGCAAATGACTCCCGCCGCGGTTCGGCTATCCGTTGAGGGGGCGTTGCCTTCTCTCGAAAATGCAACCGAGTGGCTCAATACGCCACCGCTGACAGCGGCCGGGCTGCGCGGAAAAGTCGTCCTCGTCGACTTCTGGACCTACACCTGCATCAACTGGCGACGCACACTGCCTTACGTCCGCGCGTGGGCGAAGAAATACAAGGATCATGGTTTAGTGGTGATCGGGGTGCATTCACCGGAGTTCGAATTCGAGAAAAAAATCGACAACGTTCGCTGGGCCGTGACGGACATGAGGATCGGTTACCCGATCGCCGTCGACAGCAACTACGCGCTATGGCGGGCTTTCAGCAACGACTACTGGCCGTCACTCTATTTTGTCGATGCGCAGGGCCGCATTCGGCATCATCAATTTGGCGAGGGGGAATACGAACAATCCGAAAGGATTATCCAACAATTGTTGGGAGAGGCCGGAAACGGCGGCATCGATCATCAACTGGTCTCGGTCGATGCGCAGGGCGTGGAAGCTGCCGCCGATTGGGACGGCTTGAAGTCTCCGGAAAACTACGTCGGCTACGATCGCACGGAGAACTTTGCGTCTCCCGGCGGCGCGGTATTAGACAGGGATCGAGTCTATGCGGTCCCGGCGCGGTTAGGTTTGAATCATTGGGCCCTTTCGGGACATTGGACGGTCGGGAGACAGGCCAACGAGCTGACCCAGGCCAACGGTCGGATCGCATACCGTTTCCACGCTCGCGATCTTCATCTGGTTATGGGACCGGCCGCGCCAGGAACGGCCGTGCGATTTCATGTGCTCATCGATGGCCAGCCGCCAGGTGCTGCTCACGGAACCGACGTTGACGACCTAGGCAACGGTACAGTGACCCAGCAGCGGCTGTATCAACTGATCCGGCAACCGGAACCCATCGCCGACCGGCTATTCGAGATCGAGTTTCTTGATCCGGGCGTAGAGACTTTTGCATTCACGTTCGGCTGATCCGCGTTGGGAGCTATTCATGTGATCACCGCACCTTGATGAACACCGTACCCTACCGTGGCCTCGATCGGGTTGCGGGCTATGGGTTTCTCGTTGCGGCGCGGGTTAAGGTCGGCGGGGGCGCGTTAAGGTCGCGCGGCGAGCCTCGGGAGGATGCCATGAGACTTCGCCTTTGCCGGAGGCTCGCGATTGCGGCTTTCGTTTCCTACTTTCTCGGCAGCGTCCAAGCGCTCGCGCAAAACGCCTACATCACCAACGATGGCTCCGGCAATGTGTCGGTGATCGACACTGCGACAAATACGGTAATCGCCACGATCACCGTAGGCACCGCGCCGTTCGCCGTGGCGGTCAGCCCGGACGGCGGCACGGTCTACGTCGCGAATATCGACTCCGACAATGTGTCGGTGATCTCCACGGCAACGAATAAGGTCATGGCCACGATCACCGTGGGCAACTACGCCGAGGGCGTAGCGGTCAACCCGGACGGCAGCACGGTCTATGTCGCGAACCAGCACTCCAACAATGTGTCGGTGATCGCCATGGCGACGAATAAGGTGATCGCCACGATCCCCGTCGGCAGCGAGCCCGGCGGCGTGGCGGTGACGCCGGACGGCAGGAAGGTTTATGTCGCGAACGCCCTCTCCAACAATGTGTCGGTGATCGACACGGCGATGAATGCGGTGACCGCCACAATCCCCGTCGGTGCCAATCCCTTCGGTGTGGCGGTCACCCCAGACGGCAGCAAGGTCTATGTCGCGAACGCGGGCTTCGGCACCAACACCGTGTCGGCGATCGCCACGGCGACGAATAGGGTGACCGCCACAATCCCCGTCGGCAGCCAGCCCGGCGGCGTGGCGGTTACGCCGGACGGCAGCAAGGTCTATGTCGCGAACTGGGCCTCCAACAATGTGTCGGCGATCGACACGGCGACGAATAAGGTGATCGCCACGATCGCGGTCGGCAGCGAGCCTTTCGGCGTGGCGGTCACCCCCGACGGCTGCAAGGTCTATGTCGCTAACGGCGCCTCCAGCAATGTGTCGGTCATCGCGACGGCGACGAATACGGTGACTGCTGCGATCACCGTCGCCAGCGGACCGGTCGCGCTCGGCGTGTTCATCCGGCCGAGATTTGCCGGGACGCAGGGGTTCTCGAACTGTCACGGCTAGAGCGTCTCGGCGCTGGCCACATCCCATGGCAGCTTTCGGCGCAGAGGCGTCAACAGCCGGACGTATGCGCAACGCCTGCTTTCCACCCCGTTGCAGACCTTTAAATAGAGACGCCATACGGCGGTCCGAGCCCAGAGGAGGGCAGGAAAAGCGGGAGAAGGGAAATCCCCTGCCGCTTGCCCGCCACCCGCCGCAAGGGTTCGTCGCTGACGCTCCCGCGCTGCGCGCCCTTGCCCCGGTCGCCGGGAAGCGGAAGCCGGATGGGGTTTCGGAGAGGAATGAAGAAGGCGACCGGAAGGAAGCCTTCCTCGCTGAGCCGAGACTAATTCATCGGCCGTTCCCACGGCCTCGTTCAACCCGCACCCGCCCGGCCAAGCGCCGAGGCGGGCGCTTTTGTTTAAGGAGATCAGTTATGGAACTTCGTACCGTCGATCCGCGCGTTCTGCGGACCAATCCCGCCAACCCGCGGCGCACCTTCGCGAGCCCGGAAGCGGACGCCATGCTCGCGGCGTCCATTGATCCGGATACGCCGAGGCGCCAGGTCAATAATCCAGCCGCGCGCGAAGTTGCGGATTGCCGCCTTGCTTCCGCTGTACACGCTGAAGGCCGGTATGCCGGTGACGGCAGCCGTCGAGCCGGTGAGTATGACGGAGGCGCCATCGCGCAGCAGCGGGAGCGCCTTCTGCACCGTGAACAACGTGCCTTTGACGTTGGTGGCGAAGGTGCTGTCGAAATCGTCTTCGGTTATCTCTTGGAGAGGCGCGAACTTTTCGCCGCCCGCATTGGCGAAGAGGACGTCGATGACGCCCGCTCTTTGCCGCCCGCGCTTGCTGCCAATGTGTGGAAAAAGGGCCAGTCCGGGAACCCAAAGGGCAAGCAGGCTGAGTACTACGAGATGCAGCGTATTGCTCGGGAAGCCTCGCCTGCTGCGGCGAAACGGCTGGTCGAAATGGCGTATCTCGATGCGATCGACGAGGACGGAAACCTAGCGCCGCTGCCTATCAACGCGGATCGGCGCATTGTCAGTTGGGCGGTGGACAAGCTGATGGAGCGGGCGTGGGGCAAGCCGAAAGAGTACGACCCTCTCACGGAGAAGGACCCGAACAAGCCGAAGTTCGATCCGCGGCTCTTGTCGCCACAGCAGCTCGACATCGTAGAGTACGCGCTGAAGCTGATGGTTCAAGCGACGCGGGCGCCAGGCGAGGCGACGGTGATCGAGCAGCCTGCTGCAGATGACGTTGGATCGTGCCCCAGGGCGTGGTGTAAGAGCGGCTATCCTGCGCCATGAGCGGCTCGCAGCTGCCGGTTTCCGGGTGATCGATTGTCTGCTTGTAACCGCTCTCCGGCCTAGGCCGCGCCGGCTTTCCAGACCCCGCCTCCACGTGGAGGCAGTGGGAGCGACCAAGCGGTGGGCTCCCCTCCAACCCGCGGGCCCGGCATCACGGGACACCCGAAGCGTCACGATCGTCATGCCAGACGGTACATGGATGACCCGGCGAACCGCGCTCTCTTCCGTGATGGCAAAATCGATGCTCGGGCCATCACCTGCCATCGGCCGGCCCGTGATCGGTGGAAAGGCGCAATCCACGTGAAATGGCACTTGGCGCCACTAATCAACAGATGCGCGGCCTGTGCCGTTCAATCCATCTTCCACGTGGAGGCGACTCTCGGAAAATCAGCGCTGTCCGGTAGGGGCTGCGATCGGCGGGGCGAAGCGTAGCCACGGGATCAATGGTGTGGCTACACGTGTTCGCACCGAGTGTAGCCACAAGCGTTGAGGTGTCCACGCGCCAAGGCGTCGGTCCTATGTAGCCGAGGCGTTCACCTCTCCGGTTTGCATCCATCCGACCGGCCCGTATCGACCTCCGCGAATCCGGTGGGTGCCCGAGTAGCCTGCACCATCAGCCGCAGCGCGTGTTCCACGAGATCGAGCTGCTCCGGCGTGAGCAATTTTGGATCGAAGCGCGGGCGGCTCGTGGCCTCGATATCAGACTTCGGGTCATAGTCTTTAGGGCGGCCCCAGGAGATTTCCCACAGGGCTTTCGACGCCACGGTCGCAATTTGCTCATCGCTGCTCTCCCGCAGCTCGACCAACCGTTCAATTGATCCGGCGGTTCCGCGACGGGCGGCGGCTACGGCCGGTATGTCTTTGGTAATGGCTTCACGCTGCTCGGCGGCGCCGGTTACGAGCAAGAACAATATCGCGACGTGACCCTGAGTGGCAGCGGCTTTGGCGGCCTCGCGTTGCGCTATGTCGCGTTCCTCCCGCCTCAGCCGCTGCCTGGCGCGACGCAGACAAGGGTAAGCGATGGACAATTGCAATCGCTACTACTATCCGCTCGGAATTCCCTCCGCCCGTTCGCTACACCGCAGCCGATTTCGGCGCGCCGGGGCAGCGAACTCGGCTATCACCGCGGCGATTTCAATTTCGGCAACGCGCGCACGGGATGCGCGGCGACATCACCAGCGCCGATGGGCCGGCCGATTTTGGGCTGCGTGTCGAGCACGTGACCTAGGCGGGGCTCGTGCGCGGGCTCGCAGCTCCTACCCGCCGGCATACCACTGGCCCTTGGTGAAGCACGACGGCAGAGCTGAGGCGGCACTGATCGCCAACTATGGGCTGCGGCAGACCGGCGGCATCGCTCGCGCCGCGTAAGACGGCCGGGCCAGTCAGGGCACGATCGTCCGCCGCGCTTGTTCGCGTACACGAGCACGAGCACGAGCACGAGCACGAGCACGAGGAGAGTTCTCATGGCCGACGAACAAAAATCTACCGGAAGTTCGCAGAACGAGGGGGAGGGTAATAAAACCGCGGCGCGTCAATACAACGAAGCGCAGGAACGTTTTGCTCAATCTGGCCAGGTGGAAGAGAAAGCCCGGGAGGCCGAGCAGGCCTTGGACGGCCCGGAGAAGGCAGCGTTGCAACACGCCGAGGATGTCGGGAGAAGCCATATTGCCGGGGAGGGGCGGCGCCCCGCCAAGGCGACGGCTGACGCTGCTAGCCAGGCTGGCGGCCAAGCCAATGAGGTTCTGAACGATGTTGAAGAAATGATCCGTAAAAACCCCTTGCTTTCAGTAATAACTGCCGCCGTCATCGGGTACGCGTGGGCCCGCTTTCGGCACTGAGTTTCGACCGGCCAGATCAGATTAGCGCCGCCCGCCTCGAGCGCGCGGCGGCGCCTGCGGTAAGGGCGGCTTGGGCTCCGGTGGCAGTCTGGGGGTCTCTACGTCGATCCGCCCGAGCACGCGCTGGTCTTGTCCGTCGACGAGAAGTCGCATGTGTGGATGGCCCCCGACTCGCAAGGGAAAAGATTGTGTTGAGGCAGGCGGGTTGCTTGCGGTCATGTGTCCGGCCTCTTCGTGCGGCTCGTTTGGCCGCAGGCCCCGATGGGTGTTCGCGGGCTGGAACCTCATCAAATCCTCGGGTTTGACACCCCTGACTTCTCCAGGTTTCTCCAACTCCGTCGGTGCGCCCGACCGCTCCATCACTGTCTCTCTCTTGCAAGTTTCCGCCGACTGATGCCCTCGATCTATGCCGAGGCCATCTGCCGGTAGCTTTCTTCCTTGGCCATCAAGGCCCAGGCGATACGCGCAGTTTTGTTGGCGAGGGCCACCGCTACTTTAAGCCGTGGACACCGGGCCAGCAGGCTCTGGATCCACGGATTGGCTCGCGCTGCCTTCGACCGTAACAGCGTCGTCTGGGCTCCAATAATCAGCAACCGCCGGATGTACTGGTCACCTTGCCGGCTGATGCGCCCCAACCGCTGCTTACCGCCGGTGGATTTCTGCCGAGGGGTAAGGCCGACCCATGCCGCAAACTCGCGAGCGCTTCGGAACGCTGCCGGGTCAGCCACGGTGGCCGCGATGGCAGTGCCGATGAGCGGACCGATCCCGGGGATCGTTGCCAGACGCTGACTTACCGGGCTCGCCTTGTGCCAGGCATTGATCCGGGCATCGACCTCGTCGATCCGTTCACTGATGGCGTCCAATTGCAAGGCCAGCATCTCGACGATTGCACGGGCGAGTTCTGGCACGGCACAGCCCTCTCGGATATTGACCAGGAGGCGCGCGATATTCCAGCGGCCCTGAGCTCCGATAATGCCGAACTCGGCCGCGTGCCCCCGCAAAGCATTGATCAGTTGTGTGCGCTGTCTGACGAGCAGGTCTCGAGCGCGATGCATCACGAGCACCGCCTGCTGTTCTTCTGCCTTGATCGCCACGAAGCGCATGGACGGCCGGCCAACTGCCTCGCAGATCGCTGCCGCGTCGGCGGCATCGTTCTTACCGCGCTTCAGGTATGCCTTCACATATTGCGGCGGCATCAGCCGGACCTCATGCCCGAGCTTGCGGAGTTCGCGCCCCCAGAAGTGCGCCGTCGCACAAGCCTCCATGCCGACCAGACAGGACGGTATCGACGCGAAGTACGCGATCACCTGGCCGCGTCGGAGGCGGCGCTTCTCGATCACATTTCCTTCAGCATCGACACCGTGAACCTGAAAGACATACTTGGCCAAGTCGAGACCGATCGTCGTCATTGTCATCAGGGTGGCTCCTTCGCTTCGGTGACCTTCGACAGCCCCCAGCATCGCACGGCGGTGCAGTGAGGGGGCCATCCACCCCATCAAATCCAGGCGCTCGACCGCACCCAGCCGGGGCTGCCGATGAAGCGCGGTCGCTGCGGACCGAGGCGGCCGACGAGAAGCAGGGCTTCATGAAAGTCCTGGTGGGCGATGATGACCATATTATCGGCTTCACGATGATCGGTTCCGAGGCCGGCGAGGTCATGGCCGCGATACAAACTGCGATGCTGGCGAAACTGCCCTATCCGGTGCCTGCGCGACGCGGTTATCGCCCATCTGACGATTGCCGAGGGCCTCGGGCCGCTGCTTGCCAATGTGCCCGCTCGCTGACGGTGGTGCGCAATCGCAGAGAAGCGCAATCGATCTTTTCGTCGTGGGGGGCATATGCCGCTGCCGATCACGCTTGCCGAGCTCGACAACATCAGCACTGAACAGTAGACGGCGAACATTTGGCATCCTGCAGAGCGATCAAAGGTAAGGCAATGCTGGACTGGTCACTTGGCCCTAGGGCAGCTAGTCAGTGACCCCACTATCGCCCCTTCGGAACGACGACCTGCGGGCCCGGCTAGCGGCGTTGCTGGATATCAGCGGGCCGGTGCTGCGAGTGATTGCCCCGGCCGTCGATTTGCTGGTCCGCCTGTCCCTGGCGAAGGCGTTCTTTGCGCCGGGGATGCTTCCTGGCAGCCAGATAGCCGATTTTCGCACCGCCTTGCCGATGATCGTCGTCCAGGTAATGGGGCCTGTGCTGCTGGCCATAGGTATTTTAATCCGGCCGATAGCGTTCTTGATGCTTCTCCTAACGCTGCTGGCGCAGTCCTCCGGACCCGCGCAAGATGAGCATCTGTTCTGGGCTGCCTTGTTCGGCTGGTATGTCGTGCAAGGTGCCGGACCGTTATCGCTCGATCGCGTTCTCGACAAAGGTCTGGGGCAGAGCCCGCTCCCTTTGGCTGGTCTCGTGATGGCTGCCTTGGGTTGGGTCAATCGGGAGGTCGGCCCGGTTTATGTGCTTGGGGTTCGCCTGTGGCTGGCGGCGGCGCTGATCCTCCCGATGCCGATGCATGTGATGCTGCCGACAATGGAATCGGGGATGTTGCCCAGACCCTTGGCTGCCGTGGGTGCTACACTGCTGGCGCTCGGCCTGGTCACACCAGTGGTGGCAGTTGGCCTGCTCGCAGCAGTATCCAGCATGGAGATGGCGGGCTCGGATCAGGGCATGACGGTGTACGGGCCTCTGCTATTGCTTCTACTCGCGGCCTCAGGGGCGGGACGCTATTCGCTCGATCGACTGCTGGTCGGTTGGGCATATCGGTCCACCCCGCTTGATGATCGCGCGCCGCATATCGTCGTCGTCGGCGCCGGCTTCGGCGGAATGGCCTGCGCCGCAGGTCTGCGCCGCGAGCGCGCGTGGGTCACCTTGATCGACCGTCACAACTACCACCTCTTCCAGCCGCTGCTATATCAGGTTGCAACCGGCGCCCTTTCCCCGGCCAATATCGCCGCGCCGATACGCTCCGTCTTCCGCGGTGACAGCAAAATACGCGTGCTGTCCGGCGTCGTCACAGCGGTAAATGCCGCGGCTCGTCAGGTGATCGTCGACGGCCGCGCCATCGCTTATGACCTTCTCGTGCTCGCGACCGGCGCGACACACGGCTATTTCGGTCGCGAGGAATGGGCGGCGTATGCTCCGGGGCTGAAGTCGGTGCAGGATGCCACTAGTATTCGCAGCCGCATTCTTGATGCCTTTGAGGAAGCCGAGGCGACCGACGACCCGGTGGCACGGCAGAGACTCTTGACCTTTCTCGTGTGTGGTGCAGGACCAACCGGGGTGGAATTGGCGGGCGCCATTGCCGAACTGTCTCGCCACGGGATGAGCAAGGATTTTCGCAATTTCGATCCGGCGGCGGCGCGCATCCTGCTCGTTCAGGCAGGTTCGCGCGTGCTACCGCAATTCGACGAGCGGCTATCGCATTTCGCCCGAACCTCGCTCGAGGCGCTTGGCGTCGAGGTGTGCGTAGATAGCCGCGTCGAGGACATCGACGCGGAGGGCGTCTTGGTGAATGGCGAACGCCTCGCCGCCGGCACGGTTTTATGGGCAGCGGGTGTCGTCGCCTCGCCTGCGGCCGCGTGGCTGGGAACGGAGCCCGACAAGGTCGGCCGCATCAAAGTGGGGCCTGACTTATCTGTCCCGGGTTTCCCCGACGTCTATGCAATCGGCGACACGGCGCTGGCGCTCGCCTGGAACAGCGAACCTGCGCCCGGACTGGCTCCGGCGGCGAAACAGGGAGGCGCTTACGTTGCCGCAGTATTGCGCGCGCGGATGCGCAACCGCACCCCGCCGCGGCCGTTCCGCTACCGGCACCAAGGCAGCCTGGCCACGATCGGGCGCAAGAGCGCGGTAGCCGATTTCGGGCGGATCAAGCTGACCGGCGCGGTGGCGTGGTGGCTATGGGGCGCCGTGCACTTGCTGTTCTTACTCGGCTTGCGCAACCGCCTCTCCGTCATGCTCGGCTGGGTATGGTCCTATTTCACCTTCGACGTCGGAGTGCGGCTAATTACTGAAGAGCGGACTCACCGCTCACCGAGGCGCGTCGGCCGTCAATGATCTTGCGGAATACGCTAGATGTCTGAGACTCACTGTCTTCTGCGCTGGCACTTGAACCCGCGTTCGACCAGCGGTCTACGTTGGGCTCGTACCCAAGGTCCAGTATCGGCGCATCGCGCCTGTTGCCGGGCGCTCCGACGAAGGTCCGCTAACTGAACGGAAAGCCGGCGCACGGTCTCAGGCGCGGAGCTACTCCTGATGCCCGATTCCGTTGAACAAGTCTGGTTTTGAAGTGATCGCGGACGGGCGGCGGCGGTTGTAGCGGCGTTGAATGAGGGCACCGCCTCTCAGGTTGCCTGGATCGGCGCGGGGGCTGGGATCAGCTTGGCGATTGAGGTGCACCTCCTCGCACAGCCGCCGCTCCGAGCGGATGCCGAGGCAGTAGCCGACGATCAGCATGCGGATCAGCAGCTCCGGATCGATCGAAGGCCGCCCCATATCGCTGTAGAACGGAGCCAGTTCCTGCCTCAGCCCGTCAAGTTCGACAAACCGGTCAATCGATCGCAGCAAATGCCTCTCCGGCTCGTGCCGTTCGAGCGAGAACTCATAAAACAGGGCGTTCTGTTGAACTTGCCGTTCCCCCATCATCGTCTTCACCCCGGTCTCAACGACCAGAGTGATCCAGCGACCCAGGACCCGCGCAATCCCTAGTTTTTCAACACAATCGCCCCATTTCTGTCATTCCTGGAAGGCACGGGCTCGAAACGATCGCGAACTGAGAGGACGCGCCCGTACACACTCATGTTGATCTATGGGGCGCCATAAGATGTCTCGGCAGCCGTTTGGCGGCAGTGCCGTGTTCGCGACCTGGACTGATCACAGAAGATCCGCGACCGCATTCCAATATCGTTTAATCGCCCCGAGATGATCACCAAGCGTCCGCCCCTCGATGCGGCGCAAATGGCCGCGCCCCGAGTAGGTCACCAGGGTGAGGTGCGAGGCGCCGCACGATTTCCAGAAGCGTATCGTGTCGCGCCATTCTGCCTCGGCGCCGAGGCCGGCGGTCGTGCGGGTGTCGATGCCGATGCTCGCCGGGTCGCGTCCGGCCTTCTCGGCCATAGCACGCAGCCTGTCGAACGCTGCCTTTGCCTCGTCGCCCGGTGCGTAGGCCATCGGCATCCAGCCGTCGGCCCATTCGATTACCCGCCGCATCGTCACCTCGGCATGCCCGCCGAACCAGACCGGGATCTTGCGGCGCGGCGGCGGCGGGTTGATCCCGGCATCTTCGATCGTGTGGTACTTGCCGTGGAAGGTGACGTGCGGCTCGGCCCACAGCGCCTGCATCACCTGGACCTGTTCTTCCGAGCGGCGCCCGCGATTGTGAAAATTCTCGTTGAGACCGATAAACTCGACCTCGTTCCAACCGACCCCGACGCCGAGACGGAACCGGCCGCCGCATAGCACGTCGAGCGACGCGGCCTGCTTCGCGACCAGCACCGCCTGACGCTGCGCGAGGATCAGCACCTGCGTCGAGAACTCGATCGTCTTGGTGCAGCAGGCCAGAAAACTGAACAGCGCGAACGGATCATGGAAGAGAACCTTGCCGTAGCACCTACCCCAACGACAGCGCCAACGCCCAGGCCTGCTCGCCGAACGGCCGGGCGAGACTGCCGATCTTGACCGCTTCGGCGCCAGCGGCGGTGCCGTCGATCGCCCGCTTGGCGATTCCCTGGCAGATCGCCGCGAAGCGGAACAGGCTGTAGGTCATGTAGAATTCCCAGTCGGCGATCGGTTCGCGGCCGGTATGGCGGGAATAGGCGGCGACGTATTCGGCCTCGTCGGGGATGCCAAGCACGGCGACATCGACGCCACCCAGCCCGTTATAGAGCGCCGGGTCGATGCGCCAGCTCATCGCGTGATAGGCAAAATCGGCGAGCGGGTCGCCGATCGTCGACAGCTCCCAATCGAGCACGCCGATCACCCGCGGCTCGGTCTTGTGGAAGACCAGATTGTCCATGCGGTAATCACCGTGGACGATCCCAGCCGCGCCCTCGGGCGGCAGATGCGCCGGCAGCCAGTCGATCAGCGCATCCATCGCCGGCTGCTTCACGGTTTCCGAGGCGCGGTATTGCCGGCTCCAGCGCGCGATCTGGCGCGCCAGGTAATTGCCCGGCCGGCCGAAATCTTCGAGGCCCAGCGCGGCGTAGTCCACCGAGTGCAAAGCGGCGATGACCCGGTTCATCGACGCGAACATCGCGCGCCGCTCGTCGGGCGCGACGCCCGGCAGCCGCTGGTCCCAGAAGATGCGGCCGTCGAGATGCTCCATCACATAAAACGCGCTGCCGGTAACGGTATCGTCTTCACAGAGGGCATGAACGCGCGGCACCGGCACCGGGGTGTCCGCCAGCGCCCGCATCACCCGGAACTCGCGGTCGACGGCGTGCGCGCTCGGCAGCAGCGGACCGGGCGGTTTGCGGCGCAGCACGTAATCGCCCGAGCCGGCGCGCAGCCGATAGGTGGGGTTCG
>Ga0206814_10222_pt2 | contig 12200 bp, 11 predicted proteins | sample Alteio_BWOrgCont_90_FD_152850 | JGI IMG/M metagenome (GOLD analysis project Ga0206814, IMG submission 152850) | Enriched cells from forest soil in Barre Woods Harvard Forest LTER site, Petersham, Massachusetts, United States -... | ecosystem: Environmental > Terrestrial > Soil > Temperate forest >...
CACTTTTCATGTTTCTTTGTTCAGGAAGATATTGATCGCGGCAGACCAGCTGAGTTACTGCGTCTTGCTGCTACACGAGGGCGGATCGAAGAGGAAGGCTGGCGAGTTCGCAAGGATGGCACGCGATTCTGGACTGACAGTATTCTCACCGCAATTCGAGGTACAAAGCGGGAGATCACCGGTTATGCCAAGGTCACCCGTGATTTTACCGACCGCAAGCGCGCCGAAGAAGCCGTAATGCTGCAACTGAGCAGCGCGTTGCTTGCCACGACGGACGTTCGCAAGCTGCTGAGTGCGATCTCAGCGAGCATTCGCGAGGTAATCCCCCATGACTCCGCCACACTTGCGCTCCATGATTCGTCGACAAACGAACTAGTGGCTCAGTTTTTGGGAGTGGAGCACGGCGCAACCCCTGGCCGCAGAGGTCCGGAGGAGGTGCGCTTGCCGATCGAGAATTCACCGGAGGGTGAAGCCTTTCGCACTCGGGAGCCAGTCGTAGTGTGGCATATGGCACATTCGTCCTTCGCTCAAGTGACGATGCGCCATTTGACAGGGCTAGGGATGAAGTCCGGCTGCTGGGTGCCGTTGATTCATCGCGGTAGAGCGATCGGCACAATGATGGTAGCCAGTCGGATGGAGTCCGGCTTTACGCAGCGCGAGGCGGATATGCTTGTTCAGATCGCCGACCAGGTGGCAATGGCAGTGAACAATGCAATGGCCTTTCGCCAGATCTCAGAACTGCGCGACAGGTTGCGGCAGGAAAAGCAGTACCTGGAAGAAGAAATCAATCTGGATAAGCACTTCGAGGATATTGTTGGGGAGAGCAGGGGGCTGCGCCGTGTGTTGAACGAGATTGAAACCGTGGCGCCTACCGGTGCGACTGTGTTGATTCAGGGAGAAACGGGCACAGGCAAAGAGCTGCTAGCGCGGGCGATTCACCGCTTGAGTCCGCGCAATGACAGAACCTTTATCAAGATCAATTGCGCGGCGATTCCGTCCAGCTTGATTGAGAGCGAGCTTTTTGGTCACGAGAAGGGAGCATTCACAGGTGCAATCGCACGCAAGATAGGCCGTATTGAACTAGCGGACAAAGGCACGCTGTTTCTGGACGAGGTTGGTGAGCTTCCGCTCGACCTGCAGCCCAAGTTGTTGCGCGCATTGCAGGAGAAGGAGATCGAGCGGGTAGGCGGAAGCGGTCCCCTCCCAGTCGACATTCGCCTAATCGCCGCGACCAACCGGGATTTGGCTCAGATGGTCGCGGAGAAAGGGTTTCGAAGCGACCTTTATTACCGGCTCAAAGTCTTTCCTATCTTTGCGCCGCCACTTCGCGAACGCAGCGGCGACATCCCGGTCTTGGTGCGCCATTTTGTGCACACCCACAGCCGCCGTATGGGAAAGCATATAGAAACCATCCCTGAAGAAACAATGCTTGCGCTGACCCGATGGAAGTGGCCTGGAAATATTCGCGAGCTGGAAAACTTTCTTGAGCGCGCCGTAATCCTGACTCGTGGTACGGCGCTCTACGTGCCATTGGCTGAACTCGAAGTTGAAGATCAACAAGATGTCGCTGACCGGGAAAATCCTACACTCCAGACCGCCGAGCGCGAGCATATTCTTCGGGTTCTGCGCGAAACGGGAGGCCAGATTGGGGGACCTACAGGTGCGGCTATCAGACTGGGCCTAAAGCGGACTACTCTGAACTCCAAATTAAAGAAGCTGGGCATCAAGCGAAGTGACTATATGAAGCCCAAGTGACTTGATTTCGTCATCGTCACTTCGTCACTTCCCTTTCGTCGCCGTCAGACCCGACCTGCTAGATGAGATTAAGTAACTTATTATCAATACGATACAGATTCCCCACGACTCACCTGCGGCTTTGGCACGAACCGTGCTTTAGAGATGGCATGGCACAGGATGAGCCAGCGGATGCTACGAATCACGATTGAACAAAGCGTAGAGGCTACGCTGGTCATCCTGGAGGGGCGAATCGCTGGACTCTGGACGGCAGAACTAGGCCGCACGTGGACGGAGCTAGCCCCAACCTTAGGAGCACGCAAACTATCGATCGACCTGCGCAACACGACCTATGCGGATGCTGGCGGAATTCAGGCCCTGAGGGATATCTATCTCCAAACAGCCGCAGAGTTTGTTACAGGCACGCCGTGGACCGAATATCTTGCCGAACAGATCAAACGCCAAAAAGCAACTCCAATTGAAGAGGAACAGTGAGATGCAGACCATGCAAGCAACGATGAGCTATCAGACCGGCCAGACCAATCAGGTAGGCGAGCTTTCTCACCAGCTGTCGCCAACGGCGCTCGAGGATCTGGCGGCGGGGGCAAGCCTGGAATATCCATCGGAGCAGAAGGGTACCTTGCTGCAGCATATGTCGATGGTACGTCTTGTAGCCCGGAGTATATATAAGCGCCTGCCCCAGAATGTGGACATCGAGGATCTCTTCTCGGCAGGGCTGCTTGGATTGATGGAAGCCGCTGCGAAGTTCGATCCTTCGAAGAAAATTGCATTCGCAAGTTATGCCCAATTCCGCGTCCGCGGGGCTATTTTGGATAGTCTGCGCAATTTGGATTGGGCTCCGAGATCGATGAGGCGGAAAGGACGAGCAATTCAGGAGGCTATCCGAGTGCTCAATGCACGGCTTGGACGCGCACCCTCTGAGGATGAGATCGCTGCACAGTTGAGCACTAGTCTCGATGCATACCAGAAGTTGCTGGGAGAATTGAAGGGGTTGGAAATCGGCACGCTGCACCAGCAGCACGATGATGGCTCCGTCGATGACGAACCAGTCGATGTTCCCAGCCGGCCTCAGGATGATCCACTGTTCCGCTGTCTCCACGGAGAGATCGAGAAGCGGCTGACAGCGGCGATCGAAGATCTCCCGGAGCGGGAGCGGCAGGTCATCACTCTGTACTACTATGAAGAGCTGACTCGGGGGGAGATCAGCCGGGCAATGGATCTGAGCGAAGTCAGAATCCACCAGCTTCGGACCTCGGCTGTGCTTCACCTACGCGCGGCCCTCTCGGATTTCTCGTCTAAGGGCACTCCAACGCTCGCACTCATACCTCGCGGTCGTGCGAAGGCGGCGGAATATACCTTACTGTCCGAAGTTGCTGCATGAAGGTCAGGGCCCTTTGGCTCGGTCGGGCCAGATGCCCTATCTCTAGCAGGTTTGCGGCAAGGATGGGCAGCCTGCATTGCCTTACCTGCTTTGGACTGATCGATATTCTGCGAACCAGCCCATCAGTTTTTCGCTCGAAAGAGGTCTGCTGAATAGATAGCCTTGAGCGATATCTCATCCTTTGCTTCGGAGAGAATCGCGTTGTCCCTGGGTTTCCACTCCTTTGGCTACTTTCCGACTGTCATAAGTTCTAGCTGCAAGCATCATAGCACCGCATTCAGTTGTTAGGTGATCTGCCGTCCCTCGGTGGCGGGCGCAGGATGGCTCCAAATGGTAAGGCGTAGTTTTAAAGGCATCCTGATGCATTGAAGATGCATAAAGGATCTTCTGGAGGCTCCGGGATGACTAATTGAATGCAACGGACATTCGCCGGCATTCTGCCGGAAAGATTCCTCCTTTTTGGTGGTCCGACATTGCTGCTTAACCTCCCGCAGAAAATGACTCACAGATTTTCCGCCCAACCTTCGATCGAGCTTCGCTTGGGCGCGAAACTATCCTCGAACCGGCTACATCTAGGGCTCGAAGCAACTGGAGAGATCGAGGATAAGTTGCGTGGCACTGCGCTGAAGACAACCGGCGGACGAGCGGCCGCAGGTTGCAATTTCTGAATCTGGGAGTTGGCAACACTGGCAGATGTTCCGGCGAGCAACAAGATCAAGGCAAGATTCAAGCACAGCTTCTTATGCATGAGATTTCCGTTCTCCGCCCTGCTTCTTGCGGTCACGTTTCGGGTGCCGAGCCATGGCGTGAGATCGACTTGCCGGGCGCGCGGACTCTTGGAAAAAGAGACGCCGTCTTGACGGCCTTTTTGGCTTCCGTCCGATGCTACACCATGAGCACCGGCAAAGAGGAAGAGAAGTCGCGCGACACTGTTGTAATTGCTTATAATTCGAAGCGCGATTCGGAACCGGTCCGACATTTATCCGGAACTGAGTTGGAGGACTAAGAAGATGCGTCAACAGCAAGGCGAAAGCCTATCTATAGTGAGGATCGCGAAAGTAACAGCGGCATTCTCTTGCCTTTTGTTTCTAGCGGTTCCAGGATATGGACAGACGCTCGACGGACGCTGGACAATTGCCGGCCAGACACTGGACAACGGCGAGCAGTCCAGGTCGATCGTGGAGTTGAAAGAGAGCGGCAACGATCTGACCGGGAAGATGAAGAATCTGGGCTACAGTGTGGAGTTGAAAGGAACCGCCAAGGGACGCCACTTTGAGCTCTTTGCCTCCTGGAGCGCAACCAAACCATTTCTGGTGGGCGACCTGGTGGATGGAGAACTTCATGCCGTGCTGAGAGGACGCCGCAATGTAGTGGCGAAGCCCGCATCGGCCGGGGATGATTTGCCTACGGTGAGTTATATCGAGCCTCCCGCGCTGCACAGAGTTCCTTCAAACGGCCTGGCGAAAACGCCGCCCATGGGATGGAACAGCTGGAATCTCTTTGCCGGCAGGGTCGACGACGCAACCGTGCGGACCATGGCCGGCGCGATGGTCTCGAGCGGAATGCGCGACGCAGGTTATATCTACGTGAATATCGACGATACCTGGGAAGGGGTTCGCGACGCGCAGGGCAATTTGCAATCCAACCACAAGTTTCCAGACATGAAGGCGCTGGCTGATTATGTGCATTCGAAGGGATTGAAGCTGGGTATCTATTCTTCTCCGGGCCCGCGGACCTGCGCCGGATATCCGGCCAGCTACGGACACGAAGAACAGGACGCGAAGACTTTTGCGGCGTGGGGAATCGACTACCTGAAGTACGACTGGTGCAGCGCCAGGAATATCTACAAAAACGAGCAGCTGCGGCCGGTGTATCAGAAGATGGGCGACGCGCTCGGAGCCACGGGCCGGCCGATCGTCTATAGCCTCTGCGAATACGGATGGGGCGGCGTGGAGAAATGGGGAGCGGAGGTGAGCGGCAACCTGTGGCGCACGACCGACGATATTCGCGACGACTGGTCGAGCATGATCGGTAACGTGGAGCAGCAGGTTTCCACAGCACCCTTTGCAGGCCCCGGCCATTGGAACGATCCTGACATGCTGGAGATCGGCAACGGGCACATGACGGAGGATGAATATCGCACCCACATGAGCCTGTGGGCTCTGGTGGCGGCGCCGCTGCTGGCCGGCAACGACGTGCGCGATATGTCCCCGACAACCAAGGCGATCTTACTAAACCAGGAAGTGGTCGCAATCGATCAGGACCCTTTGGGCAAGCAGGCATCGCCAATCAAGAAGGGCAATCTGGAGACCTGGGTCAAGCCGCTGGCTGACGGAAGTGTAGCCGTCGGGGTGGTCAACTTGGGCGCGGCCGCGACACAGGCAACCGTCCAAGCCGGCGATCTGCAGCTAACGGGCTCGCACTACTCGGCTCGCGACCTGTGGACCCATACCGACGTCAATTTCACGGGCGGCGCATACTCGGCGACGGTGCCCACCCATGGTGTTCTGCTACTGAAGGTCGGCGCAAAGTAGGGCAAAAGCCGGTTGGGTGGTGATGGCAACTGACTGCATGGCGCGCGGTGAACTGTCAGGACATGCACGCTGCCGGCATCTCGGAGCTATCAGAAACCAATCCTGCGCATGTGTTGACAGACCCGTTCGGGAAAAAATTAATTGCGCCGCGCCGGTTCAAAACGGGATTGCAAACTATCGAATAAGCCGCCAATTGGCATGCCTTCTGAAGTGTTGCCGAAAGGATCGATAGGACTTTTGCGTCCGGTAGCGGCATAAGGCAAATTTCCAGCTGCGCGGCTGTTCCATGGAGTCGAAAGCCGTCGTGGGGCTACTGACGCAGATGCAATACGAGCATCTCTATAAAGAACCGCTCATCGTTGTCAAAGCCTTAATTGTCAGGTGATTTCATGTTCAAGAACATGAAAATAAGAGTCAGAATCCTTGGCATCCTCGCCGCCGTCTACCTTCTGCTCCTGGCCATGGTGCTGATATCGGCCCCCACCACCCATCACCGCATCTCCGAGATATCTTCCGCCATCCTTCCGGCCGCGCTGCGCATGCCGGAAGCCGAGTCAGCCTTCGAGCGCATGAAGTGCACGATGGGGATGCCGTTTTCCTGCAGGAGACGGCCTCCGTCGCTGCCGCCGGAAAGGATGCCGAGGACGCGGCACTCGATGCTGTGAAGACCGCGCTGTCAACGACGTCCGCTTTAGGCCCGCAGGCCAGCAGTTTAGTCGACCGGTTTTCCGCTATCCGCTCCCGTGAGCGCGACCTCTACTTCTTGGTTCTCAACAGCAAGGGGCGCCTAGCGACGAGATAATGCCGCAAATGGATAGCCTGGGAAAAGAGAACAAAGAACTCTCCGAAACCTTGGCCGCGTGCGATACGATCTTCGCCGCCGAGTTCCAGAAGCAGTTGGACTCCGTCGATGCATGGTTCGTGCGCAGCAAGCACACGGGCCTGATCACGCTCTTCTTTGCCCTGCTCAGCTTGGCCAGCGCCTGGCGGGTAGGCCAAACAAGGTCATCCGACCTCTGGCCGCGTTGGCCCTCCGCATCTAGGACATCGCCCAAGGCGAGGGCGACCTCACCAGGCGCGTGGAGGTCGATGGCGGCAATGAAAACGATGAAGTCGGCATCTAGTTCAACGTCTTTCTGGATAAGCTGCAAGACGTCATGCGCCAGGGAAAGTCAAACACGCGCTGGCTGACCTCGGCCAGCGAAGAGCCCACCGAATCCACGTCCCACATGGCGCGCGGCGCAGAGGCTCAGCAGGGACAAACGGCATTGGTTGCCACGGCGATGCATGAGATGGCCTCCACGGTCATGGAATTCTCACGCAACTCGAACATGGCGGCGATGAAAACGCGCCAGGCCTCGGAAGACGCGGGCGACGGCGGCAGAGTGGTAGAAACGACGGTGACGAAGATGCGCAGAGTCACTGAATCAGTAGACCGTGCAGCCAAATAAATCGCCGGTGTGGGTAAACGCTCCAATCAGATTGGACAGATTGTCAGCGTGATCGACGAAATTGCCGGCCGAACCAATCTGCTGCCTTGAACGCGGCGATTGAGGCCGCAAGGGCCGGCGGGGCGCTCCGCCAACTGGCGCTTGACCTGAATCCGCTAATCTCACAATTCAAGGTCGGAGAGGAGCAGGAAGGAGATGAAGCCGCTTCAGGACTGCGAGAGAACCGGAGTGCGTTTTACTCCGCCAGGGGAACCGACGGTGCATCGATACGTTCCAGAGCCCAGGCAGGCGCGCATTGAATACGCTATGGAGCGCGAGGAACGTCTGCCTCAGACTGTGACAGGGACAGGCTCCGGCGTTGCTGCCATCACCAATTCGCGAATCGAGTCGATCACCAGCTCGGGTTGATCGAGATGGATCCAATGCGCGCTCGCCGAGGCGATCACCTGCTGGACGTTGTCGCCAATCTGGCTCAGATCTTGCTCGCCCAGCGGTGAGACATTCTCAGGAGTCAGAAGCGTTACCGGGATGCCGTGAATCGGATCGGCGCTCTGCATCTCTCGCACCGTATCCGGCACCGCGATAACGTGGCTGCACATGCCCTCATAGTAACTGGGGCGGGACCAGTGCGCCGCCACCATGGGCCAGACCTCCTGGGGCATCTTGCCTACCTCATCCTTGATACGTTCCAGCACGTGTCTGCCCCCATCTCCGGCAGCCCCGGCCAGAAAGCTGGAAAGTCGTCCCGAGCGGCAGAGCAAGGAGGTGACGGCGAGTCGGGCCAGGCCGCATTGTGCAATCGGGATAGCGTAGCCGGTCAACCTGGTTCCGCGATCAATTGCCGCCTGTTTGGTCGGATCAAGGGGCGGCCATTCCTCGCAGCGCATCGGATCGACCAGCACAACCCCGGCGACATCGTCCGGGTAAAGCAGCGCATAGCGGCGCATGACTAGGCCGCCAAAGGAGTGTCCAACAAGCACGTAGGGCGGCTTGATGCCGGCTGTCTCCAGCATGGCGTGCAACTCGATAGCGATGTTGCCGGGGGTTCGGGCGCTGCTGGCAGGGCTGCTCCAGCCCAGACCGCCGCGGTCGTAGGACGCGGTGTGGGTAAACTGGGCGACTGTCTCCTGAATGCGGCACCAATTCAGGTTGGTAGCTGCGATTCCCGATTCAAAGAGCACTGTGGGGCCGCCCGATCCCTTTTCAAGCAAATAGAGCCTGCATTCGTGCCCAATATCGACCCAGCGCCCGGAGTCGGTATAGCGCCTACGGTCGCGGCGCGCCCCAATGCGCTGATACAGAACACCCGCGGCGATCAGTGCTGTAACGCTGGCGATGATTGAGGCAAAGATGTACATGGGCCCATCCTGGAATCGCGTTAATTGAACCGCGTAAGTTGCTCAGGGCTGAAGTCTCCGAGGTCGAGATTTGCCTTGGTGCTGCCGCGGTCGATTATAAGCAGAGTCGAACCAGCCTGGCCGCGAATCTTGCTTTCCACCTGGCTTGCCGACCAGACGCCGCCGTCCTGCCTCAGACCGAAATACGTGAATTCCTTCACCATTCCTGTTGCCTTGATGGTTTTCTCTACGTATACCGGATAGCCTATACGATGGTCCAGCCAAGTTTCGACTTCCGCGTAATGGGTTCGATCCGAGGGGCCCGGAGCGCTCTTCAGCAAATCGCAAATGCGAGCCCCGTATTTGGTCTTTTCGAGTGCTGTCTGGCGGGGCCAGAAGTACTGCGGCTCCCAAAAATCCTCAAAACTGATTCCCGGGCCGATCGCCACGATGGGGCCTTCGCTCCACTTCTCAAACGGCAACACAACCGCGGTCTTGTCGCCTGGATGGGCGATCCGAATGGAGTCCTGTCCATCGGGTCGCATCTCCAGCAGTATGTGGATGCGAGCTCCTCCAACCGCATCGATTGCGCACAGCAAACGCAGCACGCCGGGAAACCAGTGGCCCTTGAGAGTGATGGGATAGCTGGTGCGCGCTCCTTGAGCGTCGACCCGGACCAGGTGACCCGTGGCCCGGAAGTCAGCGGTCTGCAGACGTTGCCGGGGCTGAGCCAAGACCGCATGTGCATCCGCCGCCGGAGTGTCGTGCGCGCCCATCTGTGGCGCGAGGAGAAAGGTTGCAGCCAGCGTGGCAGCGAAAACCCTCATCGCTCCACCCTCCCGTCGCGGATGTGAATGTGCCGGGGAGCGGCGGTGGCGATGTCGTTCTCGTGGGTGACGACAATCAGCGCCATGCCCCGCTGTTGCTGTAATCCGGTCAGCACTTCAAGGATGCGCGCGGAGTTCACGCTGTCCAGGTTGCCGGTTGGCTCGTCGGCCAGCAGTATGGCGGGATTGTTGGCCAGCGCGCGGGCGATGGCCACGCGCTGGCGTTCGCCGCCGGAAAGCTCATTGGGGTAGTGGCGCAAACGGTCTCCCAGGCCCATCTCGACGAGCAAGGCTTCGGCTTTTTGTGCGCGGTTCTTTATGTCGCCGTTGACCGCGAGCATTGGCACTTGCACGTTCTCAATGGCCCGCAGCGTGGGCATCAGGTAAAACCCCTGGAAGATGAATCCGACATGCCGCGATCGATACGTATCGAGATTGATCGATGCGCCCAGCAGCTTGTCCTCGAAGAGAACCTGCCCGCTGGTCGGCGAATCAAGTCCGCCGATCAGCTGCAGCAAGGTCGATTTTCCGCTGCCGCTTGGTCCGCTGATGGCCAGAAACTCGCCCGCCGCGATCGAAAGATCGACTCCGCGAAGAGCCTCAATGCGTCCGTCATCGTAGCTTTTACGAAGCGCTCGCACTTCGATGACCGGAACCCTTTGCGCTGCATTGGTCATGACGTAACGCTCCATCCCGCATCGACGTCAAAAGCGTTGCCAACGACGCACAACATCAGCAGCAATCGGAGACGCTTGCAGGCTGGGCTTCTCCACGCGTACCACGCTAAGGACAAATGGAGCGACATATATGGGCGAAATCCTCAGAGGCTCCGCATTCCAACCTTGCACGGGAAACCTAAGTTTATTCCGCAGTGCTCTAGGTGTCCATGCAAAGATTTCACATCCAAACCAGTCCCTAACGCGTTCTTGCTGACTTCACTAGCAGTTCCACCGAGGGCGCGACCATCAGCAGCAGCGCCGCCTGCGGTTTTTCCGCTGCGGCGAGCGCGGTGAGACTCTGCTTCTGAACCTCTTCGGAAACAGCTTCGCCCTTTTGCAGCGTGTCGAGAGCCTCGAGGCCGATCTCGCCGACCTGGTGTAGGGATAGCGAAACCGGACCCAATTCGGCGGTTAGCTCCGACCCAGCGAGCGAGGTTCCGAGCTTGGCGTCGTTGTCGCGCCACAGCACCAGCCAGTCGTGTGCCTGCTGCCACTCCGCCGGAGTTGCTTTGCCGGCAACGATGCGAGTGCATATGCCCCGGAAAACACGGGCCGTGTCGCTCTCCGGAGAGACTGCATCGACCAGGCGATTGAGCGGGGTGAGGCTGGTGTATTCGCGCAATCCACCGCGCGCATAGCCCTTGGGCGGTTCCACCACCGACGCCAGAACGCGCAAGGCCTGTGGGTTCGAATCGCCGCTCATACGCTCCAGCATCTTCTCCGAGGTGGCATGATATTCGATGCCGTAGGCCGGAAGCTTCTGCGCAATAAGGGACAGACGTTCGTACATCGAGTCAACGTCGCGAACGTCGCGCGGCGACCAGAACCTCTCCGCAATTGCAGCCGTTCGAGGCCAGACACGGCTGTCGACGATCTCGCCATCGACAAACTCCGACCACATCGTCGCTTCCCCGCCCAGGATACTCGCGGTCTGTTCGGGAGTCAGTTTGTCCGAAATCCCTTCCAGAGGATCGACCAGATAGTGCTCCGACGCGGGTTTGTTCAGGTCGATATAGTAGCCATTTGAGAGCAGGCCGCGATAGCCGCGCTTGGCCGCGTCGAGCAGCGAATCCCGACCACGCCACGATTGAATCACCACGTCCTTGGGAGTATAGGGCTGCAGCACTTCATCCCAGCCCTCCATAATCTTGTGATGGCCGGCCACGATCTTCTGTACTCGCGCCGTAAACCAGGCCTGGAGGGCTGCGTCGTCCTTCAGATCGTGCTTGTGCATGAAGGCCTGGATCTCAGGATTGGCGTCCCATTCCTTGCCGTTACACTCGTCCCCGCCAATGTGAAAATAGGGATCGGGAAAGAGCGCGGCCATCTCTCTGATGAACAGGTTCAAGAACTGGTACGTGCTCTCGCGCGTAGGGTCCATGGCTGGGTTGAAGACACCCCAATGCCGTTCGATCTGGTACGGTCCCTTCCCGCTCGCAAGCTGCGGATAACCTACAAACCACGCCGTCGCGTGCGCCGGCATGTCAAATTCCGGCACCACACGGATGCCGCGATCACGTGCGTATTCAATGATCTGCCGGATCTCCGCCTGCGTGTAATACAAGCCATCCGAACCCTTCTGCTGCAACAGCGGAAAGACTTTGCTCTCGACACGGATACCCTGATCTTCCGACAGATGCCAGTGAAAGACATTCAGCTTCACCGCCTCCATCGCATCGAGGTTACGCTCGATTGCCGGAATCGGAATGAAGTGCCGCCCGGCGTCGATCATTAGGCCGCGCCAGGAAAAACGCGGCTTGTCGTCAATTGAGACCGCGGGGACGGTAAATCCACGGGGCGTGATCCGAACCAGTTGCAGAAAGGTTTGCAGGCCATGCATCGCGCCGAGCGGATTGGCCGCAGAAAGCTTGACCCCCTCGGGGGAAACAATCAGTTGATACGACTCGTCTTCTCCAAGTTCTTGAATCACCTTGCTCGGACCTGCCGTATGAATAACGAAATGCGCTGGAGCCGGCTGGGAGCTTGGGGATCCTTCTTCCCGGCTGAACGGAATGCCGGTCTCGCGGGTCAGCGTATCCAGAAACCGTACTCGTGCTCGCAGGAGCCGCGGTTCCGTGAATCCGTCGAATGTCATGTTGAATTGTCCGTCGATCAGGAACTCTCCTGGTCCTGGCGTCTCGCTTGCCGGCAATGGCATAACCGGCAACGTGACAGCATTCGGGCTCTGTGCCGGGG
>Ga0206814_10111_pt1 | contig 12179 bp, 10 predicted proteins | sample Alteio_BWOrgCont_90_FD_152850 | JGI IMG/M metagenome (GOLD analysis project Ga0206814, IMG submission 152850) | Enriched cells from forest soil in Barre Woods Harvard Forest LTER site, Petersham, Massachusetts, United States -... | ecosystem: Environmental > Terrestrial > Soil > Temperate forest >...
TCTGCAGGGCCTTCTCCAGGGTTTCTCCTTCCACATATTCCATTACGAAATAGGGAAAACCGTTGTGGTCCGTGCCAACATCGTAGAGGCTGACGATCGAAGAATGGGCAAGTTGGCCGACGATTTGTGCTTCGCGGAGGAACTGCTCCTGGAGTTGACGCGAGCCGAAGCCGTTCTGAAAGGTCTTTAATGCCACAGTGCGGCCGATCAGGGTATCCAGCGCCTTATCGACACGGCTGGTCGCACCGGTTCCCAGGGTTTCGATCACTTCGTAGCGACTGGTCAAAGTTGGCATAGGCAGAGCCAGGGCGGGCAAATCGAGAGATGCCAGTGTCCCACGGCGACTGTCCGCCGAAAATGGCCCGGAGGTACTAGCGGCAAAAACTTCCGTACCAATTCCTCTTGCCACTCTTTCGAATCCGCTTCATGGACTTTGTTTACCTATGTGCTCAGGCTGCGTGGCACACTCTTCCGCCGGGTTATACTTCGCCAATCCGTGAACGGCACTGCTCTTCCGCTTGTGCATCGCCCCCAATTTTCCTTCACCGCTGCGAGACCCGACTGCTTACGGTTTTTTCCGCTCAACCGGTGCGGGCTTCGGCTTTTCCGTGGCCGCCGGGGCTTCTGGCTTCGCGAGCAGGGAAGAGCCACGCTTCGCGGTGTGTTGCAGAGGCGAGGCAGAGCCGGTCTGCTGCCTGCGCGCTTGCACAGCTGCGGGCATTTGCTTGACAGCAGGCTGAGCTGCCTTGCCAGCCACGGGTTGGTAAACATTCAGGACGCCCGCCTCCATGAAATGGTCCGAAGTTATTTCCTGCGCCTTGCCGGCGGGGGAGAGAAGCAGGGCTCCTGTAAAGCCCAGGAAGATCACTGGCATCCTCAATATATTGAAAAACTGCACGTCGCACCTCCGACTGCAAATTGGAATAGAAAATCCTGGGGCGTTCGTCACTGCCCTAGCGCTTTCGGAGCGGCGATGCGAGCGCAATTACTGTCGCGTGACAGGCTCGCTAATGGCAGCTCCGCGCGACCATGTACCCGGACCGTTCGAAGGCTCCTCTTGCCAGCCCTGGCAAACCACTACACAATCTCTTTTCACCCATGCGCTGGCTCCGACTCCTCGGCATCGTTCTCGCGTCCGCTTTCCTCATTTTTTCCTGCGCGCTCTATGCGTTCCGGGCCGTCGCCCGCAGGCATACGCGCGAACTCGAAACCCGCCTCGCCACGCTTCCCGATCCGGCCGCCAACACTCCCTATCCGAAATTCTTTTTTCAGCGAGGCGTCAATTTCACCGCGGAATTTCCCGCCTTCTACGGCGGTGATGCCGCGGTCGAAATGCTCAAGAAGCTTCCTGCCCATGGCATCAACTCCATCGCGCTTGTGCCCTATGGCTTCGCATCCACCAAGGAACCCAAGGTCCACGGCTGGAACACGCGCTGGGAAGGCGACGCCGGCATCACGCAGCTTGCCCGCGTCGCGCATTCCCTCGGCATGAAAGTGCTGCTGAAGCCGCAGCTCTGGATGCACGGCGGCAATCCCGCGGACATCAATTTCCCCGGCGCGGCCGAAAACTCTGAGTGGTTCGCGCAATACCAGCCTTTTCTCGAGCACTACGCGCAACTCGCCTCCGCGATCCACGCCGATGTGCTTTGCGTCGGCGTGGAACTGGAAAAAATGTCCGGCAACGAGCAGGCCTGGCGCAAACTTATCGCCCGGGCCCGCGAACTTTATCCCGGACCGCTCACCTACGCCGCCAACTTCGGCCCCGAATTCGAGTCCATCAAATTCTGGGACGCGCTGGACTACATCGGCATCGACGAATACTATCCGCTACCCGATGACCTCTCCACGGCCGCGGTCGTCGAAAAAATCTCCGCCGTGCAGGGGCGTTTTCAAAAGCCCGTCCTCTTCACCGAAGCCGGCTTCCCCAGCGTCACCGAAGCCAACCGCTACCCATATGATGGTTCCTCGCGCGCCGTGGATTTAGAAATCCAAGCCAAAAGCTACGACGCGCTTCTTTCCGCCTTCTACGAAAAACCGTGGTTCGCCGGCGTCTACTGGTGGAAAGTCGGCACCAACGGCTACGGCGGCCCCGCGGACGCCTCGCACACTCCCTGGAACAAGCCCGCCATGCAATCCATCGAACTCTGGTACCGCAGCGGAAAGCGCTAAACAGTTTCTTCACCGAAGCGAGTCCCAGTTGGGGCTGAATTAAATGCAATCATGGCAATGGTTTCTGAACGTCACATTGACACCAATGCATCGCTTGCTGTTGAATAGGGAGAGTTGAGGGGACACATTGGCAGAGAAACAGCTAGTTGCGGCGATCGGCAGGAAGTACGCAAAAATGAGCCGTGCGCGCCGAATCCGGACGATACACAGCCTTTCGGCGGATGGTGCGGAATTTATCCGCCGGTTTTTCCCGGAGTTTTACGCTGAGGCTTTTCCCCAGACGGGCCGCTCGGCTTCCGGCTCGAGCGAAGCAGATTCGCGCCCTGAGCTATACGCAAAGACTCGTTAGCATCCAGTCCCAGCCGCTTTCCCCATTCCACCACCAGATTCTTTCGCTCGTTGGTTCCGTAGACATTTTGAAGAATGGCTTTGAAGATTTCCGCTGGTTCCATGCCGCCAGCTAGCGCAGCTTCGACGGCCGCCCGCTTTTCCTTCTCACTAAGGTGTTCCGAAGCGCTAGGTTTGACCATTCCTCACTCGTTACGGCGGAGACACTTACCGTGGCGATACCCTAATCCATTTCATAAAATCTCGCAATGTCGCTCGGGTTATTGTTCGAATGTAAGTGGGTCTTTCCATGCAACTCGGTTGCTAGAACCCGTTCGGGATGATAATTTTAATGATTCGTAGTTTCCCGGGCACAAGGGTTGGGGGCCTGAAATCGTGAGGTCAGCCAGGGCAATCAGGTTTTTATAACAGCTTCTCCCGAGGGGAACTTTTTTGCTCTTAATAAGGGTTGCCCTTCCCCCAGTTTGGCCGGAACTCATTGTTCATCTGAAAAATGCCAGCACCTACTTCCAATCAGAGTCGCGGTGAATCCGGGCGTGTGCCCGGCCTAACGTATTGGCGTGTCGAGGGTTCGCTGTTCGAAATCAGCGCGCTGCGCAGTATCGGCTTTTTCAATTGGAACAGCCAGAGTTTTCTCGAGCGATGGGTACGCCGCTCCGGAACGCTGGCGATGGGCGTCCTCCGCCCCCCCGCGTATCTCGCCAATCGCACCTTTGCCACTCGGCTTCTGCACAGTGTCCTCAGCGGCATCACTCGCGACCGCCTGGACCTTCTTGGTGAAGAATATTTCCAGTACGAACTCAAACCCAAGATGCGCCGCGAAGCCGTGGACAAATTGATTGAATCGGTCCGCAGCGGCGAGCGCGTCATCCTTGTCAGCCAGCTTCTCGAACACATCCTCCGCCCAATGACCGAATATTTCGGGGCAGATGGTTTTATCGCCAATCGCCTGGAATTCCGCGATGGCGAGACCACCGGCCGCCTGTGCCAACCGGTGATTCGCCCGCGCGGCCCGCTTGCCTGGCTGGCAAGCGGATCGGCAGACGGCCGCATCTCACGGGAAAAACTTCTCTCGCAACTCGGCTGGAATGGGAAAGTGCAGCTCCTCGATTCCGCCGTGCAGCCCGCGCTCCGCTCGCAACTCCCCGCGCGCACCTCGGTCGACCGCCTCGGCAGCACGCCGCATGTAGCGCGCCTCTCCGTCCGCGATTCACTTGCGGGCAAGCACCTGATGCTCATCGGCGTCACGGGTTTCATCGGCAAGGTCTGGCTGGTGGACCTGCTCGAAAAAATTCCCGAGATCGCTAAAATCACCTTGCTCATCCGCCGCAACCGGACCACCTCGGCCCAGCGCCGCTTCGAAAAAATCGTCGAGGAATCTCCGACGCTCGACCGCCTGCAGGAAATTCACGGCGCGAATCTCGCGGCTTTTCTGCGCGAAAAAGTGGAAGTCGTCGAAGGCGACGTCAGCCAGCCCGGCCTGGGCCTGGACGCCGCGACGCAAGCGCGCCTGCAGCGCTCGCTCGACGTGGTCGCCAACAGCGCCGGTCTCACCGATTTCAATCCCGACCTGCGCGACGCGCTCTCTTCCAACGTCGATTCCACGCGCTATCTTCTTGATTTCCTGCGCAAGTGCGACCACGCCGGCCTGATGCATCTTTCCACCTGCTACGTTGTCGGGATGCGTGACGGCCGCGTCAATGAAGAACTCCGCGCCAACTACAACCCCGCTAGCCACCCCGACTTCGACGCGGAGAAAGAAATCGCCTCGCTGCGCGAAATGGTGCAGCGCATCGAAGCGCGAGCCGGAAGCCCGGAACTCGCGAAAGCCCTGCGCCGCCAGGCCCTCGGCCGTGCAGGCGATCCTGCGAAAGTCGCTCCCGAGGAACTTGACGCCGTCACCCGGCGCAATCGCGCCCGCTGGGTTCGCAACCGCCTGGTTCGCGCAGGCATGAAGCGCGCCCAGCATCTCGGCTGGCCCAACACCTACACGTTCACGAAAAGTCTCGGCGAATCCGTCCTCGCGCAGCAGGGCCACGATCTTTCGATCGCGGTCGTTCGCCCCTCGATCGTCGAAAGTTCGGAGCGCACGCCTTTCACCGGATGGAACGAAGGCATCAACACCTCCGGCCCGCTCTCCTATCTCCTCGGAACGAATTTCCGGCAGCTTCCGTCGAACGAGCGCAAGTGCCTCGACGTCATCCCCGTGGACATGGTTACCCGCGGCATGACGCTGATCGCCGCTGCGCTCGTCCAGCGCAAGCAGGCGCGCCTCTACCAGCTCGCCACGTCGGCCATCAATCCCGTCAACATGGCGCGCTCGATCGAGCTCACCGGCCTCGCCCATCGCAAGCATTACAAAACGCAGCAGGGCATCGAGCACTGGCTGAAAGTGAAGTTCGAAACCATTCCCGTCTCGAAGCAGCGCTACGAGCGCCTTTCCATTCCCATGCAGAAGGCCGTGGTTTCCCGCATCAACAAAGTCGCCACGTCGCTCAATATCAGCAAGCCGCCGCTCGCCAAGGCCGAACGCGACCTCGTTCGCGCCGAAAAGCTCATTGAACTTTACGAACCCTTCATCCTCCACAACGAGCACGTTTTCGAGTGCGAAAACGCCCGTCTCCTTTCCGCGGCGCTCTCGCCCGAAGAAAAAAAGATGTTCGACTTCTCGCCGGAAACCATTGACTGGTGGGACTACTGGATTAACATCCACATACCGGCTCTTCGCCGCTGGTGCTACCCCTTGATGGAAGGGAAGCCCCTGGAGGCTCGTGAGCCGCGGGCGCTGAACTGGTCGGCGCCACCGGAGGAAGCTTCCGCGGCGATTCGCTGAAGCGCCATCATCCGTCTATGGCTATTTTCCTGACAGGTTCCACCGGTTATCTCGGCAGCTACCTTGTGGCGGGCCTTTTCACGGGCCACGTCGATCGCCTGAATCTCCTGGTCCGTGCGAAGAGCGAGCAGGAAGCCCGGGAACGCCTCTGGCAATCGCTGCAGCTTCACTTTGCGTTTCCCGAATTTCTGGAACGCTTGAACTCCCGCGTGCGCATCTTTCGCGGCGATCTCACCGGCGAACGCTTCGGCCTCGGCGACGACGATTATCACGCGCTGGTCGACTCCACCGATTCCGTTCTGCACTGCGCCGCTTCTTTAAATCGCAAATCCGAAAAGCAGTGCCTCAACGTCAATCTGCGTGGCTCGCTCGAAGTCATTCAGCTTGCCCGCCGGGCGCAGAATCATCATGGCCTGCGGCGATATTCCCACGTTTCCACGGTCGCCGTCGCCGGCAAGCGTCAGAACGAAGTCGTCACCGAAGACACTTCCATCGACTGGAACCGCTCCGACTACGATCCCTACGCCCGCACCAAGAAATTCTGCGAGCACATGGTCCACCAGCTTCTCCCCGATGTGACCCGCACGATTTTCCGCCCCGCCATCGTCCTCGGCGATTCCCGCCGCCCCGAAACTTCGCAATTCGACATGGTGCAGGCCTTCGATACCCTGGCGCGTTTTCCAGTCCTTCCCCTGCGCCCCGATGACAGAATTGACATCGTCCCCGCAAATTACGTTGGCGCCGCCATCGTAAAAATTCACCAGATGGAAAAACCGAATTACGGCATTTATCATCTATCTTCTGGGACCGGTGCGCAGACGTATAAAGAACTTACGGATGCGCTGGCCGAAATTGGCGGATGGTCCAGGCCCAGCTATCAACCGTGGCTCGGCGGGCCGTTCTCCAAAACCGTGAATTGGCTGGCCTTCAAGGGCGGCCCGGTCGGGTATGGAGCTTCCTTGCTGAGAGTTTTCTGGCCGTATCTGGATTGGAACACCGTGTTCGATAATTCCCGCGTCGTGCAGGAAATGGGCGAAGCACCCGCAAAGTTTTCTTCGTATGCCTACCCGCTCCTTCAGTTCAGCCGCGCGAACAAATTCAAATATCCCGCAAAGCCCTGGCCCGCCAATGCGATCAAGCCTGCTGCGGTAACCGCGGGGAGCGCCGGCGCATGACCGATTTCCTTCTCGTCGCCTGGGTCAGCGCCATGATCGAGTTCCGCTGCTTCGCCTGGAAATTCGGCATCGGCAAGCGCTGGACGCCCGGCGAAAAACTTAAGCTCCTCTTTGCCGGCTACAACGGTACCCGTAACACCGGCAGCGACGTCCGCGTGCAGGAAACGTTGCGGCAGATCCGCCACGTCCTGGGCACGGAAAATGTCGACTTCAGCGTGATGACCCAGAATTTCGATCGCACCCAGGGGTATTTCGAGGGTTCGCGCCAGGTGCACCTCCCCGACGTGTTTCCGCCGTTCCTCTTTCGCGAAGTCCACGCCAATCATGGAGTGGTATCTTGCGAAGGCTCGATGTTCAAAAGCAAATTCGCCAACGCGCTGACCACAATGATGATCGGCTCGCTCGGCCTCGCCTCCGCGGAAAACAAGCTTTCCGTCGCCTACGCCGGAGATGCAGGCCACATGGACGATCTGATCGCGTGGATGTGCGCCCGCTACACGCGCGACTCGCTCGTGATCACGCGCAGCCTCGAATCGCAGCAACTCCTTTCCGGCCTCGGTGTCCCGAACGAACTTGGCGCCGACACCGCCTGGACATTCGAGCCGCGGTCGCCCGACTACGCGCGGAGCACTTTGCGCAAAGCCGGCTGGGACGAAAAAACTCCTATCCTCGTTCTCTGCCCGATTCATCCTTTCGTCTGGCCCGTGCGAGCTTCCATCGCCAAGTACATCGCGCGCACCGTCACCGGCGCATTCAAAGACAGCCAGTACCGCACGGTCTATTTCTTTGAATCGGGCGCCGAAGTCGATCGCAAGTTCAACCACTACGTCGCCGGTTACGCGCAAGCCGCCAAAGTGTTTCTCCAGCGGCACAAAGTTTTCCCGATCCTCGTGGCCATGGAGCGCCTCGACGCGGTCGCCTGCCATGCCATCGAAAAGGAAATTCCCGGCACGCCGATTTTCACCTCCGACGATTACGACATGTTCGAACTCGTCTCCATCCTTCGTGCGTGCACCTACATGGTCTCTTCGCGCTATCACGGCATTGTCACCAGCATGCCCGCGGGCGTGGTCTCCGCCGGAGTCACCATGGACGAGCGCATCCGCAACCTGATGCGCGAGCGCGGCCACCAGCACCTGCTGCTTAACGTCGATGACCCGGATCTTGGTCCCAAGCTTCTCGACGTCATGGAAAAGCTTGTCGTGGAGGCCGATTCCATCCGCGATTCGGTCGGCCGCACGGTCGTCTCCAACCTCAAAGCGATGTCGCGCATGGCCATCTTTTTTGAGGACGAACTCCGCAAAACGTATCCCGAATTTCCCCTGCGCAAAGGCGTGCTGAGCTGGGAAGACAACTTGCCGCCCTTCAATGAAAACCTGCGCAAGCTGGTGGAGGAATACGATTCCTCTCCCGGCGTGCTGGCGGCGGGGCGCTGAAGCAGATGCCCAATTTTCTAGAAAACGCGTTCGCGCAATTGCAGAAAGCTTCCGGACGCGTCGTCCTGCGCGAAATCCGCGGCACGGAATTCGTCAGCGTCTCCGGCGCGGAGCTTCTCGATCAGGTTGCGCGCGCGCGCGCCTATCTGCGCGGCGCTGGTCTGCAGGCGGGCGATCGCTGCGCTTTGCTTGGCCCCAATTCGATTCGCTGGGCTGCAATCGATCTCGCGCTGATGGCCGAGGGCATCGTCGTGGTGCCGCTTTATTCTCGCCAGGCGCCCGCCGAACTCGCCGCGATGATGAAGGACTGCACACCCAGCCTGCTGATCGCGAGCGACGCCGCCATCGGCGAAAGCGTCGCGCAGGTCTGGCCCGAAGTCCCGCCACGCGACACGTTCGACGAAATTCTCCAGTCCGCACCTATGCAAAAGGGAATCGCTAGCCCGCCCAATCCCCGCCAGAGCGAAGACCTCGTCACCATCATCTACACCTCCGGCACTTCCGGCGAACCCAAGGGCGTCTGCCTCAGCACGAAGAATCTCGACCACATGCTCTCCTGCACTACCGGCTGGATCGACCATCTCGATAAAAACAGCCGCGAACCTTTGCGCGTGTTCCAATACCTGCCTTTCAATTTTGCCGCTTCGTGGATCGTCATGATGTCCTGCCTTACGCGCGAAACCGTCCTCACGCTTTCCACCGACCTCAACAGGCTGGCCGACGAAATCCGCCTATCCGCTCCCAACTATTTTTTCAATGTGCCCACGCTGCTCGAGCGCGTGAAACGCGGCGTCGAAGAAAATCTTTCGAAGCGCGGCAGTCTTATCCAGTCGATCTATAAGAAAGGCCACGGCGGCTGGCAGAAGCGAAACGAGGGCAAGTCCTCGGGCGGTCTCTGGCTCTTCGCCGCGCAGAAGCTTATCTTTGGCAAAATTCGCGAGCGCTTCGGCCCCAACCTGCGTGGGCTAGTCTGCGGCTCCGCGCCGCTCGCTCCCGAAACTCAGGATTTCTTTGGCATGCTCGGTATTCCCATCTGGCAGGTTTACGGCCTTACGGAAACCTGTGGCATTTGCACCATGGACGACCCGCGCATCGCCTCCGAGCCCGGCCGCGTCGGCCAGTCCGTTCCCGGCATCGCAATGAAAACCGGCGAGAACGACGAAATCCTCGTCAGCGGGCCGAATATTTTTCCCGGGTACTGGAATCGCCCCGAAGAAACCGCCCGCGTCTTGCAAGGCGGATGGTTCCACACGGGCGATCAAGGCGAAGTGAACTCCCGCGGCAACTGGCGGATCAGCGGCCGCATCAAGAACCTCATCATCCTCAATTCCGGGCACAACATCGCGCCCGAACCCATCGAAGAAAAAATCGGTCAGCATCTTTCCGGAGCGCAGCAAGTGGTCATTGTCGGCAATGGCCGCGGGTATCTCTGCGCCCTGGTTACCGGCGCCGTTGAACCGGCCTCCATTCAATCCGCGCTGGACGCCGTCAACTCCGAACTGCCGCACTACCGCCAGGTCCGCAATTTCGCTATTCTTTCGGAAGTGTTCACTCCCGAAAATGCTCTCCTCACCGCCAACGGCAAGGTGAAGCGCGACGCCATCAACAAAAGGTTCCGGGAAGAAATCGAGCAGATGTACAGCAAGCACGCCGTCGCCGCGGGAACGAACGCATGAAGAAACGGCGCCGCAATGAGCTCCCGGTAAAGGAATTCCGCGGCAAAGGCCTCCGGTGGGAATGGCGCGACGGTGTTGTCGAACTCACGCTCGACCACGAACCTCTCAACGAAATCGGCACGCTGCTGCTCGGCGAACTCGAACAATTTGTCGCGGCCATCGACACGCTGGCCCCGATCACCAGCGCCTGCATCATCACCAGCGCCCGCCGCGGCGGCTTCAGCGTCGGCGGCGATTTGAAGGAGCTTTACAACAACGCTGTAAAACTTCCGCCCAAGCAACGTGTCGCGGGCCTGCGAACCTTCATCCAGCGCATCCATCGCGTCGCGAATGCCATCGACGCCGCTCCCTTCATCACTGTGGCCGCTGTTCACGGGCTCTGCATGGGTGGCGGTCTCGAGCTCGCGCTTCTCTGCGACCTCATCGTCGCCGACAAGATGGCCCGCTTCGGGTTCCCCGAACTGCGACTCGGATTTATCCCCGGCTTCGGCGGCATTCCCCGTCTCCGCCGCGGCGTGGGCAACGGCTTCATCCGCGACATGCTCTTCACCGGCCGCACCGTCAAGGCCGAAGCAGCGCACCAGGCCGGCCTCATCTCGCATCTCGCCGGTGAAGGCTACGCGCTCGAAGTCGCCCGCTCCATGGCCCAGCAAATTACGAAGTTCGACGCCGAAGCCCGCATCGCCGCAAAAAAATTCATCAAGCCCATCCCCTACCAGGAACTTCGCGAAGAAGTCGAGCTTTTCTGCAAACTCTTCAACCGTCCCCAGGTCATGGAGAGTCTCCGCCGCTTTGTCGAATCCGATGACCCCATGAAGCATCTCCCCGTCGCCCCCAGATCGTAATCTCGTCTTCTTCCTCTCTGCGGCCCTCTGTGTTCTCTGTGGTGAATTCTTTCTTTTTTCCTCCACCTAGCCAAATGGCGGATGTCCCGAATTTCCCTCTCTGTCACTCTAACGATGGAGGTAGAAAACATGTCATCCGAATGGGCAACCGTTTCGAAAGAACTTGCCGAAACCACCGCCAAAGCCGGCGCGCATGCCGTCGCGGTTCACACGGAATCCCGCGGCTCGTCCAGCGGGGTCATCTGGCGTCCCGGCATCATCGTGACCGCCGAGCACGCCCTGCAACGGGACGAGGACATACAGTTGACGCTACCCGATGGTCAGCTAGCGGCCGCAAAGCTTGTTGGTCGAGATGCTTCCACCGACGTCGCAGTCCTGAAGTGCGAGCAAGCCAGTTCCCCCGTTCCGTCCTTCGGCGATACCACTTCGCTGCGCCCGGGTAACGTTGCGCTCGTCGTCGGTCGCACCCGTGCCAGCGGCCCCGTGGCCGCGCTGGCCTTCGTCAGTATGGTGGCGAACGAGCGCCGCCTCTGGGGCGGCCTCTCTCTCTCTCCCTACGTTCGCCTGGATGTTGCCATGCAACGCACGGGAGTGGGCGGCGCAGTCGTTGACGCCGAAGGCCGCGTGGCCGGCATCGCCACTCCAAAATTCGCGCCCACGGGAGCCCTCGCCCTGCCGGTCGCCACGGTGAACGGCGTGGTGGACGCCCTCCTTACGCAAGGCCGTATTCCCCGCGGGTACCTCGGCGTCGGCCTGCAGCCGGTTCGCCTCCCCGAGAATCTGAAAGAGACCCTCCAGCGCCGTGAAAAAACCGCTGCGATTGTGCTGGAAGTCGAGCCCGGCGGGCCCGCTCACAATGCCGGCGTGGTGATCGGAGACATTCTTCTCTCGCTCGACAGCAAATCCGTCACGCGCCTCGAAGATGTCCAGGCCCATCTGCACGGCGCAAACATCGGCAAATCCCTCGCCGCCCGTTTTCTTCGCGGCGGGGCGCCACGCGACGTCACGATCACCATCGCGGAACGTCCCAACGGGAGCGTCTGAGATGAGCATCCGGGGACTTGGGGAAATTGCCGAACGCGTGCGCCGCTCCACCGTTCTCGTTCAACCCGGCGGCCGCGGCAGCGGCTCCGGCGTAGTCTGGTCCGACGACGGGTTGATCATCACCAACGCCCACGTTGCGCGCGGGCCTCGCGCAAGAATCTCTCTTTGGGATGGCCGTGAATTTCAAGCTGAAGTAGCCGCCCGGGATGCGCGGCGCGACCTTGCGGCCCTCCGCATTTCCGCGACGCAGCTTTCCTCGGCAACCAGCCGCGATTCCTCGGACGTTCGGGCCGGTGAGATTGCTCTGGCCGTCGGCAATCCTTTCGGTTTTCTTGGTGCGCTCACCACAGGCATCGTCCATGCAGTTGGACCTTTGCGGGGCCTGGGCTCCCGGAATTGGGTGCAGTCCGATGTCCGCCTGGCGCCAGGAAATTCGGGCGGGCCGCTCGCGGATGCGCAGGGCCGCGTCATCGGCATCAACTCAATGATCGCGGGCAGCCTCGCGCTGGCCATCCCGAGCAATGATGTGCGCCGCTTTCTGCAGGGCCAGAGCGGGAGGAACTGGCTTGGCGTCACACTTACGCCCGTTCGGCTGCCGCTCGCCAGCCGCCAGGAGATTGGCCTCCTCATTATCGGCATCGAGCCGTCTGGCC
>Ga0206814_10312_pt1 | contig 12172 bp, 25 predicted proteins | sample Alteio_BWOrgCont_90_FD_152850 | JGI IMG/M metagenome (GOLD analysis project Ga0206814, IMG submission 152850) | Enriched cells from forest soil in Barre Woods Harvard Forest LTER site, Petersham, Massachusetts, United States -... | ecosystem: Environmental > Terrestrial > Soil > Temperate forest >...
AATCCCGACCACGCTCGTTCGTTGCATTAGATGTTGCATCAAGTGTTCTAAACTTCATAAGGAATCATCATGGCAAACGATAAGAAACCCGCAGCGAAACCCGCACAGTCTCCGCAGGAGGCCGCGCTCGCGCGCTCTGCCGCGAAGTCTGCGAACTTCAAGCGCCTGGCGTCACAGCGCGTGGCAAATGCGCTGGCGAAACTCAATGGCGTGAAGCAACTCTCAAATCGCAATAGCTACAGCTATGATAACGTTCAGGTGACAAAGATCCTGAACGCGCTCAAGGCCGCTGTCAATGAGATTGAGGCCGCGTACACGGCGCCGCAGACGACGGCGGCCGTCAAAAGTTTCGAGCTGTAGCTCATGCGTGTCAATGTATATGCAGAGGAGATGACAGACCGTGTCGAATTCGTTACGAAAACCATCAATGGCCGTGATTTTGTGGGGGTGCGATTCTATCTATATCTCCCCGTCACGGTTAGAGACTCCAAGATTGGGGGGCCTGATCAGGTTCAGGGGCCGTTCCTACATGATGGTGACGGGGATGACGACAGTTCGGCTGTCACGTTCTGGGGCAAAAGGACACTTAAGGAGGCGTTGAAAAATGCGGTTAGGATGCTTGAAACGCACCACGCCGCAGCCACAGCGACCGATTGATGGCGCGGTCGCTGGAACCTCAGCCGGTAGGCTTCCGGCAAATGTATTTCGCTCTGCGCAGTGACACTGCGGACAAACTCAAGGTGAAAGCTGCGCAAGAGCGAAAGTACGTCAAGCAAATCATTTCAGAACTAGTGGAGGCATACGTCAATGGCAAAATCACGCTCAAGTAACAAAGATGCGGAGATCATGAAAACCGCACAGCTGCCTGAAGGAGTGCGTAAGCTGGACAACCAGCTTACCTGGGACCCCACCGACATGCCGCTCTTGGAGGGTTCTATTGCGGGTTTCGGTGCGAGCCCTGCGAAGAACTTCAATGACGGTAATTGGTTCCCTGGCAAGACGCAGAGAATCATCAAGGTGCAACCGAATGACGGGCCAGCGAACACACTGTATATCGTGTACGAAGGCGGCAACATGTCGGCTCTGTTCGATCTCGCGATAGGCACTCACATTGCAATAGCATTCACGGGAATGCGCAAGGTCGAAGGTAGGAACAAGCCGGTACGCGTGTTTGAGATCGGCGTGTATGAGTGAAACGGAACGCGACGATGTTGCAGACGCCGCAAATAAACTGCAACAGCTCATCGTCAGTGATGATACAGACGAGAAGCTGTATTCAATGGTGCGCGAAGCCAAACAGATATCAAAAGCTGCGCGTATTGTTCGCATAGCGACTACTGAGCGCATCGACGCTGAGACCGCGTACAATGCAGCAAAGGTCCGAGAAGAGGCCGCCATGCAAGCTCTTACCAGGTTGATTCTTGCCGTAAAATAGCGCATACTTCCAAAGCACTTAGCGGGGCGCCTCTGGCCCCGCTTTTCTATTATAAAGGGAAACACGTATGTACGAAATACAGGAGCCCTCCGCTAATGGCTCAGACCCCCTCGCAAAAATTGGTGAGACCCTTGTCTCCGACATCCCGGAACCCCAACAACACGCCATCGACCAAGCCGCCAGCGACGCAGCGGCAGACCCTGCGACAGGTGGCGATGCATCCGTGGAAGTTGACGCGCTCGGTGTGCCGTGGGACCCCGCCATCCATGCCAAAAGCGCCACAACCGGCAAGGGTGTCAGAAGCGCTAAGGGCGCTTGGAGGAAACGACGTGGCCTTGCGGGTAGCTCTAGCTATATCCACACAGGCACTACGAAGTCCGAGCCGAAAGAACCAGACGCCACCGAAGTAGCGCGCGCGACGGCCGAGCAACAGTCACGCATGGCGGGCGCTATGGTGGCGCAGACGATGATTTATATATCAGCGGGGATCGGCGGAGATGCATTTCTACCTAGAGATATACGCATCCCTGGAGGAAATACATACAACGAAAAGGATATGCTGTCCCAAGTGTGGGGCGACTATTTCGCTGCGAAAGGCGTGGTGGACATCCCACCAGGCATTGCACTCCTGGGCGGTTTGTCGATGTACTACTTGCCGCGCTTCCGTGAACCTGAAGTGCGTAAGCGTGCGGGCGGGTTCATACACTGGTGCAAAGAAAAAGTCTCAGGGCTGACGCACTGGTGGAAATATCGCAAGGGTGGCGCGCCGAAAGAACCGGAGGCACCCCGCCGTCGTCCGGCACCTAATCCGGTACCCGATGAGGAAACCCTCAGCGAGATTTAGAATGTACCAGATCGAACTCACCATGAATGATATCGCCTTCTGTAAGGCGTGTGTGCTCGGCGTGGTGCGACGTATGCAGGGCTCTACGGCGGAAGAGAAAACCAAAATCTCGTTTACCACGGCGGCAGCGGAGTGCCTTACGCGCTTGAATGAAGCGCGCATGGACACGCGCGACGCGATGTTCCTCTGCGCCTGCTTACAAAAGACCACCGATCTGTTACTCAAGGATCGCGGCCTATCACCGCTCCAGCGCGTGGAGGCACAACAACAGTGCGAAGCCATACAGAATAAGCTGACCGGCGAAGGCGTGGCCCGGACGGTACTCGATGCTTAGGCCTGGCACGCAAGTTCGCACGGAAGGCGCGCCGTGCGAACCGTAAATGAGTCACTGTCTGATATTCGGCATGACCGAGAGCGGCAAGACGACGCTCGCGAAACGTTTATGCGGGATATATCAGTCTAATGACGTACAGACCGGCGTACTCGATTCGCTTAATGATCCAGGATGGCCGTGCGATTTTCAGACTACAGACCCAGACGAATTTCTCCGAGTGTTCTGGGCATCTCGCCGATGTGCGTTCTTTATTGATGAAGCTGGCGACGCGGTTGGACGCTACAACACCATTATGCAGCGCACAGCTACGCGCGGGCGTCACTGGGGACATAGTGTGCATTTCATCTCACAGAGAGGTGTTCAGATTGCTCCTACTGTGCGGGATCAATGCGGGCATATCTTCTTGCTTACTTCGTCCGTACAAGACGGAAAGGTCCATGCAAATGAATGGAATAAACCTGAGCTGATGCAGTGTAATAGCTTTGCTAAGGGCAACTATATGCACTGTACGCGGTTCGGAGTGATCGAAAGGGGTTCACTTTTTGGCGCGCCGTGGAGTAATACCGATGGGACTGATACAAATTCTAGAGATGGCGGACGGGACCTACAGCGACGAAAAAAGAACGCGCGCCCCACACCGGAAACGCAAGGTGACGACGATGGAGGAACCGCCGAACTCGCCACCGGAGAACCCTCCGAGCCCACCGGCGCCGATACAGGACCCCCCTCCGAATCCACCGGAGACCCCTCCGAACCCGCCGAGTGATCCGCCACAAAATACTTGACATAAGACCCCGCTATGCTGTAATGAACGCTCGTTTAGGAGGATTCGTTCATGAATAAAGCATGGCACTACGTCGGAGCTGTCGTTGTCGTCGTCGTAGGTGTGTGGATTGCCACAGCGTTTACCAATCCTATTGCGTCCGTCACGGGCAACGCCAACAATCAATAGGAGCGCTATACAGTGGCTAAAATCTTGCTTGAGCCTTTTCAAAACGTCGTTGCCACGGGTGTAGCACAGCTCACCACACAACGCATATGGCCGAACACCCTGGAGTATATCTCCCTGGTTCTCGGCGGCACCACGTTCACGAAGGCGATGATTACGAGCTTGCAAATCAGACTCGGACAGAAGCCGATTTGGAACTGGGGATTCGGCAATACGAATGCCGGAACGGATCTCCAGGCCGTCAACAGCTACGAAGGGCGCGGCACGATTGCAACGCTCCTAACGTTGCCATTCGCCGATCCCTTCGCGCGTACGCCGAAAACACAATATCTGGGTGCGTGCGATATGGGCGCGGTTGGCGTCAACAACATGACGCTGCTGGTGACGATCACGGGTGCCACGGCGCCGACGCTGGTTGCCTATGCGGAGGTCGCTCCGCCGAAAACCTTGGACGCTGCGAGCAATCTATTGTTTCGTGCGATCCTGGAGACCCCGCTCGCGGTGGCTGCGGCCGGGACGTTCGTGCCATTCCTGATCAACTACGGACAGGCAGGAGGCGCGCTGCTGCGGCGCCTGATCTTCGGCGCTGCGAATACTCAGGTGCTGGCGCTCGAGATCAAGCGCGACGGCCTGGATATCTTCGAGCAGATTCCGGTCGCGGTATTTCAGGGCATGCAGACTGAGATATTCCCGCACGTGGTGCAAGCGGGATACGTGATGTTCGATGCCATCGACGACTATATCGAGTCGAAGGCGTTGACCACGGTTCGCCAGGATAGTCAGGGAAATATCTCCCTGATTCCGCAACAGATCCTGATCAGCAACAACGCGGCGGCAAACTACAATGTATATGCCGACGTTTTCGCCAACCTCAACGGCCTATAGGAGCAGCCTGTGTCAACAACGAACTATTTGGAAGGCGCGGCCGGTCTCGGGCTCGTTTGGTACGGGTTCAAAAAGGAATCCGGTATCGCGAAATGGGCGCTCGTCGGGCTCGGCGCGTACCTTCTGTACACCACGTACCAGGCTTACGCGGGTACCACGTCGGCATAAGGGGTTCTCATGTCCTACGCCGATTACACAGACTACGCTGACAATACCCTACCTGATCTGACCGTCAATAGCGGTCAAACTCAGGTAGGCGACAACAGCGGAGCGCCCACTGGGAGTGACATTAGCGCGTTGACCGCAAACGCCGCAACGATCACTGGGACGACGAACTATACAACCGATACGGGCTCCACGGGCAGTACGGGAAGCGTGCTGAACTCCTCTGCGAACCCCGTCACGGCGAATAGCGGTCCCGTGGACGCGAGCGGCGGCAATGGGAGTTTCCCAAACCTATTGCAGAATATCCAGACGCAAGGGCTCTCTGACGATGTGGTCAGCGCAGGAGAATTCGCGCTCGGGAGCCTCACCGATCTCATGCGCGTAGGCGCTCAAGGGACAACCAGCGCGGCTGGTGCGCCATCGGCTCCGACCACACAACAGAATACCGGCATTCCCACGTGGCTGTGGATTGTCGGTATTGGCGCGGTATTGTTCCTCCTGGTGCGAGAATGAGTCAGCTTGCGGGCGCATTAGGCGGAGGTGGCGGAGCAAGCGTTAGCGCATCATCCAGCGCAAGCGCTGGACCGTCTGCATCTGGCGCTGGTACCACAGGAAGCGTGCTGCTCGACTTTGGCGGTATCAATTTGGGCAACCAGGACATTCCGCTCAATGCGCAGACCACATCATCCAGCAACGCGCCGCCGACAATTGGAACGATTGCCAGCACGGCGAATCTCGCTGCAACGATTGATTCCTATCTTCCAACGATTCTATTAGTGGGCGCTGTGATCGCTCTTGCGTTCTGGCTCAAAGGAAAGCTATGAAAACGTGGCACAAGGTTTTGATTGCGGTCGTTGTGTACGAGATCGGCGCGTACGTATGGAATCAATACGTCGCGACGAATAGCTCACTTCCGGGCGCGCCGCTCGACGGCATTGGAAGCATTCTAGGATGATTGACTGCGATGCCAAGAAACCATATACCATCGTCAAACACGCATGGTGCCCGGAAGCGCGGGACGCTCTCCGAGACACTTTCTATACCGACGGCGAAGAGATCGCTCAGGGAGTGCTTAGCGGTCGGATGGAACTGTTTCGCGTCAATGACGACTCATGGGCCGTTACGGAAATCATGCGTGGTATGTTGTTTATCTGGTGCTATGCCGGACGCGGTAGCAACCAATTCGTTGATCGCATGCGGGTTGTTGCGCGGCTCAACAAACTTTCGCAGGTCTCGTTCTTTAGCCGTCACAAGGGCGCGGCGCGCCTCTGGAAACGGTTCAATCCGCGCATGATACCGACGTACCAGCCTGGCGAGGTGCAGTATGTGTTTGAGGTACCTGCATGAGCAGTAGCACCAGCAGTCCCACTAATACGACTGCCACCACAACGACAACGAATGCGTCGGAGACCAATCTATCCGCCGCTAATACGTCAGGTGTCACGCTGGTCGGCAACAAGGGCACTACGGAGCTGAATGAGATCAACTACAGCACCGACGAAGGCGCTGTAGCGAACGGTACCGCGCTCGGCCAGAGTGCCATTGCGTCGAATACGAATCTCACGGAAGCGCTGGCGAGCGATTACGCGAATGAAACGGCCACCGCATCGAATGCCAGCACGAACTTAGTATCGAACGTATTGTCTCAGGGGTTTCAATTTCTTGCCAATGAAAACAATACGATTGCGAATATCGAGACTCAGAACGCGAATGCGTCAGGAGAACAGCTTGCCAATTACGCAACGACGTTGGGTAATATATCGACCGCGAATGACACGAGCCAAGCATCGCAAAGCACTGCTTTTGCCACCTCAGCGCTCAAAATCGCTGCTGTCGTGGTATTGGGAATCGCCGTGATCTACTTCGCTAGCAGGCAAGGCTAATGCGCAATCCGCCACTACTAAGGGCTCCGCAAGGTCGTGCGCTCGGAATCCCGGCGTCGCCCGGCGCAGCTTCTGGACAACGCCTGGAGCCCGCGAATCACTCGAATCTGCAGCTCTACACGCAGAATCTACCGGCCTCCGGTACGATGCTCCTGGATTCAGGCTCGTTCTTTTTCCTGCTCGCGAGCGCGAGCGCAACGACTAATGCCTTGATCAACTACAACGGCGGCACGGAGATATTCAACGGCGCCCCAGTAGGCTTGCAAATCCAGCGCGTGAAATCCTGGAAGTCTCTACAGATCACAGGAACACCTGGGGCTGCGATCTCATTCATTCACGGCTATAGCTTCACGCGTCAGGACTGGACGAATTTTCAGGCGACTATAGCGACGATTGCCGGAAGCGTGTCTGTCACAGGTGCAGTCGGTTCCAGCAATGCGCTGACGAATCACGCGGACGTGACGGTGGCTGCAACGACGCTTGACAACACGATACCCGCGAACGCGCTGCGCAAGCTGCTGATCATTGGCTCGCATGATCAGAATGCGCCGGGAGCGGGTTTGGACATCCGCATCCAGGGAGGCGCCGGAGTCGCAGCAGCTCAGGGGATTCAGCTCCCGGCCGGTACGAATTACAGCTTTGGTTTGGGTAGCGAGCCGATTGCAGCCGCGTTCGCGATATACAATCCTGCCGCCGTTTCCCAAAAGTACTGGTGGATTGAGGGCACATGAGACAGATGCTCATTGAAGGGACTGCGGGTAAACTCCCTAAGCGTGCAAAACTGCCCGCGTGGGCAGCGTATTATCTCGTCACGAATGAGGGTATATACGTGTTTGACGATGAGGATACCGCGCGCCGTCACGAAGGTGCGGAGACCAATCAGGGAGGTGTCCTTGCGATCCCTGCTTAAAGGATTCTTCTCTATTATAGCGCTGGCGATGCTTGGGCTCGTCGGCTGGGATGCTGTGCGGACGGCGGGCGCTCAAGGCGGCGGATTCCCGGTCAATCCGACGTTCCAGAGTGTCGGTATATTCACGCCTGCTACCCCTGGAAGCGTTGCGCTGAACGTGACCGGTATTGCCAATAACGATACTGTTGTCATCAACGGCTCGTCTACATCGGGGCAGTCCGACGGGCTTGATATCTTCTCAGGCACTACGTCAGCCGACTATTCAGCCTGCTTTAGGAATCAGGCTGGAACCGTTGTTATTTTCTGTATACGCGGCGACGGTGGCATCGTAGGAAGCAATCCTACCGGAGGTGACGAAGGCTCTGGTACTCTCAACATGCTGAATGGGTTCTATTTCAACGGAACCAAAATACCGCGTACGGTCTACGCGAATACTTTGACGTCCAATACAGCTTGTCCGTTAAGCTCAAATCCCCAGTCCAGCGGGTTCTCTGGCTGCGTCAGAAACAGTGTAGGCAACTATACGCTTACTTTCAGTACCGCGTTTACAACGAATGGACCGTCTTGCACCATTGGAAACCAGGCAGCCGCTGCTGCTGGCGCCGGTTTTCCAACCAATCCGCCAGCGGTTGAACTCGGGACAACCACGACTACCTCCGTCACTGTAGAGATTGCCACATACACTGCGATAGGTACACCGACTCTGTTGGATGGGCTTCCATTCAGTATTATATGCGTAGGCACCTGATGTGCAAAACAACGATTCATTACTGGTTGTCGCCGCGCTTCTCGGAGCGGCGGCCTACATTCTTTCGGAAGAGTCTGCGAGCGCAGGTAGCGCGGGAAGTAGCGGCGTGAACGGCTTCGCCATCAACAATCCTGGCAATATCCGGTACAATGCCGCGAACCAATGGCAGGGACAGACCGGCTCGCAGAACGGGTTCTGCGTGTTTGACACGCTTGCGGATGGTGTCCGGGCGATGGGTATATTGCTCACAAATTACTATCAGAGCGGTCTGCAGACCATCACGCAAATCATCTCCAAGTACGCGCCCGCATCGGAGAATGACACGGACGCGTACATATTGGACGTATCCAATCGCACCGGAGATTCGGCGGACGAACCCTTGCAGTGGCCAGACGATGAGGTATCGCTGATCCAGGCGATTGTGTGGCACGAACAGGGCAACAATCCCATGTCCGACGCTGACGTGCAGGGGTACATATGAGCCGCAAGCCTATTGTGTACCTCGCGCTGCTCGGATTCGCCGCACTGTTCTATTACGAAGTGTTGGCGCCGACACCGGCTGCCGCAGTGCCGAACAATCCCGCGAACGCGAACGCGCTTGGAGTGCCGACAGCGCCCATCAACGCTTCGACAATCACCCCGGCACAGCTCGGCACGGGGCTTTTTGAAAACGCATCAGGGCTTGGAGCCCAACAACCGGGAAGCACATATGGCTCTTAAAGTGACGAAACCAGGCCGAATCCTGAGCGGCCCGCAGACAGTGGCAGTGCCTGCCCGCAATACCGGAACTCAATGGCCAGCATCTCGAGGAGGAATACCCACGGTGCCTCTCAAGGTCCAGGCACCGCACGCGCAGACGGTGACAGTGCAACGTCAGGGATTCACGCAACCGATCAAACGCAACGGGTACTCGCGCTAATGGACGGCATTACTACACGGTTTGTGATCCTCGCAGCCGTCGGCGGAATCATTGCCGCCGTTGCGACCTCCTGGTGGACCAAAGCGATTGGTGCGTCGGCGCCTATCGGCAATGGTGTACGTCAGCCGAATCAATCAGGCTCATCCTGGACGAATACCGGAACGAATCCCATATTCGGCAACATGGACCCTGACGCGAGCGTATACGCGAACGCACCAGGCCGTCAGGGCAACCGTACGAACTTCAATGGACAGATCTTTACGGAACGCTTCAAAAAAGGCGGCCCGCATAACTCCCGGCAGAACTGGGAGAACGATTACGCATTCCAAACCAGCACCAAAAACCCCTTCGCGAATGGCACCAATAACTCCTACGCTCGCGCTGTAGCGAACGCGACGCAGGACCCCACGAACCAGGCAACGAGCCTGGTCCTGGGTCCGGGAATCGCGCCGAATGACTAGCGCGACTGGGATTCCGATTGAATATATGTTCGAGGCGCTGGGTATCTTGCTTGGCGTTATATACGCGGGCATTGCGGCTCAATTGCGCTCGCTGCAAAAGGGTTCCACGCGCCGTGATCGGCTCTTGATTCTGATATGCGATAAGCTCAACATTCCCTGCAACCTCGGAGATTGAATATATGAATGACGCAGAACTGAAATCCATTGGCGAAGCACTGCTCAAGCAGATGCTTCCGACGATTGAGGCTGCGGCCAAGTCTGCCGTTGCCGCCGCGTCGCCGCTCGCAGCCATCATTGCTGATCCAGTCATTGACGAGATTGACGCCTATGTGATCAGCCTATTGAACGGTGGCGTTGCGCCGACAGTAACAGCGCCGACAGATCCGGCGTCGCAAATCGCGCAGCTCCAGCAGCACGTCGCGGCTCTCACCGTCGCAACCGGTCACGGCACCAGCGCGAATATGGTGACGGCCAAAACCGCTGCCGGTGCGGTCGACGCACCGACCACAGCGGCAGCCGCAGCATGAGACTGAAACGCGCGGCTCGGCTCGCGGTACCTGGTTCCAATACCGGCGCCAACGGTATTATCGGACGCGTATTGCCGACGGGCGCGCGGCCTAAGCAAGTGAACAGCTTTCCAGGGCAGTTCACGCCGAACCCACGCCCTCCAGGCGAGCCCACGAAGCTGCAATGAGTATCGCTGCTGACTTTCAAGCGGCCGACGACACAGTGAAGGTGGCGCTGTGTGTCGTCGGCGTTTGGATTCTGTACCAGATCTACCAGGAGTTTACTGGCGGCAATGGTGATGCGAACGACCCCACAAACCCCTATGTGGGGCCCGGGGGGCCTGGCGGATTCCTGGGCGGTACTACCAACGTAATCAACAACGCGCTCGGCGGTTTGCCGCAATCCATCGGTGATGCATTGGGACAGCTCGGCGGCAGTTCCTACGATCCAAACGGCGGCGACACGGAACCCGACGGCCCATGATTGTATTCATTGAAGGAAAGCGCGCTGATGGAAGCTACGCGCAATTGTGTGGATTCACGGACGAGCTGATACGCTCCAAAGGAAACGATCTAGAACTCATCCTATTGGACGGTGCTCTGCGGATACGCGCTTCTCTTGAAGCGCCAGGTATTGCTCCGCCGCCTTTTCAGACCCTCTCAAGCGACTTGCTTCCCGACGTAAGATAGCCAATACTTTGGCGATATTATCGCGCGTCGCAAAGAAGCGCTCGCACTCACATATCTCGCGCAAGTTCACTGCTCCCTCAGCTACGCGAAGTATCATTCTCTGCATTTTTTGGACCTTATCGAGCTGTTCCCTGGCATGCGCCACACTGTCTAAAGACATGATATCTCCCCTACGTTGAGTGTCATTTCACGTTCCATAAAGTCATTAGGCACCAGTCCGCGCGCGATAGAACTCTTTAGCTTGTTGGGTCTGGTGACGGTATAGGTTCGTCTGCCAGTCTGCACAAGTCGTTCCAAGTCGTGCACATCTCCCTGAAAACCATGTAACGCGTACTTGGATATCTTTTTGCCTGGAAACGCCAGGGAATGTTTCTCGCCAGATTCGCCATACATGATATAGCATTTATTACGAACTATCAGGAGTTCGCCTTCCGCGTCGTTGGTAAGTTCTCCAAGTCGTGTAGCGTCACCGATACAGACATCATCCTGTAACGTTCGCTGCGTGAATATACCATCTGTCGCAGTGTGTAGTGCTTCGTAACGATGCTCCAGTCGGTGTATTCGCGCCCTAGTATGCGCCGTAATAGATGCTGCGATAAAAGGGTGAAACATACCGCCAGCCGCAAGCTCAGATGCGCTGTGAACTTCTTTGGTATCTGCGTCCACATACGCTTTGAGGGTTTTCTTTCGCGTTTGGATAAACTTGCCTGAGATACTGTTGAGTATGAGTTTGTATCCATAGCGTCGGATTTTGTCCTTTTCTGTTTGCTTGCGCATGTAAAATTCATCGCAGAAAGCACGCAAAGCGGGTGCCTGTATATCGTGTTCTGCATCATAATAGTGCCCGTGCACACGGGATAATCGCAGCTCTCCAGACGACAGGGCTTCATTTAACTCCCATCCCTGTACCCAAGTACCGTCAACACTCCCTGACAATGCCTTGAATGCGTGATCGAACACACACGGCCATCGGCAAGCTTCCATCGTTCCCGTAATGCAATAGACACCGTACTCAGGTACTCGGGCGAGACATCGGCCGCGCGTTTGACGGAAGGGCTTATAAAGCTTGCCGCTACTGAATGCGGGCATGTTTCGCATGGCGTCAGGGTAGGCGCTGGAGATGTCGATTCCTGACACTCCACGATAGAATCCGGCAGACACTGTGAGATTGTTCTTACCCCCGTGATATGCATCAAGGGAGGCGTAGATAATGTCCGAGGTCGGCTGCGGTATAATGTAATCCAGAAACCGATGACGAAATACACGAGCGGCAAGATCGGCCACAGATACGCATTGCTTGAGATCAAATTCACGGTGTAGTTCCTCTATAGCACGTCCAATATGATAAGTGACTTGTGCATCGCGCATGGCGTATTCAACAAATTCTGTGCTCTTTGGGCCATACCGTTTCTGTCCAAGGTCCACCGGGCGCCGCAGTTTCGG
>Ga0206814_10313_pt1 | contig 12112 bp, 8 predicted proteins | sample Alteio_BWOrgCont_90_FD_152850 | JGI IMG/M metagenome (GOLD analysis project Ga0206814, IMG submission 152850) | Enriched cells from forest soil in Barre Woods Harvard Forest LTER site, Petersham, Massachusetts, United States -... | ecosystem: Environmental > Terrestrial > Soil > Temperate forest >...
ACCGTCTTTTACGAGGTGCAGAGCTTCCCGCTGCGTCGCATCGCCTTGGCGCTTGCGAGCCCGCCCTGTTTCCTGCTCGGCTTGCTGATCTGGCAAGTGGTCTTGGGCCATACTTGGGGCAAACATCCAATGTCTAACGGAGATGTGATCGGTTGGACCGCGTTTCTTTGGCTGATCTATCTTCGGCTGATTACCGTTCGATTAGTTACTGAGGTTCGCCAAGGAGAACTTATCGTCAGAATGCGCGGGCTTTGGCGCTTGCGTCGTGTTCCCCTCGCTAGCATCCAATTGGTGGACACGATAACCCACGATATCGCGCGCGACTATGGCGGTTATGGAATCCGATCCACTCGCGAAGGCAAGGCTTACGTGGCCCGTGGCGGACGCGGCGTGCGCGTGACGCTCGTGAGGGGTGAGAAGCTGGTGGTGGGATCCCAACGGCCAGACGAGCTGGCTCGGATGCTTCGTGCGTCTTGAGAGAGGGCTGTTCGCGATTGAGAATCAGCACTGGAACGCCATCCGCGAGTTGGCCCAAGCGCGGCTGCACCGTGGGCGCTTTAGTCCATGGAGAAACGATAGGCGGCGCTGGCCTTCTAGCAAATGGTAGGGCGATTTTAATCGCGACTCCTGGCGAATCCCCTCAAGCCCGCTGGCGATGGACCGGCATGTGACGTGTTTCGTCGTCTGCCGCGCACAAGCGAAAATCGGGCACCGGATAACCGATCGCGAAATGGTACACTACTCGTCCTTGCTCCGGCGTCAGATTTAGGTAGCGATGCACCTCATCATCGTAGAAGGCTCCGATGCCCGTCGCCCCTAGCCCGAGCGCTTCCGCAGCCAGATAAAGGCGGTGGCCTATAGCTCCCGCCTCGAAATGCACGTAACGATAACCGCGGTCACCATCAGCGCGGGCGGCCCGATCGAGATCGCCGATCATCGAGAACGCCACCCATGCGTTCCCGGCGAGAAATTGCCCGAGGCTGAGGCCCGCGGCAGCGACGCGCTGCTCGCCACTGGCGAGCTGCTCTAACTCGGCACCCTCCGGCCAAAGCTTGTATACACCGGATTCCAGCCCGCAGACGCGATGCGCGTACAAATAGAGCTGGATGAAATGCGCGCGAGCAAAATCAGCAAGCAGCGGCTGGCTCGCCGCGGCAAGAATGGCCGAGAGCTGCGTCAACGACATCGACTGCACCCCACCTAGGAAGTCGAGCGCCGAACGCCGCATTCGAACGACTTCGCCGAATGGACGAGCCGATGAAGCTGGGGGAGGCAGCCTGGTCTCGCCGGCGCCAATGAGAGCTGGCCCTACGACGGCGATGTGATGGGCACATCCGTTGCCGGTGAGTTTCGTGGCTTCGTGCCGCGTTCACACTCGTGTGAACGCCACTAAAATATCAACCAATATACCGGAACCCCGGGCAAATATCGGCAGGGGTGCCTCGAATGGGAGAGTATAGATCCTATGAATTCCCATTTTCCCGCGCCCCTACCACTAATGATTGCGTTAGCGGCCGTTCTCGCCTGCCCAACCGCTTCGTTCGCACAAGTCAAAGTCATCATGTCGGGAGGCTTTTCGGCAGCCTTCGAAGAACTGCTGCCGGCATTTGAGAAGACCACCGGCATCACGGTCACCACAACCCGGGGACCCTCGCAAGGGGACGGACCCAACACCATCGGCGCCCAGCTTCGCCGCGGCGTGCCCGCGGACGTCGTGATCCTCTCTAGGGAAGGGCTCGACGATCTCATAGCGGAGGGCAGAATCGTCACCAAAAGCGACGTTGACCTGGCCCAAGCTCCCTTAGGCATGTCCGTACGTGCCGCAGCGCCTAAACCCGATATCAGCAGCGTCGACGCCTTCAAACAAACTTTGCTTCGCGCGAAATCCATCACCTTCCCCAATAGCACCACCGGGATCTACATGACCACCAAACTGTTTCCGCAGCTCGGCATCGCGAGCGCAATCGAGGGGAAAATCACGCACACCGGCGTGGCTGCAGTGGCCAACGGAGAATCTGAAATCGCGATTCAGCCGGTGAGTGAACTCCTGCATGCCCCGGGTGTCGAGTTCGTCGGCACATTGCCGGCCCAGATTCAGTACATTTCAGTCTTCAGTGCCGCGCTAGTCGCAGGCTCCAAGCAACCGGAAGCGTCCCAACGGCTAATCTCGTTCCTTCGATCGGAAGAAGCAGCGACAGCAATCAGGAAGAGCGGGATGGAGCCGCGCCGAGTCAGTAGACAGTGATTAACTATAATAGTTTGCCGTGCCTAAGAAAAAACCGAGCTCCGTTCTAAGCCGGCGTGACTTCTTCAGGAAAGGCGCGGTGGCTGGCGCCGGCGCCGCTGGGTTCACGGCTCAAGCCCAATCGCCGGTAAGCGCCGGTCAAATTCGTTTCGACAAGGTTGCAGACGTCGTCGTTGTTGGCGCGGGCGCCTCCGGACTGCCGGCGGCCATCATGGCGCGCGATCAAGGGGCGTCCGTGATCGTGATCGATGCCAACCACGACATCGGCGGACACGCCATGCTGAGCGGCGGCCGAGTCCCTTTGGGCGGAGGGACGAGCCTTCAGAAAAAGTACAATGTAGCCGACTCCGCGGACCACGTCTACCTGGATCACACCAATCACAGGAATAAGGAATTCAGGTTCGGCGATCGGGATCTGATCCGTATGTGGTCGGACGAAAACGCCCCAACCTTCGAGTTTCTGATCGAAAACGGTGTTCTGTTTAACGATGCGCCTCCTACCATTGTGAATGGCGGTACGGTGCCCAGGCTCTTTGTCACCAAGCCTTTTTCCGACAACCTGAACGAAACCATCAACGGAAGCCCGGGATCGGGCCTGGTGCGGCACCTGGAAGCTAGCGCCAAAGCCAAAGGCGTGACTTTTCTTCTGCGGCACAAGATGACGCGCATTCTTCGTGAGGGCCCATCCCAAGGACGGGTTCTCGGAATAACCGCGCAATCCGAAGGAAAAGATCTAAACATCCAGGCTAAACGCGGTGTAATTATCGCCACCGGCGGCCACACGGCGAACGTGGAGTTTCGCAGAATGTTTGATCCTCGGCTCACTGAGGAATACCAATCCGCTGGAGAGCCTTGGACCAAGCAGATGGCGGAAGGCGAACAGGCCGCGATGGAGATTGGAGCCCCGCTGTGGGCCACCTCCAACGTCGCCAATGAGCGAGGCTATCAAGTAACGAAAACAATTCACATTGGATGCCGCTATGGCTATCGCAACCTGAAGTGGAATCCAAAGAGCCCGCTGTTCGACCGCGCCGGCGCTTCCGGTCTCACGGTGCGAGACTTTCAGGATGTCATCCTGGTGAACCAGATCGGTCAGAGATTCTGGAACGAAGTGGATGAGACTTATGATTTTCTGAACGCCTGCCTGGGCACCAATGGAAACCTGGGGAAGTCCGCCAAAGTCAACGGGGGCGGACCCATTTGGGCAGTGTTTGACTCGGATGCCGTTCAGCGCGAAGAGTGGGATCCCAGGCCGCCCAATGTCGATATGAGCGGCTGGTTCTTCAGTGCGGACACCATCGGGGGGTTGGCCCGAAAAATTGCCAATCCGTACCAATTGGCGCCCCTGCCGGCCCCCAGCCTGGAAGAAACCGTAGCGAAGTATAACTCCTACGTCGACAGCGGAAAGGATCAGGATTTTGGGAAGCCGGCGCCGAAGTACAAGATCCAAACGCCGCCTTTCCACGCAGCATGGTCCACGCCCATACTGCACGATTGCCTCACCGGTCTTAAAATCAACCGCAAGTGCCAGGTGATCGACATTCAGGGCAAGGTGATACCGGGCCTCTATGCGTGCGGCGAGTCCGCGGGCGGGTTCGCCCTGCACGGGTTGCCTCGCGTCACCGTCTTCGGCCGCGTCGCCGGTCGAGAAGCCGCGCAAGCTACATAGCGAATCAGGTGGGACACCCCCGGCCTGATGCCGACGCCATCGCCGGTGATAGACTCTTCGGGTATGGCTGTCCCGAGGCGTACTTGGAAGTCAGAACTACGCAAACTAATCGAGCAGAAATGGACGGTTGGCCAAGCTTTCTCGCTCGATGAGGTTTATGCTTTTGCGGCTCACTTCGAGCACCTCTACCCGTCAAACTCTCACATACAAGACAAATTGCGACAGGTGGTACAGCAACTCCGTGATGAAGGGCTCGTTGAATTCATCGATGACGGGGGTTCTTACCGGAGAATTTCAAAGTAGCCCACTACGGTAGTGCGCTAGAGATTTAACACACTACCCACCACCCTGCGTTCGTTGGACCCTTTCAAATTAGTATAATGGCCGCGGGGCGCGGTACTTGCGACGATCTGGCCACTGCCGCTGCCGCACCTCAAAAGGCAGCGGTTCGGGTTTGTCGATCTATTGAAAGGAGCGGCATGTTGGATCAAATCAACAGCTACCGTTGGCTAACAGCGGTTGCGCTAACGCTGCTCGTCGCGCACGCCGCCGAACCGACCGATTCCCGCATCGTCGACGCCGCCAGAAATCAAGACCAGAAGGCCGTTCGCGCGCTCCTGAACCAAAAGGTTGACGTCAACGCCCGGTCCAGCGACGGCTCGACGGCGCTGCTTTGGCTGGCGCATTGGAACGATTCCGAAACAGCAGAACTGTTCCTCGGCGCCGCCGCGGACCCCAACGCCGCAAATGACTTCCGAATGACGCCGCTATCCCAAGCCTGCACCAACGGAAATTCCGCCTTGGTGCGTTTGCTCCTGAAATCGGGCGCCCATCCAAACTTGGCCGTAGCCACCGGCGAAACGCCTCTGATGACTTGCGCCAAGAGCGGCAGCGTGGACGCCGTTCGTATCCTGATCGAGTACGGCGCGGCGATCAACGCGAAAGAACCCTCGCAGAATCAGACGGCGTTGATGTGGGCTGCGGCGGAACATCACCCCGATGTGGTGCAGTCGCTCATTGAGGCGCACGCGGATCTGAAAGCGAATACCAAACAAGGATTCACCGCGATTCACTTTGCCGCCCGGGAAGGTGACCTCGAAAGCGTAAAGGCCTTGCTGGCGGCGGGCGTGGATATCAACATTCAGACCCAGACCGAGGGCGGAGAAAACCGTGTTACGTCCCAGCTCGGGATTCCCAAGACAGTCGGTACCCTCGGCTACACTCCGCTTCTAGTTGCGGTAGTGCGAGGCCAGGTGGACCTGGCGCTTTATCTTCTGGATCACGGCGCCGACCCCAACAACATTGCGGGCGGCTTCACGCCCCTCCATTGGGCGTCCAGCCAATGGGAAAGCTTCACCGCCAATCCGGTCTACGGTTTTGAGGACCCCATGTCCGGTATTCCGGATCGGCAGGCCAAGCTGAGGCTGGTGAAAGCGCTTCTCGCCCACGGCGCAAATGTGAACCTTCGGATGACGAAACCGCAGCCCACCTTCGCGGGCGGTTACCTGGACGCCAACGGAGCAACACCGGTCCTGCTCGCCGCCTCGGCCAACGACCTGGAGATGATGCACCTTCTGCTCGCCGCCGGCGCCGATCCGAAAATCCTCAGCGCAACCAATGCGTCCGCCATCATGGCAGCCGCGGGTCTGAACCACTCCATCGGAGAGGACACGGTCACAGAGGCACAGGCGATGGAGACAGTGAAGCTACTGTTGGATCTGGGCGTCGATCCGAAAGGCGAGACAACGTTCGGTGAGAACGCTTTGTTTGGCCCAGGCTATCGCGGTTGGAATAAATTGCTGGCGCAATTGATCGACCTGGGTGTCAACGTGAATGCGGTTAGCAAGGCCGGCGTAACACCGTATCTTGCGGCCAACGGCCAGGGCGACCGGCTGGGCGGTGTCCTCTATAACAAGGAAGGAGCCGACATGCTCCTCAAGCACGGCGCCGATCCTAAACTAGGTCACCCCTGCGAGGCCCAGAATAAATGCCGGGCGGAGCAGTGAACATGACTCGGCTGCTTTTTACCACCTGCTTTTCCATCGCCGCGGTCACGGCCTTCGCCCAAGGGCCCCCCACCTCTCCCGCTCGCGAAATCGTCAACAAGTACTGTGTCTCCTGCCACAATCAAAAGCTGAAAACCGCCGGTCTCGCTCTGGACCGAGTCGACCCCGATCATCCCTTCAACTCGCAAGAGATCTGGGAGAAGGTTATCGTCAAGCTGCGAAGCCGCGCCATGCCGCCGCCCAAGCTTCCCCGCCCTGACAACGCCACGTACGACACGGTAGCCGCGTGGCTGGAATCTGAAATCGACCGCGCGGCTGCGGCGCACGTCAACCCGGGCCGGGCCGCCAGCTTGCATCGTCTCAATCGCGCGGAATACGCCAACGCCGTGCGGGATTTGATGGCCGTCGATGTCGACCCGAAAGCCATGCTGCCGCCGGATGAACAGGCGTTCGGATTCGAGAACAATGCCGAAGCGCTCTCGATTCAGCCTGCGTTGCTCGATCGCTACGTATCCGCCGCGTCTGCCATCGCGCGCCGGGCCGTGGGCGATGCCACCATCCCACCGGCGTTCGTGCGCTATGGCGCGTTGAAGGACAACGCGAACGACCAGACGTATCTTCGCCAGGTCGACCGTTTGGGCGAGGACTTTCCGCTGGGATCCAAAGGCGGCGTCTCAGCGCGCCACTATTTTCCAGTGGACGGCGAATATGTGCTCAAGCTTCGTCTCCAGCGGGCTTGGGACAGCGAGATCCGCGGCTTGAACGTGCCGAATCAATTTGAGATCCGAGTGGATGGAAAGCGCGTTTGGCAGTCGACGCTGGGCGGAGGAAAAGCGCCGTCGAAGACCTTCATATTCGACGGTGACGAAGCGCTGCAGACCCGCGTGCCGGTGAAGGCCGGTCTGCACCAGGTAATGGCGACCATGCTCAAGACAGACGATGCTGAGCCGGAGGGTCCCGGCCCGGACCGCCTTCCGCTTTTCAGCCGCGCATCCGACAACTCTAACTCGCCGATTGCAATTGCCGCGTTGTGGATTGGCGGTCCATATGCAGGCCAGGTGCCGCTCGATTCGCCCAGCCGCCAGCTGCTCTTCGTGTGCCATCCCGCAACCGAAGCCGACGAACTTCCTTGCGCTACGAAAATCCTGTCACGACTGGCGCAGCGGGCCTATCGACGTTCGGTGAACGATGACGACGTCCAGACGCTGATTGGCTTCTACAAACATGCACGCGGGGCCGGAGACTTCGATGCCGCCAAATTCGATAACGGCGTTCGAGCGGCACTGGAGCGCGTCTTAGTAAGTCCCGACTTTTTGTTCCGCATCGAGACGGATCCGGCTGGCTCCGCTCCGGGCGCAGTGTATCGCGTCTCCGATGTCGAGTTAGCTTCGCGATTATCGTTCTTTTTGTGGAGCAGTATTCCCGACGATACGCTGCTCGACCTGGCAATCCGTGGAAAGTTGCATGAGCCGCCGGTCCTGGAGCAACAAGTCTCGCGCATGTTCGCCGATCCACGCACCCGCGCATCCCTGGTGCAGAATTTCTTCTCCGATTGGCTCCAGATTCGCAACGTGTGGCTGCTCAATCCGGACGGCACCAGGTTTCCGTTTTTCGATGACAATCTGCGTTCCGCGTTCGTCAAGGAAGCCGAACTGTTTCTCGACGCTCAATTGAAGGAAAACAACAGTGTGGCCGACCTGTTAACGTCCAACGAGACGTTTCTGAACGAACAGTTGGCGCGCCATTATGGAATTCCCGGTATCTACGGGAGCCACTTCCGGCCTGTAAAACTCACCGATGAGAACCGCTTTGGACTGCTGGGCAAGGCCAGTGTACTGGCCGTCACTTCTTACACCACGCGTACTTCGCCGACCATCCGGGGCAAGTGGGTGCTGGAAAATATCCTGAACGCGCCGCCTCCCGCGCCTCCGGCCAATGTGCCTTCGCTCGAATCGAGCAATAAGGATGGCAAGCCCTTAACCGTTCGGCAAATGCTGGAAATGCATCGCGCCAATGCGGTTTGCGCCAGCTGCCACGCGCGCATGGACCCGCTGGGACTGAGCCTGGAAAATTTCGACGCGATCGGACGTTGGCGCGCGAGCGACGCTGGCCAGCCGATCGACGCGTCCGGCGTATTGCTGGACGGCACCAAGGTCGACGGCCCGCGCGAGCTGCGGCAGGCTCTGATGGCTCAGAAAAACCAATTCGTCAACACGGTAACCGACAAACTGTTGACCTACGCTCTGGGCCGCGGACTGCAATATTACGACGCTCCCGCCGTACGCGCCATTGACCGCTCGTCCGCCGCCGGCGATTACCGTTGGTCATCGCTTATATTGGGAATAGTCGAGAGCGCGGCATTTCAAATGCGGACCGCCGGCCAGCCGCCCCAGCCGGTGACCACCGCAAAGGTCAGGAGAACGGAATAATGTTCGTCACGAAGAAGGCCATCTCACGCCGCACCGTGCTGCGCGGAGTTGGCGCCGCGGTCGCGCTGCCGCTCCTCGATTCCATGATCCCCGCCTTCGCGCCGGCCGCTGCAACTAAGCCTGTACGCCGCTTGGGCGTGGTCTACCATCCGAACGGCGTCATCTACGACGAATGGCTGCCAAAGGGCGAAGGCGCCGCATTCGAGCTCTCCCCCACGTTAAAAGCACTGGAGCCATTCAAGGACAAAACGATCGTTATCACCGGCCTGTTTTGCGATCCGGCAGAGGCGAACGGGGACGGCGGCGGCGACCACTCCCGCGCTTGCGGTTCCTACCTTACGGGCGTGCACGTGAAGAAGTCCGATACCAATCTCGAGAATGCCGTCTCCATGGACCAGATCGCCGCCCGGGCATTCGAGCGCGACACTCAGCTCTCCTCGTTGCAAATGACGGCCGACGAAAACAGCTTGCTAGGTTCCTGCGATCTGGGATATAGCTGCGCCTATAGCAGCACCATCTCCTGGCTCACCCCGACCTTGCCGCTGATGGCTGAAAACAATCCGCGCGTGCTTTTCGAGCGGATGTTCGGTTCCAGCGATAGCACGGACCCTCGCGTGCGCGCCGCGCGCCTTAGCCAAGACAAGAGCCTTCTCGACTCAGTCAATGAGCGCGTCAATCAACTGCAGCGCCAGCTCGGCTCCTCCGACAATCGCATGATGAACGACTATCTCGCATCCCTCCGAGATGTCGAAAGGCGCATTCAGAAGGCGGAAGAACAGAGCTCCAAAGAGTTGCCCGACGTCCAACAGCCCGCAGGCATCCCGGAGAAGTTTGAAGACCAGGTCCGCTTGTTATACGACTTGCAGCTCTTGGCCTACCAGTCCGACCTGACACGGGTGACTACATTTATGTATGGCCGCGAGCAAACCGGCCGGCCCTATCCCCAGATCGGCGTTCCCGAGCCGCACCATCCGCTCACCCATCACCAGGGCAACCCGGACAAAATGGCAAAATGCGCCAAAATTCAGCGCTATCACATCGCGCTGTTTGCCGAATATCTGGAAAAGTTGCGCAACACTTCGGATGGCGATGGCTCGCTGCTCGATCATGTAATCCTTCTTTTCGGTTCAGGCATCAGCAACAGCGATCGGCACACCCACGGCCCTCTGCCGACATTTCTAGTGGGTGGAGGCAGCGGCACGCTGAAGGGCGGCCGTCACCTGATTTATCCCGAACACACGCCCCTGACGAACCTTCAGGTGACCTTGCTGAACAAGCTTGGCGTGCCGGCCGAAAAGCTGGGCGACAGTAATGGACAGTTCAACGAGCTGTCCGGACTGTCCTGATAAAACACCCCGCTATTTGCAGCGGTCCGCAGTTTTCCTCTCGCGGTATTTGACGTGGCAGTTCTGGCACGCCGTTGTCATCACGTCGGCGGCTTCGGTCATCTTGTCCTGATTCTTGGTTTGAGCCGCGGCGTAGGCTGTCATCCCCGCGTCCCGAAGCTGTTGCACGAACTTGGTCCAATCCGCATTCTTCACCGGAACATCCAGACCATTCGCGCACTTGCGCCCGGGCAGATCGAGAAGGCTCGCAGTTTCAGCGATCGCGAGCGCGCTGTTCTCCACGGCTTGCCATTTCCCGTAAGAACTCATCAGGAGATCGGTCGCCATGCTTGGATCTTTCGCTCGTTGGACATCTGCCGGATTGATGTCTTGCGCCGCGAAAACCACATTCGACTGCGGATAGAAGGTCCCCCTCATCAGTTGGGCCAGGTTCGCTGGGACCGGCGGCGATTGCGCCTGGCCACACAACGCACCTGCGCCCACCGCGATCCCAATGACAAACGCCAACGCTGCTCTGCGCATTCTAATGCCGGATCTGAGAGGTGATGTCCTTCACCTCATAGACCTCGCAGTTGCCTCGCTCTCGCAGAATTCCCGCGTCGGGACTCGTGTTCAGACGCAGCGTGCGCGGCGTCATCACTGGTGCTCGACTCCATATCGTTCGTCGATAGCACTTGGCTCGCGCGCGGCGTCATCACCCACGGCTCCGCCAGCACCTCGGGGTCATCCACGGTCACTTCGTACCGCATCTGATCGCCGCCTTGACGAGTGAGTTTCTCGATCACGTGCATCTGATCGGAATGGAAGAAACCGCCGCGCGCGAGCCAAGTGCTATCGACGAACGATATGGAGTCGAGCACCAGCGTGTCGCCCTCCCAGCGCCCCACGGTATACCCGAAATATGTGGACTCGAGCGCCCTTTTTGGGTCGTGCTTGCGGTCGTCGGTCGGAATCACGCGATATTCACCGTATCCGCCGCCGCCATCCACATATTCGCCGTAGAAAAAGACAACGTCATTCGCCGACTGGACGATACGCCGGGGCGGTCCCTCCCGCGGAACCCCCAGCGGCTGGCACGTCATCACCGGGTCTTCCTTGTTGGTCCACATGTCGAGCTGCTGGACCTTGTCCCAGAACTCGGGTTTGTACAGTGGACGATTCGGCCCGTACCGCGACGGCGCTTCGAATTCGAAATCCATGGTCTGGTTGAGCGCCCGGGAACAGCCCTCCTGCTGCGTGGGCCCGCAGCGGCGATTCCCGTAGCGCCAATTCATGGCATTGAAATTCCAATTGCCCGTGAGGTCCGGGTGGCCGTTGGCCATCCGCGGCGTCTCTCCGGAAGCGGAAGCTTCCGAGGTCTTAGCGGCAGTCTTAACAGCACTGCTCGCCGCCCCCACGCTCCCAGGCACCGGTAGCACCACATAAACGCTGCCCGTTTCCGTCTGCACCGTGGTTAGGTCGCGAACCACAGCACCATTGGAGCGCTCAGTCATCTTCCCCGCGTACAACACGTCCACCTTGTTCAGCGGATTATTCCAGTCTTGATAGTCGCCGTAATTGAATTCAGTGGTCTTCGAACCCTGCTTCACCACCACGCGGTCCGCCATGTACTTCTCGTTCAGTGTGGCGGTCGCGATCGCACCGGGGACACCCGGAATGGGGTAGGTTACCACCGCCTTACCCGCCTGCCACGACAGGGACGTTTCGCCTGCTTTATCGACACCATCTTTGAGAAGTGTGCCTGGGTTTGCTCCCATCTCGGCCCCCGGCACCGCTCCAGCGATCGCTGCCTTGGGTGCTCCCTGCGGACTGGCCCACAGTCGAATGAGCCGCTCCTCGACGGCGCCCGGCATCGGGGTCGCCTTTCCTTTCCCCGCAACGATCTCCGCGCCCGCTATGTCTTCGTTCCAGGCGTAGTGTCCACTGACCACCTCGACGCTCGAAACCGTTTGTCCGTTGGGCCGCGTGCACGTGTACTGAACGCGCTGCCCCGGCGTCTGGTAACTGGTGCTGACACGATATTTCGTGAGTGTGCAGGGCTGTCCATCCACTTGGATGGTGCCCTTCCCCTGATACTCGAGCGAGGCGATTAGCTCGTGCTCATCCACGCCATGCAGCATGCCCATGTACCAGGTCCAGTTGAAAAGCACCGCCCGCAGGTCCTTGGCGTCCTTCGCAGGTCTATAGATCACCGGGTAATCCCCGAACCCCTGCGCGCGCGTAGCGGCCGGCAATAACGCGCCAATGGTGAGGACGGCCCCAATCTCGACTGAGCGTCGAAAATTCATGGTCGTCTACTCGGTGGCGTTCGGGGCCGCGATCTGGATTAGGTGCCCGTCCGGCATGGTCACCGTCTTGAGAAATCCCAACGGACTGCCGTCCTTCGCGGGCAGGAACATCACTTTGATATTGTCCCC
>Ga0206814_10314_pt1 | contig 12070 bp, 14 predicted proteins | sample Alteio_BWOrgCont_90_FD_152850 | JGI IMG/M metagenome (GOLD analysis project Ga0206814, IMG submission 152850) | Enriched cells from forest soil in Barre Woods Harvard Forest LTER site, Petersham, Massachusetts, United States -... | ecosystem: Environmental > Terrestrial > Soil > Temperate forest >...
CCCCGCCTCCCTGGGCCACGAAGAGCAGGACGCCAGGACCTACGCCGAGTGGGGCATCGACTACCTCAAATACGACCTGTGCAGCTTCATCCCCGACGTCATGGAAAAGCAGGCTCCGCACGACAAGGCCGCCCAGATGAAACTGATGGTCGACGCTTACGCGAAGATGGGCAAGGCGCTCGAGGCGACCGGCCGCCCCATCGTCTTCTCCCTGTGCCAGTACGGCTGGGATGCCGTATGGGAGTGGGCGCCGGAGCTCGGTGGCAACCTGTGGCGCACCACCGGCGACATCGACCCGCACTGGGACCGGATCTTCGCGATCGCCAGCCAGCAATCGGGTCTGGAAAGGTACGCCGGCCCCGGCCATTGGAACGACCCGGACATGCTTGAAGTCGGTAACGGCAAGCTCTCGCTGGCCGAAAATCGCACCCACTTCAGCTGGTGGGCCATGCTCGCCGCGCCGCTTCTCGCCGGAAACGACCTGCCCAACATGAAGCCGGCGGTCGCCGCTATCCTGACCAACAAGGACGTCATCGCGATCGACCAGGACGCCCTCGGCAAGCCGGGAAGACACGCCTACTCCGACGGCGAAGTCGAAGTCTGGATTCGCGAGCTAGAGGGCGGCGCCATGGCCATCGCCGTCATCAACGTCGGCAGCGACCGATACTCCACCCATCCATTTCACTTGGATCTAGAGAAAATCGGTCTGCACGGCAAGCAGACCGGCAAGGATCTCTGGACCGGCAAGACAGTGACTCTTGGCGACCATGACTCGATCGAGCTGCCCAGCCACGACATCCTCCTCGTCCGGCTCGATCATCCCAAGTCCTAAGAGCCAGCTGGGAGACCCACAGAGACCGCCGTCCTTGCCCCCTTCCATGGGGCAAGGACGGCAGGGATTCCGGCCTTCAGGCTCGGGTAGCCAGATACACCGCAAACCAACCGTTCTCATCCCGCCAGCGTTGCGGATTCACAAAGCCGGCCGTGCCGAGCAATTTTTCCACCTCTCCCAGCCGGTACTTGTAGCTATTCTCGGTATGGATGGTCTCGCCCGCGGCAAAAGCGACCTCCAGATCGAGGGAGGAAATTCTCACCCTCTGCTCTCGAAGGCTCTCTAGGTGCATCTCGATGCGCGACTCGTCCTGGTTCCAGCGAATCCGGTGCTGGAAGGCCTCCAGATCAAACTCCGCACCAAGCTCCCGGTTCAGCCGCGCCAGCATGTTCTTGTTGAAACCCGCGGTCACCCGCTGCGCATCGTCATAAGCGGCAGTCAGCGCTTCTTCCGTCTTGCCGCCGCCTGTCGGGTCCGAAGATGGAGCGAGATCGACCCCCAGCAGCAAGCCGTCCCCCGGCTCCAGCGCGTCCGAGAGCCGCGAGAGCAAGTCCAGCGCCTCTTCAGGCAGAAAATTGCCGATGCTCGAACCGATGAACAACGCCAGGCGCTTCTCCCCGTCTAAGCAGGGCTCTAGGCGAAGCTCCCGCGTGTAGTCTGTCACATGTGGCTCCACCGTCACCTCGGGCAGCTCCTGCTCCAGCCGCACCCGTGCGACATCCAGCGCCGTCCCTGACACGTCCACCGGCTGATAGCAGACCTGGCCCTGAAACTCCGTTGCCGCTGCCAGCAGCAGACGTGTCTTGTCGGCCGAGCCCGCGCCGAGCTCCACCACGCGCAGCCGGCCATCACCGGCCGCCAGCGCAATCATCTCCGCGGCATCGTTTACAAAGATCTCTCGCTCGATCCGCGTCAGATAATACTCCGGCAACGCCGTAATCTGTTCAAAAAGGAGCGATCCCGCCTCATCGTAAAACAGCCAGGGAGGAAGCTGCTTGGGAGTCTTTCCCAGCCCTTCGCGGACAGCTTCGCTGATTCGCGATTCCGTCTCCGAGCCGTATCTGTCACAAATTGTTGAAGATGCATCCAGAAAACTCGAGGTCTTGGGCATCGGCGCCAGGCAAGACCGGGAAGGGGAGAGTTCCAACGAAGCAGTAACCATAAGCTCCTTCGATGCAGGGTTTTGAGCAGCCGTTACGACGAAGCCAGCCGAATTCCGGAAAACTGCCAGCGTGTCGCCGGGGGAAAGAAATTTCGGTAGCTGGCGCGAATGTGCGTGGCGGGTGTGACGCAGGAGCCGCCTCGCAGCACCATCTGCCCGCTCATGAATTTGCCGTTATATTCACCCAGCGCTCCGGCCAGCGGAGCAAAGCCCGGATATCCAAGGTAGGCGCTCGAGGTCCACTCCCAGCAGTCGCCAAAAAGCTGCCCGGAGTGCCGCGCACCCAGTTGGGCCTCAGCAGCAACCGGCTCCAGCCTGCCGGTCTCCAACAGATTTCCTGCCACCGGAACCGGGGCAGCCGCAGTCTCCCACTCAGCCTCGGTGGCAAGCCGCAATCCTCTCCAGCGCGCATAGGCGTCGGCCTCCAACAAGCTCACATGCACGACCGGACAATTGGCAACCTCCTGCAACCGCCGCTTGCCCCGCAGTGAGCCGACATTCCACTCTCCGTCCTTCTCGCGCCAGTAAAGCGGCGCCTGCCAGCCTTGTTCCCGCACCGCATCCCAGCCTGCGGACAGCCAAAGCTCAGGCCGCCGGTATCCATCGTCGGCCATAAAGTCGGCATACTCCCCGCATGTAACCAGACGCGAGGCCAGCCGGAATGGCTCGAGCCAGACCCGGTGCCGGGGGCGCTCATTGTCAAAGCCAAATCCGCCCCCCTCAGACTGCCCGATCTCCACCAGGCCGCCCTCGTAGCCGATTAGCTCGAACGGGCCGACCCAGGCATCCTCAATCCGATCCCCGGGCAGATAGGCCGGTTGCAGCGGATTGGTAAACAAGGCGTGCTTGATGTCTGTCAGCAGCAGCTCCTGATGCTGCTCCTCATGGTGCAACCCCAATTCAATCCGGCGCAGCGCCTCCTCAGGAGCATCGCCTTCCAGCAGTCGATCGATCTGCTCGTCCACATGCTCCCGATACTTCCAGACCTCCGCCAGTCCCGGCTTTGAAAACGAAGCCCGCAGCCGCTTGTCGGGAAATTCCGCAAATGTCTGGTAATAACTGTTGAAGAGCCACGGAAAGTCGCGGTCGAACAACCGGTATCCGGCCAGAAACTCCCGCAAAACAAAGGATTCGAAAAACCATGCAGTATGCGCCATGTGCCACTTGGCTGGAGAAGCCTCCGGACACGATTGCACCATCATGTCTTCCGGCGTCAGCGGCTTGCAGAGAGCCACGCTCCTCTGCCGAACCAGCCGGAACCGCTCGCGCAAACTCGCCGAGCCTGAAACTGCGAAAGTTGCCATAGCCTCACCCTCTTGAAAATTCGAACTGCGGAAATATTCCGGGAACTTCCTGCTCTCAACCGGCGTTCCAAGAGTCTACCCGACTTGCCGGTTCCCCCAATGTAGCTTTGGATGCCGTTTCATCGTCTACTTGAGATGAGAGTGCGGGAGGATGTCGATGCGCCTCAATTTATTTGGAACCATTATTGTGGGATCGGGTTTGGCGTTGGCCGGCGCAGTTGCGGCGGCAGCTCAACAGGCCAGTCCAGCGCAGGCGTCAAGTCCCGCTCAGGACCAGAGTCAAGGCCGTCGCGGGCGCGGCATGGGTGGTTTTCCCGGCGGCGGGCGTGGCGTTCTTGGATCAGTAACCGAAGTAGCGGCTGACCACTACACCATCAAGACCGACAGCGGCGAGACCTATGTCGTCCATTACAGCGCCAATACCCGCATCGTGAAACAGGGTCCAGGCCGTCGCCAGGGCGGTGGCGGGAATGGTGCCGGGGAAGGTGCAGGTGACGATCGGGCTGCCCCGCAAACCCTCAAGGCCACCGACATCAAAGTCGGTGACTTCATCACCGCTGGCGGCGAAGTGGACGCAGCTGCCAAGTCTGTAGGCGCGGTCTTTATCGCCCAGGTCGATCCCGAGCGCGCCAAGCAGATGCGCGAGATGCAAGCCAACTACGGCAAGAGCTGGCTGGCTGGCCGTATTACCGCCATCGACGGGACCACCATCACCATCGACGGCATCGTGGATCACACGCCGCATTCGATTGTCGTGGATGAAAATACATCGTTCCACCAGCGCCGCGACGCCATCACCCTCGCCGATATCAAGCCCGGCGAGCAGTTGCGCGCCGAGGGAGCCGTCAAAGGTGGCGCATTCCTGGCCACCACGGTGACCGCGATGGAGCCTCAAAATCGAGGCGACGGGCGCGACCAGAACCATGACCAGCCCGCAGGCTCCCCGCCGAAACCTCAGTAAACGTCGGCAATTCTCATTCGCCAACCGCGCTCATGGTCGTCTCGGCCCACTGCACAGCCTCGCTGTAGAGTTGCGGCAGGCTCTCGACCTGGAGGCCAGCCGCTACTGCCAGATCATCGCAACGTCCCCAATTGGCGCTCTCATGGCTGATCAGCAGCTCCAGAACCGCCCGCTCCACGTTGTGACGTCCAAGGAGGGCTTCTCGGACATCATTGCGCAGCGGCAGAGCCTTAGCCACGCTTTCCATCGGCACCCCCAGCATCGCCGGCAGCAGGCTTAAAATGCCCAGCAAATACTGCTCGGTCGCATCCTGCCCGGTAACCGCCGCTGCCAGCTCGCAAAACCTTCCCCGGAGAAACGCCATGCGCAGCAATTCCGATGGTTGATTACCCTTGAGTTCGCACGCAGTCGCCAGCATCGTGACCCGGCGAAACATCTCATCGCCAATCAGCAGCAGCGCCTCGCGGATAGAAGTGACCACGCTGCGGGTTGCGTACAACGGCGAATTTACCATACGCAACAGCCGGTAGGTCAGGGAGGGGTCCCGTTTTACCAGCCAGCTGATGCGCCCGATGTCCAGGGGAAATTCGAGAGAAGCTGCCAGGATCTCCAATTGCACCAGGCGATTGGCCGGAATGTCCCGGTTTTCCATCAACACCGGGCGGCAAAAGAAGTAGCCCTGAAACAGAGCGAACCCTTCCTTCTTGGCGAGTTCCAAATCGGCCGGAGTCTCCACACGCTCCATCAGCAGCTTGATTGGGCGTCTGCCGATTCTCTGCTTGAGATCCGCCCGCTGCTCGGGGGTGGTCAGCGTCAGATCCACCTTGATGTAGTCCGCCAGATCCAACAACGGCTGCCAACCGGGGCTCCAGACAAAGTCATCGAGCGCCAGCCGGTATCCCCGCCGCTTCAAATCCTTGCACGCCTTCACCAGCGCGGCGTCGGGTTGCAGCGTCTCCAGCAGTTCGAGCACAGTGTGCTCGGGCGGCAGCACCTTGACCAGCCCTCCCATCAGTGCATCCAGCGTGCAGTTCAGAAACATGGGCAGCCCGCCAGTCAGCCGCTCCAGGCCAAAGACAACGCTCGAGTCCAGCACGGTGCGGGTCGCTGCGTCGCCATCTTCTCTAAATTCCAGCGAAGCCGGTCCAGCGCGAAACAACAGCTCGTACCCATGCACATGGCCTCGAAGATCGAGGATCGGCTGCCGGGCGACATACCGGAGACCGTCCAGCGTCCTCCGGTCCACCGGGGCAGCTCCGGCCTCGGTCGTCCGGCGCTCGGGATCCTCCTCATTTGTCAAACCAGCAATTATCATCGCACCTGCTCAGTAGGACTATCGGCTCCAAGCCGTCAAACCGTCAATAAGATCGGAGCCCCGGCTTTTCCAGGAAGAGATGCCGATGAACCGGCTCACCCGCCCATAAACATGCCGCCATTCACATCCAGTACGTGCCCGGTCACGTAGCCTGCGCCCTCTGAGGCCAGGTACACCACGGCCTGCGCGATATCCGCGTCCGTCCCGGCCCGCCCCAAGGGGATCTGCGCAATCATAGCCGCTGTTTGTTTCTCATCCAAAACTGCCGTCATCGGCGTCTCGATATAACCCGGTGCGACCGCATTCACCGTAACTCCGCGTGAAGCCACCTCTCGCGCCAGCGAAAGCGTCATCCCAATCAGTCCAGCTTTGGTCGCTGCGTAATTCACCTGGCCCCCCTGCCCGGTACGACCCACCACGCTGGAGATGTTGATGATCCGTCCCCAGCGATTCCGAAGCATCGCGCTCAACAAGGCCTGGGTCATCAGAAAAGCGCCAGTCAGGTTGGTCGCCAGCACGTCGTCCCAGTCCGCCCGCTTCATACGCAGCACGAGACCGTCGCGGGTGATCCCGGCATTGTTCACCAGGATCTCCACTTTCCCAAAACGCTCCAGAATTGCTTTCGCGCCGGTCCTGATCGATTCCTCGTTGGCCACATCCAGCGCAAAGGCCGCGGCCTTGCCGCCAGCAGCCTCAATCTCAGCCGCAACTTCGGCCAGCTTGGCCTCATTCCGCGCCGCCAGGGCCACCGTGGCGCCCACCTCAGCCAGTGCCAGCGCGCAAGCTCGTCCAATTCCCTGCGAAGCGCCGGTAACCAGCGCAATCCGCCCATCCAATCCGCTCATATTCCCTCGAAAATTCGCTGTGCGCTCAAGACTGGAGCGCACTTCCTTGCAGATTATAGGCGTGATGCCGCCGCCAGGCTCAAACCATTGGGTCCCGGAGCTGTTGCAAGTCACCTTCGATGCTCGGGGCGGGCTCGTTCCAGAGGATATTCGCCTTGCGCCCTGTCGCCGCAAGGAAGCCTAGAGTCAGAAGGGTCGCAGGGAGGTCTTCGGGAGGCATTCCCGTTCTCCTGAAGCCATAGATGCCGGCCAGGCAGAAGCAATATCAGGTGAGCCAAACGAGCGTTTTGCTTGAGGACCGCTGTTTCTCTGCGACCTCGCGCTCATCGAGCCGCCCAGGAGCCTTGCTCAGCTCCGCCGGAAAGAGGTAGTTGCCGACCCGATACGTGCGCAGCAGTTCCTTCTGCTGCGTTTCGGCGAGAGCATCGAATTTGGCCCCGAACTGATACTCCGCACGGTCGTCCAGGCAACCCAGGATCACAGCGCCCCCCTTCATGCCAGGAAATGGCCGCACCGGCTGGTTGAATCTCTTAACCGGCCCGCCCTCGCGAAAAATGCAGAAGGTCTGAAATGCTGTCGCGACCATCAAAATTAACCAGAAGCCGCTGTGATCGCTCTGAAGAGCCGGGCACTCGTTTGGTTTCCTCCACCAGAACCGCCATGGAAAGGAGGAAGATCGAGAAGGTGAGCGCAACCAGCCTGCGCCGACGCCCACGTGAATGCAGATCGATGCCAAGAAAATGCAGTTTCTTGAAATCGGAATTCAGCATGGCCGCAAACCTCTCGACCGCGGAACCGGCGCCTCTCCCCAATTCCAGAATGATCTCTCCCCGTTCTCCATCTCACGCCTCCTTCTTTATCGGATAGACCTGCTCGCTTAATGGACGAAAGGGCTCCAGGGAAAAGACAGCCTCAACAGGCAGCGAGAAAAAGCGGCTAAGCTTGAATACAAGTTCGAGCGAAGGAACGTAGTCGCCGCGCTCGAGAAAGCCGATAGTTTGCGGGTTGACGCCAAGCTCTCGAGCCAGCGTCTGGCGGCTCAACGAACGCTCGGCACGAAGCACAGCAATGCGGTTGTATATCATCTAAGGTCTCTTGAGGAAGAATATATTGCGTATCCGCAATAGCATGCACATGGAGCTCTTCGAATTACTGCGCCGCAGCCACCGCCGCGCCCGCCGCGACCACCTTGGCCTGCACCAGCTCCGCCGGCCACACATACACCGCCAGGTGACGGGAATAATGCAGCAGCGGTGCAGAATCCGGAAGCGTCAGTCCGATATGCGTAGCCAGATCGTTCTGGGTGATCTCGGCCTCGGCCTCTTCAAGAGGCCATGGAACATGGTGAATATCCGCACGCAGCAGCGCTCCCAAAGCGTTCTGCGTAAACAGGCAATAGCGTTCAGTCAGAAAATACTCGATCGTCCCCGGCCTGGTCTGGGCCAGCTTGTGAGTTGGCCCCAGCCCTCGGTAGCGCGCCGCAAACTGCACTGGCTTGCCGCTCAACAATCGCCGGGAGTATTAGGAAAACTCCCGGTCCCCGCGGGGTTTGATGCTCATCTGCGCCCAGTAGTAGGGCAGGTGGAAGAAGCTGCGTGCGGCGATCACCGCCATCAGGCTGCCCGCGTCCAGCGAGAAAAAATATACGCCCGGTGCCCCGGTGCGGCTGTCCCGAACATACGTCCGCAGATTGAGTTCGGGAAATTTCCTCGCTCCCGGAATCGGAGGCAGCCCCCGTATCCGGATCCTGTCCATCCAGAACGGCACAACCCCGATCCAGGCCGACCCCTGGAAGACATCCGCCTCCAGCCCATCTGGCAGCAGATCTTCGATCTCCGCAATGCGCATCGGCCAGTGCGCGAACAAAAGGTCGTTCCAGCGCTGGGTCATGGTCCAAGGCTCCGCGGGTAAGGGCCACGGTCGATGCGACGTTTTCTCGAGAGTCGCGCGCATAGGGAATGTATCCGCTTCGTCTACGATTTCACCAAGCCACTCATTTTTCTTCAAATCGATCCGCTCGGCGAGCCGGCGCCCTGGCTGCCTCGTCCACCTCTGCAATGCTAGCTCAACCCAACCTAAACGCAACGCAAAACGGATCATCGCCGCCGAATCGGACCGGTCGCCGTCGCTTCATGCCCTCCAGATGTACAGGTGATCTTCATCGCTCGACGTGGCGACGTTCAGCCCTCGCTCCCGGGTAGCTCGATTGAGCGCCGAGCGAATGTTCTCCTTGGTGTCCGGCAACTCCGAGAGAGGAACCTTCAATGCGCTCCCTACCTCCAGCTGTGCGATGTCGTTCAAAAGCTGCGAAACGATCTCCTTGTGTTTGCCATTCCGTCCCGTAGGAATATCCGCCTGGAGCACCGACTCGTATTTCATGGACGAAGCTTTATTCCCACCATCTCTAGCCATAACGCTCTCTCCAGCTAAAGTTATCGTATCGCTATCGTAGCGTTACGCAAAACTAACCTAGCACCATTGAAGCGAAATCCGCAAGAGAAATTTTCGTGATCCTCTTGATAACCTGCAAAGAACACATACGTAAAGAGTTAACCAGTATTTCAAGCGGTCTGATAGGGTCAATTTCAGGTGAAAATCGATGCTGGCTGAATTTGCTTTTAAAACCATCCCTCTCGCCGAAATTGCAGAGATTGGCCTCGTCGTCGAGACCGCCCCCTATCGCCCGGTAGTGCTGATCGTCGACGATGAAACCATCATTGCCGATACCCGCGCGGCGATCTTCAGCAACTGGGGCTATGTGGCCATGATTGCGTACAGTGCCGAGGATGCGCTCGAGATCGCTAGCGTCGTTCCTCCGGAGTTGCTGGTCAGCGATGTGATGCTCACGGTGATGAACGGCGTGGACCTGGCCATCGCGATTCAGGAGATGGTGCCGGATTGCAAGGTGATCCTGTTTTCAGGTCTCCCTTACGGTGCGGAGATAGTCGCTGCTGCCCGTCGCGCCGGCCACGACTTCACTCTCCTCAATAAGCCTTTGCATCCGGCAGAAATCCTTGCTCAACTCAAGCAATTGGATATGGGACCGCCTGGCGCCGCGGGAAATCAGGCTCTTGACAGAATTGAAGTGCAGCCCACGCAGACGCCGTCATAGACAAGGGGCGAGTCCAATCGGGCTCTCATGCCGTATTCTGGTCGCCAGAGAACCCAATGCCGACCACTCCCCCAGCCACCGCGCCGAATACCCCCGCAACAGCCGTCCCAGCCTCGACACACGCCCAGAACCAGACCGAGGTTTTTGCGGTCCACGGCGCCGATCCCGAAGTCCTGGCCTACGCCATGGCCAAATACTCGCGCTCCTCGCTTTCCATGCGCCAGTCTTTGCGCGAAATCAGCGCCCAGCGCGCCGAGCAGTTCCTCAACACCTTCTACTTCCAATACGGCCACCGCTCGATCGCTGACCTGGCCCACGTAGCCTTCGCCATCGAGCGGCTCTCCCTGCTGGCCGCCATCGTCCTCGTCGACGAACAACGCTGGGATGGCCAGGAACGATCCACGCGGTATCAGAATTTCCTGAAATCCGGCTGGTACCTGCCCAACTTCGGTGAAGCAACCGAAGCCCGGCAGCTTTACACTCAGACCGCGGAAGACCTTTTTAGCGCTTACGCGAACACTTCAGCTGCCGTCTTGGAAGCCCTGAAATCCCGCGTAGCCTGCCCGACAGGTCCAAATGCAATGACGCAAGACGCGTACGAACGCGCCCTCAAGGCCCGGGCCTTCGACGTCGCGCGCTACATGCTGCCGCTGGCCACCAACACTTCGCTGGGCCAGATCGCAAACGCCCGCACCCTGGAGACACAAGTCTCCCGCCTGCTCTCCCACCCTGCCGCCGAAATCCGCGACCTCGGCAACAAGCTTCGCGATGCTGCCACCGGTCCGGCCTGGAATCTCCACGCCGAAGCCAATGCCGGTCTGCAAGCCAAAATCGCCGGCCTGAGCCCCGAGCTCGCCGCGGAATCCGAGCCGCTTCTGACCCGCGCAGTCCACGCCTCGCCTACGCTGGTGAAATACGCCCAGCCCAACCCCTACGAGCAGCAATCCCGCGCCGAGCTCACCCGCGCCGCGGCCGAACTCGTTTCAGATATCCCCATCAATCCGGCCCCGGTCGTTGATCTGGTCGAACGCACCGAAACCCTGGAGGTCGAACTCGCCTCGACCCTGATCTACTCGGCCAGCCACCATTCCTACCGCCAGATTCGCGACCTGGTAGCGAGCCTTCCCGAATTCAGAACCGCCGAGATCATCGAACTGGGCCTGCGCCATCGCGGCGGCCACGACGAGCTGCTTCGCGCCTTCCACGCCGGGGCCCACCTGCGCTTTGACATTCTCATGGACATGGGTGGCTTCCGCGACATGCACCGGCATCGCCGCTGCACCCAGATCATCCAGAAGTTCACCCACCTCCACGGCTACGAAACCCCCGAATCGGGCGATGCGGCAGGCTTGGCCGAAGCGGGCATTCTCGCCGAGTACCAGGCTTCGATCGAAGCCGCCCACGCCGCCAGCCGGACGATCGCTGCAAGCCGCGCTCCGGAAGCTGCGCAATCCGCGCTCTACCTGCTCCCGCTTGCCACAAGAATTCGTGCCCTGTTCAAGATGGATTTCGCCGAAGCCGTCTATATCTCCGAGCTGCGCTCGGCACCTGCCGGCCACTTCAGTTATCGCAAAGTAGCCTGGGAGATGTACCTGGCCGTCCAGCGCCAGCATCCCTCACTCGCCAAATACTTCCGCGTAACCGACTTCACCGAACCGATCGACATTCTCAAGCGATAGGCGGCTGGCAAACTGCGCGGCGCTAACCTTTGATCCACGCCCCGTATGTATACTCAGCGCATCGAGCCGTTCCGATTGCGTGTAATCGAAATACGGCCGGCTCATGCATCGAAGGAAATCCCGACCACCCATGAGAAGCAGACGTGAGTTTCTGCGTCTGGCTGCCGCTGCAGCCGGCGCTGCCATGATGCCGGCCAGCATACGCAAGGCGCTCGCCATCCCTGCGCATCGAGCTACCGGCACGATCAAGGACGTGGAGCATGTCGTGATTCTCATGCAGGAGAACCGCTCCTTCGATCACTACTTCGGCTCGCTGCGCGGGGTGCGCGGCTTCAACGATCCCCGTCCCGCGCTTCTGCCCAACGGCAAGCCAGTCTGGTACCAGCCTCCCGCCTCCGTCAAGACCAAGCACTACCACGACCGCGGCCTAGCCAACGATGCGCCCCATGTTCTGCCTTTCTATCTCAATCCCAGGCGCACCACGGAGTTTCAGGCCGGCACCGATCACGGCTGGAGCAGCGGCCACCAGGCTTGGAATCAGGGTCATCACGATCAGTGGGTCAACCACAAGCAGGACGTACTCACCATGGGCTACCTGCGGCGCGAAGACGTTGCCTTTCATTACGCTCTGGCCGACGCCTTCACCATCTGCGACGCTTATCACTGCTCCGTCCACGCCAACACCGCGCCCAATCGCATCTATCTCTGGTCGGGCAGCATGGATGCCGGCAATGTCCTCGGCAAAAAGACGAACGGGCCCGGCTTCGGCGAGCGCGACAAGAAAAACGGCTACACCTGGACCACCTACCCCGAGCGTCTGGAAAAAGCAGGAGTAAGCTGGAAGCTCTACCAGGGCGGCA
>Ga0206814_10315_pt1 | contig 11989 bp, 9 predicted proteins | sample Alteio_BWOrgCont_90_FD_152850 | JGI IMG/M metagenome (GOLD analysis project Ga0206814, IMG submission 152850) | Enriched cells from forest soil in Barre Woods Harvard Forest LTER site, Petersham, Massachusetts, United States -... | ecosystem: Environmental > Terrestrial > Soil > Temperate forest >...
CCGCGACCGCGCCATTATCATGTTGTTCGCTATTTACGGTTTTCGGGCATCAGAGGTTTCGGGGCTCTGCCTGAATGATATTGACTGGGAACACGACCGAATCACTGTGCCGCGAGGCAAACAGAGGCGTTCGCAAGAATATCCGTTGGCGCCAGCTGTCGGACAGGCCATTATCCGGTATCTGAAAGAGGTCCGGCCGCAATGCGCTTACCGTGAATTATTCGTAACGATTCTGGTTCCACGACGCCCGATGTCTCGCAAGAATCTTTACCAGGTCGTGGCCGCCCGAATGGAACGTCTCGGGATAAAATCATTACCCCATCATGGCCCCCACGCACTCCGCCATGCTTGTGCCACGAACCTGGTGGCCAAAGGCTTCACGCTCAAGGAAATCGGCGATCATCTCGGACACAACAGCCCATCAGCCACCCGCATTTACGCCAAGGTGGATATGCCGGGACTAAACGAAGTGGCCGCTTTCGACCTGGGAGGTGTGTTATGAAGTTCGCAAAATTAGTCGACGAATACATCATGTTCAAACGTGCAAAGGGAATGCGATTCAAATCACAAGCCATGACTCTTAGACAGTTCTCCCAGAGGGTTGGGCCGATTGATGTGGCTCAGGTCACTCCGACCGCCGTGACTGGGTATCTGTATCGTTCTAAGACAATAACGAGCTCTTGGCATCAAAGGTATTCGACGCTCAACATGCTTTATCGATACGCTACCACAAGAGGGTTCGCCAAATCTTCGCCGCTGCCGACTATCCTGCCACAGAAAGCGAAATACGCTCGGCCATATGTCTACTCGGTCGACGAGATTCGGAAATTATTGGATGCGTCGAAGATCCTCGATAGCAAACATAAGGTTGGGGAATTCTCAGTCAGCACGTTCCGGGCTCTGTTGCTCTTGCTATACGGGGCTGCGCTCCGCAGCAGCGAAGCCGTTTCATTGACAATGGAAGATGTCGACTTAGCCAAAAGCCTGTTAACCATACGGGACAGCAAATTCTTCAAGACCCGGCTCGTGCCCATGGGACCGAAGTTGACGGCGGTATTACAGGATTACCTAAAGATCCGTCGGGAAATGTATGGCCAGCCCCGACCCGCGTCAGCGTTTTTCTTGAATAACCAAGGTAAGGCCTTTCCCCAACAAACTGCGGACCGTTACTTCAGGTTCGTGCGTGAAGCCGCTGGTGTACGACGTACTGACGGGGCATACAATCAACCTCGTCTGCATGACCTCAGGCATAGCTTTGCCGTTCACCGGCTCGTGAGCTGGTATAAGCAAGGCGCGAACGTCCAAAAGCTACTGCCTCAGCTCTCTACCTATCTGGGCCATGTCGGTATTGCCGAAACCTCGGTCTATCTCACCATGACCCCAGAGCTTTTGCAGGAAGCCAATCGTCGCTTCGAACACTACGCCTTACCGGAGGTGCGCTATGTCGCATAATATTCTGCTTGGATCATGGGTCCGTCGTTTCCTGATGGAGCACATCGTCAATGAGCGGAACCTCGCTCGCAACACACAGGTCAGCTATCGGGATACCCTGGCCCTCCTGATTCCTTTCGCTACAGCCAAGATCGGCAAGTCCGTGGATAAGCTGACCGTTGAACAGATCACGCCTGAGGTTGTCCGCCAATTCCTGGCTCATCTGGAGCAAGTGAGGAAGTGCGGCATTTCGACGCGCAACCAGCGTCTGGCCGCGATCCATGCTTTGGCGCGCTTTATTGCCATGCACAGCCCAGAGCATATCGCCTGGGGCACGGCCATCCAGACCGTTCCTTCCAAGAGGGGAAACAAGGAGGCGATGCCATACTTGGACAAGCCGGAAATGGATGCAATCCTTGCAGCTCCAGACCGGCGCACTGCTCAGAGCGTTCGGGATCACGCCATGCTTTTATTCCTCTACAATTCGGGCACGCGGGCGCATGAAGCGGCACGCCTTACGGTCGGCGATCTCGACTTAGAGGGATCTCCAGCGGCGGTCAAAATATTGGGGAAAGGCGGCAAGACACGGCTCTGCCCGCTGTGGCCATTAACAGCAAAAACGCTGGCCCCTCTGGTGGCCGGGCGTGCGCCTAACGAAAAGGTCTTCCTCAATCGACGAAAACAAGCGATGACCCGGTTTGGTATTTACGCGCTTGTAAAGCGCTACGTGCTCGAGGTGGGCAAGAATATGCCGTCTTTGCTCGCCAAGAGGGTCTGCCCGCATACAATCAGGCACACGACGGCCGTGCACCTCTTGCGCGCCGGTGTTGACATCAATACGATTCGCGCTTGGCTCGGCCATGTTTCTCTCGATACGACAAACATTTACGCGCAGGTCGACCTTGAAATGAAGGCGAAGGCGCTAGCGCAGTGCGAAATCTCAACAAAAAGGAGCCCACGACAATCATGGCACAGCGCGGGATTAATGGGGTTTCTTAAGGCGTTATAGAAAAGACCCCTTTGATTCAGGTTCATACAGAGCTCACTTTATAGTCGAGATTGGCTTTGAAATTTCATTGCTTGGGTATCAGCGCTTTGTCACTTGTTTGGCAAAAGATAACCAATCTTTAGTCACTACTTCGCAATTGGTTTCATCGTATGCGCGATCGTGAGCAAAGAATACGACGGCTCCCGATTCAAGATCCAATAGCCAATAATCCGAACCTCCGTTGAAGCCGATCGCGTGGTAGCGTTTAGGATCGAATGCCGGCGAATCATCCTCCTCATAACTGTCCAACCATTCCTCTTCGCCCCAGGCGGGCACAAAACTTTGGCCGCCAACCTTGAAATTAGAAGAGCTGTCCTGGGATTGTTGGAATTGCTTTTCAATGGTCTCAATCCAGTCCTGACATTCCTTCGCAGGCTTCTGGTAGTGCGGTTTTCCCGCCCTACCGGCCCCGGCGGCAGGGGGCATCTCTTTAAAAGATTCGAAGGCGATTTTCTTACTCGATTCCCCGTCGTCGTCTTCTTCTTTTTCTAAATACCCTTTGATTTCCCAGAACCGGACTCCGGTAAAACCTGCCTGGTGAATGGCCTCGGCCAGAGAACGCGAAACAAAAAATTCACGACGGTACCCTTTAGCACGGAAAAGATCGCGTTTGGGGTTAGATTTAAAGACGATATGGTTCATTCTATCGATGCGATCCTTATCGCTGCCGCTATATCTCGTCACGTCGCATTTTTCCCGATCGAGACAATCCGGGTTGTTGAGCACGTGCACGTAAAACAAGGTGCCCGGGATCTTTTTATCCTTGGCATCGACCAAACCGAAAGGAAGGTATTCGACATCGCTCAACTGCTTGGCGTTCAAAAAGTCTTTCAACCGTGGCGAAACAATCAACGCCATGTCCGTATTAATCAGGTTGTCAGGCAGCACCGGACCCTTTGGATCCACATCGGCAAGTTGAAATGACGCCGCGCGCGTAAAAGCTTCGCCTAGAACGGTGTCCTCTCTCAATTGGTAATCGTCATCTGTCAGGTTTACAATCTTTTCCACAGTGCAACATTTCTTGACCACATCGTAGTCCCATATAACGTATTTCGATTCGATAGCAGTCATGTCATCCTCGCCTTTTTTCATTGGCCACTGAAAAATGCCCATGGTATGGACGTATCATCAACTTATTCCTCGTATTCAATCTCAATCGTCGTGAGAATATAATGCCTCGGATGTTTCTCGAAAATATAACGGTAGGCCTCGCCGCCCGCTGATTTCCGGCAGGTGATTTGGCTGCCGGAGAACGTGGCGGGACATGCAATCGTATGTGTTCCTTCAACATACGAGAGCAAACTGGATTCTAAGATTTGAAATCCCGGTTGGGTTTCTTCGGCTCCGTCGCGTTGAATTACTTTGATGCCGCGCTTAGGGGCGATCCAGGATTTTGCGAACGCATCGTCTTTGCACATGCGTTCAAGGACTTGCTTGGGAGAAGGATGGACCGGCGTGGTTTCAGCTTCGCCAAATCCGCTGGTTAAACATAACAGCAAAAGAATGCGTACGGGGACTTTCATTGGTCGATATCATAACGCTGGATTTCATTACTGTCTAGATGATCTGCCGTGGTCTAGGAGCTCAAGAGTGCGAAATAAATAAGGATTAAACGTTTCCCTTGGTAATCCCTCGATGAGCGCGATTGAACCGGCCAACTCTTCCAGGCGCTGAAGAGCAAAACAAGCAGCAAGATGTCTGTCTTCATGCGAAGTTCCGCGTCCGCGGGTGACCGTAAGCACCAGATCGTTCCCTCCACGATGCTCAACCGATACGGATAATGCTTTATCGAGACTCTCAATACGACACAGGAGTTCAATTCCCGGTTTTAGATTCTCCATGCAGATCGTCCAAACCGTAACGAATTTATCGCCGCCAACCGCTCTTTCCTTTGGGATTGGCAGGCCTTCAATGTCCGAAGCGTCGCACGCGTCAGCCACCGTGCGACCTCCAATTTATGTTATGGCCGGTTGTAATAGCTGCGTCGATTTCAGACGAACAATGGTTAGACCCTCCCGCCCTACACCACATAACTCCGAATAACACATAACCCCGCTTATGTGCTGCACAACATAATCTCGGGTGAGCCAGCGATGCCGTCAGCGTGCCGATCGAGATCACTTCCTTAGCGATCAGTTGATGGCGGGCGTTTAAGAAGAAGGCCAGGAGATATTCTTTTTTCTTATCGCGAATCTCGATGGCCTGAGCAGCCACGTCATTGACCGACAGCAGGGTGGGGATTCCCGACTCAATCGACTTGTCTGTTCTACGGGTGAGCTCCGCCGCCGCGAGCAGAGCCGCCGCTCCGGCATGACCGATCCCCCGCAGTGACGCGAGCCTGGCCATAGACATGGCCAGTAATTCCTTCATGCTGTGGCGCGACAGCAATTCCTCCGGGTTACGCATGGAACGCGACCGCACCGCCAGAGCCAGGAGTTCAACATCCTTCAACGCTTCCACACCCAGCGTCGCCAATCGCGAGCCGGGCCGCATCACCGCGGGAAGATCCCGGATCAATTCGGGCAAAAGGTCCTTCATGTTCTCTCGTATCGTGTTCATCGTTCATTTCTCCATTTGTGAGTAGTCTTCGCTTTCTGGCGAAGCCACTTGTGGACAAAGGGTTGGCTGAAGGAGTAAACTTCTCGCCGCAGGCGAGAGGCGCCATCCGGAGGTAGAAGGCCGTACGACGGATAGGTCAGTCTCGGGCGCGATATGACAGGACAAAATGGTGGGGCCCCGGGTCACCAGGGGGCAACGATTTTGCCCTGGCAGCCCGATATGTCTCCTTCGGCCAACCCTTATAATCTAAAGTGCAAGAAAGAAAGCTTCGTCTGAAGGGGTTTGCAGCGGTCGATCTTTCCATGAAGGGCTTAAAGTCAAAAAAGGCAGCTCCCTCGGTTAAGAGAGAGCGCCCAATTCGCGTGTCCAGTACTCGAAGAGATGATTAGCGGAAAGGAAAGATTTCCTGTGTGGGAGGTGGTTCTTCGTTTGGAAAGGAGGCCGATTTCAACCAGTCGGTACATCGATGTTTGATCAACGCTTGAACCAGCAGGATCATCGAGACTCCAGCGCTTGATTTCTCGTACGACATCATCCCCATTTCAAAACAGGGATCAAAGGGACGGTTCGATCGCCTCGATGTTTTAAGCATCCGAATTGCGCTTGTGGCAACAGAACTCGCTCTAACCAAGAGCGGTTAACTCCGGCCGAAATACGAAATTAATGAGAGGTAACTACGACGAGGAACAGCTAGAAATGAATAAGGAGTGGCCTTCTACGGACAGTAACCAAGGGTAACGTAGTCATTTATACCCTTTTTTATTATGGAAATTGAACTTGTGTGGTCGCTGTCGATAAGATCAAAAGTAACAGATGTGTCTTTGGATACGAAACACTCTGCCTCTCTTGTCTGATAAATCTCTGTACCCTGTCCATGAGGACCGGGGATTTTTTTATATTCCGTTTTACGTACTACACACGAAACATCTTCTAACCCTAATACTACTAATTTGAGCTAGATTCTGATTTGACTCGCCATCAGGACTTCTCTGACCGCCAGCGCCCACCCTCGCGTTTTCCGATCGCGACGCGCCCAACCATAGTTCGTTCTGAAATTGAATACACTCCTGCGGCTTGTCTGGATTTAAGTCCCAACCAAGTCCGCACATCAAGGCAAAGGGCTACATGCGTGCCTTCAGGGGATAGCTCTGCTGATTCCACGCTGCAACGTGCGTTGCCTAGAAACTTTGATGCCGAATTCGCGATATCGCCCCACAGTCGATCAGAATCAGACTTCTTCCCGGTTCCATCGAGCAAAGGTACAAGTGCTGAAAGACAGTTATCCGCCTTGCTTATGTAGTCGAAATGCACCCGCACGCCAGTTAAGGAGCAAGTTCGGATATCGCTCGGATGAATCACACGATCACTCCAAGAACATTTGACTGTTTCACTCGGAAGACAATAGGCCCCATTCGAGGAACGGATAGCCTTATCCTGTAGGCAAAGATTCCCCGAAAGGGAAGACGCCACTAGCAAGCTCCTGAGAACCCTTTTACTCGTAACTCCGCACATACCAAGTTCCCTCGGAAGGACATGCTTGCCGGTAACTTCACAGGTTTGCAATATGCCGGGTAAAACGACCTTTCTGCTAACTTCGCATTTCTGTCCTTCCTCTGAGAGTAAGGGACGTCCAGTTTCTCCACACATAACGAACTCAGATTCATGCCCAATCTTTCCTGTCACGACAGATTCCAACTTCTGGTCAGATCTGAATCGTCGTCTTGAAACCTGACTCTCAGCAAGTTCATCCTTCAGCACTTCTACTCCGGTGAAATCACACACGCCAAAGTAATCTGGTTCGCCACGCTTCCCGCTAATCGGGGAAACCTTAAGTAATTCCTTTGCAATTGATTTGCCTGACAGATCAGATACTGCTATCTCATCGGAAAGGATTCTTTTCCCGGTTAGGCCACATGTCACGGCATACTCCGGCAAAGCTTGGCGTCCGGAAATTTCCGATTTAATCAACAAATGACGGAGAGCTTTCTTTCCGCTAATTGCGCAGGTGGCTAGACAATCCTCAGGAACTTGGGTATTCGTAATGCTGCAGGTGTTTCGCGGGGGCTCCACGATAATTGATTTTGAAGACGGTTGAATAGTGATGCGGCTTTCATAGGTCGCTTCAGGGCCAATCGAGTAGACGACCTTGATACGCATTTCACGTTGCACCGCACCTTTGAGCCCCACAAGCGTCATTGTGATCCTTGGAGTGAAGTCATCTTGAAGCTTTCGTTTCTTGCGCTCGTCCTGACCAACCATAGTAATTTCTTGTGCAAGGCGATCTCGATAAAATCGGCAAAATTCTTGCAGGTGAGAGTCAGAAATGGCCTTTTGCAAAAAGGACTCCTGGCTTAGTCCGGCGGACGCGAGATCGCTAACAGTCCTTCCAAGTGGACTCATTGCGTCGCCACTCGTCACGCGGTTTTCATTCGGACTACACAAAACGTCAACTAATCGTTCATAGCTATCATGAGCGACTGTAGCCCGGACGCGCAACAATGCAGAGCCACTGAAGCTGCGTGCAGCTTCTTCGACAGCGAAATTCTGCTTTTCTCCCTGGAAGCTGTGCACCCACAAGTCGACGATCGTTGGTAGATCAGTGGTCAAATCGATATCCGCGTCGCCTAACAGATGAAGTCCATTGGCAGCAATTTGACTCACTAATCGCTCAAACGCAGGACTTCCGAGGGCGTAGGAAATTCCAGCTCCAGCAGAGCCATTCTCTTCAAAGTGAATGATTTCCTTAGTTCCATTCAGAGTAGAAACGTACCGTCCATTGTCATCGATAGTCACCTGCGCGCCGAGGCTACTCAATGCCGAAAGCACAAACTCCCGAGGCTCCATAGATCGGGGCTGTGGAGGTAATTTGGGGGCTGGTGGCCCGGTGTTTGCAACGTCTCCTGCTCCACCGAGAATAGAATTTATATTCTGCTCTTCTTGCTCAAGCGTCACTTTTGCGCTTGAGATGCTTTGCTCGGCGAGCTTGGTTGCCTTCTCAGTGTCCTTACCAGTCAACGAACTGATTACCAAGCCACGTAGTTTTTCCTCGAAACCCTTCTCGTCGTCGTCCATGCCTGCAGCTTCGAGCAAAGATTCGACATCGCCGATCGCATGGGAAGCCATTTGAAGCTTCTCCATAAGTCTGCCCACGATGTACTCTTCAAAAGTCTTAGCTAAGACAACGTTAAAAACAATTACGTTTGCATGATTCGACGCCAGACGTTGCACTCGCCCGATTCTTTGCTCCACAACCATCGGATTCCACGGTAAGTCGTAATTGACCACTACATTTGCAACCTGGAGGTTAACGCCCTCAGACCCAGCCTCAGTGGAAACGATTACATTGATCTCTGGAGGGTTGGCCCTAAACTGCTTTAACGTCTCCTGATTCCGCGCCCCTGTACTTCCGTTGATAACACCGTATGGGATTTTCTGGCTTTCTAAGTATTCCGAAATTGCACCCTGCGTCTGACGTCGTGATGTAAAAACCACAGCCCGCCAATCATTCGGTCGTTCTTTTCGCAAGCCCTGGAAAAGCTTGCTAAGACCATCTAGCTTAGCTGTCGTTTTTATACATGACAGAATGTTCCGCGCATCAGCAGCGATATTTGGCGGGACCGTGCCGTGGGCGGCCATATTCTCAAGCTCTGACACCAGAGCCTGGGGGCTCGAGACCAAAGCTTGAGCGATCGAAATCTGTGTCAGGCGATTCATCTTTTGGATCGGTTCAGCGATGAGCCGGAACATCTCTTGTTCTTCGGGCGTCGGAGGGACTCGGCTCATTTGCACTTTACGCGTCGGAAAATATAGCTTTGCATCTGCTCGGCGAACCCGCGACATATATCCATAGACGATTGATCGGAACTCGTCGCGTCGCTCAGGTCGCAGCTTCCGTGCCTGATCTGGCTTATCTGCGATGAAACGATTTTCAAAGCTGCTTGTGCTGCCGAAAGGGTTTTCGTGTCCACGCGCAACCGTAAGCAGATCAATTAATGAGTAGAGGTCCCACAGCCGATTTTGAATCGGTGTAGCAGTCAGCATCACAACATATTTGAATAAGCGATCTGCAAGTGCTTGGCGGAATTTGCGGGCTACCGCTGGGGGCTTGTCCACTCCGAAAAGATTCCTGAGTTTATGGGCTTCATCCAGTATGAGCATGTCGAAGCCAACTTTAGCGATTGAGTCCAGGTATAGCCGCGCAGACTGATAAGTCGTTATGACCGCGCCAGCAGGTTCAGGTGGCCGAGTGGAGAGAAGCTTACGACCCGATGCTTCGTGTGCCTTAATACCAAATTTGTAATCGAGCTCTTCCCTCCATTGGGGCATGAGAAGTTTTGGGCAAACGATAAGAATCCGTGAAATCTTGTGTCGGGCGATCAACTCGCTTGCGATTAGGCCGGCACTTATTGTCTTTCCGAGGCCGACATCGTCCGCGAGCATCGTTACCGGTAGACGGCGGCAAAAAGTGATCAGGTTTGATACCTGGTGCTGATACGGTTCAACGAGGTTGCGCCATTTCCTTTCGGATCGAAGATCCTGCCTGGTTTCTATAACGATCGGTTCGATGAGGTCGTATTCTAACGCCGATCGATATAGCGCGTAATTTTCGGGGGATGGCGCAAGGCCAAGACGTTTAAACTGAAACGCTACATCGCGAGAAGCTTCCATAATTACGTTAATTCTTGCGCTTATTTGTAACGATTTCTAGTGATTGTTAGTAGACGTGTTTTAGTCGTAGCCTAGATGCGCTATGCTGCTTCGGTTCAAAAAGCTGCCATCTTTTTTAGAAGCTCGCAATTATTGCAGTCTTGTTTGCCGTCCGGGGATGTTGCCATTTCGTGAATCTTCCTGAGCATCCCAAGCAATGGCCCGATTCGCATGGGATTTCTTTGGACTTCCATGATGTGCGCTGAAAAATTCATAGCGAAACCGTTGGCGAGGTAAATTCCATCTCCATTTCCCGTTACCTCGGTAATCGGTTCCATATAAATGAGGGCTAGCTTTGACACCTTGCCGTGATTGAGTTCTTCCGCAATTCGGGCATAAACATTTAGCTGTATCTCATACATGGGGAAAAGAGTGTCTTGATTGCCAGTGAACTTGGCAGTCTTGTAATCGACGATGCAGAGAGAACCGTCGGCGCACTTCAAGATGCCGTCAGGGGAGCCCCATAGCTTTACGCCGTGTTCCTGGTCTACGATAGCGAATTTTGTGTAGTGCGGAGGGTCAACATAGCCGGAATATGCGCCTAACCGTGAGAGCCAAGCTGGCTGATTTCCATTCTTATCGAACCAACTGTGAACAACACGCTTGGTGTACGCATCAATCGAACTGAAGATGCCAGGGAAGATTTGGAAGGGCAACTTGTTCGCCATGCGTAGCTTTAGCCAAAAACAGCTTGGGCAGAAATCTTGCAGCGCCATCGCGCCCAGGTCTTTCGCTGAGATGCGCAGTTCCTTACGGTTCATGACGCGAGTATGGAGTTACTACCTCCCGGTTTCAACTAAAAAATCTAAAGATTTGATGTTTTCCTGTTGAAACTGCACAAAAGTTGCCTGACAAGATATTAGGCTGCCACTCTATTGGCGTCTATTTTTGCTGATTTTTGGAGTTATTACTAGCGGCTGGCTGTTTCTGGCTGGGCTTCGATGTTCGGATTTCTGACCGCCGCTTGAAAACGACGAACGATAGGCCGCAAACTTTCTCTCATGGTGGATTCATTAAACGACTTCTCATAAACAGTTTATTCGTTGGAAACCACATCGATGTATACGTCATCTGCACCGTATCTTTCACGAATTTTCATTTGAATTGGATACAGACTGAATTTGGAATTCAGCTCCAAAATGGGATCTTTAACCTTCAGAAGAATTTTAACCGTAAATTGGTTTTTCCGAACGGTCACGTCCCCCAACTTACCAAATGTCAATTGCACGTCCTGTAAGCTGTAGGCCGGCGGCAAATCATCGATCACGATACGCTTTATCATTTCAAAATCCGGGATTTCGCTCATGACATCTCCTTATGATACGCCAGACAATTCATCAAGGCAACATTGTTTGCACCACGGGACATTGCCTTCATAGGAGGTTGTAATCGTCTTGTTTCTCCCCGTAAAACTACTAGCAGTTTTTCGCGAATCGCTATTGCTAAAGCGGACACGCCGGCTTTACAGTTTCCGTAGAATTGGTGAACTGCTGCCGTCATATCGTTCGTGGAAAAGCGAAAACTTGAGATCCTTTTCGGGATGTCCGATGGTTACGTTTTAAATTTCTCGAACCGCACTTTCCATGATTTCTGCATCGATAGCGTAGCGATGAATATTTACGACGACAAATATAGCAAAGGGCGCGGATCAAAAGCGAGCCGATTACGAGCGTTCTGGAGCGTGGAGCCAAACCATATAGTCGTCAAGTTACTCACGGATTTATTTGAGCATTCGTCTTCCGTACCATCGGCCAGTGAGAACCAAGTTCGGGATGATTGTGCTCGTATCATAGAGCGCCTAAAACAAGCATGTTCTGTGGCCGATCTTGAGGCCATAACACCGAATTCGCCGGGCCGCGAATTTGAAGTTTTGGCGAATTCCATTCGAGAAGCGATCCACCGGAATGAGCCAGAAATGGGCATGGACAGGCTGCACACATTTCTGATGAAATACCTCAGGACTTTATCCATTAAGCACGCGATTCCCATGGACCGGGATAAACCGCTGCACAGCCTCTTTGGCGAGTACCTCAAGTGGCTTAAGAAGCAAGGAATGATTCAATCCGACATGACGAACCGGATTTTAAAATCAAGCATCTCCGTGATGGAGGCCTTCAACTGGGTTCGGAATGAACAGAGCCTGGCGCACGACAATCCGGTACTCAATTACAATGAGGCCCTTTTGATTTTCAATAACGTGGCAAGCGCAATCCGATTTATCGCTGCGCTGGAGGATCAAGGGAC
>Ga0206814_10007_pt3 | contig 11960 bp, 12 predicted proteins | sample Alteio_BWOrgCont_90_FD_152850 | JGI IMG/M metagenome (GOLD analysis project Ga0206814, IMG submission 152850) | Enriched cells from forest soil in Barre Woods Harvard Forest LTER site, Petersham, Massachusetts, United States -... | ecosystem: Environmental > Terrestrial > Soil > Temperate forest >...
GAATTCGTCCCAGGTCACTGAGCCCGAGTGATGCCGACCTCCCGGTCCCGGTGACCGTATCGTTGGCCAACGCCACCAGCGCCGGCGTGTCGACACCGAACGTTACGGCATTGGTGGCGCGCGGCATGCTGCCGGTCGTACCGGTGGTCTGGTCCTGCCAGTTGGCGCGGTCGCCCCAGCTTCCGGACGAGGGGCCGACCCAGAGATAGGGATCGCTGTTGGGTGAAGATGTTGTCATGAGCTCCCCACTGAACGGCATGATGTTTTGAACACGGGAGTGTTCAATCCGCCATGATCCGTACCAGTCGAAGGGTGAGAACCTGGACTGAAAAATACCCAGATTAAAGACGGTAATAATGTCTTCATCTGAATAGACGGAAGGACCATGCGTTCACTTGAACGAGAGCCTGAGAACTTTGTTCCTGGTAATAATTAAACGAATTCGAGCCGTGGAGAGGGGTGTAACTCCGCTCTGGAGCGAGTCAATCGAATGCCGACCGGCGATCTTCCGGCAGCATGCGCCGCAAAATCCCATCCTTCAGCACGTAGTGGTGATGCAGCGCCGCCGCGGCGTGGACGAGCAGCAGCGCGTAGAGGATCAGGGCGCTGGTCTGGTGGATGGCGAAGGCAATATGCCCCAGCGGCTCGTTGTGGCCGGTCAGCGCCAGCAGGTCGAACAGGAAGAAATACCGCACCGGCTGGCTGAACGCCCCGGCATCGATCAAGCCGGAGAGCGGCATGACGAAAAGGACGGCATAGAGTAGCACCTGATCGATTTGCGCGGCGATGCGCTTCCAGCGCGGCATGGTTTCCGGCAACGCCGGCGCCGGATGCATCCAGCGCCAAACCAGCCGCAGCACCGCCAGCAGCAGGATCGTCGCGCCGATCGACTTATGGACGGTCAGGATACGGTCATGCTCGGGCGAATGATGGTCGAAATTGTCGAGCGACCAGGCGAGCCCGATATTGATGACGATCAGGGCAGCGACCAGCCAGTGAAACAGGATGGCGATCCCGTCATAGCGCTCGGCTCGCATCAGGCTGCCAGGCTGCGCCGTTCCGCGCTCCGGATCCAGCCACCGCCGATCAGGCGGTCGCCCTGATAGATGACGCAGGCCTGGCCGGGGGCGACGCCGAACTGCGCGCCGTCGAGATCGACCGTGGCCAAGCCGCCCGCCAGCGCCGTCACCCTGGCCGCGGCCAGCGGCTGGGCCGAGCGCAGTTTGACCTCAGCGGTCAGGATATCGCCGGGATTGACCAGGACCAGCCAGTTCATCTCGGAGAGATGCACGCGGTCGCGCGCCAGGGCGGCCTTGGGGCCGATCACCACCTGGTCTCGGGTCGGGTCGAGTGCGACGACATAGAGCGGCTCGCCGCCGGCGACGCCGAGGCCCCGGCGCTGGCCGATCGTATAGTTGATGATGCCCTGATGGTCGCCGACTGGCTGGCCGTCCAGATCGACGATCTTGCCCGGCTTGACCGCATCGGGGCGCAGCCTCCGAACCACGCTGGCATAGGAGCCGTTGGGCACGAAGCAGATATCCTGGCTGTCGGGCTTGTCCGCGACCCGGAGCGCATAATCCTGCGCCAGTTGCCGGACCTCGCTCTTCGGGAGGTCGCCCAGCGGGAAGCGCAGAAAATCGAGCTGGTCCTGGGTGGTGGCGAACAGGAAGTAACTCTGGTCGCGCGAAAGGTCGGCGCCGCGATGCAGCTCGGCGCCGTTCGCCCCGGCGACCCGCTTGGCGTAATGCCCGGTGGCCAGCGCATCGGCGCCCAGCGTGCGCGCCATGCCGAGCAGGTCGCCGAACTTGACCTTCTGGTTGCAGCGGACGCAGGGGATCGGTGTCTCGCCGCGGATATAGCTGTCGGCAAAATCGTCGATCACCCCGGCCTGAAAGCGGGATTCGTAGTCCAGCACGTAATGCGGGATGCCGAGCTTGCCGGCGACCGCGCGGGCATCGGCGATATCGGCCCCGGCACAGCAGCTGCCGGCTTTGCCCTTCAGCGCGCCGTCATCATAGAGCCTGAGCGTCGCCCCGATCACCTCATAGCCCTGGCCGGCCAGCAACGCGGCCACGACCGAGGAATCGACGCCACCGGACATGGCGACGACGATGCGCGCACCCGGCGGCAGGTCGTGTCCAATTGCGTCGGCGGCGGTCATGACGCTGGCTCAGCCCTTCTGCGCGTTGCGCGTGCCGGCGGGCAGACGCACGGTCAGGCCGTCGAGCTCTTCGCTGACGATGATCTGGCAGCCAAGGCGCGAGGTCTTGGTCAGGCCGAAGGCCAGGTCCAGCATGTCCTCCTCGTCTTCGGTCGCCTCGGGCAGCAGGTCGTACCAGTCCGCCTCGACCACGACATGGCAGGTCGAGCAGGCGAGCGAACCCTCGCACGCGCCTTCCAGGTCGATATCGTGCTTGTGCGCGATTTCGAGCAGCGACAGACCGACCGGCGCGTCGAACTCCCGCCGTGTTCCGTCCCGTTCGATAAAGGTGACCTTCGGCATTAAATCGATAACTCCTGCTAACATACGAAACGACCGGGCCTGCCTTGGCCCGGGGGGCTACGCTAAATTACGCGGCTTTCGTCCGGCGATACACTATCGCCCAGCTTTCGACCAGATGGTCGACCTCCGCCGGGGTTGTCGCCCAGCCCAGGCTGACGCGGATCGCTTCGCGCGCCGTCGCTTGCGCGACGCCCATCGCCAGCAACACCGGAGACGGTTCCACGGCGCCGCTGGAACAGGCCGCGCCCGAACTGACGGCGATCCCCATAAGGTCGAGCGCGATCAGTGCCGTCTCGGCGGACAGGCCCGGCACTCCGAAACAACTGGTATTGCCCAGGCGCGGTGCAAGAGCGCCATGAACGGTAATTTCCGGCGCGGCTTGGGTCAGGCCGGCCTCCATTGCGTCGCGCAATTCGGCCAGGTCCGGGCTTTCAGCCGCCAGATCGGCCGCGACCCCGAAGCCGACGATGGCGGCGACATTCTCGGTGCCGCCGCGCCGCCGTTGCTCTTGGCCGCCGCCCAACAGCAGCGGCGCGAGCGTCAGCCCGTCGCGGATAAAGAGCGCGCCGGCGCCTTGAGGTCCGCCCATCTTGTGCGCCGACAGTGTCATCAGATCGACGCCCAGCGCCGCGACATCGACCGGAATACGGCCCGGCGCCTGCGCCGCGTCGCTGTGCAGCAGGCCGCCACGGGCATGGACGATGCGCGCCGCCTCGGCGACCGGCTGGATGACCCCGGTCTCGTTATTGGCCAGCATGACAGAGACCAGGGCAGGCTCGCCGAGCCCGGCCAGCATGCGGTCGAGGCTATCCAGATCGACCAGCCCGCTGCCGTCGACCGGAATCACCATCGGGTTCGTCGCGGCGGCGCGGATCGAGGGGTGCTCGATCGCGGACACGACTTGCCGCAGGCCGACGCCCCGCAAGACCGTCGCATTGGCCTCGGTCGCGCCGGACGTGAACAGGATGTCGCCGGGCCGCGCGCCAATGAGGGCGGCGACGCTCGCTCGCGCTTGTTCCACGCGGCTGCGTGCGCGCTGGCCTATCTGGTGGATTGACGAGGCGTTGGTGGGACCCGCCAGGATGTCGATCATGGCGTCGCGGACGGCGGGCTTGATCGGCTGCGTCGCGTTATAGTCTAAATATGTCGATGCGCGCATAAGCGCTTGAAAATGCTTGGTTTATTCTGCGGCGTCAGGCAGGTTGTGATTCTGTCTGGAATCTTCAACCATAGGTTGCTGCGCTGCTTCGACTGCCTTCAGCCGCTCGGTCAGGGCCCGGACATGCTCGTTGAGCGAGGCCAACAGGCAGGCGACCGGGTCGCTGCTCTCGCTGCACGGCGTGCCATAGGCCAGGAAATCCGGCGCGATCTTGCCGATATCCTGCGAGGCCTTGGCCGGAATGCCGACCATGGTGGCGCCCTGCTGCACATCGTGCAGGACGACCGCGTTGGCGCCGATCCTGGCGCCGTCGCCCACTGTGATCGGGCCCAGCACATGTGCGCCGGCGCCGACGATGACATTCTTGCCCAGCGTCGGATGACGCTTGACGCCGCGCTCCAGCGAGGTGCCGCCCAGCGTCACGCCCTGATAGAGGGTGACGTCGTCGCCGACGACCGCCGTCGATCCGATCACCACGCCCATGCCGTGATCGATGAACAGCCGCTCGCCGATGGTCGCAGTCGGATGGATTTCTATGCCGGTCAGGAACCGCGCCAGCTGGGACACCCAGCGTGCGGCGACCGGCAGTTTATACCGGCTCAACAGGTGCGCGGCGCGATGCATCATCACCGCGTGCACGCCCGGATAGCATAGGGCGACCTCGAAACGCGATCCGGCTGCCGGGTCGCGCGCGATGATACTGTCTACGTGATCCAGAAAATGCTTGAACACAACGTGGCCCACTATGATATGCTTGCGGCCCGCCGCAATTTCCTTACGCGATAACGGTCGTCCCGAGCTATCGGGTGGCTTTTTACGATATGGTGGTTGATCGGGATATAGGCAAATGGATTCCGAGGGTCAAGTTTAGGCTGGTTGCGACTGCGCGGCCGCCGTCGCGACAGCAGGGACATTTTTGGCGCTGAGACCGGCGCTCCGCACATCGAGCAGACTATAAATATGCCTGAAGTTACGATTAACGGCCCCGCCGGCCGCCTCGAGGGACGCTACACCCACAATAAGTCGCCCAACGCGCCGATTGCGCTGGTGCTCCATCCTCACCCGCAGCATGGCGGCACGATGAACAATCGGGTCGTCTATACGCTGTTCCAGTCGTTCGTGGCCGCCGGCTTCTCCACGCTCAGGATCAATTTCCGCGGCGTCGGGCGCAGCCAGGGCAAGTACGACCGCGGCGAGGGGGAGATGAACGACGCGGCCTCGGCGGTCGATTGGCTCCAGACTTATAACCCTCAAGCAAGCGCGATCTGGATCGCCGGCTTTTCCTTCGGCGCCTGGATCGGCATGCAGCTCTTGATGCGGCGGCCCGAATTCGACGGCTTCGTCGTCGTCTCGCCGCCGGCCAATCTTTACGATTTCACCTTCCTGGCGCCATGCCCGTCCTCGGGCCTGATCCTGCAGGGTGACAAGGACGATCTGGTCAGCGAACCGGCGGTGGCGAAACTGGCGGAAAAAATCGCCAAGCAGCGCGGCCTGGCGATCGATTACCGGGTGGTGCCCGGCGCCAATCATTTCTTCGCCGACCAGCAGGAGATCCTCGCCGAGCACATCACCGGCTATCTCAGGAAATCCCTGGCCGAGCGGCAGCCGGTGACCGGCGCCTAGGCCCTAGGCGTAGGCCCGCCGCCGGTCGGTGAAGCGGGCGAGCAGGAAGACCAGGAAGCCGGCGGCGGATAGCAATGCGCCGATCGGACCGGTCGAGGTCCAGCCATAGCCGGCGGCGATCGAAATCCCGCCTAACCAGGCGCCGAGAGCGTTGGCGGTATTGAAGGCGCTGTGATTGAGCGAGGCCGCTAGCGCCTGCGCATCCCCGGCGACATCCATCAGCCGCGTCTGCAGGGCAGGACCGATCCCCAGCCCCGCAAAGCCCATCATGAATAGGTTGATCGTCACCGCCGGCAGCGAATGAGCGGTGAGCGCAATCAGCCCCAGAACGACCATATTGAGGATCAGCAGCCGGCCGACGGCCCGCATGACGCCCCGGTCGGCCAACCAGCCGCCGAACAGGCCGCCGGCGATCATGCCGATGCCGATCACGGCGAGCAGAATCGGCACTGCCGCTTCGGTCGTGCCGGTGACGTTGGTCAGCATCGGCGTGATATAGCTATAGACGGCGAACAGCCCGCCGAAGCCGATCGCGGCGATGCCCAGCGTCAGCCAGACCTGCGGCGTCCTCAGCGCGCCAAGCTCGGTCATTGGGCTCGCCCCTTCCGGGGCCGGCATCGGACGAAGCGCCAGGCGGCAGAGCAGCGCCGTCAGCACGCCCAGCGCCGCGACCACGTCGAAGGCCGCTCGCCAGCCGGCGATCTGCCCGATCCAGGTGGCGAAAGGAACGCCCAGCACATTGGCGACGCTGAGCCCCAGCATCATCCGGGCGACCGCCTGCGCCCGCTTGTTCGGCGGCACCAGCGACGCCGCGACCAGTGAGGCGATGCCGAAATAGGCGCCATGGGGCAGGCCGGCCAGGAACCGCGCCGCGACGATCGATCCGTAATCGAAGGCCGCGGCGCTCGCGAGGTTGCCCAGCGCGAAGACCAGCATCAGCCCGATCAGCATGGCGCGGCGCGACATCCGCGCGAAGGCCGCGGTGATCACCGGTGCCCCGATGACGACGCCCAGCGCATAGGCGCTGATCATGTGGCCGGCCATCGGGATGGAGATATCGATGTCGCGGGCGACGTTGGGCAGCAGCCCCATCGAAGCGAACTCGCCGGTGCCCAGCGCGAACCCGCCGACCGCCAGCGACAGTTCGGCCATGGCGGCGCCGAACGGCGGAGACTCTGCCTCGGCTGGGGAAATCAATTTGGACATGGACGGCACCTTGCCGCAGCCCAGGCGCGCGGCGACCGCCGGCAATCGCCCGGCTGCACCGTCTTCGCCCTAAGTCTGCTTGTTGATTGGTGAATCGGGCCGGCGCGCGCCGACCCCTGCTTCCAATATTGGGATGTCGCGCCGAATATGGCAGACGCGAAATGCCGCAGCCTACTCGCCCACCACCATCGGCTCGCCCGACAAGGGCGTGCGGGGGACGTGCAGGAACAGCACGACCGGAATGATCAGCACACACAGCACCGCCAGGATCATGAAGACGTTGATATAGGCGATCATCGTCGCCTGCAGCGTGATGTTGGCGTTCAGCGCCGCCAACGCGGCGGTGCCGTTCAGGCCCGGCATCGTCGGCATGTTGTTGCTGAACGGCGTCATGAACTCCGTCAGATAACCGTGATTGACCTGCGCCGACCGCACCAGGATCGCCGAGGTGATCGAGATGCCGGCCGCGCTGCCGATATTGCGCATCAGGTTATAGAAGCCGCTGGCCTCGGTCCTGAGGTCGTCGTCCAGCGTGGTGAAGGCGTTGGTGGTCAGCGGCACATTGATGAAGCCGATCGATGCGCCCTGCAGCAGGCCCAGGAGAATGATATCGCGCGCGCTCACGTCCAGCGACCAGCCCGACATCAGGTAAAGCGAGAGTGCGCTGAGCGCCAGGCCGAGCCCGATCAGCAGCCTGGGGCCGGTATGTTTCGATATTCGCCCGACCAGCAGGATGGCGGCGATGGTGCCGAATCCGCGCGGCGCCATCACCAGCCCGGCCGTCAGCACCGGATAATTGAGCTCGCCCTGCAGCATCTGCGGGGTCAGCGCCATCGATCCGTAATAGACCAGCATGATCAGCGTCATGATCGCGTTCGACAGGACGAAGGTCCGGTCCTGGAACAGGCGCACATCGAAGAACGGACGCCGCGTCGTCGCGCTGTGGGCGACGAACATATAAAGGCCGAACACCATCAGCGCCGCCTCGATCATGATCTCGGGCGATTGCAGCCAGCCCTTCTGCTCGCCCCGGTCCAGCATCAGCTGGAAGCCAGCGATGGCCAGGCTCAGGAAGGCAAAACCCATCCAGTCCAGCTTGCGGCCGACCGTGCGGTTGGTCTCGGGCAGGAAAGCGAGCGCACCCAGGATCGTCAGAATGCCGAGCGGGACGTTGATGTAAAAGCACCAGCGCCAGGTCAGCTGGTCGGTCAGATAGCCGCCGACGATCGGCCCCAGGATCGGCCCGACCATGACGCCCATGCTGAACATGCCCATTGCGCGTCCAACCTCGCTGCGCGGATAGGTATCCAGCAAGGTGGCCTGGGACAGCGGCACCAGGGCCGCGCCGAAGACGCCCTGCAACAGGCGGAACAGCACCATCTCCGGTAAGGTCGTCGCGATGCCGCACAGCATCGAGGCGATGGTGAAGCCGCCCAGTGCAAAGGTGAACAGCCGCGTGCGCCCCAGCTGTGACGCCAGCCAGCCGGTGACCGGCGTGCTGATCGCCGAAGCGACGAGATAGGAGGTCAACACCCAGGCGATCTGGTCCTGGGTCGCGCCCAGACTGCCCTGCATATGGGGCAGGGCGACATTGGCGATGGTCGTGTCCAGCACCTGCATGATCGTGGCGGTCATCACCACGATTGAGATCATCGTCTTGTTCGGCTGACCCGTCGCCGAACGGGTTCGTATCGCAGGGGGCATGGGAACTTCGCGCCGTCGAATAGGAAAACAAACCAACGGCACAGACGCGCCGATGTTTCCTATCAGATGGATAGCTAGCTGATAGTTAGCAAGCTACTAAGATGCTGCAATGCAAAATTTTCATACCGCGCGGTTGCTGGTGCGCTGTGGAGCATGGAAGACGTCACTGCTCTGTGCGAAGCTAAGGCTCCGGCAAAGCGTGGTCCGTACAAGAAGCAGGGTTCGGAATGCGCTGGCGAATCATTAATCAAAACGTGTCTGGTGAAAAACGTCTTGTGATCCAGAAGCGCGAAGATTCTGAACGGTTTTGCTTCGTAGTGGAACGGTATTTTGGGGCGGCTGAAGAGGATGAGGGCGCTGCCTGGTGGGAACCCGCGTGGCGGAACGCCCAGATTTCAAACTGACATTACCCCCGGTCATTTAACGGAGGAATACATGCGAAGCGATAGCTGGTTATTGGGCAAAATGGGCTCCACGGGACTCACCCTGGCTCTCGTGCTTTGGGGAGCCGGCGTCAGGGCCGACATCGTCCAGTCTCCGCCGGGCCTGAGCGAGTTCTCCTTCCAGCTGCACGTGACGCCCAATGCGGCAAACAGCTACGCGGCGGTGACGCATCCGGAAAAATGGTGGAACGGCGCGCACAGCTTCTCCGGCGACGCAGCCAACATGACCCTTGAGGCGGCAGCCGGCGGATGCTGGTGCGAAAAACTGCCGGCCGGCGGTTCGGCGCAGCATATGCGGGTGCTCACCGCCATTCCCGGCGCCCTGTTGCGCCTATCGGGCGGACTGGGGCCGTTGCAGGAACAGCCGATGACCGGCGTCATGACCTGGTCGTTCAAGGACGATCCCAAGGGCGGTTCGACTATCGATTTCAAATACCGCCTTGCCGGTGCCTCGGACCTTCCCGCCGGTTGGCCGCAGGCGGTGAACGGGGTGCTGAGCGGGCAAATGCAACGTCTTCAGAATTTCCTGGATAAGGGCGCTCCCTGACCGCCGAGAGATCAACTCTCCCCGGCCGCCTTCAGCACTTCGGCGACGTGGCCGTTGATCTTCACCTTGTTCCAGACGCGGCTGATCACCCCATCGGCGCCGATCAGGAAGGTCGTGCGCTCGATGCCCATATAGGTGCGGCCATACATGCTCTTTTCCTTCCAGGTGCCGTAATCCTCGCACACATGGCCGTGCTCATCCGAGGCGAGGGTAAAGGGCAGCTCGTATTTCTTCTTGAACTTGTCGTGCCGCGCGACTGAGTCCTTGGAGATGCCGATCACCTTGGTCTTGGCGCCGCGAAAGCTGGCCTCGGCGTCGCGGAAGCCGCAGGCCTCGGCGGTGCAGCCGGTGGTGTCGTCCTTGGGATAGAAATAGAGGATGACCTGCTGCCCCTTGAGGCTGGACAAGGTCACCGAGCCGCCGCCATCGGTCGGCAGGGTGAAATCCGGAGCGGCGGCGCCTGCGGCCAGGGTCGTTGCAAGGGTCATCGGGAACCTCGTTTGGCGTTAGGGCGGGGTGGAGCTGGCCGGCCGACGATCTCTTCATACCGTTGGCGCGATGCCGCAAGAATGGAATCCAGTATGGTTTCGGCCTGGGCGAAGTCAACGTTCTCCTCCGCCGCGATACCGGTCGCATCGGCGACCTCGCGCGCCAACAGTGCCTTGATCGCCAAGGGCGCGGCGTCGGGATCGAAGGCATCCTGGGTGGTCAGCCGGACCAGCCCTTGAATCCGCCAAGCCAGCCGCACAGCGCGGGACAGGTCCGTCGCCGCTTCGGCCGTCATGTGCCCCTTGGCGGACAGTCGCTCGATCGCGGCGGCGGTCTCGGTGGTCACCAGACGATCGAGCCCGACCGTCAGTTCGAGATGCGGCGTATGGGTGGGCGGCTGGCCGTCAGGCTTGCCGTTGAGCAGAGGCGCGACCAGCCCGCCCTCGGCATATTTCAGGCTCCAGCGGTTGCGCGGCGGGTGCTGCTCGGCGATGCGCCGGCGCATATCGACGACGTCGGCCAGCAGTTTCTTCGGATCACGCTCCGTCGTCAAAGTCCGGTGGATCGCGTCGCCGATGGCGGCGGTCAGTGCCGGGGGCCCGGCGACGACGCGGGCGCGGGTCAGCGCCATATGCTCCCAGGTCCAGGCGCTGGCCGCGTGATAGATGCCGAAGGCCTTCAGCGCCGCCGCCACAGGACCGGCCTCGCCGGAGGGGCGCAGGCGCAGATCGACATCGTAAAGCCGCCCCTCGGCCATCGGCGCGGTGATCGCGGCCAGCAGTCTCTGGGTCAGCCGGATGAAATAGAGCGGCGCCTCCAACTGCCTTTCGCCATCCGAAACCGCGCCCTCCGGCGCGTCATAGATCGTCACCAGGTCGAGATCGGACGAGAACGACATCACCCGCCCGCCCAGGCGGCCGAACGCCACCACGGCGAAACCGCCGCCGGGCACGCGCCCATGCTTGGTCGCGAATTCGGCTTCGACCAGCGGCAGCAGGCGCGACAGGGCGGCATCGGCGATGGCGGCCAGGAAATGACCGGCCGCCTCACCGTCGCTGATCGATTCCAGCACATGCACACCGGCGCGGAACTTCTGGCCCGCCACCCAGCGGCGCAGCCGGATCAGCGCATCCTCATAGTCGCGGGCCATCGCCAGCGCCCGGTCCAGATCGGCGACCAAGTCGGATTTGTCGGGCAGGGGGGCGAAGAAGTCGGCGCTCAGCAACTCGTCGAACAGGCCGGCATTCTGGCCGAGCTGCTGCGCCAGCGCCGGCGCCATGCCCATGATGCGCCCAACCAGGCCCAGCAGCTCGCGGTTCTCAGCCAGAAGCGACAGCAGCATGACCCCGGCGGGCAGCGCCGCCAGAAAGGCATCGAAGCGCATGAAGGCGGCGTCGGGCTCGGCGGTGCGCGCCAGCGCACTCAGCAGGTCGGGCGTCAGCTGGGTCAGGATTTCACGAGCCCGCTCGCTGCGCGTGGCGCGATAGCGCCCGTGATGCCAGCCGCGGATGGCGGCGGCGACCGCGCTGGCATTGACGAAGCCCAGCTCGCTCAACGTGGCGATCGTATCGGGGTCGTCCTCGACACCGGTAAACACCAGGCTGCCCGGCCCCGACAGCGAGGGCGATTTCTGGAACAGGTCGGAGAAGCGGTCATGGACGCTGTTAAGTTGTGCCTCCAGCACCTCCACGAAGGCCAGCCGGTCGGGGAAGCCCATGAAGGCGGCGATGTGCTCCATCCCCTGATCGGTGGCCGGCAGGCTGTGGGTCTGGCGGTCGTCGACCATCTGCAACCGGTGTTCGACCTTCCTCAGGAACCGGTAGGCGCCGGTCAGTTCATCGACGGCGTCCCAGCCGATGCGGCCGGCGTCAGCCAAGGCCTTGAGCGCGTCGCAGGTTGCCGGCGTCCGTAGGGTCGGGTCGCGGCCGCCGAAGATCAGCTGCTGGGTTTGCGCGTAAAACTCGATCTCGCGGATGCCGCCCCGTCCCAGCTTGACGTTGTGCCCCAGCAGGCCGGGATTGTCGGGCTTCAGCTTGTGCTGGTTGATCTGGCGTTTGATCGAATGAATGTCCTCTATGGCGGCGAAATCCAGGCTGCGCCGCCATATCCAGGGGTGCAGAAAAGCAAAGAGCGCCTCCCCGGCCTGCGCGTCGCCGACCAGCTGGCGGGCCTTGATCGTCGCCGCCCGCTCCCAGTTCTGGCCCAGGCTGCCGTAATAGACCTCCGCCGCGGCGAGAGAGACCGCCAGCGGGGTCGCCGCCGGGTCGGGGCGCAGGCGCAGAT
>Ga0206814_10260_pt1 | contig 11922 bp, 6 predicted proteins | sample Alteio_BWOrgCont_90_FD_152850 | JGI IMG/M metagenome (GOLD analysis project Ga0206814, IMG submission 152850) | Enriched cells from forest soil in Barre Woods Harvard Forest LTER site, Petersham, Massachusetts, United States -... | ecosystem: Environmental > Terrestrial > Soil > Temperate forest >...
GAGCAGTATCGGCCGAAGTGGATGGAGGAGGTGACGCATCCGGAGAAGATCGAGAGTTTTGCTGAGATTCACCGCTTGACGAGCGTGCCGGTGGCGGCTGGGGAGCACTTTTATGGGCGCTGGGAGGTGGAGCGGTACTTGCAAGCGCAGGCGCTGAGCGTGGTGCAGGCCGATCCGGAGTGGTGCGGGGGAGTTAGCGAGTTATTGAAGATTGGGACGGTGGCTTCGCTGCATGATATACCGGTGCTGCCGCATGGACATAGCTTAAGGGCTGCAGCGCATACGATTTTTTCGCAGAGCCCGATGACGTTTCCGCTGGGGGAGTATCTGGTGCTCAAGATGAAGCACTATCACCATTTTGAGAAAAACCCGCCGGTGGTGGAGCGGGCGCATATGGCGCTGCCGATGGGGGCCGGGTTTGATGTGGTGCTGGATGAGGGGAAGATTGAGTCGCAGCGGGTTTGGGCAAGTTAGCGGAAAAGCAGATCCTTCCCTGCGCTCAGGATGAAAATGCTTTGTTAACGGAAATGGGTGATGGAGCGGAGAGAAACGCAGATCCTTCGGCTGCGTTCCCGTTGGTCACTTCGCTCCGGATGACGGCTTCTTTTTTTGAACGATGGATCGGCTACCAAGTCAGAGTGAATTCGAGGGTTTGCCAGCCCTGCCCCTGCGGGAAGCGAACCGTTAAGTCGAAGCCCAGGTCCATACCCCATAAACCACTTCTGATACCGAAACCCCTCGTCCCGCAGCTCCAGGCACCGCTTCCTTACCTCGTCCAGTTGCAGCGAAGACCCCAGCGCGCTCGCATAAAACTCGACCTTCTCCCGCGTAGGCCCGCCCAGCAGCCTCCACACCGGCACCCCAAGTGCCTTCCCGCGAATATCCCAAAGCGTGTTGTCCACCGCGCTGATCGCCATCATGAAAAACCCGTTCCGCGAGTGTCGGTTCGACCGGTACATCTGATCCCACAGCGCCTCGCCCGCCAGTGCATCCTTGCCAATTAAGAACGGCCGCAGATCGTCTTGCACCACCCGTGCCGCGTCCCGTTCCACCGGCCCATACAAACCATCCAATCCGCCCGCGGTCCGGATGCGGATATAGATAGCGTCCGTCTTCACCTCAACAGTTCCACCAGGCTTGTCCACATACACCGGCGTCCGCAGATCGTCGTAAACATCCTCAGGATTCACCTGCGCCTGCCGGTCCACCCCAGCTTCGGTCGAGTACCGCCCATCGAGCTGCAACACCTCCACCGCCTCAATCTTCAGAGATGCACTCCCTGTACCAGAAACACCCGCGCCAGTAGCCGTCTCGCCCCGCGCGTGGGCTCCTGCCCAAGGCATGGCCAAAGATGAAACTCCAAGCCCCGAAATAAATCGCCGTCGATCGACCCGACCCATGCCTTCTCCTCGAACCTAGAAAGGTCACCCAAACGAAAAGTCGCTAGCCTAGAAACTCTAGCGCATCCCGTCACGCCTGCCCAAGCTGCCTGCGCGGCCTCTTACCGCCAAAAAGCAACAGGGCCCCCGAAGGAGCCCTGCTGGGTTCTGCCGTGCTAATCGAAGTTGTTAGAACTCCAGCCGCAGCGAGAACTGCGCAACACGAGCGCCGCCGTTGGTTGACGACTGCCCTTCGCCAGTCTTCGTGCCCGTGATCTGGCCGAAGTTGGAGGCGTTCGTAACGATGTTTAACGCCGGTATGTCAAAGGTCGGGTGGTTGAATACGTTGAAAGCATCCGCGCGGAACTTCAGTTTCATCCGGTCCCCGATAATCGGGAAGGTCTTCCCGAGGCCCGCGTCGAAAGCGAACGCTCCCGGCCCGCGTACCAGGTTGCGCTGACCGTACTCCAGGCCGATCGGTCCCCGGAAATCTGCCAACACCTGCGCTGCGCCATCCGCCCCGCCGGCAAAGCTGTAGACAGTCTGGCTGGCATGGTCCACGTTTACCTTGGCCTTCAACTCGCTCGTGCTATGACCGGTAAAGATCGCCGGATCGCCATTATCGAACGAAGCCAAATAGGCATCGGAGTAGGGAGTGACGGCAAGGCCTGTGCGGTAGCTGGGTACCCCGGAGAGGCTCCAACCGCCGATCGCTTCATCGGCCCAACGCGGGACCGTGTTGCCGAATGTCCTGCCGCGCCCGAAGGGCAGAGCATACACGAAATTGGAGGTAATCTCCTGCCTTACGTCGAAGTCCGAGCTGGCGCGGCATGCGCGTGGATGGAGGATATCGCAGATTAAGCCCGTGTTGAGGTACAGCGCGTTATAGGCCGAGCTCAGCGACGAGTTATCGATCGAGTGCGACCAGGTGTAGTTGGCCTCGAATTGCAGCCCTTGCGATAGGTTTTTGTCTACCGTGAGCAGCAGGCCGTGGTAGTTTGAGTTGCCCATGTTGGTCAGGTAGGCATTGGTGCCAAACTGAGAGGGAATTCCAATGTTCGTGGGCAGGAAACCGGTAAAGCCGTAGTAATAGCTGTACGCGGCCATGGTATTGAGCGAGTCGGCCATATCGCCCCGGTTGCCGAGCTGGCCGATCATGGCAGCCACCAGGTTGGTGTTGTTGCCAAAACGGGAGCCTGGGCCATAAGGAGCAAGTACATCTTCAAACCATGGCTCTGCCCTCAGATTTCCGCCCGCCCGCAGGTCGGTTGTCAGGCCGGCGAAGGCCTGGGCCATCGTCTGGTTCGATTTACCCGTGTAATCCGGAACGTCGATAACCTGGTTCGCATCGGCATCCGAGAGCAGTCGCCTGCCCAGCCTGCCGGCGTAACTCAGCTTCATGATCAGGTGGCCTGGAAACTCCTGCTGGACGCCCGCATTCAGGGCAATCGAATAGGGATCCTTGAGGTTGGGGCTGATCACAAAACCAGATTCCCCCGCTGCCAATCCGAAGGGTTGTCCGTTGCTGTCTATCCACGGAGTGTAGGGCGTGGTGGCCGCCAGAGGCGCTGGATTCTTGCTTGGATCGTACGCCAGGTTGGCGCCTACGCGAGTGTCGTTGATGAGGGACTGACGGGGGTCCGTGCCGCCAAATTGATTGGTGACGGTATTGGCAAAGATGTTGGGAACCTGGTCCTGCAGGAAGTTGACCGAGTTGATCACGGCGCGATCATAGACAATGGACGCGCTGCCGTTGATCACCGTCTTGCCCGAGCCATACGGAGTGTAGGCAAAGGCCACGCGCGGTGCAAAGTCCTTATAGGAAGGCTGGTACATATTCGGCCCGTGGTTGACCTTGCCGCCCAGCACGAAGCTGTAGAAGGGTAGGCCCGTGGTGCTGGTATCGCCTGCCGCGCTCTGGGTCAGGCGGTCTTTGATGAAGGTGTTGAGGTTGATGGGAGTCGGGACCGATTCGTCTCCATGTGCCTCATAAGGCACAGTGTAGAACTGGTAGCGCAGGCCGTAGGAAAGCGTCAGGTTCTTGTTCACCTTCCAGGTGTCGCCAATATAGGCCTCAGTCTGGTAATAGCGGTAAGCCCTCGGACTGCCGCCGCCCAGCGGCAGGGCCTGGGCCTTGTTGTTGTAGACGAAGTTGGTCGATATATCGCCGATCACACCCAGAGCGCTGGCAAATAAGCCGTCGTAGTCATTGACTCCCACGTTGTTGGGGCCCTGGTTGATGTCTGCGGGGCGAAGGGAAGGTTCATCAGGAGTCGTGGTCAGGCCGCCCGAAAGCGCCGAGCCCTGCAGGCCGACGCCCACAAAGTTGAAGTTGTTGATCAGATTGCTGTTCGTCTTGATGAACTTGAATAAGCCGCCGAACGTCAGGCTGTGCCTGCCAATCTGCCAGTTGAAGTCGTCGCGAACCACCGGGATCGGAACGCGGCGCTGTTGTCCGTCGAAAGACGTATAAGGCCCATCGATTCCGGAAAAGCTGTACTGATTGACTCCAGTCGGATTGTAGATATCTGGAAAGCTGTATTTGGAGATGTTGTCGCCATAGTAGACCTGGTTCACCTTGGTCGGGCTGATCGCCCATGTGTGGCTGACTACGTAGGCATAGCTGCGATCGGTGTAAGGATGCGTCGACGGGTCCGTTCCGAACTCGGGGAGACTTTGCGTGTCGTTCTCGCGGTTGATGGTAAAGCGGCCGAAGATTCTCTGTTTGGAACTCAGGTTATAGTCAATGCGGCCAACGTAGGTCGTGTCGATATCGGGCGTCGGATAGGTGAAGCGGTAGCCGCCCGTGTTGACGCCGTCGCCGTGGGCCGGATCATTGGCCCCGGGATAACGCGAATTAATCAGAGCCAGCACATTGGGATTGAAGCCGATGCCCGCCGGATCCAGCCCCGCGATCTGCCCCGGAGTCAGCGTTGTGATGCACTGGGGCTGGGTGTTGAGACGGCTGCTGTCGCCGCAGCCGGCGCCGCTGTTGATGTAGTTGAGTTCTCCATTGCGGAAAGCAGTCAGGGGAACCGTCCGCTCGCCTGTTTGGGACTCGATGATCCTCGAGTCGGCGAAATCGAAAAAGAAGAACAACTTGTCCCGCTTGATCGGTCCGCCGAGGTTGCCGCCGAACTGGTTGCGGATCAGCGGCGTGCGGGGAATGCCATCGAGATTGTTGAACCATTCGTTGGCTACCGTCGTCGTATCGCGATGATATTCGTTCACGTTGCCGTGAAACTGGTTGGTGCCGTTCTTGGTTACCAATTGGAACTGCGCGCCGCTTCCAGTGCCGATAGCAGGAGTCAGTCCGGCGATGCTTCCCGTGAACTGTTGGACCGAATCGATGGGAGCGGTTGCCACAATTGCGAACGTCCCAACCGCCGCCGCGATGTCGTTGACGTCCAGGCCGTCCACCGTAACCGAGCTCTGGTCGACGCGCGCGCCGGCGACGGCGCCCTGATTCAAATCCACACCCGGCTGCTGCACAAAGAGCGTCGTGATTCCGCCCGTGCGGTCATACACAGGAAGATCGTTCAACTGCTCGACGTTCATATTGTTGCCGATCGTTGCGTCTGTCGTATCCAGGGTCACATTCTGATTCGCTGCGGAGACCGAAATCACCTGCACCACATTGCCGACCGTCAGGCTCACATTCTGGGTACGCGTCACGCCGACGTTCATGGGAATCCCTGACACCACGGAGGATTCGAAGCCGGCGCGGGAGACGGTCAACTTATAGTCGGGACCCGGCGGCACATTCGAGAAGGTGAAGGAACCTGCTGCACTCGTCTCCGTCTTCAAGGTCACGCCCGTCGTCGTGCTCACCAGGTCCACGCTCGCGCCCGGAACCACTGCTTCAGAGGCATCGGTTACCAGGCCAGTCAGGGACGATGAATCCTGCGCCTTAACCACCACCGCGCAGGAAATCGCAAGCAAGACAACCAGGAACTTGACAAAAGAACGCTTCGACAACATCCAATCCTCCAAAAACCCGACTTTCACACAACGCCTATGTATCTTCGCGCCATGCTGTGAACTAATTTGTGCTCTGTTCGATGAAGTATGTTTCTTTCCTCTGAACGGAGGCAGAGAGTATGCGGGAAATCTAACTATCTAGTGCAAGTTCAGGGCCAAATGAATACACGCCATGGCAGGGCCGATAAATCCCATCGATTCATATTGAATTCACATGTTTACCGAATTTTCTTCAAGAGAAAGAAAATTCTCAAAATCAATAGCTCATACACTAAAACATAGGATTCCTATGAAAACCGGAATTGAAATCGCCCGTTTCGCTGAACTGCCTCATTCCCCGCTTCCGATCGATTTTTCCCGCTATTCCAATTTCACGTTCGCCTCGCAACTACCGGTGGTCGTCACGCCCGTTTCTTCGCCCGCATCCTGTTTCCATCTCACGCTCGATCAATCCCCCAGGTCGCAGCTTTTTTTGAGCGTTTGCCTTGAATACCAGATTTCATAGAATTTAGCAAAACATACCAAAATCCGTAGTGGAACTAACTGTGTGGAATTTTGCAAATATCACATATTGCTGGAGTTAGGTACTAAAACTTAGAAATGGCCATGAAAATGCCTACATCTCCCTGGATCGCGTTGTTCCAGCGGCAGTCCTGTAAGACCGCGGGCCCCAAAACAGATCCGATCGACCTCGCTAGACCCTTAGGGTAGCCAGCTCGCCCGAAACATCCTTCGAGACCACAACCCCCCGCCCGGGAGGAAGACACGCATGTTTCCGTTCAAAAAATTTCAATTGCCGGTTCTCACTCTTTGCGCGTTCGCGCTCACGGCGACCTTATCCTTCGTCCCCAATGTGGGAACCCGGACCGCTTACGCCCAGGTGACCGTATCCCAGATCCACGGAACCGTGACCGACGCCAGTGACGCGGTCGTCCCGGGCGCGAAAGTCACCGCCCTCAACACGGCCACGGGCATCGCAGTAGACGCCACCACGAGCGCGAGCGGTTACTACATCTTCACCGCTTTGCAGCCCGGTGGCCCATACACCGTCACCGTCGAGGCGCAGGGCTTCGAAAAATACGAAGCCAAGGGCATCACCCTCATCGTGAACGCCAACTGGGATGCGGACGCCAAACTCAAGATCGGCAGCAACCAGCAGAGCGTCACCGTCGACGCCACCGCCCTCCAGGTTGAGACCAGCAACACCCAGCTCGAACAGGTTGCCACGGCCGACCAGATCGAAGGAATTCCCCTGGCTGGCCGCGATGCCTCCGGCCTGCAGAAGCTGGAGCCCGGCGTAGTCGAATCCTCCGACCGCTTCGGCAACTTCTCCTCCAACGGCAATGAGACACCCCAGAACTCCTTCCTGGTCAGCGGCATCGACATCAACGACCCTGCCCTCCAGAACGAAGGAATTCAGATCAATCCCGACGCCCTTCAGGAAGAGAACATCGTCACCAGCACCATGAACCCTGAGTTCTCCCGCAACTCCGGCGCGGTCATCAATCAAGTTCTCAAGAACGGCACCAACAAGCTTCATGGCAGCGGCTTCGAGTTCTACCGCGATACCTTCATGAACAACGGAGACTATTTCTCCCAGATCCGCCCCGTCTTCCATCAGAATCTCTATGGCGGCACGCTCGGCGGTCCAATCCTCAAGAACAAGCTCTTCTTTTTCGCCGCCTACCAGGGCCTGCGCAGCCGGACCGCGCAGACCACGACCCAGCAGACGCTGAGCCCCGATCAGTTTGCCGGTAACTTCACTGCGGACCCGAATTATGCTGCTGGTGGCACTCCCAACAACGTGGCTGGCCTCACCAGCAACCCAATTCCATTCAACATCACCACGAGTGCAGGAACATGCGTCGCGGATCCCGGGGCAACGAAACCGGAAACGTGGGCCGACTGCTTCGCTTCCGGAACGATCAACATACCAACTGCCCAATGGAATCCAGTTGCAGCAGGCCTGATCAGCAAGTACGTTCAGCCAAGCAACGAGACCATCGGCGGAACTCCCTACTACAACTTCAACGCCCTCGACACGACTGCACAAGATCAAGGGATCATCCGGGCCGACTTCACTCCCAGTTCCAGGGACAGCATCTGGGCCGCCAGCATCTTCCAGTCCAGCCCCGGCACCGCCACCCTCGCCTTCGGCGGCGGCAGCTTCCCCGGCTTCGGCTCGCTTCAGGCCAATCACTTCAAACTCTTCAGTGTCTCCTGGACCCATACCTTCAGTGCCACCAAGCTCAACGAGCTGCGCGCCTCCTACTACCGCAACCCGTTTGGAGCGGTGAGCCCTGCCCAGGTCGTAGCTCCCAGTTCGGCCGGCTTTACCGGCATCACTCCGCAGGATCCTGAATCGGGCATTCCCTACATTGCCGTTGGAAACTACTTCAACCTCGGCTTCAGCTTCGAGGGACCCCAGCCCCGTCTCGACACCAACCTCACCTACGCCGACAACTTCACCTGGATCAAGGGCAGCCATTCGATCAAGTTCGGCGGATCTTTCGAGCAGTTCCGTGTGCGCAACCCCTTCGATGTCTACAACAACGGCGACTTCGGTTTCGAAGGCGGCACGGAAGGCGGCGGAACGTATAGCTCCGGCGACCCGCTCATCGACTTCGCCCTCGGCGTTCCCGATACCTATAACCAGACCAACAACGGATTCATCAACGCTGTCTCCTCGGAGCTCTACGGCTACGTGCAGGACAACTGGAAGGTAACCCCCGACTTTACCTTCAACTATGGCATCATCTGGGACGTCGAAAGACCCAATCAGAACCATCAAGACAGCGGTCTGGGCATCGTTTGCTGGCAGAACAGCGATTCCCAATCCAGTGTCTTCCCCGGAGGCCCTCCGGGACTGAGCTGGCCCGGCGATCCCGGCTGCAACAACGCCGGCTCTCCTGTGCCGCATTACAACCGCTTCGGGCCCAGGGTCGGATTCGCCTGGTCCCCGTCCTCGGGTCCGTCCATGCTCTTCGGCAGGCCGGGCGCGCATGACTTCTCGATTCGCCTTGGCGTTGGCCTTTACTACAACCGCGACCAGGAAGAGCAGTCCCTCCAGAATCTCGAAGACCCGCCGTTCGTCTACGTCGCCAAAGGCGCTACCACAACCGGTGGCAGCCCGTCTTTCGCCAACCCCTACGCCGACGTCACCGGCAACGCGGCAGTTTCAGGACCGAATCCCTTCCCCTTCACTACGCCCGCCGCGGGAGACACGAATATCAATTGGGCCGCCAACTACAGCACCTTGCAGGAAGCGGTCTTCGATCAGTCCTACAAGGTGCCGTACACCTACAACTTCAATATCAATATCCAGCGTTCCTTAGGCGGCAACTATGTCGCCCAGATCGGCTATGTCGGTTCTGTCAGCCACCGTCTCGCCAGTTGGTTTGAGGGCGACAATATCCCCTCCGCCGGCCATGCGGCCTGCCTTGCCGACCCCAAATGCTCCACCAGCCTGTCCTCCATTCACCTAAACTTCCCGCAGTACACGGTCCAGCCGGCGACCGTTGCGGGTAATCCCGACGGCTTGCCCAACGGCACACCGTGGTATCTGTCCATTGCCGACCAGAATTCCGAGGGATCGTCCAACTACAACTCCTTCCAGGCCAGCCTGATCAAGGCGCCCTCCCACGGACTGCAGTTCACCGCCGCCTACACCTACTCCCACGCTCTGGATGACGGCTCCGGCTACGAGAGCGCAACCGGCAGCGCCGGCCGCGTCAGGAACTACGTGCCCGGTTTTGAATACCTCAACTACGGCTCTTCGGACTTCGACGCCCGTCACCGCCTCTCCACCTCCTACGTCTACACCGTGCCCGTGGCCGGCTTCCTCAGGAACAACATCATTGCCCGCGAGGCTCTCGGCGGATGGGGCTTCAGCGGCGTCACCGCATTCCAGACCGGCTTCCCCATCGGAATCCATCAGTCCTCTGAAAATTCAGGCTGGTGCGACGGCTACAGCTACTTCGGTTGCCCGGACACTCCCAATACCTCCAACTTCCACCTCCAGCAATTCAACATTCGCAGCGCAACCCACCAGTACTTCGACACCACCCCCTTCTCCTCGGAGCCGGCGGGAACCTTCGGCAACGTGACGCGTAACTTCATCCACGGGCCGGGCTTCGACTACACCAACCTCAGCGTCACCAAGAACATTCACTTCACCGCCGACAACGCCCGCTACATCCAGTTGCGGCTTGAGGCCTTCAACGCCTTCAACCACGCCAACTTCGCCAACCCGGGCGACAACTTCTCCAACCCGGGCACGTTCGGCGCCGTCACCGCTGTAGATCACTCCGCCGATCCCAACGCCGACCCCTCCCCGGGCCGCGTCATCCAGATCGCCGGCAAGTTCTACTTCTAGCCCCTCGCTCAACCCCAAACCCAAGGGCGCCGCTCGCAAGAGCCGCGCCCTTTCTCCTTGATCGCCATTCCCAAATCCCTAGTCCCTGTTCCCTGTCCTTCGTTCCCTTACAATAAAATCTCCATGTCCTACGCAGCTGCAATCGAAAACCTGAGCGCGCTCATCCCCGAGCTTTTCTCTACTCCCGGTACTCCCGGATCGACCCGCCGCAAGTTCTCCCTCAAGGAAATCGGCATTCTCTGCGCCGCTCTCGGCGACCCGCAGCACAGCTTTCCCTCCGTCCTCGTCGCCGGCACCAACGGCAAAGGTTCCACCGCCTCCACGCTCGCCTCCATTGCTCACGAATCCGGTCTCCAGGTCGGCCTCTACACCTCGCCCCACCTCGACCGCGTCAACGAGCGCATCAAGCTCGACGGCCAGGACATCCCCGACGAAGACTTCGCCCGCGTCTATTTCCGCGTCCACGCTGCAGCCGAACAGCTCGTCCTCGAAGGCGCGCTGGAACACCTTCCCAGCTACTTCGAACTCCTCACCGCCCTCGCCTTCCTCTACTTCCGGGAGTCCAAGGTCGATCTCGCCGTCCTCGAAGTCGGCATGGGCGGCCGCCTCGACGCCACCAACATTGTCGCGCCGGTCCTTTCCGCCATCACCGACATCTCGCTCGATCATCAGGAATGGCTAGGCGAAACCATCGCCCTCATCGCCCGCGAAAAAGCCGGCATCCTCCGCCCCAACGGCACCATGGTCACCCTCCCCCAGCATCCTGAGGCCAACCAGGCCCTCGGCGAAGTGGCCACAGAGCTCAACGTCCGCGGCATCAACGCCGCCCAATACATGCCCCAACTAGGCGTTCGTTCAACCGATCCCTACCCCATCCAGGTCCTGGGAGAAGAAATCCTCGTAGATTCCCCTCTCAAAGGCGCCCACCAGCATCGCAATATCGCCCTGGCCGTAACCGCGGCCGTTGAACTCGCTCAAAATCCCGGCTTTCCCATCACCCCAGCCGCCATCGAACGCGGCATCCAAAACACCCGCTGGCCCGGCCGCCTCGAACGCCTCACCCTCCCGGCCGGCCCGGAATTTGTACTCGACGTAGCCCACAACCCGGCCGGCGCCTGGGCCCTCCGCTCCGCTCTCAGCTCCTCTGGAAAAATGGGCGGCCCACAACTCGATTCTGAGATGCGGGATGGCGATCGACCCCACGGCAACGTCCTCATCTTCGCCTGCCTCCGCGACAAGCCTCTCCGCGAGATGACCCAGATCCTCTTCCCCATCTTCGACCATGTCGTTCTCGCTCCCATCCACTCCCCGCGCGCCACCGAAGTCACCGACCTCCTCGCCGCCGCCGTGGCCACCGGAGTCCCATCCACGCCCTCCTCGACCGTTGAGGAAGCCATCCAGATCGCGCTCGCTCTCAATCCAGCCCGAATCGTCATCAGCGGCAGCGTCTATCTCGTAGGAGAAGCGCGCCACATTCTTCTGAATCAGGCCCAGGCGCAAAAGGAACGCGTCCGGTGAGACCGAACCCGCTCCCGCTTTCCATCCGTCTGCGCAGCAACATAATCCTGGCTCCCCCCTTCATCCTGGGCACAGTCATCTTCGGCAGTCTCGCGCTGCTGGCCTCCGTATTCGACAAACACGGCCGCCTTCAGCACCGCATCGCCCGCCTCTGGGCGCGCAACTGCGTCCTCTTCTCAGGCTCACGGCTCCAGGTTCTTGGCGTCGAAAACATCCCCGCGCACGCCGCCGTCTTCGCCGCCAACCACACCTCCTACATGGACACTCCGGTCGTCTTCGCCAGCCTCCCCTTCCAGTTCCGCATCCTGGCCAAAAAAGAGCTCTGGGCCCTCCCCTTCATCGGCTGGTACCTCGACCGCTCCGGCCAGATCCCTATCGACACCGCCAATCCCCGCACCACTCTCTCCAGCTTCGCGGCCGGCGTCCGCACCCTCCGCCGGGGCCTCAGCGTCTTCGTCTTCCCCGAAGGCGCCCGCACTCCCACCGGCGAAGTCCGCCCCTTCCTCAACGGAGCCGCCTTCCTCGCCATCCGCGCCCAGGTTCCGCTGGTGCCCATCGCCCTGGTCGGCGTCTACGACCTGCTCCCCATCCACACCACCCATTTCTACCCTGCGCCCGATCGCACCCCCATCAAGCTCATCTTCGGCGCCCCCATCCCCACCGCAGGCC
>Ga0206814_10299_pt2 | contig 11896 bp, 11 predicted proteins | sample Alteio_BWOrgCont_90_FD_152850 | JGI IMG/M metagenome (GOLD analysis project Ga0206814, IMG submission 152850) | Enriched cells from forest soil in Barre Woods Harvard Forest LTER site, Petersham, Massachusetts, United States -... | ecosystem: Environmental > Terrestrial > Soil > Temperate forest >...
GCAGGGTGGCAATACTCAGCGCTGGCTGCCACAGCAAGAACAACAACAGACAGACCAGCAAACTTTGCAAAATCCAGACCACCGCGCTGCGAGGACCTCGCATGGTGGGCGCGACGACGCGGCGCCGGCTCCAGATCACCCAGCCGAGGCCGGCCGCGGCCACCAGTAATAACGCCGTCAGTGTCCACACCGGCCACTGGCTAAGAAGCACGAAACTGCCTTTGTCGAAGACAGTGCGCGGATATTTAAAGAGAAACTCAAACATCGGACCGGGGCGCTACAGGTTTTCTAGCGATCTCAGGATATCACGCTGCTTCGGAAGAATTCAGAAGTCAGAATCCAGAATCCATAGTGGACAGACGTACGCCGGGCCATTCTGGATTCTGCTGGCCTGCACCAAAGCGCCGTTAAATTCCCTCCAGCCCCGTTCGATCAGAAATCCATGCCAAATGTTGCATGAGTATGATTCAATGGAAGTAACTCGTTCCATGAGCAATTGGGGATTTAAACTTCGCAGGGACGTCCGGGCACTCAACCGCCGCGCACGGGAATGGCGGATGATTGCGCGCGGAGTTGCGTCCACGGACCATCCGGTGATGGCGCACATTATTCCCATCCGCCGTTGCAATTTGTCCTGTACGTACTGCAACGAGTATGACGATTTTTCGAAGCCGGTTGCTCTCGATACCATGACCGAGCGGCTGGATCAACTGGCCTCGCTTGGCACCACCATTGTGACCTTCAGCGGCGGCGAGCCGTTGCTGCATCCCGATCTCGACAAACTGATCGCGCACGTGCGCAGCCGCGGCATGATCGCCGGGATGATCACTAATGGCTACTTGCTGACCCCGCAGCGCGTGAATCAGTTGAACGACGCGGGGCTCGATCACATGCAGATCAGCATCGACAATGTGATGCCCGATGAAGTGTCGAAGAAGAGCCTGAAGGTGCTCGACAAGAAGCTGCAGATTCTTTCGGAGTATGCGCTTTTTCACGTGAACATCAACTCGGTGCTGGGCGGCGGCATTCACAATCCCGAAGACGCGCTGGTGGTGGGCAAGCGGGCGCTGGAGCTGGGCTTTACTTCCACGGTCGGGATCATTCACGATTCAAGCGGCCAATTGCGGCCGATCGGCGAGCGCGAACGCAAGGTGTTCCTGGCGATGAAGAACTTCGAGAAGAGGAACTTTTCGCAGATCAACTATTATCAGGACGACATCGCGAACGGCCGTCCCAGCCATTGGCGTTGCCGCGCCGGATCGCGGTATCTCTATATTTGCGAAGACGGCCTGGTGCACTATTGCTCTCAGCAGCGCGGCTACCCGGCCAAGCCTTTGGCCGAATATACGGTCGCAGATATTCGCCGCGAATATCTGACCGAAAAAAGCTGCGCCCCGATGTGTACCATTTCGTGCGTGCGGCAGATATCCTATTTCGATTGGTGGCGCGATCCGCAGACGATTGCGAGCACGGCACCATCGACCGAGCACGACGAGTTGGTGCAGATTCAATCCAGCGGCAATTAGCTAGTTCCTGTCGGCCACCGATGAACACGGATAAACACCGATTCTTCTACCGGATCGGTTTTGAGTTCCTCGTAGACAGCCGATAAGCCCCGGCATCAAACCTGCATAAGACCGATGACTCTGTAATCGCAGTCGCGCTCCAAAGTTCCACGTCTTCGTAGCCATTCGAGCGCGCGCTTTTCACAGCCATCGTATGTGCAGGTGCTTTAAGGAGCAATTCGTATCGGAGATCGCCGGGACGAAAAATCAAAAATATCGTCACGTTTGCTCCCATAAGGGGGCCCTTCGCTACGACTATGAGATCCTTTTCCCTCGCGTTGCGCAGATGGATTTCGGACGCAAGGAACCATGAGCTCGGGACCGCATCGGGTCCAAGGTGTTCGTCCGTTAAGGCGTCCTTAACGTCGGAATCTTGGGCGAGCATAGCGGTCACTTCAGATGGAATCGAGGCAGGACGCGTCAAGGTCTCATCCTCGGCGCTGAACAGCCGTTGTTCCAGGTCGGCGGCATTGGCGCTATTCTCAGCGAACATTGACGCCGCTACGCCGACCAGAAAGAGTACCTTCGTATTCATCCCTCTAGCTGAGTGCCTGATCCAGATCCGCAATAATATCTTCCACCGCCTCAATCCCCGCGCACAATCGCACCAGGCCGTCGCTGATTCCCATGCGCTGGCGCTGCTTTGGCGCGATGTCGCGATGCGAAGCAATAGCGGGGTACAGCAGCATGCTATGAACGTCGCCGAGCGATGTGCCGCACACCACCACCTTGAGCTTGTCCATGAAACGGAACACGTCTTCCTTGGTAGCGTCTTTAATCTCAAACGGGACCAGCGCGCCGTACAGCCCCTCAGGAAGCAGTCGATGAATGACAGCCGCGTCGGGGTGATTCGGATCGGCTAAATAGTGGACGCGCGCGACACGGGGGTGCGATTGCAGCCAGGTCGCAATGCGGCAGGCGTTTTGGCATTGACGTTCCACGCGCAGGGCAAAGGTCTTGATGCCGCGCATGGTGAGGTAACTCTCGAACGGCCCCAGCACCGGGCCCAGGGTGCGCGAGAGGGTTCGCACCACGTTCGAGTGCGCTTCATCGGTCACCACCACGCCGCCCAGAACATCGCCGTGTCCGGCCAGAAACTTGGTCAAGCTGTGAACCGAAAAATTCGCGCCATGCTCCAGCGGACGGACCAGCAGCGGTGTGGCGAAAGTATTATCCACCAGCAGCGCCGCTCCGGCCTCCTCCGCCAGTTCGGCGATGCAATCCAAATCGCCCACCCGAAGCAGCGGATTCGACATGGTCTCCATCACGATGCATCCCGGTTTCGATTCCTCGATCTTGTGCTGCACTGCCGCAAGATCACAGATGTCGACGAAGTTCACGGACACACCCATCGGCTCCAGCACCTGGGTGAGCAGCGTGGTGGTCGCTCCATAGAGCGCGTTCGCCGCCAGCACCGACTTGGGCCGGTCCGTCAACGCCGCGAGCAAAGCCACGTGAATCGCCATCATGCCCGACGAACAAACCTGCGCGCTGTGCCCCGATTCGAGTTCGGTGAGCAATTCCTCGAGTCCGGTGCGGGTGGGGTTGTCGTAGCGGCCGTAGCAGAAACCCGGTTCCTCGCGGCCCAGCACGCGATCCAGCTTGGCGGTGTCCTCGTAGAGATAAGTGGTGGCCGTGTAGATCGGCATCGATGAGGGAACAAACGCATGGGGCGTTTCGGGATTTCGCTTGCGGTCGCCCGCGTGGACAGCTTTCGTTTCGGTTTTCATGGCTATTTCACCTCACTTCCGTTTCCAACGCGCTCCTTCTTTAGTGTCTTCCAAGACGATCCCTGCGTCGAGCAGCTCTTGCCGGATTTGATCGGACCGCGAGAAGTTGCGCGCCTTTTTTGCCGCGGCCCGTTCCTGGATCAGCTCGTCCACCCGCGCATCGGACAGCCCGCCCGCGCCCTGGGTTGGTTCGAGCACTGCGAAGATTCGATCGAAGCGATCGAGAAGATCTAGCGCCGGCGCGGTGTTGCCCGCGCGAAACTCACCCGCGTCCATGGCGGTGTTGGCATCCCGCACGAATTCGAACAGCGCGGCCAGCGCCTCGGCGGTGTTCAGGTCGTCATCCAGGCTCTCTTCGAACTGCCGGCCAGCCGCTTTGGTCCGCTCCAGGATCTGTTCGTTCACGCCATCGGGATACTTGTCGGTCTCCAGGCGCAGCTTGAAGTTTCGCAGCCGGTCGATGGCCGTGGCCGCGGCCTTCAATCCGTCGAAAGTGAAGTTCAGCTTTTTGCGATAGGGCACCGAAGCTAGCAAATACCGCACCACCTCCGGTTGATAGCCCTCGCTCTGCAGATCCCGCAGTGTATAAAAGTTTCCCGCCGACTTCGCCATCTTCTGCGATTCGACGTTGAGAAACTCCGAATGCAGCCAGAAGCGCGCGAACGGCTTGGACGTGATGGCCTCCGACTGCGCGATTTCGTTCTCGTGATGCGGGAAAATCAGGTCGACCCCGCCGGCGTGAATGTCGAGCGTTTCACCCAGGTACTTCATCGCCATCGCGGAGCATTCGATATGCCAGCCAGGCCGCCCGGGGCCGATCTCGCTCTCCCAAAAAACCTCGCCGTTCTTGGGCGCCTTCCATAAAACAAAATCCCGCGCGTTTGCTTTGTCGTATTCGTCCACGTCCACGCGCGCGCCGGCCCGGATGCCGGTGAAATCGTTGTGCGACAGCTTGCCGTATCCCGGGAACTTTGAAATCCGGTAGTAGATGGACCCTTCGCTGTCATAGGTGAAGCCACGCTCGGCCAGTTTTTCGATGGCAGCCACCATTTCGGGAATATGCTCCGTGGCCTTGACCATCCGCTCCGGCCGTTGCAGACGCAGCGCGGCGGTGTCTTCCAGAAACGCCTCGGTGTACTTCGCCGTGTACTCGGCAAGAGACTTGTTCTCGGCCGCGGCGTTGCGGATGATCTTGTCGTCCACGTCGGTGATGTTCATCACGTGATCCATTTTGTAGCCGCGATAGATCAGCCAGCGCCGTAGAATATCCTCGAAAGTGAAGGTCCGCAAGTTACCGATGTGCGCGTAATTGTAGACCGTCGGGCCGCACGTGTACATGCGCACGGTATTGCCTTCGAGCGTCTGGAAAGGCTCCACTTGCTGAGTGAGAGTGTTGTAGAAACGAAGGGCCATTGAGAATTTAGGGGTCTGAGGTTGAACTCTCATGGTACCAACGCTCACTGACTACCTGGGTACAATACTCACATTCATGATGAAGACACTCTTTGGACTGGCGTTGATCGCGCTCTCGTCTCAAGCAGCGGCGGCCACGCAGTACATTCGATTCGGCAAGCTGATCGATGGCCAGGGCAAGGTCTGGACAAATGTCGCGGTGGTTGTGGAGAACGACCGTATCGTTCGAGTGGAACCCGATGCGGCGCCGCCTCCAGGAGCCGAGATGGTCGATCTTCGGCGCTACACGGGCATCCCCGGAATGATCGACGCGCACACCCACATGACGTTCTACTGGGACCAAACCCCCGGCACGACGCCCTGGGCGCAATCCGGGGCGCGTCAATCGGCGGTTACCGTCTTTCTGGCCCAGGAAAACACGCGCAAGACGCTGGAAACCGGCGTCACCACCGTGCGCGATCTAGGGTCGTCCGAGTATGCCGATGTCGCAATGCGCGATCTGATCAACCGGGGCGCGATGGTGGGTCCCAGGATGTTCGTGGCCGGCTACGGATTGACTGTGACCGACCAGCCCGCGCGGCCAGGGGTCGGATTTCCCAGCGGCGGAACGGCCGATGGCGTGGCCGAGGTGCTGCGCGTGGTGCGGCAGCAGGTGGCCGCCAAGGTCGACGTGATCAAGATGTATGGATCCACCGGAAGCGATCAGGACGTGACCGGTTTTCAGACGTTCACTTTCGACGAGATCAAGGCGGCGGTGGATGTGGCGCACGGCTATGGCCGCAAGCTGGCGTTTCACACCTACGGGCCGGACGGCGCGCGGGATGCCGTGCGAGCCGGAGTGGATTCCATCGAGCACGCTACCGACATGGATGACCAGACCATCGCCGAAATGGCGCGGCGCGGGACGTTCTATGTTCCGACCATCGATCACAACCGCTATTACGTCGAATACCGGCAACAATTCGGTTACAACGAAGAAGTGGCGGCGCGTCTGAACGACTATATTCAGCGGAATCTCGAGACAGCGCGGCGCGCGCACAAAGCGGGCGTACGCTTCGCCATGGGATCGGACGCCGTGTTCACCGGGTTCGGACAGAATACCCGCGAATTGGAATGGTTTGTGAAGGCCGGCATGACGGCTGAGCAGGCCTTGGCCACAGCCACCTCTAATGGAGCCGCGCTGCTCGGAATGGAGAAGAGCCTGGGCGCCATCGCACCTAGGTACTTCGCCGATATCGTCGCGGTGGACGGCGATCCGTTGCGCGACATCGGCGTGGTGGTGCGAAACGTCCACTGGGTCATGAAAGGCGGCAAGGTGGTGGTGGACCGGACGTCGAACGCCAAGTAATCAGCTGGCAGGAACGATCATTCCCGTACAGCGCGTCCATTCGTCACCGGCGTTGTTATCGCACGCGGGTTAGATTTGCGCGGTGCCGCCGTCCACGAACAGCTCGATGCCAGTGACGAAACTGGAATCGTCCGAAGCCAGGAAGAGCGCGACTGTGGCGATCTCCCGCGGTTGACCGATCCGCCCCATCGGAATCAGGGAAACAAATTGGTCCTTCACCTCTTCCGCAACTCCGACGAACGCGCCGGTGTCGATGGTGCCGGGGCTCAGGACATTCACTCGAATCTTGCGGGTCTTCAGATCCATGGTCCAGGTCCGCGCAAAAGAACGGACGGCGGCTTTGCTCGCGTTGTACACACTCATCCCTGGAAAGCCCTTCACGCCGGCGATGGAGCCGGTCATGATGATGGATCCACCATCCCGCAACAGCGGCAGTGCTTTCTGCACCGTGAACAGAGTGCCTCTGACGTTCACGTTGAAGGTCTTGTCGAAGCCGGCCTCGGTGATGGAGCCGAGGGGCGCATCGAATTCGCCAACGCCGGCGCTGGCATACAAAATATCGATATGACCCTTCTCGGCCTTGACCGTGTCATACAGACGATCGAGATCCGCCAGATTGCCGGCATCGCCCTGAACTCCCGTAACGTTGCCTCCGATCGCCTTCACCGCCGCGTCGAGTTCCTTTTGACGGCGGCCGGTGATAAATACATAAGCGCCTTCCGCCACAAATAGCTGTGCGGTGGCCAGCGCCAATCCCGATGTGGCGCCGGTAATCACAGCGATCTTTCCTTCTAACTTTCCCATGTCGTTCTCCTTGGCTATCCGACGTGCGCGTAGTTGTAAACCGTGGGACCGCAAGTGTACATGCGCAAATGTTGCCGTCCGGCGCCTGAAAAAGGCTCCACGTGCATGGTACCCCAGGCTTGTAGGTCGGCTGCCGCCCCGCGATCGGCAACAGTCGGAAGTTGTATGTGTGACGTCACTCGTCTAATATTAAGGAGTGGATGATAAGGAGTTATCACGACAAGAACACAGAGCGCCTTGCGGACGGCGAAAAGGTACGCCAGTGGGAGCCGTTCCGTCGTCAGGCCGAGAAGCGACTGCGCATTCTCGACTCCGCAACCTCACTAGGCGACCTTGCCGCACTCAACTCCAACCGGCTGGAAGCCCTCAAGGGAGGCCGCAAGGGGCAATATTCTACTCGGATTAACGACCAGTACCGGATTTGTTTTAAGTGGCCGAAGGACGAAACTGGTCCGTCGAACGTTGAAATTGTCGATTATCACTGAACGAAGGAGAGCATCATGGCGCGCACGCCCATTCACCCCGGAGAAATCTTATCGGACGAACTTGAGGAGATCGGACTTTCGGCCAAGAAGCTCGCCGATGTTATCCACGTGCCGCCCAATCGCCTCTATCAACTTCTCGCAGGTAAGCGGAACATTACGGCGGACACGGCCCTGCGGCTCGGCCAGTATTTCGGCACGTCGGCCGATTTTTGGATGAATCTCCAAAGCTCATTTGAGCTGGACCTCGCCCGGCAGCAGCGCGGCAAGGAGATTCAGCGCATCCCAAAGCGCAGCGAAACTGCGGAGACGCGCGTTGCAGGATAACACCCACGTTTGCTGGTGAAAGGCGCCGCATTCCCTTACCCTAAAAGCAATGGAAGTACATTTCGATCCCGAGTTGCAAGCCAAGATTGATCAGTGGGTCACCGAAACTGGACGTCCGGTGGAGGAGCTGATCGAAGACGCCTTGGCCGGATACGTTCCCGAATTAAAGCAAACGCGCGAAACGCTCGTCGGCCAGTATGACGATCTGAAAAGCGCAAGGGTGAAGCCGATTGACGGAGAGGCGTTCTTCGACAGCCTTCGCCAGCGGGAAGATGGGATCGTGAAGAAGGAATGACCCTTGGCGCAGGGATTTAAACTTCATGCTTCATCCCCTCGCGGCCAAAGACATTACGGACATTTTGAGATTTATCGCTAGTGACAGCCCGCAAGCTGCCGGGCGTGTTCGACAGGACATGCTTAGCGCCATTCGGGGGCTCGTGCACTGTCCGCATCAAGGCCACAGACGCTTAGATTTGACCTCTCGCCCTCTTAAGTTTTCTTCCAGTTCACTCTTACTTGATCGCCTACGCGCCGGATGAGAAGCCCTTGTGGGTTATCGCGGTGATGCACGGACATCGCAGCCCGCGCGTTATGGCCGCGATCCTTAGAGGAAGAACATCAGTCGGTATTTCGACGAGTCCAGCAATCATCCTCTGTGGGGCACGTAGAGAAATTGATTTAAGGCAGCGGCGGCATCCTCTAAGCCATCTCCGGAGCCCAATGACATCGTTAATCCTTTGCTTCGGCCTGATTTAAACCGCACGTACAACCCGCTCCCTTTTGACGTGGATCGGACGTATACGCGATCTATTTCCTTGGCTTCGTATGCCTTCTTCAAGGTCAACACTCCGAGGCGGCGCTTGATAATCAAGACTCGGCGACTTCTGTCGGCCAACGAAGGAGGAGCTTATCGCAGCATACAAGGCGAGGCCGGCCAATAAAAACCCGAGAGCCACGCCGACTGCAAGCGCTTGCCCACGGGCTTTACGGAAACTCACAAGATCAAGGAGCGCGAAAGCGCCAAACTCAATAAGCGCTCCCTTCGTAGCGGCCTCCTCGACCACAACCTCGTGATGCGATCGCTCGATTTCCCTAACGGAGTGACCAAATGTCCACACTGACAATTGAGTCTATCGCTTAGCTCAGGCGGCACAGTTGCGCCCCTTCTCCCTTACATTGAAGTAGTGTATTTCGAACTCATCGCCGAGTGCCCCGACACCGGCGCCCGCGCCGGCCTCATCCACACCGCGCACGGCAGCATCGAAACTCCGGTCTTCATGCCAGTCGGCACCCAGGCCACCGTCAAAGGCGTCATGCAGCGCGATATCGAAGTCGAGCTCGACGCCAAAATCATCCTGGCGAACACCTATCACCTGTTCCTACGTCCCGGCCACGAGCTGATCCGCAAGCTGGGCGGGCTGCACCAATTCATGTCCTGGCCGCGCGCCATCCTCACCGACTCGGGCGGCTTCCAGGTCTTCAGCCTGAGCGACCTGCGCAAGATCTCAGAAGAGGGCGTCCTCTTCCGCTCCCACCTGGATGGCGATGCACACATGTTCACGCCCGAGTCCACTGTCGATGTCCAGCTGGCGCTCGGCAGCGATATCATGATGCCGCTCGACGAGTGCCTCGAATATCCCGCAAGCCACGAAGCCGCCAATCAAGCTATGCGGCGCACCGTGCGCTGGGCGCATTCTGCGTACCGGTACTTTGAGCGCCGAGTCACAGGAACCGGCTCGGCCTCTGCTCTATTCCCTATTGTTCAAGGCTCCATGTTTGCCGACCTTCGCCGCGACTGCGCACTCGAACTTCTGGACCTCAACGCGCCCGGCTACGCGATCGGCGGCCTGTCGGTCGGAGAGCCCCGTTCGTTGAGCATGGAAATGACCGAGGTGACCACGCCGCTGCTCCCACGCGACCGTCCGCGCTACGTCATGGGAGTTGGCATGCCCGAGGAATTGCCCGAGTATGTAGCCCGCGGCGTGGACATGATGGACTGCGTGCTGCCATCTCGAAACGCCAGGAACGGCTGCCTGTTCACGGCTTCTGGACGAGTGATCATAAAACAAGCCCGCTACAAGGACGATCCAGCGCCGCTCGACCCCCATTGCCCCTGCCTCACCTGCCGCACTTATTCGCGCGCCTATCTCCGGCATCTTTTTCAAGCCGGCGAAATGTTATTTTCCACTCTCGCTACCATCCACAATTTGAAGTACTACCTTGACAGGATGCGCCAAATGAGGCAGGCTATACTGCTTGGGAGATTCCGGGCCTACTTGGACAGCGTCCGCAATTCGGCGGTAGAATCGAGTTAGTTTGTTCCGCCGCTGTACTCCTTGACCTCCGTGAACATGACAACCTTGGCCTCGGCCTTCTTGATGCTGCAACAAACCACGGGAAGCAACCCTATCATGGGCCTGCTTTTCTATCTGCTGGTTTTCATGCCAATGCAGCGCCAGAAGAAACAACAGCAACAGATGCTGAAGACGCTCGAGAACGGCAGCCAGGTGCTCACCACCGGCGGAATCATAGGGACTATTGTGAGCGTCAACGCCGATGATACGCTGATATTGCGCATAAAGCCCGACAACCTGAAAATACAGGTGGCGCGCAGCGCGGTGGCCAGCTTGATCACCGAAGAGAAAAAAGCTACTTAACAAATGACTAGCAACATCAAAATTCGAATCGGCATCATCGTCGCAGTGATACTGGTCTGCCTTTATGGCGTGATCGGAATCCCCAAGTCTAGGGATGAGCTGCTCGCCAACTGGAAAAAGAACATCCACCTGGGGCTGGACCTGAGCGGAGGCACGCAATTGGTGATGCAGGTTCAGCTGCAAGATGCTTTCAAGGCGGCCGCCGACAATACGATCGAGGCGCTGAAGCAGGAATTGCAAAAGGACGGCATCACGGCTGCGAGCGACCCTACCCGTAATGACCCGACGACCTTTGAGGACGCCGACAAAATCGAGATCTACGTCAAGGGAATTCCGAGCGACAAGAGCGCCCAGTTCCGCGGCATAGTCAACACCCAGTTCTCGGCCTGGGTTGCGACGGCGCTCAACTCCAGCGACTACAAGCTCACCATGAAGCCGAGCGAGTCCCTGAAGCTGAAGCAGGACACCCTGACGCAGACCATGGCTACCATCGAGCGCAAGATCAACGCCCTCGGCTTGGCCGAATCGTCGGTGCAGCCCACCGGGCGCAGCGACGCGGAGGCGGAACTGCTGATCCAGCTCCCCGGCGTCGACGATCCCGCCCACGTGAAGCAGTTGCTGCAGACCCAGGCCCAGCTCGAATGGGATGAAGTGAAGGATGGGCCGTTCACCTCGCGCGAAGATGCGCTTTCCAAGAAAGGCGGCATTCTGCCGTTGAACACCAAGCTGGTGCCCACCGCGGTGCGAGGCGGACAGGCCAGCTGGTATCTGGTATCGCGCATCCCGGTGGTGCGTGGCACCGATATCCGGGACGCCAGCGCGGCCGCCGGCGAATTAAACCGCTGGGAGACGAATTTCGTCCTCACCCAGGAAGCCGCCAGGAAATTTGGGGCCTACACCGAAGCCAACATCGGCCAGCGCGCCGCAATCGTGGTGGATGGCACCGTGATTAGCGCGCCCACCATTCAAAGCAAGATCAACGACACCGGTAGAATCACCGGCGCGGCCAGTCAGGAAGAAGCCGCGGACCTGGCTCTGAACCTGCGCGCCGGATCGCTTCCCGCAGCGCTGACCATCGAAGAGGAGCGGACGGTGGGTCCGTCGCTCGGGGCCGATTCCATCCGGGAAGGTTTTGCGGCCGGCATCGCGGGCGTTGTGGCTGTGGTTCTGTTCATGTTGGTGTATTACAAGCGCTCCGGGATCAACGCCACGCTGGCCTTGATTCTCAATGCTGTGATTCTGATTGCCGCGCTGGCTTACTTCGACGCCACCTTGACCCTGCCCGGCATTGCGGGCATCATTCTTACCATCGGTATGGCGGTGGATAGCAACGTTTTGATCTTTGAGCGCATCCGGGAAGAGCTGCGCGCCGGCAAGGCCGTGGTGGCCGCCGTGGACGCCGGGTTTTCCAAAGCTTTTCTGACCATTATCGACACGCACGTTACTACCGTGGTATCTTGTGCGTTTCTGTTCATCTTCGGGACCGGCCCCGTGAAGGGCTTTGCGGTAACCTTGGTGATCGGCCAACGCCGCTGCCCCACCGGAGTTGATATTGTACTTGCCGTTGGCC
>Ga0206814_10274_pt2 | contig 11846 bp, 12 predicted proteins | sample Alteio_BWOrgCont_90_FD_152850 | JGI IMG/M metagenome (GOLD analysis project Ga0206814, IMG submission 152850) | Enriched cells from forest soil in Barre Woods Harvard Forest LTER site, Petersham, Massachusetts, United States -... | ecosystem: Environmental > Terrestrial > Soil > Temperate forest >...
CCGCAGGAGGGAGAGGGAACGAGGTCGATAGACCACTGCTACAACTCCGGTTGCATCGAGATTCGACGACAAGGCAGTCATCCGAAAAGCTGTTCCCGCCGACAGAGAGTTTTGAGTACCGCCAATGTCGATCTTGCTTCCGCTATCCAGGATGCGCGTGACCTGAAACGGTACGTTTTGAAAGTAGGTCCCGTTGTCTCCCATCGGTTTGAGACCCCAAGCCTTGAAGTGGGCGGCAACGAAGTTAGCGGCCTTTTGGAATCCAGGCTGCCCAGAGCCTCGACCATCGCATTGGGTCGCCAAGAAGGTCAAAATGTCCTTCGCCTGGCGTTCCGTCATCGAATTCCAACCCTTCTCCAGATCGGCGGGTGGCTTATCAGTAATGCCGGGATATTGAGCGAGCACGCAGGACGAAACCAGCGATAATCCGGCGATAGACAGAAGATGCCGGAGCGATAGCTTAAAATGAAGCGCCATGGCCTCTAATTTACGCTGTTACTGCGGCTTGTTTCCGAAGTTCATCACAAGAATGACGTGTAATTCGGTCACGAAAGCGCTTGTCCCCACCGACATTACTGAAGTCAGCGCAGTTTGAGGTGCAGCAGTGGTCTATCGACCTCGTTCCCTCTCCCTCCTGCGGAGGGAGAGGGTCAGGGAGAGGGAGAGCCGTGAAACGTACACGCTCTCGAATTCAACTCGAGTTTTGGATACTTCGACTAACTCGGCATTAACATGCCGCGGGGTTCGAGAGCTCCCTCACCCTGGCCCTCTCCCTCAAAAAAGGAGAGGGGACGAGCCTCCAAGTTCGTAGCTGAATTACTTGTCTTAAAAAGATGTCCGTAAAGACAAGCTCGAACAGGCTCAAGCAACTTCGGGGGGTGTCGGGCGATCTTCCTACAGTCTGTCGGCGACGAATTTCGTCAGGTCGCCCAGGCGGCAACTGTAGCCCCCACTCGTTGTCATACCAGCTGATGACCTTGACCAGGTTGCCGAGGCCGATCGTGTCCACAGCGGAGAAGATGGATGAGTGTGTGTTGCCCTTAATATCGGTCGACACAAGTTCCTCGTCGTTGTACTGAAGAATTCCCTTCATGGCGCCGTCGGCATACTCTTTCATCGAAGCATTGATGGCCTCAACCGACGCATCCTTACTGAGCAGTGCAGTGAAATCGACTACCGAAACCGTCGGAACCGGAACGCGGAATGCCATGCCGGTGAACTTGCCTTTGAGCTCAGGAATTACGAGGCCGACGGCCCTTGCCGCGCCAGTCGAACTCGGAACAATGTTCTGTGCCGCCGCTCGCGCATCTCTCAGGTCTTTGGCTGCGGTGTCCGCCGTCTTTTGGCTGTTGGTGTAGGCATGGACCGTTGTCAGCAGTCCTTTCTCAATCCCAAACTTCTCATGAAGAACCTTGGCAACCGGCGCGAGGCCGTTCGTGGTGCAGCTGGCGTTGGAAATGACGTGGTGCTTGGCAGTGTCATATACACCGTCGTTCACGCCCAACACGATCGTGAGATCCTCATTCTTGGCCGGGGCCGAAATGATGACTTTCTTGACTCCATAAGTGCGGTGAGCGGCTGCTTTGGTGGCGTCGGTGAAAAAGCCCGTCGATTCGAGAACGATGTCTGCACCGACTTCGTCCCAGCGGATCGCACATGGGTCTCTCTCTGCGAAGACCTTGATCGGTTTGCCATTTACAATGAACTCGTTATCGGTATGCTCTACCGTCCCGCTAAAGGGGCCATAAGTGCTGTCGTATTTAAACAGGTGCGCGTTGGTCTTGGTGTCCGTAAGGTCATTGACCGCAACGACTTCTAGGGTATCAGGGTAGCGAGCGAGGATTGAGCGGAGTGTGATTCTCCCGATGCGCCCGAAGCCATTAATTCCGATACGTGTTGCCATATAAATCTCCCTGCTAGGTTCGTGGCTACGGTGCCAAGATCTGACCCAGTTTACCGCTTAGAGTTTTGCCTTACGTTAGGTTGGATTTGCGGACGTATTAGAATCTACTCAGGTGCCTGAACTTCCCGACGTTGAGCTATATGTGGCGCTGCTTCGAAAGCGGCTCATTGGGCAAGAGTTGCTCGCGCTTAAGCTGTTCACGCCCTTCGTTTTACGTTCCGTCACGCCCAGCGCTAAGGAGCTTGAAGGAAAGGAGGTCACCGAGATCCGGCGATTGGGAAAACGGATAGTGATCGGCTTCAGCGACGAGTATTTCCTTATAGTCCACCTGATGATCGCAGGCAGGTTTAGGTGGCTCGAGGGTGATGCGAAGCTAGGCGGCAAAATTGCAATGGCCTCGCTGACTTTCGCCAACGGCGTTTTGTATTTGACTGAGGCGGGATCGAAGAAGCGGGCATCACTGACCGTCGTTCAAGGTGAAGCGGCTTTGGCTGCGCACGATCCGGGCGGCATCGACGTTTTGACCTGCACACTTGCGGAATTCGAACGCGTCCTGCGAAGCGAAGGACATAGCGTGAAAGATGCCCTGACCACACCCAAGTTGTTCAGCGGCATCGGCAACGCATATTCCGATGAGATCCTTCACGCGGCCCGGCTGTCGCCGCTCAAACGGGTCCAGACGATGACTTCTGACGAAGTCGAGCGCTTATATGCTTCCGTTGTGAGAGTGCTCAAGGATTGGTCGGCCCGTTTGCAAAGGGAGTTTGGCGACAAATTCCCGGGCGCAGGCGACGTCACTGCGTTCCGCCCCGAATTCGCCGTCCACGGTAAATTCGGCGAACCGTGCCCTGTCTGTGGCAAGCCGATTCAGCGCATTCGGTACGCCGACAACGAGGCCAACTATTGCGCGCAGTGCCAAAACGGCGGACGAATTTTGGCGGATCGAGCCATGTCGCGATTGCTTAAAGGCGATTTCCCCAGGACGTTTGAGGACTGACTACTTCGGATCGCGAAGGATGTGGAGGCTCAGGATGAAGCCTACGGTGATGCAGGCGGCGCAGCCGAGGAAAGGGGAGTAGCGACCGAAGGAATGGCCCAGGCCGACGTGCTGGAGCTTTTCGTACATGAAGGAGCCGATCGGCGCGCCGATGATAGCGCCAAGCCCTTGGGCGGTCATTACCGCACCCAAGTTTGCCCCGCGTCGTTGGGGATTGATGTCGCTCACGCTTGCCATCCAAGCGGGAATCGTGAGCAGAAAGCCAATCGCCAACGGAATTCCGCCAATCGCGCATATCCAGTCGTGGCGCAGGGGGGGGAAGAACGCGCCAAGCGCAATTAGCCACATGCCGCCGGAGGACAGTAGCAGACCCAGGTGGACTGCATTTGCGCGGCCTATGCGCTCCCCGAATTTCGACATGGGCACGCTTGCCCCAGCCATAGCCAAGGCGCTCGGCAGAATAAAAGCGCCGATCATTGATTCGCTTAACTGGAATTGGTCGGCCAGAAAGAATTTGAAGATGGCGAACGGAAATCCAATGCCGGCAAACGTGACCAGTGACAGCAGTAGGTAAGTGGGAATCTGCTTGAGCGATTGCTTGAAATCGGAGAAACCGGTTTCCTCGGGTCTGTCGTGCTTCACTTCGGACGGGTCGATTTCTGGGACGAAGCGCCAGACAGAAATCGCTACGCCGAGGAACATCGCGGCTGCCAAGATCATGCCCGCCCACTTCGTATGGGTAAGGTCGTTGGCGGCGCCTCCGAACCCGAAAGCAATCGCAATACCGACCATGTAGCAGAGGTTCAAGAACGACATGACCTCTTGCCGCTCGCAGTCCTCGACCGCATTGCTGACCGCCGTATATGCAGCGGGCCATATCATGGCCGCCCCGAGTCCGTCCAGGCTGCGTAACCCCACGAAAGTAAGAACCTCCATAAAGGAGCCGCCTGTCCGAGGCACGATCAGGCTGATTAGAGCCGTGAAGACGCTTATCGAGGGCCCGATGAGCATAAGCTTCTTTGGCCCGATCCTGTCGGAAATATGCCCCATAGGGCTTTTGAAAAGGGCCTCGCTCAGCAGATAGGCTACGATGACCAGGCCGATCGTGCCGGTTCCAAAATGTCTGTCGTCGCGCAGGTACGGCTGCATCGTGGACAGATTCATGACCGCATAACCGGTCTCTGCCAGCAGCGCAATGAAGAGAAGCTTGAGTACTGCCGGACGCCGCAGCATTGAACTACCCTTCAGGTGATTCGGAGCGGTGCCCGTAGTTGCCATCGACCTATTAGGTACGGAGGCGGTAGGTATTGGGTGTTGGGAAAACGAGAATTCTTTCCCAAACCTTGGATTCGCCGAATCCTAACACCCAGCGCCTAACGCCCAACACCTTCCCACAAAGTGAGATCAGCGCTTTACAAACTGGAATCCGCGTCGTGCTTTCTTGCGACCGTACTTCTTGCTTTCCTTGATTCGCGAGTCACGCGTTAAGTAGCCGCCTGCTCGAAGTTCCTTCTTCAACTCGGTGTCGATCTCGAGAAGGGCTCGGGCGATACCGAGGCGAATCGCGCCGGCTTGGCCGGTGATGCCTCCGCCTTTGGCGGTCGCTTTTACGTCGTACCGTCCGTCCATCGCAAGGTGGACGAGGGGGCTTTTGACGAGGATCTCAAGGACAGGCCTGCCAAGATACTCTTTGAAATCGCGGCCGTTGACGGTGATTTTGCCTTCGCCCGGTGTTAGCCAGACTCGAGCGATGGCGCACTTTCGACGCCCGGTTCCATAGTTCTGATGCGTAGATGCCATCGGTTAGTTCTTATCCTTCTTAATGTTCAAGGGTTCTGGGTTTTGCGCTGCATGGGGATGTTCGCTGCCGGCGTATACCTTCAGCTTCTTGAAGAGTTGCTTGCCGAGTTTGGTTTTCGGCGTCATGCCCCAAATCGCTTTCTCAACCAGCTTGACAGGGTCGTCGGCCAACATCTTGCCACGGCTGATGTTTTTCAGACCGTTGGGCCAACCGCTGTGCCAGTAAATGAGTTCGTCGGCTTTGTTGCCAGTGAGAACGACTTTCTCGGCGTTGATGACGATCACAAAGTCGCCGCAGTCCGCATTGTATGCGAACGTCGGTTTGTGCTTTCCGCGGATAACCTGGGCGACCTGGGCGGCGAGTCGGCCGACCGGCATGCCGGCAGCGTCGACCACATACCACTTGTGCTCGATGGTTCCTTCTTTATTCGTGTATGTCCTATTCATTTCCGTTGTCCTATCCATGAAATCAAATCGATTTCAGCGAGGCGCGCCTCGCCCCTACGTTCTGTTATCCTTGGGATGGCGACCATACCGAACCCGCATGAGGCAAAGCCCTTTTGCAGGAAGCACCACTGGCCACTGTAGATTGTTCCGCTCCTCACCGAGGAGTCTGCCGACCTCTTCGACGGGCCGATATCCGCGTCCCGTTTCCAGGAGCGCTCCAGCCATCCTCCGCATCATTCCGCGCAAGAAGGCCGTTCCGACCACGTCCACCCACACCTCATCTCGGATCCGGCGCACTTCGAGGGAGTAGAGGATCCTGCGCGTGTTTTCCACGCCCGGATCCAACTCCTCGGTAAACGCTTTGAAATCGTGATCGCCCTGCAGCGCCCTTGCGGCTGTCTGCATTTTTGGGATATCCAGTTCCCGCCCGTACTCGTGTACGAACCGGGATCGAATCGGATCGCGCACCCCCGTCGATATCCGATATCGATAAAATCGGTCCTGCGCGCTGAATCGGCTGTGAAACTCCCCCGAAACCCATTTGGAGGTCAACACAGCGATATCCGGCTCAAGCAGCTTGTTGATAACCCGCGCCCACTTCTCCGGTTCGATGTTCACTTCGGAATCGAAGTGACACACTTGGCCTTTGGCATGAGCGCCGCTATCTGTGCGGCTTGCCCCAACGATCTCAATTTCCTCGCCCGAGATTCGGCGAACAGCTTCTCTCAATGTGCTCTGGACAGTTCTCTGTCCAGTTTGTGCGGCCCAGCCGCAGAACTCGGTGCCGTCGTAAGAGACAACGAGTTGAATCCTCTTCATCGTCAAAACCCCGGCAAGCCGAGACTTCTACAGGTATCAGTCAACCAGTTCGAGAACCGCTTCGGGAGCACCGTCGCCGCGTCTCGGACCGATCTTCGTAAGTCTTGTGTAGCCGCCGTTTCGATCCTTGAATCGAGGTCCGACTTCGTCGAACAGATGCTTGACCAGGTCTTCGCCGTTGATCAGGCTCATGCTCTGTAGAATCTGCACCTTCTCGCCCGGCGTCTTACCTGCGAGCTTTTTGACCGGCTTGGGAGAGGAAGCGCTGTGGCCAACGAGGACCTTGCGTGCCCGGCGTCTAGCCTCAAGGCCGTCCTCCATCTTCGTGAGGGTGATCAGCTTCTCGACGAGGCGCTGAAGCTCTTTGGCTCGGCCCAAGGTCGTTCGGGTGTATCCGTGTCGGATGAACTGGCGCTGCAGATTGGTCAACAGTGCCATGCGCTGATCGGACGGGAGCCCCAGCTTTCGGTGGTCTATCTTGTGTGTCATGGTTCTAGTTCGATGGGCTTGGGCGCGCGGCCGTTATCAGAAGTCCTCGTCGTCCTCGTCGTCGAGCGTGTCGAGCGATCGGTAGCCGCCCTTCGGGGGCTTGAGCTCGAGGCCGTGTTCGATGAGCTTGTCCCGAACCTCAAGAAGAGACTTCTTACCAAAGCCGCGGATGGCGGTAAGGTCCGATTCCGTGGCGACGGCAAGGTTCTTGAGCGTGAGGATTCCGGCTCGTCGAAGACAGTTGAAGGTTCGCTGCGAGAAGTCAAGTTCTTCGATCCGAAGATCAGGCACGTTCTTCAGCAACTCGTCGTTGTTCTCCTCGTCGATGTCGAGGTCCGCCTCGAATCCGGCTTCGCCGAGATCGAAGAACATACGGAAATACTTGTCGAGAATGTGGGCCGCTTGCGAGAGCGCGTCGTTCGGTCGAACCGTGCCGTTCGTCCAGATGTCGAGCACCAACCGCTCATAGTCTGTTCGCATCCCCACACGGGTCTGTTCGACGGTGTAGTTGACTTTCTTGACCGGGGTGTACTGCGAGCCGGTCGGAATCACGCCGATGATGCCGCGGTACTTCTCCTGCTTTTCAGGAAGCGTGTAGCCCGCGCCCCAGCCGACGTAGAGCTCGACTGTGAGGGTCACGTTCGGGTCGCTGATCGTCGCGATGTAGCACTCGGGGTTCACGACTTCGAGTCCTTCGGGGCACACGATGTCGGCGCCGGTTACCCGACCAGGGCCTTTGACGTCGATTCGAATGACCTGCTCGTCGAAGTGACCTTCGCCGGTAGATCGGATCGCGACATCTTTGAGATTAAGCAAAAGCTCGGTGGTGTCTTCCTTGACTCCGACGATCGGTGCGAACTCATGAAAAACCTTGTCGACCCGGATCGCGGCGATTGCGGCGCCCTGGATCGAACTGAGCAGAACGCGGCGAAGCGCGTTGCCGATGGTTTGTCCGTAACCTCTCTCAAGAGGTTCGAGCACAAACTTTCCATATTCCTGTTGGAGGTCAAGCGTAGATATATGTGGCATGTTTACTTGGTCGCGGACGGATTCATCCGCTGAATTTGGGCATCCCGCGCACGGGACCCCGGCTTAGACACGGCGTCGCTTCGGAGGTCGGCAACCGTTATGGGGAACTGGGGTCACGTCGCAGATGCTCGTCACATCCAGGCCGGAAGCCTGCAGGGCTCGAATGGCTGTCTCGCGTCCTGATCCAGGGCCTTTGATTTGAACGTCGACCCTGCGAAGGCCGTGCTCTTGAGCCAAACGGCTCGCCTTGTCGGCGGCAACCTGCGCTGCGAACGGAGTTCCTTTACGAGAACCCTTAAAATTCACGTTGCCGGCGCTCGCCCATGAGATAGTATTTCCCTGAGGATCGGTGATCGTAACCAGCGTGTTATTAAACGACGCATGGATATGCGCAACACCCACCGGAATGTTCTTGCGCTCTTTCTGTTTGCCCTTCTGTACTTGCTTTCTTGCCATGTTATGTCGGTGTTACTTCTTAGCCTTCTTCTTGCCGGCGACCGTCTTGGGCTTGCCCTTTCGAGTTCGAGCGTTGTGTCGCGTGTTTTGGCCCCGGGTCGGCAGGCCGCGGCGATGGCGGAGGCCGCGATAGCAGCCGATCTCCATCAAACGGCGAATGTTTCCGCTGACTTCGCGCTTGAGGTCTCCCTCAACCTGGAAATCTCGGTCCAGAATTTCGCGAAGATGGCCGATCTCGGCTTCGGTTAGGTCCTTAACCTTCTTGCGCGGATCGATCCCGGCCTTTTCCACCAATTCGTGGACGTTGTGCTTGCCGATGCCGTAGAGCACCGGCAGTGCGTAGAGCACCGCTTTTTCGCGCGGGAGATCGATACCTGCAATTCTTGCCATGCTTTAAATTTCTTCCTGTCTGTTCCTAATTAACCTTGGCGTTGCTTGTGCTTCGGCACCTCGCAAATCACCCGCACAACTCCGTTGCGCTTGATGATCTTGCATTTATCGCAAATTTTTTTGACACTGGCCCTAACTTTCATATCACTTTCGCCTGTTTGGTCCGTCTCTAAACTAGAGACTCGGTCATGGCAAAGCCACGGCCGACAGCTTCTGCTGGCTGACGCAAGAGGAAAGAATACCTAACGAACACCACTCGGGGCAACCCTGAAAGTCGCCGACTCCTCGCTGTGGTAGCTTTTGTGCGTGGACGATGCCCAAAGTTGCCAGATTCCGGAACGTATCCTGACTGAGCGGCTGCTCCTACGCATGCCGCGGCGTTCGGACGCCTTGGATGTGCTGACGGCTGTCGAGGAATCGCACGCAGAACTGGCGCGATGGCAACTTTGGGCGCGCGATCTGCCGGCTTTGACAACGATTGAGGCGCATATAGCTCGCGCCCGGGCCGCCTGGGAACTCCGCGAACATTGCCTATTCCATATTTATAACCACGCCGAGCGGTTCTTGGGTACATGCGGCCTGGAAAAGATCGACTGGGACCTTGGCTCCTTTGAGATCGGCTACTGGCTCCGAACGTCCTCAACCGGTCGCGGCTATATGACCGAAGCGGTATCTGCCCTCGAAAAGCAAGTCTTCGAACGATGCAACGGCCGCTGCGCCGTGATCAAATGCGACGCGCAGAACACCAAGAGCGCCGCCATACCCCAACGCCTGGGCTATTCCCTCGACGGAACCCTAAGGTGCGAACGGCTTGACGCCCACAACGAACCCCAAGACACCATGGTCTGGTCAAAGCTAAGCTCCGAATTCTTTACCTAGGCGGTTGAAAAGGCCCTTCTCCTTTTTTGATGGTTCGTGCGAAAAGGGAGAAGGGGAAGGGGATGAGGGTTCCGGAAACGGTCGACCAAACCCCAATCCCGACGAGCCAGACGAAACCTAAGACCCCACGTGAATAGATGCCAACCTCACCTTCGCTTGATCTGCCCAACCGCTCATGGGGTATCGCTTGGCGAGTTCCTCATACCAATTGTGAGCAGCAATTGAGTTGCCAACTTTGGTTTCATAAATCAACGCACTTCGAAACAACGCACAGGCGTCATCTTCGGCGCCGATCCTCGAATCGCGCAGCGCCATGTCGTAGAGCCGCAGGGCAGTCGATGGGTCACCGCTTTGATCGACTCGCGTGGCGACTTCGATCAGGATTCTCGGTTGGATGGCATCGGAAACAGTTGCAAGCATCGAAACACAGGAAGCAACCGGCAGAATAGGCTGCTCAGCAATTATTCGTGGAAGAGCCGCGAGAAAGGCGGTAGTGCATTCCGGCGTTAAGCGTTTGTCTTCCATGCACTTCGTTAACCAATGCATGAGGACCACGTCGTCCCTTGGATTGGACTGATAAATGTCCTGAAGCTCCAGCCGAGTGAGAAGCCCCAAATCCCTTATGTCAGCTAGAATTGCCTTGGCTTCGCTTGCCATCTTGGTGTCTCGCCGTGGTCGAAAAACCGCGCAGATCAAGAATCCGCCCAATGCTCCGCCAATATGGGCAAAATGACCGATTCCGTCACCACCCGATGAACTCGACATCATGGCAAACAGAACATCCATTCCGACGTACGCCGCGCACACACCCCACATCGGAATCTCGGTAAGCCCAAAGGCGTACCAGCCCCAGAAGTAAGCAAACTGGATTTGAGCATATGGAAATAAGTAGAGTGCGGCGCCGACGACTCCCATGATCGCCCCTGAAGCGCCAATGGACGGAACGTCAGGATAGAATCGGCCCATCATAAAGTGATGAAGGAGGGACCCGGCAATTCCCGCCCCAAAGTAGAGCGCCGAAAATTTTAGCGATCGAAGGCGTCCCTCGACGGCGAAGCCAAACAGATATAGAAACCACATGTTTCCTGCCAGGTGCATCAAGCTCCCGTGGAGGAACATGCTCGTCAGCAACGTAAGGGGCGAGAGTGTCGAAGACTTCTCACCGTAGTCGTCCAAAACGGCCTTGCTGATCGTAAGTCCATCACTCGTAGCGAAGTAGATTGCAACGTTGAGCAAGATTAGGCTGCAGGTCACGATCGGCAGGCTTTCCGGCGGATTCTTACTGCGAATTGGCAGAAACATCGCAGTGGAAGCATAACACCGGGAATACCGAACGCCGGGCTACAATTTCTAAGACCCCGTGCCAGTAAACCGCCTTGAAAACCTTCGCAGCCTTCGCTATGCAAATGGCGACGGGGCCTTCGCGACGGCTTTTGGCACACTGGTTTCGGGCGCCTTTCTAGTCGGTTTCATCCAGCGGATCGGCGGTGGCGACCTCTGGATCGGCCTTTTGACCGCAATCCCAAGTTTGGTGGGGATCCTTCAGATTCCCGGCGCAATTTGGGGACGCAGTTTCTCTTCATATAAGCGCTTTGTCTTGCCCGGCGGCCTCATCTGGCGGCTGATGTATGTGCCTCTCATCGCACTGCCGTTTCTCCCGATTCCCGACGCGGCAAAGCTGACCGTCCTTACGACCTGCGTTCTCGTTGCTTCGGTCTCGACGATGATCGTCAACCCAATCTACAACGACTGGCTGGCGGAAATGGTCCCGCCCAACTCGCGCGGATTCTACTTTAGCCGCCGTAGCGCCATCTGCACTGCTGTCGGCGCCGTCGTGGGGATCCTTGGCGCATTGCTGCTCGACAAAATCAGGGCCGCCCATCACGACGATTTGGCATTCGGAGTTATCTTCGGCTTCGGAATTCTGTGCTCAGCAATAAGCATGAGCTTGTTTATCCGAATGCAAGACCTGCCCCGCGAGCATCCGGTTCGGCAGAACGTGAAGGAGGGCATCAAGGCGATCGGCGCGCCATTCGGCGACGCTCAATATCGGAAGGTTTTGATTTTTCTGGCGGTCACGACTTTTGGCCAGACCTTCGCCGGAAACTTCTACTTCGCCTTCGGCCGTGAGACGTTGGCCCTTAGCTTTGTAGTCCTCGTCGGCGCAACGACGGTGCAAGCCGCAGGCCAGGTCCTCTCCAGCAAGTTCTGGGGCTTCCTCTCTGACAAGTACGGCAACAAGCCGTCGCTTATCCTTGCCGGCCTACTGTTAGCCTTGAACCCGCTGCCCTGGGTCTTCTGCTTCCCAGGTCGTACGAGTTGGAACGAGTGGCTGCTGATCTGCTCGAGCTTCATTATGGGTATCGGCTGGAGTGGAGTCAACATTTGCCAGTTCAACATGATGCTGGCGACCGCTGACCCAAAGGATCGGGCCAACTACATTGGCTCGGGAATGACGGTTACCTCAATCTTGGGAGGCATCAGCCCGCTGTTAGGCGCATTTCTAATGGCGTTTCTCCGGTTTCATACCATTCCCGAGGTCGCTTACAAGGTCGTATTCATTTGCGGGTCGGTCGTGCGAATCTTCGCCGTCCTTTGCCTGATTCCAGTCCGCGAAGAGGGCTCGACCGGCGTGAT
>Ga0206814_10319_pt1 | contig 11807 bp, 7 predicted proteins | sample Alteio_BWOrgCont_90_FD_152850 | JGI IMG/M metagenome (GOLD analysis project Ga0206814, IMG submission 152850) | Enriched cells from forest soil in Barre Woods Harvard Forest LTER site, Petersham, Massachusetts, United States -... | ecosystem: Environmental > Terrestrial > Soil > Temperate forest >...
TTACCTTGTAAGTTCCAGGGGCCTATCCAGTATCCCATAGACCAGTGTGGGTGTACAACCGAGCTATTAAAGTAATTACAGATAATGTTTGCATGGTACATATAAGGTGCTACTGGGTATCCTTCAGCAGCAGTGTCCATATAAGTAGGGTAAGTAGTATCTAATACTTCTTCTTTGACTTCAATTCCACCCATTACATTGGTTACAGTTAATCTTTCATGGCTCAATGTAACGGGACTATAAACTGGCACACCCATAAACTCTTCCAGTGTACTTGCTACATATCCAACTTCCTGTATGGCTGGTATGTCACGATTTGCACCTGTCCAACTTAAAAAAGTTTCAAAACCATAGGTTGGCTTATCAGGAACCCTATCAAACCAATTACGTGTACTACCAGCACTAACAAGTGGTAATCCGAATCTATAAAAAGTAGCACCATAATCAGTATTCATTCTGTTTATGGATCTTCCTATATTAGGAATTGGGAAAACAGTAGCCCCTGTTACTTCTGTTTGATTTGGAGTAGTAGTAGGGTCAATGAACTGTGTTATACTTAAATGGTCTCCATAAGTATTAGTACTAACAACGCTATTACCGAGTGCCAATCCAAAAGGTGCACAAGAATACTCTAGACCATTTGGAGTCGAACCACACAGTGCAGCATCTGCCAGTGTGGGAATAGCAACAGGTGGTGAGTACCAAGTGCCATCTATTTCATATCTCCACCCACCAGTAATTGTGCTTGTAACCGATCCAGGGTAAACTCCTGCATTCCCTGTTATTTGACATAATCCACAAAATATAGGCACACTAGCAGGACTTAGCAAGCTACTTAATTGATTACCACCACCAAGAGTAACCTGAAATACACTGTTAACATATATATCTATACTTGACCACTCTACATACCACAACTGGGTATTAGTTGCATATAAATACCAATCATTGAAGTATACATCCAGTTGTGCATTATTAGACAGTGTACTTGAAGTATAGATCCACCCACCAGCAGGGGCATTTGGACCATTATAAATGGCTTCAAACTCAGTACTTGATTGACTAATAATTAAATCAACACCAATATCTACATCAATAGTATCAGGTGTCCACCAACTTTGTAATTCAGCTTGGAAACCAAAATCAGTTCCACCTCCACTCTGAATTCCAATACTTAGATTTAGTTTATCCCATTTTGAGATAGCTCCATTTACAGGCATATTTAACCAACCAATAACAACCCTACAACCCGGATTACTGTACCCTTATAATAGTCATAGCCCCATTATATATTGTTGAGGCTGTAGAATTACTAGTTTCCTGTGCAGCGTAAAGTGTAATTGTTCCAGATCCAGTAGCAAGAACATATGCATCAATAGTCATAGTAGCAAGATTATTTGCTGTACCAAATGTATTACCAAGACCCGTTACACCACCACCAGCTATACTACTGCTACCACTAGGAAATCCACTCAAATTAGCCTGCATTCCTGAAGATGCTGCTGTTGCTCCCCCCAAACCAGTAAATTGGAATCTAAATCCACCTGTAGATGCAGAAGTTCCAACCAGGTTAATTTTTATCATATAAGCCTGACCACTAACAACACTGAATGAGAGCCCAGTAACAGGTGTTGTAGTTGTAGTTGAGGTCCAACTTTGATTAGGGATAGGTAAATATATAGCAGGTACACCAATAGCACCAAGTGGATTAGTAAATCCTGATATGGGTGGTGTAAATGTTCCGCCAGTAGTGAATAAAACAGAACCATTCGTACCGATAGTAGTTACACCATTAAGAGCTACTGTACCGTTATGTGTATCTGGTCCTGAACTGGTAAAACCAGCCAACCATGTTTGAAGTGCTGACCAGATATAGGGTAAATTTGGGAACATAGTTTAACTCACTTATTTTTAATTTTTTTAATTTAAAGTATATTAGGTAGTATAAATTCGCGCATGTAGTTTACAGCATATTCTGCTTGTAACTTCACACCCATTTCTAGTGGGTGGACATTATCTGAGCCATTTATATATTTGTTAAAGTTATTAATGCTACTTAAACTTAATCCACCAGGGGTAGGATTATTGTTGTAAGTTCCCATAATGGGAGGGATAGCAGCATTACTAAAAGGTACAAACCAGGTATTTTGAAATGGGTCAACCCAAGAATTAACTGCACTCTGCACAAATTGTTCCTGAACCAACGCACTAGCACTTACACTAGTTACTCCCCACACAATTATAGGACCAGTAAAACCACCAGTTCTAAGTGATGTAAGTGTTGATTGTACATTAGCAATAGTACTAGCTTGCCAACTAGAACCTGTAGGTGTATTTATATCATTAGTAGAGCCAAATAGTAGTACAACTTGTGGATTAACTGCTAGTGCATTACTAACCCTAGCACCAAAAGTGTTATAGGAACCTGGATTAACATAACCAGTTCCACCCTTACTAAAGTCCCAAATATTCCAGTCCATTAAGTATCCTACGTAATTGGCAAAGTAAAAGCCACAACTGAATGGACTAACGGGGTTACCGTCAAATAGTGAGTCTGTTATTACTGAACAGTTAATAACATCCGAATCTATAAGTGATTGCGGTATAGAAACAGATCCCAATCCTATTTGTGGTAAATTAGCCCCCAAACTATCAAAGAAAGTTTCTATCTTAAAGTTACGTGGTTTACGGCCACCAGGAAAAGTGAGTGTATACCACCCAGTTACACCAGATTTATAGGGAAGTTGGTCTTGATTGTAGTGAGTCCAGCCTGATCCATCATCATATAATATCTGCATATTACTTGGACTAGGGCTTGTAGAAGTCCAATTAAATAATGGTGCAGGATCATCAGTTTTGAATTGAACACTAATATGTCTGGTAGTAGCAGCCACTCCAGGACCTGTTATCATATTTTCAAGACTTGCAAAGTTATTGGCACCCCCTGCTGCACCTGTCAGGTAACCATTATTAATATGAATCCAACTAGGTTCAGGCCAAATTAATGTACACTGAAAACTGGTACCAGAACCTGTTGTAGATCCCTGGCTGACAGTAGTTTGTGGAAACAATGTATACAAGCCAGCAGTACTTATACTGACACCCAATACAGACCCTGTTAATACACTTGTAACTGATAGCACACAAGCAGTACTAAATGTACCACCTGTCAATGTAATCAGATCTCCTACATTATAACCAGTACCTTTTGTAACTATCCCCATTACACCTATAGGTGCTGTAGCTTTAGCTGGCGCACTAGCTGACCATAGCACATAACCACTAGGCTCAGAGGTATATAATGTACCCACTGGTGCAGTTTGCATATAAGGATTAGGTGCATAGTAACCAAAAAATGTGAGTGTCGCTGTGCCATCCGTTATGTTGTTACTAGTCGAAGTAGGGCCTGTTCCTGTATTACTAGTAGTACCACCTCCCACCACCCCATAAACCAAGCCACCCGAGTTAGTGCCTACAAGCAGCAATTGGCCACTTGTTGTTACGGTATTTTGTGACCATAAAATAGGTTGTGTATTAGGATCAGTTACTACAGTATTGGCACCCACATATTCCCAGTAGACAGTGTTATCAGTAATGACACCGCCAAACCCTATACCCGTTGGTCCACCACCTGAGCTGGCTGTGGTACCAGCAGCACAACACACATACATATTGCCACCGTTTACACGTCTAGCCCCTGCTTGCACAGTTTGACCCCACTGCCAGGGTTGGCAAACACAAACTGGTGTTTTATTGAATGGATTTTTAGTATGTGCCCATTCAGCGTGCCTTCTAAGTTTAGTACCAATTGTTTCAAATTGGTTTATGCTGTTATTTATTTGACTCATTTTATCCTACTCAACTAATACCCTTATACCAACCAGCTTGCTGCTGCTAAGAAATTGCGAACTTGCTGGTTCTGCATGTGTTGACCTTGATATAAATAACCTTGATCAGTTGGGTGTCCAAGTGCCGGATTAATATAATAACCTTTATTATTATTTGTAGTCAACCAACTTGGATTGTCTGTTTGTACCGGTACAAATAACAGATCAGGATCAGAATTAAATACATTTAGAGCCGATATAGTACCAACCTCCACAGCCAAAGCAGTGGTAGTATTCAAACCTTGACACCCAAACCATATTATTGGTGTGGTTGGTAGTACAGACCTGATTGAATTATACATCTTGGTGACTTCACCAGCAATAACTCCACTGCTAGCAGTGGCACTAGCATCGTTGATACCACAAGGACAAATTACAATAACATCTGGTTTAGCTGTTACATATATATAAAACTGATCACCTACCACATAACCTGTACTACCTTGACTAATGGTGAAGGTTAATCCGCCACCTGTATAAGGTGTTCCTACAACCAAGTTAGAAAGTGGTACACCTGTACCATCAAGTGCAGTGAAGATCCCAGAACTAATGGCAGTAAAAGTATAGTTACCTGGAACTCGACTAGAAGAAATAGTAATAGTATTACATGAACCATTACCAGTATTGGTAGATTTGTTCTTGAACTGTGCAGAGTCTGGAAATGCAATATCAGTATATCGCTGTGCAAATCCTATATTAAAAGTCTGTGCCATTCCCAGTACAATACTGCTAGCAGCATGATTGTGGCTAAGAGTTACAGTAAATGAACTGCCAGCTACAGAAGTTACAGTAGCTACTTCTGGATTCGGACCAAGCGGATCAAAGTAAACTGAATTGCCACTTGCTATACCAACAGTTCCAGAAGGAGTAAGTAAACTAGCAACACTAACAGACTGCGGACTAGCACTTCCAGTTACAGGACCACTCATTATAATAGTGCTGGTTTGTAGTTTATTAAGGTACCCTGTAACTACTTCGTTTGCTGGGTGGTTAAATGTGAATGTGGCACTAACTTGGCTGGAACCAATATTTACAGTAGCAAGCTGAACTGTTTCAACATTCGCTGTACCAGTACCAAATGTTAAGGACATTCCAGGGACCAAACTGTAATTAGTATTACTACCATTAGTGGCATTGAAGCTATTCAGTGTGATCGTCTGTAATCCAGAATTGAAGGCCCCAGAACTAACTGTACCACTATAAGGAACCATTGGCACAGTCCAACCACAACCACCTTGCCCTGAACTAATACAGTCATCCCAGCCCATTAAATGGCAGAATACGTCAGCCTGTGCCAATCTCCTAGCACTATCAGACTGAGTAAACCCTTCTACCCATGAATCACCAAAACAAGCTGCTCGCACACGATCAGTGGTAGGTATTGCCCATACTGTATCCATAGCCCCTACATAAATATTAGCTACACGCATAGTCTCCCCTGTTTCCAGAGTCACAATTCGCTTAGCCCTACCAGTTTGGGCAATAACAGTTGGTGTCCCACCATAAAGTCCACCATACTCAACCAATACATTGGTTATTTGACCAGCAGAGTTTACAACTGGTATAAGGTTAGCAATATTACTTAATGTTCCACCATAAGCAATAATGGTAGGTAAATCTGATTGTGAATAACCCCACCCACCATTATTTACAATTATACTAGCAATGGCACTTCCACTCATTACTGGTGTAAATACTGCACCAGAACCGGGTGCAACTTGTGGCCCATTAAAACTAGCAATATCTGTTACCTGAGTAAAATCGACTACCCAGAAATTAGTAAAACTAGTAGTGCCTGTAAATGGTTTGGCAGCAACAAAACGTCTACGTCCATTTTGCTCAACTAAGAAATTACAAGACCATCCAGCATTGCTAGTTTGAAATACAATAACCGGTGCATCTGTACATATTTGTGTTCCAAAATGATCTTGTTGGTAACCGGTAGTAAGTGGTTGACCTGCTGTAGAACCAGGTAATACACCATTACCTTTTCCACCAAGCCCACCATTTACTGTAGGAAAGAAGTAACCATTACCATTATCAAAAGGAGTAGCACAGCCTAATACTCTAATTCTTGGATCGTTGTAAGAAATAGTTTGACCATTAGCAGTTACCCAAGCTGGTGCTGCACTCGCTAATGTGATTTGTGGGGCTGTTTGTGGTCCTATATAATCCCAAGTACATGTACCATCTATTTGACCCATAAGTCTACCACTAGGGCCAAACAAGCTACTTGATCCTGTTTGAGTACAAACATAGGCACCAGCTTGGTTACTAACTACCTGATTTTGTATAAAATAGGTATTAACTGTCCACGGTGTGGCACCAATCAATACAGGTTGGTTAAGCGGGTTACTCAAATCCGCTTTAATAAGTAAGCGTCTAAATTTCTGAGATTTAGTTTCTGTATAGTTGGTTGGTGGCAAAAATGCTGGCATCTTTTAGTTACTCCGTAATACTAATTTAAATCCTTACTCATAATATACATTACCAGGAATGCTTGTAACAGGTGCTGTACCACCAAATTCAGTTGTAGTTGCAGCAAACACAATCTGTGTATTAAATTGAAGTGGTGTAGGATTCCAATAAGCAGACCAACCTCCACCAGAGTAAAGTGGAAAAGTTAATGCAGGTACTGTAGTTCCCAACACCACAGAACCACTGGCCACATCAAATATTTGAATCCAAGTAGTGACCAAACCTGGATTAAATAAATCAAATCCATATAAACCACCTGCCCCACCCTTCACAGCAGTAGGTATGTTTGTAAGTAGTGCATTACCCCCACTCATCCCAGTAAAGCTAAATTTAGTTAGGCCACTCGTAATGGGCACAGATTGAACTGGAACTGGGTTATTAGTAGATACATTTGATCCACCAACCCCCAATACAACTGGTACAAATCCAGAAACAGGGATGCTAACACCTGGAGGTCCAACATCCAATTTTATAATTTCAATTAATTGATTATTTACATCATCTACGGCTACGTTATTACCAAAACCGCTGGCTACAAAAGCTACACTATAAGTTTGAGGATTCATAATTAATTGGGCTCCGGCATTCTAATATAATTAGAGGAATTCCTGTTCACATTCAAGGTAAATTACTTAAAGGGTACTACAGGTGCACTGGTTGGAGGTATACTCTGAAGTTCATAACGAGCTAGTTGGTGTAAGTCAGATTCCCAGTAAGGACTAACATTCCTAATAAAATAACTAAGATTATCTATATTAACGACATCATAAAATCTAAGTTGTCTTGGTCTGGTTTGTTGAGTGTCTGTACTGTCCGTTACTAAAACAAGTGGGGCCACAAAATTAACAAATCTAATAGCGTGGGCTGTTAGATCAAATATACGCCTCAAAACCCATTGTGCGGCTTCTGGGGTGTTGATACCAATTGTATCAACATAAAACTCAGATCTTTCTCTACCAATCCAATCTGCCCCACTAGCCAGTGCTGTTAATTGGCCACCTGAGTATATGCCGTTTACATTATAACTATCAGCATTAATAGCAAAACAAGTAAGTTGATCCGCCACTTTCTGATAACCATTATTGAGTTCACCTGTACCTGTAACTACAACCCTATTAACCTCCGGGGGGTTAACATAAGTATCTAGGGTGTCATGGAAAATTGGAATTGTGGGAATAATTTGATCACTAAATGAACCTACTCCCATAGTACTTGGGTAGGCTTCAATATTATTAACAGAATAAATTCCTGCACTCTCCCCCAATGGGCCACTTGTTACAAAGTTTGTGAGTATATTATAAGGTCCACCGAGTGGTGCAGGTTTTATGAGTCTCCAACAACCTTGTACATCACTCCAAATACCAGACCAAGTTCCTGCTGTAGCATTAGCATCCCAGATTATTGCAGAACCTAGATAATCTCTGGCAATTCCACGTATAAAATCAGCAATATTGGCACCCGCTGTAAGTACAATACCCTCATCCTGACCTTTAGGAAATAACCTGATTGGATATTGAGTACTGGAACTTGTTGAACCTGGCCCAATATCAATCATTGAATCAGGCATCCCAGCCCAACCTAACAGTTCAGCTATTACATCAACAGCATATGGTGGGGTATTTATATTTGGGGCATTAGGATCAACACTAAAATCCCAGTTAAATGGTGCAACCACTTCACTCAGTCTCTTCCATTTACCTAACATACTACCTTTGAAGGTATTCCAGTTTGAAGCTGGAAATTGAGCAAGATTTGAATTTCCTAGACCTTGTGGCATATCAGTGCCCATTCTATGACTAGGTTCTTGTATAGAATAACCATCAAAAATAACAGATTGTGCACCATTATTACTAGGATCAGTCCAATCTAGACCTGAATACTGAGTATCTATTTTTACTGGAAATTCGCCCCTTATATTTAAAATTGAATACTGTGCACCTAAATCAGCAATATTTACACTAGCCGTTTCATGGCTGGGATCTGAACTTGGGCCAGAAATATTGACCTCGGTCACACTGGCTGGGTACTGAATATCAAATTCATTTGAATAGTAGGTGTTGATCACCCCATCACAAATAAATCTAAGTTGTGTCATTTGAGGTGCAACTGCTGTGGTTCCACCTAACACAATCCTAGTGTAATAAGAATTTGATGTAATATTATTAGCAACATAAAGTGAAAAACTGAAATTAAATCCACCAGTTATGGAATTTACTGAGCTAGGTGTGATTCCTGGGTTAGCTATATTGTTCCAATCACCTTGGGCATTTGTAATAGCATCAAACAGTTGTATATTAACACTAGTACCACTAGGAAAGTTACCAAATATCTCAATATCAACTGTTTGGCTTGGATTTAAGATTGCTGGAATAATAAAAGGATCTATAATCACAAAGCCACTTGTAGCGTAGCTGACCATACTAAGTTGAAACTCATTTCTCAGGTCTTGTCGTTGACTAAGTCTAACTTGTGCCGGAATTGTGCTAGGTGGTGCTGTACCTTGTTTGCCTTTGTATTTAGCTTCATACATATCTATACCAGCATCTGATGTACCTTTGGCATATTTAACTAAACTTTGTGTGTTAACACCAGCACTATCACCACTAGTATGCATAATAGCAATACCACCAGCACTTCCACTTCTAATACTGGTTTTGGGGGTATAGGGAAATACCAATATTCTATGAACTGTATTGGTAACTTGACCTATACTTTGATAGTTTCCTTGATGTACTCTAGTCCACACAGGATCAGGTTCATCAACACCTGTTACACTGAATTTTTCATAGAGTACATACTGGCCATCACCTCGTATAACCATTCCATAAATACCTTGTCCAATCTTGGTTAAGCCTCCAACATTAAGTTCAGGTAGACTTGCAGGCCCACTAAAATACCAAATATACAAAATATCTGGACTACCAATCAAAGAACTAGGTGTTGTAAACCTAAACATCATTGGTTTAGTACCATCTTGCATTACAGAATCTACTGCTACACGCACCAGTGGTTGGTTATAATTCAAATCAATGGAAGTTATGTCAGGAAAAGCTGTTAGATCAGAAGTCAGGCTTTGTGCACTTAATAAAGTTCCGTTAGGTGCAGTTCTATACAGTACAAAATCAGAACTAGTAGCTACATCTCCACTTGTAGGTGCAGGTCCTACAAGTTCAGTAGGAAACCTCCAACCATTCTTAGATTGAGTACCAGGTGCCACGCTTAGTGTATTTGTACCAACACTGGCCCCAGCAGGTGTAAGTATTTGTGCTTGGCTACTTGTTAATTCATGTACAGCCCACATATCAGTTTGTTGTGGGGTAAGTGTCCATCCAATATTAGGTATAAGTGTACATTGATTGCCAGTACTTCTAGTTACCTGGCTAGCCTTATCAAAACTAATAACACTACCCCACACAGAACTGGTTAATACCTGATCTGGTGTATCAAATCTGACCCTGGTAAATCTGTTTGGTGTGGTTGGGTTCATGTTTATAGGCTCAAAATAGGTAATTAAAGGGGTCTAGAAGGCGATTTAAGGTAGGTATAAGTGTACATTGATTTAACCTAAAATATCACCACCACCTACAACAGAATACCCAGCCATGAAGTAGAAATGCCCAAATGTAGCAGACATTGGGTTCAAATCTTGAACAGGTGTCATGGTACCAAGTGCGGGGTAATTAAGTACTTGGTTACTAAAAAGCTGTGAACTAGCTTGCCCTGAGTAATAACGTGGTGAATTACGGTGCAAACCAACTGCTTTTTGTGCTAATCCTTCAATAGTATCTCTTAAGTTGCCAATAGCTCTCATCTTTTAGTTACTCCGTAATACTAATTTAAAGGAAATGATTATTGTAGTATAGTCATTTCTAATTTAAAGTGTAAGGGCACCCAGTGCTATGCTAGTACCATTTGCAGCTAATTGTAGTTGATTAAATCCCCATGATTTAGGAATTAAATTACCACTCTGGAATACAGAACCCCCACCATAGCTACCATTTTGCATCATTGTATTTTGGTAAACAGCAGCAGTATTTTCTTGCACAGCCTTTGTGTTATTGTTCATAACTTCATCAGCACCAGCACCATTAAGTTCACGACTTCTTAGCCCACCCAATGCACCACCAGCTACACCACCAATGGCCAATCCAGCCAGTGCACCCATTGGCCCACCCATAAAGAATCCAATTGTACCCCCAATAAGGGCACCAAATATAGTAGCCAAATTGTTTACCAAGAATATAGCAATCTCTGAAATAGCCTTAAGACCTGTTATAACTATTGGTAGTGCTTGTCTACCAAAATCTAGCCATGCATCATTAAGCTGCTTTTGCATAGCATACATCTCAGCTTGTGCATTTGCAGCTTCTCTCTGTTCTTGTGGACCTAAATTAAGACCCATAGCCCCAAATACCATCTTCCTATGTGCCTCATCAGCCTGCCTAAGCCACATAAAGTCTTCTAGACCCTCATAACGAGCCATTGTCCCAGCTTCTCTAAAACTGTGTCTGGTAGGGTCTGTAACATCCTGAATAGCTTTCAAGAACTTGTTAAGGTAATTCTGGTCACCACCCAAGCCACCATAAGGCCTAATGCCTTGTTGTGCTGCAATAGCTGCGGGAATTCCGCCTTGTGTAAGTAAATCACCAAAACTACGTGCTCTCTTACCAAAATCAGCATCACTCATCCCAAAGCCACCAGCTACACTATGTAGTAAGCCACCTTGATTCTGGTTGCCACCAGCAGTAACAAGTGCACCCATATTGGCAGTTGCAGCTTGTACATATGCTTGGCTGGCCTTTTCCATGATCTTAAACATAAACACAAGTTCAAGAATGACTGCAATAAGTGAACCTAGCACACTAATAATAGTCAACACAGTTTCTATGAGCCCATAACTACCAACAACTTCAGCAGCCTTACTAGCAACACTACTAATTATTGGGTGTTTTGCTGCATAAGGATCTAATATCTTAGCTTTTATGAAGTCAAATGCTTTGCTTTTACCACTATCAAATATATTGGCTACTTTATTCCATAAATTTGACACTGGGGCAGCTAAACCAGGTAAAGTTCCTTGTAAATACTGGCCACCTTGTTTTAACCTTACAACAATAGCGTCAAATCTAGATTTTAAGAATTGTAGAAGTGCAAAACCAGCCAAGTCAGCACTTAAATTAGTACCAAATCCCTCTTTACCGCCCCTTCCACCACCCTTTCCTTTACTAGCATCATCAATTTGCTTACCTAATTTATTAAGGGCGAAAATGTTAAGACGTAGAACACCAGCCAACTCAAGAAGTGGGCTAAGTAATTTAGATATAAGTGACCCCATTTGTTTAAACTGGTCACCCATACTTCCTAGATTTTGTACTGTATATGTATCTTCCATTCTGATTCTACAAGTCCATTAATATTTAAGTGATTTAAAGCCCGTTGTGC
>Ga0206814_10275_pt2 | contig 11793 bp, 11 predicted proteins | sample Alteio_BWOrgCont_90_FD_152850 | JGI IMG/M metagenome (GOLD analysis project Ga0206814, IMG submission 152850) | Enriched cells from forest soil in Barre Woods Harvard Forest LTER site, Petersham, Massachusetts, United States -... | ecosystem: Environmental > Terrestrial > Soil > Temperate forest >...
GAGCCCTGGCGTCTTCGATCGTCGTCGATGTCTTGCCGCTGTAGCTCAGCACAATCAGCTCGCTGGCACCGGGCTTTTGACGACCACAAAGAATACGGCGCCGCGTTTGAGCACCTGGAAACGGCGCGGAAGTGTGCGAAGCAGCTTTATCGTGGAAAGCCGTTCGATCGCCGCCTCATAGCCAAGACGACGGAGGTTTGCGAGCGCACGTTTACCAGAGAGGTTCTTGGCAAGTTTATGCATGGCCAAAAAACTGAGCTGCCGATCCTGATCATCGGCATGCCGCGGTCGGGAACGACCTTGCTCGACCAAATCGTATCGAGCCATCCCCAGGTCGGGTCGGCGGGCGAACTCAGCTTCTGGTGTGAATCGCCGCTAGCGGGGAATGCGACAAAGGTGTTCGAGCCAGCTTTTTCCGACGAGTTGGCAGTCAAGTACAGGATGTTGCTCAGAGGATTCGGGCCGGGAAAGAAGAGGGTTACCGATAAAATGCCGCTGAATTTCCCCTATCTAGGAGCAATCCACATGCTGTTCCCGAATGCTCGCATCCTTCATTGCAGGAGGCATCCGGTGGATACTTGTCTTTCGCTCTTAATGAACACGCTATCGCTCCGCGAAGCGCCAAATTACCTCTTCGAGCCGGAAGACACCGTATTCACTTACAAGGAGTATTTCCGAGTGATGAAGCACTGGCGCGAGGTGCTCCCGGCGGACCGCTTCCTCGATGTCGACTACGAAGAGGTTGTCTCCGACAAGGAGGCGATGACGCGCAAGATCATCGCTTTCTGCGGCCTTGAATGGGACGACGCTTGCCTTCACCATGAGCGAAACGAACGAGCGGTGGATACACCGAGCAAGTGGCAAGTGCGCCAGCCGATCTATTCCAGTTCGGTGGCCCGCTGGAAGAACTACGAGCCATGGCTTGGCCCCCTTCGCGAGTTGCTGACGGATACTGACCTAAAGCATCAAGTAATGTAGGCGGAGATGGTTCGTGCGCCGATTTTGGTTATTTGCGCATCCGCGTTGTTGATCACCTCGGCTCTTGGCGCGACCACTCCCTATTTCAAAATTCGAGTGGTCGATGATGCGACCGGACGCGGCGTGCCTCTGGTGGAGTTGCGCACCGTAAACCAGATGCGGTTCATGACCGACAGCGCCGGCCTCGTGGCGTTTAACGAACCGGGGTTGATGGCGGGCGATGTGTTCTTCTTCGTGAGCAGCCCTGGCTACGAATATCCCGCCGACGGGTTTGGGTACCGAGGAACCGCGCTTAAGCCGCGGCCTGGAGGCGAGGCCACGATTCGGCTTAAAAGAACCAACGTCGCCGAGAGGATTTGCCGGCTCACCGGACAAGGCATCTACCGAGACAGCTTGCTTTTAGGAGAGCGTCCACCCTTGACCAACCCCGCGTTGAACGGAGGCGTCATGGGCCAGGATACGGCTCAAGCCGAGATTGTAAATGGACGGATGCTCTGGTTTTGGGGAGACACCGATCGCACCGGCTACCCGCTCGGAAACTTCTCCACCAGCGGGGCCGTCGCGACTTTGCCCCACGGAAGCGCCGACGCGGGAATCGAGTTTCATTACTTCACCGGCTCTGATGGGTTCGTTAGAGGGATGGTTCCTTCCACGAAACCCTTGCCGGTCTGGGTGAGCGGGCTTGTGGTTTTGACCGGCAAAGAGCTTTACGCCTACTACGCCCAAATGAAATCCCTAGGCTCCATCGACACAAGTGGCTACCTCAGGTGGAACGACGCAAAGGAGCGCTTCGACATCCTCCAAACCTTCGGAAAAGACCGCGGCTGGCGCTATATCGATGGCCACACGGTACAGGTCGATGGCTATGTTCTGGGCAACGATCCCCCCAACGTGCGAGTCAAAGCTGACGCGAAATCCTTGCAGGATCCTGCCGCCTACGAAGCGTTTACGTGCCTCGAACCGGATGGCAGCGTTCGGCGGGTGAATGGAAAGCCCGACTACCGCTGGCAGAAGGAGCTTCCACCAATCACCTCTGAAACAGAGGCTCGTCTTGTGCGGGAAGGCAAACTTCGCCAAGACGAGGCACACTTTCTACCCCTCGACGAAACGGGCACGCCGGTTGAGGTTGTGTCGGGTAGCGTCCACTGGAACACGTATCGAAACCGCTGGGTGGCAATCCTTGGCCGTAAAGGCGGGAAGGAGTCCTTTCTCGGCGAGATCGACTACGCCGAAGCCGACGCGCCAACCGGCCCATTTCGGCATGCGGTGAAAGTTGTGGACCATCCCCATTACACGTTCTACAACCCTGTTCATCACGCGTTTCTGGACAAAGGCAGTTGCATCTATTTCGAGGGCACCTACACCGCCGAGTTCTCCGGCAATCCCGAAAAGACTCCCCTCTACAACTACAACCAACTCTTGTACAAACTAGACCTGAGCGATTCGCGGTTGGCGTTCGCCAGATAGCCTAGCTGGCCTATTAAGCATTCCGAGGCTTGGCAGCAATAGCGGTAACTGGACGACCGCGTCCCAAGCGTGAAGCCTTCGGCGTCTTCTTACTCGACTTCGGCACGAGCTCTACTTCAAGGGCGCGAGCGTAGGAGAGGATACGTGAGAATGCAACACCATCTGGGTCGTTCTCGAGCTTGGCCACCGCAGAACGCGCCACACCCATTCGCCTTGCTACCTCCGCTTGCGAGAGCCCTAGCCTAATTCGTTCGTCGATGAGCTTGCTCAGCAATGCGAGAGGCGCCCATACGTCGGCAAACCCGGGATCGTTGTTAAGGCTGTCCTGAATAAGCAACTCAAGGCCATCCTTTCCATCCAGGGTCACGTTCTTCCTTACGTTCTTCATATCCTCTCCTAAATGTTCGAACAGCGGCTTCATTCCTGTCGACGCCTCGCAATGTAGCTCCCACGACGCTCGCGTGCTGTGTTAATCAGATTTTCAGGCGCCTCATCCGATTCTTTCTTATAGGCAAGGAGCAGGACTAGACTTGTCCTATCAGCTTCGTCATACGTGAAAAACAAGCTTCTTCCCGACCGGCCCTTCTTCTTCAACACGAATAGGTCGTCTCCATAGGCCTTCAAGGTAAACCCGGCGTCGTCCCCTTTGGCAAATCGTTGCATCGCGAAGAAGAGCAACCCACGATCAGGTTGCGGAATGGTCCGCATCTCTCCAACCAAGATTTCATCGTCAAAATTGGTCCACGTACCTCGCGGCCGCTGCATCGCGATTATATTGTCCCATATTTAGAACATAATTGATGAAAAATTGTTCCTTGATGCCAAGCCCCAAATCCGGGAACGTTGCCCCGCAGGGGTCGAAGGAAATAGTCGTGGGCGTCTAGACCGCCGACGCGCAATGGAGGAGAAAGCCCACGGATCCTCGCGATTGGCGTTTGCCAGGTAAAAACGACCTTGGTACATTTGACAACATGGTAGCTATCGCCTGCGCCCTGCTCGCAGTCCAAACTCAATCAGGAGCGCTAGACCTCGGGCCGGTTCATGTTCGCGTTTTAGCCATCGGCGATCTTATCCATAAGGCCTCCCCAGTCTGGGACCCATCGGGTCGAAAGCTAACTCCTCAAGAGATCAAGACTATCAAAGGGATGCCGGATGACAAATCTTCCGAGTTTGAACAGTCCTGGTTACGAAACGAAACCGATATTGGGCGGTTCGTCGTTCTTCAGCAGGAAGAACCAGAAGGCTGGCGTGTCATTGAGGACTCGCAAGACAAGACCATCCTTGGTTCGTCATCCAACGGATCGGCAGTAGTAAGGCTGAGCATGTCCTTGCCTAAGGGTTCGACCTCGTTTAGAATTCCATTCATCGCCCTTAACCGCGGCGCCGGCAAGACGCTGAATGAATTCACCGATGGCGTTCACGCTACATACAGAGGCATCCCGGTGACAGTGACAAGCCATCCATTTGCCCAGGTGCGCTACACCAAGCCCAAGGGGAAAATCGTTGAGGAGAGGATTCCTCTGACTCAGTTTCTCGTTACGCTAATCGCGCCGAAGGCATGGGCCGAACGCTATTTGGATCTGGAGACCCCCGGAATCGTGTGGCCAAGGCCGCGGAGCAAGAACGACTTTATGGGCCCGCAGTACATGCACGGAATCATCGATGAAAGTCCCGCGGGTCCGGACAAGCTTCGGATAACCCTCACGATTGCGGTTCCAGGTTCCAAACCGAAGAACCAGACTATCAGGCTCGTCGGGCGTCAACTACTCCGCGGCGAAATCAAAGGCCTTCCAATATCACCGCATTAAGCGAACAGGTCGATTGGTTTCCGTCGGCCACTTCGGTTGTAGTTACGCCACGGCAGGCACAAAGAGAACCGTGAGATGGTGATTTTCCTCTAAGTCGTCCTCAATGTTCGCGAAGATATTGACAGTTACTTCGCGGGGTACGTCTTTGCCGGCGCGTGTGGCAATTACCGGTACGTACCACCAATCTCCGTCTTCTCGAACTCCGTCCTCGATAATTTCAAATTTGAGGCCACCGTTAACGACGCGAAACCGATTGTCGATTAGCTCGATCACTTCCTGTTTATCCACCGTCATCTCCTGAGAATTCTCCTTACTTCTTCGACGTCACGCATAGCTTCTTTGGCGTCGCGCAGCGTTACCGAAATTCCGGGTCGGTAGTCAGCATCCTCGCGCCTCTGCCGAAGTCTCCTAATCGCTGTCCTAGCCCTTCTTCGCTGATCGGGCTTGAGCTCGGGAAGCTGATTTATATACTCTGGCAGTTTGACATGCTCTGGATTGCTCCACCCGCGGCCGAAACTTGTTCCGACCGGCAACCGAGATGTTACGAGCGCATAAACCGAATAATATGCTCTGCCGCAAAAGGCTCTATGGTGCCCTTCAGAGCCCATCAACCAAATTGCAGCCTCGCGGTGAGCTTCGGATAGCTCTTCCCATGTCATGGACCGGAGGCTACCTCAGCGATCGGGATGAGGCAAGATCCGATTTGCCCGGTCGTCAATAACCTCCTGGACGCCGTCAATCAACCGATTTATACATTTTACGCTGTAAGCCCAAACCGGCTGATCTAAAAGTCGGTTTACAGTAAGAGTGATGAAACGCGGATTGCTTGTGTCACTTGCCATAGTGGCCGGCTCATGTGCGCCCGGACGTGAGCGGGCAGAGCCTATTGCACTAGGTCCGCCCGAAAGGGTGTCGGTCAACTGGAATCCGCCGCAAACGACAATCGATTCCCGCTACTTGAAGATGGCGAAAGCCCTCTTGGGAAACGGCCTGGGAGATCCTCGCTGGGGGACGTATTGCGAAGTAACCGTGAAGGCGTTTGCCAATGAGCGTTACACCCAAGGACGAACAAAACACGGGTGGGTACGTCCTGATGGGAAGCACGTCGTCTTGCTGGACGGCCTCGAATACCCACTGAAGTCCCTCATCAGAAAGGCCAATATCCACGATATGTCGTCGTTCGGCAGAAACAACCCTTTGCTGACTGACTCCAGCAACTTCGACCCATTTTCGACGGTCGCAGCCCCAGCGATGCTGTTACTTACTGGTCATCCCGAGTTGGCTGCCTCGGCATTCAAAGATGACCAAAGGGTCCAACGTGGGAATCCGGCCCGCGAACTGTGCACTTCCCTTTTCGAAGAAATCTACATGCGTGTTGCTCAAGCTCTCTTAGCGGACCAAGACGCAGCCGGACTGTCTTGGGCTCGCCGCCTTGCTCAGGTTGCGCAAGTCGCGAGATCGCAAGGCGTCAACCCAGATTTGGTGGACCTTGGGCCGTTCAAACAAACTCAACTTGAATTCGCACAGGACCTCTTCCACTACATGGACCAGAGAGTCAAAGGCGACCAGGTGAGGACCGCTAAATCCACTTCACACGACGCTATGGCGGAGCTTATTGAGAGTCTCGACCACATCAAGGGCCAGCAATATCACAAGCTGAGCACATTCATCGATTACACATCGGATCCCATATGTTCCGCGATTTTAGATCGGGGCAAGGCGGCCGTTCCCGCCTTGATCGACGCAATGGGGCGAGATCGCCGGTTCATAGGTTACTTTGCAGTCTCGGGAGGGATGTCTGAGCCAACCTATACAGTCCATCCAACCACCGAGATCATCGCGGAGTTGCTTTCCAAGATATGGCCGTCGTCGATCGTGTGTTTCAAGAACAGCCGAGAGCAGACCGCGTTGGCCCTCCGCGCAGCTTGGCCCGGAGATTCAAGGCGAACCGAAAACGAGCAGTGGGCTGAAGTACTTGCGGACGACCATTCGACGCCAGGGAATTGGCTAAAAGCTGCCCAGTACCTTGTCAGTCCCAGAGTGAGCACTTGCGTGGGTGGCCGGCGAATGTCGGCCCCCGACCCGGTAAGTCCTCTAAGAGCGGCATCCCTTCAGGCTGCCCGTGGGGCCGAGATCGGCGGTCTGATGGCAAAGCGCGCGCTGCAGATAGCAAGAACAAGCACTGGTACCCTCGATGAGCTGCAGAATTGTGCCGATGCCCTATCGCTGGGTGAATGCCTCGGGTTTTGGTCACCCTCAACCTGTGCTGAACCGCTAAGGGAACTCACGAAGCTTGCTCAGCGGACGATTGTCAGAGGGACATCCGGGCATGCCGACTATGGCCAAATATATGCCGAGCCGTATTCGCGCATCATCGCCTTCAGATTGCAATGTGGCGATCGATCGGCTATTGACGATCTTCCTCAAGTCTTACAGACGTTCACACCGGCGACATGGGTGTCACTACGGGTGCTAAAGCCCTTCGGGATGCTGCCGCACGACCCCGAAACGCAGGCGGCCATCGACAAATACGTGGTTCACCTTCAAAAGCAGATGCTCTCATCAAGTCCCCAAACCGTGTACGAAATAGCGTATTTCCTCATCCGGCCGGCAATGGGTTCACCGCTCTTGGCGAACTCATCGTTTCGAAGAATGCTGGCCACAGCCTGCACAAACAGAGTATCTGGCATAGACGCTTGGGTCCAGGGCGCCAACTCCCTGGACTTTTCGACCGGTCGCGGTGGGCGAGACAGCTTCAACATTCTCGGCGTCAATCCAGACCAACCCACTAAAAAGCACATCGCCGTTTCTGCCGGAGACTTTGTCGCGCAGGTCATCTCAGATATTCCAACCGCGCCTCCCTACTGCATGGTCTGGCCGGCCGAAAAGCGACAGGCAGCGAAGCAGAATTTGACCAAATGGCTCCTCGACGACACTGAAAACTGGCTTGGAAAGGCGAGGTCGACCAGCCGGTATTGGGGGGAAGACTAATCGCTCCTGATAACGGTAGCTACCCATCGGTGAATCGGGTAACACGTCGTCTGCCATGCGCATCCTGTATATCGATATCGACTCCCTTCGTCCGGACCACTTGGGGTGCTATGGATACCACAGAAATACGAGCCCGAATATCGATTCCTTGGCCGCGGACGGGGCGCGGGTGCGAAATCTTTATGCCTCGGACACACCGTGTCTTCCCAGCCGGACAGCGTTCTTTGGGGGACGGTTCGGCACCCATACCGGCGTAATCAACCACGGCGGCGTCTGCGCAGACCTTCAGCCGCAAGGCAGAGATCGCGACTTTCGATCGCGGGCAGCGACGAACTCGTTGGCTTCCCTGCTTACCCAATGCGGGTATTGGACGGCCAGCATCAGCCCTTTCCCCCGTCGCCACAGCGCCTATCAGATGACCTACGGTTTCAACGAAACGGTGGACACCGGACGGGGCGGGTTGGAGAACGCGGACGAGATCTTTGCCGAGGCCAAACGGTGGCTCGATTACCGCGCAAATCACGATAACTGGTTCCTCCACGTGAACATGTGGGACCCACACACACCGTACGACACGCCGGCTTCGTTCGGCAATCCTTTCGCCGGCGACGCCATCGATCCATGGATAAACGACGAGATCATCGCCAAACAGCGCGCATCCTACGGTCCCCATTCGGCGCGTGAGGTTCCCGATTTCGATGACCACATCGACCGCGAGCGATGGCCCTTGCCCTGGGGTAGAGGCGAGATCATCGATCTGGAGGATGCCAAGGTCCACTTCGACGGCTACGATTGCGGCATTCGGTACGCCGACGAATACGTGGGGCGCCTCGTCAACCTGCTAGACGACGCCGGCGTGTTGGACGAAACCGCGATCGTAATCGCCGCCGACCACGGCGAGAACCTCGGCGAACTAAACGTTTGGGGCGATCACCAAACCGCCGACGAATTCACCAACCACATCCCCGGGATCATTCGCTGGCCCGGCGCCACCCTGCCTGGCAAAGAAGTTGGAGGTTTTCACTACCACCTCGACCTCGCCACAACGATCGTCGACCTGTCCTCGCCAAAGGGCAAAGATCTGCTTAGCGACGCCGGTTGGGATGGGCAGTCATTTGCCGAAGCACTGAATACAACCAGTTCAGACGATCAAGCCAGAGAAAAACTCTACCTAAGCCAAGGCGCATGGAGCCTTCAGCGCACTGCACGCTGGGACAAATGGATCCTTATCCACACCGTCGACACCGGCATCAAAGACTTCAGCGAGTGGACGCTGTTCGATCTCGTAAACGACCCCCACCAGACAACCAACCTGGCGCGGCAGCACCCTGAGATCATCGAAAGTGAGGGTGCCGACCTAACCGAACATTTCGCCCGAATGTCCGCCGATTGCCCCCTCGGCGACCCATTCAAAGTTGTCCAATCCGAAGGAGGTCCCCCTCCATGCCCGGGTCAATGGCACCAACTGGGCGCCCTACCTGGCCCGTCTCCGCGCAACCGGCCGCAAGGACCATGCCAACTGGCTCGAAACGAACGGAAATACGCCCAGGCCGCTAGACCTCGCTGCCTACTAGAATGCAGTTTATCGGAGTATTCTTTTCGCTCCATATTCCAATCATCAACGGCCCCCGTAGTCGGCGTCTCTGTGGCGCCGTGCCCAACGCTGAGAGGCCTTAGCCGTTTGGGGTCGGTATGGATGAGCGGTCTGTTTTCGACTCGATTGCCGATACGTGGCCACGGACAGGCCCGGTCATTGTGACGCGTTCGAACCTGGCGATTCGTCTTTTTGCATATGCAGGAAGCTTTGGATCTAGGTTTACCTGAGGATTCGGAATCCGCCTTGTCTGATGTAGGCGCTCGTAAGCCTCACGTGCGCCGGCAGGTTGTTTTTCGGACGACTTCGGAGCCCGAACTCTATCCAATGGATTTCGCTTCGATGCTTTCTCCCGATTGTCCTTCCAAACTGATCCGGTTGGGGTTGAGCAAGTTGGACCTGTCGGAGTTCCTCGCTTCGTACAAGGACTTTGGCGGAGTCTCCTATGACGCAGTTTCGTTTGTGGGCGTAATGCTTTTGGCTTATATCCTAGGCATTAGAAGCTCGGCTCGGATCGAGGAGCATTGCCGCTACGACATCCGCTTCATGTATGTCGGCAACGGCATTCAGCCGGACGAGCGCACGATACGAAGATTTCGGCGACGCCTGGATGCCTTTGCGGACGTCCTCTTCAAGTCTGTTCTATCGGCCTGTTTGGAGGAGGAACTCGTCACCAAGCGCCTTGTCGCAGTGGACGGAACGAAAATCGCCTCAGCCGCCTCTGGGCTCAAACGGTGGTTTTCGGAAGAGGAGGAGGCTCAGATCAAGGAAATGGGCCTTGAGGCTCCCAAAAGTTCCGATCCGGATTCCCGGATGATGAAAAGCCAGGGATCTTTCGTGAGAGGCTACAACTGCCAAGCGGCGGTGGACTGTAATTCGGGGATCGTCGTAGCGATTGACATTAGTCAATGCAGCAATGACCGTCCCAGCCTAGCCCCGATGGTAACCAAGATCATTGAGAACCTGGGAGAGCCTCCGGAAAAGATTGTCGCTGACACTGGATACGACTCTACCGAAGGCATTCAGGCTTGCGACGAACTCAAAGCCGATCTGATTGTTGCCATAGAGGGCCAGAGCCCTCATTTTTGGACGGTAACTCCAGACGAGCAAATCCTATGTCCTCTGGGACAGCCAGCCGTATTCGTGGGTGAAACCAAGGATAGAGGCAAGCCGGTTCAAGTGCTCAGGGTCCACGGCTGCAGCAGTTGTACTTACTATGGAACTTGCTGCAGCACCAGGTGCGGTCGCACTCTCAAACTCCCGCCCGGATGCAATCCAGCTCATCGAATTCTGGCCGCCTACCGGGCGCGTGGGCCGGAAGGCAAAATGGCGATGGTGGAACGCATGGCGAGTATTGAGCCAGTCTTTGGAGATATCAAGTGGAACAAGAAAATGACCCGGTTCCTTCTACGAGGCATACCAGGTGTCAGCACCGAATGGGCTCTGATCCATATCGCGAGGAATCTGATGGCCCTAGCAAGGGCCCTCAGCGACCTTTTTGTCTTTATTTTTGCAAATTATAGGCAGAAAGAGACCTCTTCGCGCATGAGAATATTCAGCGCGGTACGCCTTGCCCGAGTAATGCAAAGTGCCCTCTTTTGCTCGCGAATCTGACGGTCACAATGACCGGGCCTGACGGAGACCACGGCTACGGTGGCATCTGTGACTTCAAGAATCAGATACCCTTTAATCTAAGAAACAACCATGTCGACTCAAGAAAGCATCGAAACGGCATCGCTCGACGGCGAATTTGAAGGCCACCATGTCGTCATAACAGGAGGTACCGGAGCGCTTGGCGCCGCGGTCGTTAGCCTGTTGTTGGAAAGGGGAGCCTGGTGCCATGTGCCGTATATGGATCAGACAGGTGGACTTGACGGGCTGACACATTCCCGACTCAATCTGGTTCCAGGCATCGATCTTAGGATGGAGACGTCGGTTGGGTCCTTCTATGCCGGCCTTCCGAAATTGTGGGCCTCCATCCACCTTGCCGGCGGCTTCAAACCTGGCGCCGTACTCGACACAGCTCTTGCCGACCTCGAAGAGATGTTCTTGCTCAATGCGGGGACTAGCTTCCTCTGTTCCAGGGAGGCCGTTCGCAGCATGCAAGGTCAAGCATCCGGCGGCCGGATCGTAAACGTAACGGCAAAGGCTGCCCTCGTTCCAACCGCCGGAATCGTTGCCTACTCGGTTTCCAAGGCCGCCGTTATTGCCCTTACGACGTCCATCGCAGAGGAGGTCAAGGAGAGGGGAATCCTTATCAACGCGATCGCACCCTCGATCATGGACACCCCGGCCAACCGTCGCTCAATGCCCGAAGCCGATTACTCGAAATGGCCATCGACATCAGAAGTTGCCGAAGCAGTCCTCTTCCTCGCTTCGCCAAGGAACACCCTGACCTCAGGCGCAACCATTCCGGTGTATGGACGGATGTGAAGTGCAGCTATGCTTCAGGATCGCCAGTAGCGAACTAAGTCTTCGGCCAGACGGTGAGAGCGACTTCAAATAGTTTAGACGTCGGCAGCGCCAGACACCGTTCGACGAGCTCTCTCTGGGATTTGAAATCGGATGGGCCGCCGATGGTAGATCCGTCGAGTTCCACTCCGTCCGAGACGATGCTCCAATGAACAATAGATCCGTTCCAGACATCGGGCCGACTGGTACCTTCTTTCACCCTTACCGTCAACCCGGAATTGGGAGTTTCGCGGGAAACAGTTAGCTGGAAATAATGGTTTGTCGTCGTGTTCACTGCGCTCGCAAGATGGTAGAACTCGGTCAAATCGCTCCATTCAAATCGGGCCAGTCGCCACTTACCAACCAACTTCGCTAATGATTCGTTTGATTCCGAGCCGCCGGCGAGGACTACGTCCGTGATCTGCTCCCTAAACACAGGAACTTGCAAAAATGTCTGGCTCCCGGTCGAAAGTGGACCAAGGCCATGGGCCAACCGCCACTTGT
>Ga0206814_10191_pt2 | contig 11779 bp, 10 predicted proteins | sample Alteio_BWOrgCont_90_FD_152850 | JGI IMG/M metagenome (GOLD analysis project Ga0206814, IMG submission 152850) | Enriched cells from forest soil in Barre Woods Harvard Forest LTER site, Petersham, Massachusetts, United States -... | ecosystem: Environmental > Terrestrial > Soil > Temperate forest >...
TCGAGAATTGTCGGGCTATCCCAAATTATCAGGTCTGGCTGTTCGTCGCTGGTCGTCAGCAGCGGAAGCAACTCTGAAGCGGAGTTGGTGGTGCGCATGACGGTCAGGTCATTGCTTTCCAACATCAACGATAGCCCCTCACGAAAGAGCCCGTTAGTACCCACTAAAATCGCGCGACATTTAATCATAGATCGCCTCCTGGATTGATCCAGTTGAATGCAATTCAAATGCCAACTAAAAAAATACCATCTAAAACAGAGGCTTATCATAAGCGCAGCTTTTGTTCCGACCAGAGTTGTAAGATTTTTCGGCACCGAGATACCTGTGTGAGCGATGAAACGGATGTCCTCGGAGCTACGTCTGCTTTTGGGGTGTAGCAACGCTGTCCGCAAGACCGACATGGCGCTAGGTGACTTGGCCTGGCCGAATACGGAAGCTGCCGATCGTTGCCGCACTCGGAAATGTCCGCTTCGCGGCGCTTCTCCTCCAAAAGCGGACCGGCAGAAATCCACTCGAGTACGACGCTAGAACTCGACTCAACCCGGTCGTTCCCAGCAGCGCGAAGGAACGCCATAAACGCGGCGCGGGGAACGTTTTACCCTGCCGATCGATTGAAAGATGATAACACGTCCATAACAACAAACTGTTAGAAGGACTGGGAATGGGAGCGCACATGTATAGTGACACAGACACAATTTCGCACAGCGGATCCGCAAGGTTCTTCGTCCAGCGCTCCCCACCCAGCGACGCCGCGCCGTGGTCGCACGGTACGAAAGTCCTACTCTGGATCAGCCTTGTCGCTGCCAGCTGGGCTGCTGTGATTTTCTCTGGATACGCTCTCTGGTCTGCGCTCTGATTGTCGCTGTCCACGAGATCGGCTTACGGCGGTGTACCCGCATCTAGCCCGTCAGTGGCAATCTATCCGGGTCACCCTCGCCTGAGCATTGTCTTCGGCTAGACCTCGTTCAGCATTTGGGCCCCCTGAAATTCGATGGCCCGCTCGTCCACCCGGCCAACGTGCGGGATCGTGACGGCGCGGCATTGGTCCTTGATTGGCGTACCCGGCGCCGGTTCCCGTTCATCGAGCGCATCTTCGCCGACGTAGGCTATTAGGTGCTGAAAACCGCCGTCGCTGTCGCAAAGACCGGCGCTTGGAAGCTGGAGATCGTCGTGCAGCGCCAGTCTTTGCGGACATCGCGGGCGTAGATATTCAAGACTTCGGTGCCGATTATCACTGCTGGAAGCGGCAGCGCCACGCGGACGCGTCAAACGCTCTAATTGATCTCTCGGCCGCTGATCAACTCGCCCGGCTGCCTTCGGGTGGCCGGGTACCACTAAATAGCGAGACTTTGTCAAAAAGGTTCACTATCCCAGGAAATCGAATGGAAGCATGATACGCGGGCCGGTACGAGAGTGCCGGCAAATTCCGTGAGGTCTCCCAGTCATACTGAGCAGGCATAGCACTCACGGGGTTCTGGGGGCGGTCGCTGACCCATATCGGCGACCGCCCCGCTTAACTCAATGTGGACTGAAGTCCGCCGGCATATTCACTCAGCAAAAATCTTGAGCAGCGCATATGCCGCGCTAACCAATGTAGTCGCAGCAAGAACGGCACTTCTGACCGCCTCATGGCAGAGGTCGAATCGCTAAAATCCAGGTGGGAGGCAGCGAACACAGCCTCCCACAAGCTGGCCTATCCGGACGCGCACGCCGCTTAGGACTAATGGCCGGGCTGCCCTCCGGTGGCCGGGCGCCATTATCCTCTTTAGTTGCTGACTTATTTCAATTCAGATGGTTATAATTTTAGCGATGGACGGGTCCTGACATGCGCGCCCATCGTATGAGACGGACTGCCCCGCTCCTCGGCCTCAGCCGGCGAGCGGGTTTTTCTTTTGGGCACGGGTACTGATTTTTCCGTTAGCGGGAAATAAGAGCCGAGATTGTATATTCGTTTAGCATCCTGTTCCATTTCCGCTGGAGTCGGCGATGAGCGGATCGCGAATGAACCCGTCGCGATCGTTGGACGCGAGGTCCAATACAGCGACGAGTGCCAGAACGGCTTCGCGACAAGTTATGGGGCGCTCAGACGCGCTGGATCGGAATTCAATTGTTTAAAATAAACAAATTTGGAACCTGGTGCTGGCGTACCGGTCAATTTCGTGCATTGTAACAATTAAGACACAGTGGATTAGTTGCAGATTTGCTACTTTTCCGGAATAGTCAGTGTCATATAACGCCGGATTGCGCAAAATCTACGGCATCAATTGCTTATAGTCGCGGCCATTTGCCGCTTTTCTGAAGGTTCTCAATGGAAAATGAGATTGAGTTTGCTGGTGCTGCGCTCGCAACGACGTTCATGCTTCGCGCACTTGCTACCCTGTTGGTCGATAAGGGCGTTTTGTCACGAGACGAATGGTCGGAATTGCTCGATGAAACCCAGCTTTTAATGGAGCGACAGCAGAATTACGATGTGCCGGGCAACGCTCAGGTTTGGCAGATTGGGTGCGATTTCATTGATCATTTGGCGGCGCATCCGAAGCTGCATGCAATGATCGAAGCTAATTCTAATTAAATTTTAGGGTTAGCGGGGGCTCTTAATCTGAGAACTGCATTGGAACGTATACCCAAGTGGTGGCGTTAATTCTCGCCAATTGCTATAAGACAGTAATCCACTTGGGTAATCCTGATGCTAACGCGTGTCGACAGCCTTCCTCCAAATGAGCCTGACGAGCAGCATTCCGAGGGTGGTTGGGCAGTGCTCAAGGCGCTTATCGCAGTCCTCGTGAGGCGAGAGATCATCACCGATGACGATCTACAAGAGGTCTTAGCCCGCGCACTTCGCGATCTCGATGCACAAGCAAGCGACGCTTGGGATCCTAAAGCGCTGGCTGCCGCGAAGAAGCTGATCAGCGCGTTCAAGCATCAATAAAAGCGTCGGGGCGGTCGGCCGATGGCATGGTGACCTAGGAAGCAGAGGCTGGTAGCGGAAACGCTTCAGGCTGGAACCAGGCGCGCGCGATCAGGTTGAGGACTCACTGGACCAACATTCAAACAGGACGGATCGGGGTAGCGCGCAGAATCCCAATTTTCAAATTGGCGGGTTTGACCCCATACGGCTGCCTGGGTCCGATTAGTCACATTTATTTTACGCAGAAGCGTCTTAACATGAACCTTGACCGTGGCCTCTGCGAGGTCGAGCTCCCGCGCGATGACCTTGTTCTGCAATCCCTCGCCAAGGCGCCGCAAAATTTCGGCTTCGCGCGGCGACAGAGAAACCGGCAATTTGCTTGCGTCGAACGCGCGAGGGGTTGCAGGGGCGGTTCCTTGCCAAGCGCGTGCCAAGCTGAAAGGAACGGTCGCTAAGTTCTCACCAAGGGCGATCAGTCTCAGCGAGAGGCTCAAAGCACCTGCTGAGATGCATTTCGGCAGAATTCCGCGCACGCCCGCCGCAAGTGCACGGTTCGCGCTTTCTGCATCTGTGTCTTCCGTCAGGACGACGATGCCGATTTTCGGGAATTCGCGGTGTATATCAGCCCATCGGGCGACATACTCATCGAGAATTGTCGGGCTATCCCAAATTATCAGGTCTGGCTGTTCGTCGCTGGTCGTCAGCAGCGGAAGCAACTCTGAAGCGGAGTTGGTGGTGCGCATGACGGTCAGGTCATTGCTTTCCAACATCAACGATAGCCCCTCACGAAAGAGCCCGTTAGTACCCACTAAAATCGCGCGACATTTAATCATGGATCGCCTCCTGGATTAATCCGATTGAATGCAATTCAAATGCCAATTAAAAAAGACTATCTAAAACAGAAACTTACCATAAGCGCAGCTTTTGTTCCGACCAGAGTTGTAAGATTCTTCGACACCGAGATAACCTGTACGAGCGATGAAACGGATGCCCTCGGAGCTACGTCTGCTTTTGGGGTGTAGCAACCGCCGTCAGCGAGACCGACATGGGCGCGAGCTAACGCGAGGTGACTTCGGCCTGGCCGAATACGGGAGCTGCCGATCGTTGCAGCACTCGGAAATGTCCGCTCCGCCGCGCTTCTCCTCAAAAGCGGACCGGCAGAAATCCACCCAGCCCGGACATTCCTAGCTGAGCTATTGGTGAGGACGGCTTTCCAAACTCGGTCTTATGCGATTGGGTATATCCAAGGTTGCACTCTAAATAGCTGTTCGACCGCGCCTCTTCTCTAGTAGGCCGAACCCCAAACGTTATATCTAAGGCGGCCGTGATTTCGCTGGCATCTCCGGTTATGTCGAAGAGAAGGTCGCTCCATGTCCCATGAACTTCAGTTCTACATCGATGGCGCCTGGGTTAATCCGGCGGTCGAGCACCGCCTTGATGTGATTGATCCGTCAAGTGAAGACGCGTTCGCGCAGATTTCGCTTGGCTCTGAGGCGGATGTAGCCAAGGCGGTAGCCGCAGCCAAACGCGCTTTCGCGACTTTCGGCTTTGCCAGCCGATCGGAGCGGTTAGACCTGCTGCACCGGATCGTCGAGGTCTACAAAAAGCGAAGCCATGATCTCGCACTTGCTGTCTCCCGCGAGATGGGGGCGCCGCGTCCATTTGCACTGAGCAATCAGGTGGGCATCGGCTTGTCTCATTTGCAGAAGATGATTGAGGTACTAGGGAGCTTCCAGTTTCAGCACGCCAAAGGCACGTCGCTGGTGGTTAAGGAGCCAATCGGCGTTGTCGGGCTGATCACACCGTGGAATTGGCCGCTCAACCAGATCACGTGCAAGGTGGGACCAGCGCTCGCGGCAGGCTGCACCATGGTGCTGAAGCCGAGCGAGATTGCGCCTCTAAGTGGAATTATCTTCGCCGAAATCCTCGATGAGGCCGGTCTGCCGCCAGGCGTATTCAATCTCGTCAACGGCGACGGGCCGACAGTAGGCCAGGCGCTGGCGAACCATCCGGATATCGACATGGTGTCGTTCACCGGTTCGACCCGCGCGGGGATCCTTGTTGCCAAGGCCGCAGCCGACACCGTCAAGCGCGTTCATCAGGAACTGGGTGGCAAGTCCGCCAACATCCTCTTTCCCGATGTCGATTTTTCCATCGCTGTGCCAAAGGGCGTTGCCGGTTGCTTCGGAAACAGCGGCCAGTCGTGCAATGCGCCGACGCGCATGTTCGTGCCGCGTGATCGACAGGAGGAGGTTATCGCCTTTGCCAAGGCGAAAGCCGAAACTTTTGTCGTCGGCGCGGCAGATGGTCCCGGCACAAATCTCGGCCCGGTGGTCAGCCAAATTCAATATGACAAAATCCAGAATCTCATCGAAAGCGGTATCGCCGAAGGCGCCAAGCTGGTCGCTGGTGGACCGGGCCGTCCGCCAGGCCTCAACCGCGGTTACTACGTGCGCCCGACGGTTTTCGCCGACGTGACGCCGCAAATGCGCATTGCCCGCGAGGAAATATTCGGACCGGTCCTGTCGATCCTTCCTTACGACACCGTTGAAGAGGCGATCGAACTCGCAAACGATACGCCTTATGGCCTGGCGTCCTACCTCCAGGCCGGAGACATCGAGAAAGCCCGGCAAACGGCGCTGCGCATGCGCAGCGGGAACGTCCATATCAACTATCCGGCTTGGGATGCCGGTGTACCGTTCGGAGGCTACAAGCAGTCCGGCAATGGTCGCGAATACGCCGAATACGGCCTCGAGGACTTTCTCGAAATCAAGGGCATACTGGGTTACGAACCTGCATGACGCAGGCGGGAGCTGTCGGGTCGAGTATAAGCGGTCTTAACATCAGCAATCTTACTCATTAGGTCTCGTGGACAAAGGATTTGACGTCTGAATCGGTTTTTGATTCAAGGATTCATCTTGAGATGAGGTGGATCGTTGAACGAGCGGATCGTGGTTTTCGGACGAGGAATGGTTGGTTATTGGCCCATTGTTGCCGCCGGAGCGCGGGCGGTGGGCGCGACCGGCGCAGGATAACCGGCGGTGCTGGCAGTCTAACGCTAAACTCTCTCTGATTTGGGGCTTTGCGGTACCCAGGTTGGGGGGATATGAATTTGATCGCGCTTAAGCGCCATCGCTTTCCGCCGGATGTGATCCGCTACGCGGTTTGGTTGTACTTTCGGTTCACGCTCAGCATTCGCGATGCCGAGGAGCTTCTGGCCCAGCGGGGGATCGAGGTCAGTCGCGAGGCGGTGCGCTGCTGGGTGAACAAGTTTGGACCGCTGATAGCGGCGAGCCTGCGTCGGCGAAAGTCACCGCCGACGGGTCGGTGGCATTTGGATGAGATGGTTGTGAGGATCGGCGGCCGTTCAGAGGCGCCGCAATAGGGCGGCGCCTCTGAAACTTCTTCGGAAACTGCTCAGAAATCAGAGCGCCCACCCTGAAGCGATCACGACGGACAAGGTGGCGTCGTATGGCGCCGCGGCCAAGGCCCTTGACCTTTCAGGCCGCCACCGGCCGGGTGGCATGCGAGAAAACAATCGCGTCGAAAACTCTCATCTGGCCATCCGGCGGCGAGAGCGAAAACAGCAGAAGTTCAAATCGCAGGGCTCAGCTCAAAGATTTCTCGCAACACATTCCGCAATCTACAACGTCTTCAATCTCCAGCAGCACCTGATTTCCCGAAAAACCCTCCGCCAGTTTGGCATCGGTGCGAATGTTGCCAGGACCGCTGCAACGACCGCAGCCCAAAACCGGGGCAGGGGGATTCCTGCACTTCGTTCAAGTTAAATTGCCAGTTCCCACTACCGGGCTTCGTCGTCATTTGCATATTGCGGAGAAATATTCTAAAATTGTCCTAATGTGAATTGACCAGCGGCGTTCTGATAAACTATTCGCTAATTTAGTGAAAAATCACCAGGATCATGGGGTAATATCGTGGCAAAGCCCAAGTCTCTCATAATGACAATGAAGATTCTTCACGGCCTCGACAATATTGCGGGCTTTTGCCTCGCTGCAATGCTTTTATTCGCCTATGCACCGCTGATCGGCTTTATCGCACTTGCGCTATATGTTGACAGCGCGGAGCCGGTATTACTGAGGCGGACGCTGAAAATCGACGGCCGACCGGACGTCCGGAGCTTTGTGTTTCGTACCGGACGGCGATCCGGCGATGGTTCCCCGACCCGTTTCGGGACATTTCTTCGCAACTCCGGCTTGGATCGACTTCCTCAAATCTTGGACATTCTGCACGGTGGCATGCCGCCCATCGTTTTCGGCGCCCGGCGCGAGCCGATAGCCTGACCATCAAATCCGCCCGCACTGGAATGCGAGCCTCGGCTTCAACATCTCGAGCTGATGCGTCTTCAACAATGTGACGCAAGGCGATCGCACGGCCGTGCAATGCGGGAACGCTGGATTGTCACACGGCGGACGAGTCGACCCAGAATGTCGGCTTCTTGTCGGCTCATGATGGTCACAGCGCTACGCCGGCCTTTTTTGCCAACCCCGGTTACAGCATGGCGGCCGGGCTCGGTTCGGTCAACGTGACCAACCTTATCTACAATTACTAGAGCGATGGTCCGCCGGGACGGCTTCAATCAAGAAGCATTGCCCCTCGGGGCCGACGCCGAACCGGCAGTGTCTTGAGTCCGGCCCTGCCGGCGATTGGTAAACGGAAATGGAGATGAAGGTGGCCGCCAGCTTCATCTCTTATTTTTTGGACGACATGTTGAGTAATCGCGACGACCGGGCCGGCGGCCCCTCAACGGCACCTCGCTCGCATCACCGCCGCAGAAGCTGATGTTCGATTGTCGCCCGGTCGACTCCGGGAAGGGCTGCGAGGCCTTGGGATAGCAGACGGGCCTGCCGAGAACCCAGTCCACAAAGCTTGAACTGATGCTTCAAGCCTTCGCCGTACTTGGTCATTTTCAAGCATTCAACCTCACCGCCCGAAGCGCCGATCGCCTTCAGAACGTCAATCGCCAAGTCGAGCCGGTTTTGGGTTGTGACGATTAACACATGGGAGAGAGTGAGCCCCGGCAGAGCATCCAGGAACTCGTCTTTCGCCAACTCTTCAACAGCGGTCTCCGACAAATTCAAGTGCTCCATCTCGTCGATTGACGAACGGGCGCTTGTTGCAGGGCGTCCCGTTTCGTTGCCGATCGCCGGCCGCATCGCCTCCAATGAGGCCACCACCTTGCCCGGGAAGGCAGGTTGGCGTTGAGGGAAGCTCAACTCTTGATGCACTCCCAAAATAGCCGGGGTGTGTTTTCTATTCAACACGCTCGCTCTTGCCGTCTAGTCGCGCGCGACCGGCACCAACCCGCGTTAAACGAATATACAATCTCCGCTCTTCTTTCCCGCTAACGGAAATTAGGCGCCCGGGAAGCGCCCCTAAAATCAGTAGCCGTGCCTAAAAACAAAAATCCCGCTCGCTGGCCGAGCCCGAAGGAGGGGGCAGTCTTCCTGCTAAGATGGGACGTTAGTCAGGGGCGGCCCATTTCTGAAACAATAACCATCAAATCGAGATAAGTCAGCGACTAAAAAGGATGACACGCGTTACCCGAAGGCGGCGGTCCCGATGCTCAACAGGTTTTATTCTACGACGGCGGTGCCATCGTCCGTCTATGTACATAGGAGGATCAAAATTAATAAGACATCACTCGGCTGCTAAATTGCCGTTCTGCGGATTATATGGCTGTTCGGCCCGAAACATTGAGCTAGAAGCGTCAATCCATCTTAGGATCAGCGGGATAAGTTTGGCTCGATCCGCTTCCAGGGTGAAAAGATGATCACTACAGGGAAAAAACTCTGTCGTGAGCTGATCCCTAAATTGCACGTTGGGAAAGGCATCGAGAATTTGCCCGCTATAGGTCTGCCGTGTCGTCTCCTCAGAGAGTATGGCCAATATCTGGATGCGACGATCGACGGTATTTTGATAGCTCTGCTCAAGGCAGGTGTGAAATTGCAGATCTTGCAAGGTGATCTGCCGTGATCTCAAGCCGGGCCGCACGACGAGTATAAGTTGCTTAGCCCATTCGTTCAGAAGCCTACTCCGTCCGGCAAGCAAATTAGTCCAATTATGCAACCGCGTCAGCCGCCGGGCGATATAATGCAGATAGAATCGACGAGTTGCCGGAATAGTAGGGTCCATGAGAACGAGCGCGACGATCCGGGCGTCGGTATGGCCATACAAGACGGCGTGATCGGCCCCCGAGCACAATCCGATGAGGATAATCTGCGATACTTGATGCTCTCGCTCAAGCCAATCCAAGGCTTCCTTGATGTCGGCCAAGCACGAATCGACGAGGGGGAGCGCGTCGGTCCTCGCGTCACTATCGCCGATCCCGGAAAAGTCGAAACGCAGCACGATACGACCAGCCCTCGCGAGCGCGCGTGCCATCGTTACATACATTCGATGATGGCCGACGCGATGAATGACGCCAGTGTTCAGGATGACCACCGCCGGGCCATTCCGCGACGCGGGTGCTACTGCCCGAGTGAGAATGCCGACCAACGATTGCCGCTTACCGAGTAGAACTGCCTGTTCGTTGATCTTTTGATTCATCCCAGCCAATTCACAATTCGCAGGATTACGTCGACGGGTGTTCCGCCGGCGCTCGCGGAACTCTCAAGCCAGGGGCGTGTGGCTGCTATCGTCTCAATCTCCAAAGATCCAGGGTCTCGACCGGCCAGTATGGGAAAAAACCGTTCGTGAAACGGCAAGGGTTCGGTTAGCAGCATCAGAGTCCGTGTCGATGGCGGAGAAATCCAGGCGCCCAAGTCTATCGAATGAAACCCTCGCATCATATTCATTGTAAGAGGAAATCCCTGTATTTCATAGCTACTTTTGGAATCGGTGGAAAGACAATGTCGCGTATTTAGAAGTTTCTGGGGAATAACGTCAAATTGACGTAAATATTCTTCGCCGGAGACGATGGGATCCCATAAAATAAGACGATCGACCGTTCTTGGATATTTTGCGGCGACGCTTGCGGCAATAGTGGCTCCCAACCGCATCCCGATCAAAGTAACTTGAGACACGCCGGAGATATCCCTGATTTCCTCTATTGCTGATTCGACGTCGTTTTCCCATCCCGCGAGATCCGCGTCCGTCAAATCGCCAGCCGAGTCCCCCGTTCCAAAGAAATCGAAGCGCAACGTATGAAATCCGGCGGTCGAAAGCTTGACCGCTAGTTGGCGTATGGTCCGATGGGCATAGATGTATTCGGCGCCCCAAGGATAACAAAAAACCGCTGCCCGCTTGCCTGAAGTACCAGAAGTCGCCGGTTCATAAACTCCAAAAATGCGCCGTTCACTTGTGCCGAAGAAGAACGGGCTCATCGGTCATTCGTACCGGTGTTCGTCACTTCCCGCCCCAACAGGACCGCGATTTGGCGCAGGTTGTGAAAAAACAAGGCACGTGGGTCCATACGATATCCCGTCTGTTTCTCGATCTCCTGCACAACGCGCAACGAGAGCAACGAGTGTCCCCCGATCTCAAAAAAATTATCGTCAGATCCTATTTCGTCGACCGCAAGGACTGAATGCCAGATCGCGGCGATCGTCTGCTCCATGCCGGGTGCCGGAGGTTCACGGCTCGTGATTGGGCGAAGTGCGTTTCTGAACGGGTCCAGCAGGGAATTGTGATCTATCTTCCCGTTTGGCGTCAGGGGCAAGTTATCAAGGGTCATGACTATCGACGGGATCATAAATTCTGGAAGTTGCTGGCGAAGGTATCGTCTTACATCGCTTGCGGTCCAATCCTCTCCGCCCTGGTGGACCAAATAGGCTACCAGTCTCTGATCACCAGGCTGCGCTTCTCGGACCATCACGACGGCCTGCCGCACTGCGGGATTGCGGCGGAGGACCGTCTCAATCTCGCCAAGTTCAATTCGGAAGCCACGGATTTTCACCTGACGATCCAGCCTGCCTAAGTGATAGAGCTTCCCGTCCGCGCCCCAACGCCCCAGATCACCGGTTCGATACAATCTGGCGCCGGGCTGTTCCGAGAAAGGATCAGGAATGAAGCGCTCGGCCGTCAAGGCGGTGCGTCCAAGATAGCCGGTCGACACGCCCGCCCCGCCAATGCAGATTTCGCCGGGGATTCCGATCGGGACCAATTCGCCCGCAGTGTCGAGAATATTGACCTGGGTATTGCAAATCGGTCGGCCAATGCTGATTACCGTATTTCCGCGCTCAACGCGTTCAGCTGTCGACCAGACGGTGGTCTCGGTTGGGCCGTATAGGTTCCACAGTTCGTCCACTCGGCTTAGAATGTCATCGGCGAGATCCCGCGGCAATGATTCGCCGCCGATCAATGCGCGGAAGCCGCTGCGACCGGGCCAATCGGCCTCAAGCAGCATGCGCCACGTGGCCGGAGTAGCCTGCAACACCGAGGCGCCGCTTGAGGCGAGCAATTGCGATAGCGCCTTTCCGTCGACCGCCGCCTCGCGCGACACCAACTCGATCTGTGCGCCGACCATCAACGGCAGGTACAATTCCAGTGCAGCGATGTCGAACGATATGGTAGTCACGGACGCTAAAATGTCGTCCGCCGTCAGGCCGGGCCTTTGCCGCATCGACAAAAGGAAGTTTACCAGTGCGCCATGTGGCACTGCGACGCCCTTGGGCCGTCCTGTCGATCCGGATGTATAAATGACGTAGGCGGTGTCCTGCGACCCCGCGCTCTCGGCAAGGTTTGCGGTCGAGATGCTCTCAAGCGAATTGGGCGGTGTGTCAAGGTCGAGAACCCTGATATGGGTCGGCACGTCCAGTCGGTCGGTGACGGCGCCGGCGGTTACAAGGACTTTGGCGCCGCTGTCGGACAGCATGTATTCCAGCCGCTCCGCCGGGAAGTCCGGGTCAAGCG
>Ga0206814_10321_pt1 | contig 11595 bp, 7 predicted proteins | sample Alteio_BWOrgCont_90_FD_152850 | JGI IMG/M metagenome (GOLD analysis project Ga0206814, IMG submission 152850) | Enriched cells from forest soil in Barre Woods Harvard Forest LTER site, Petersham, Massachusetts, United States -... | ecosystem: Environmental > Terrestrial > Soil > Temperate forest >...
CGTTGGCGGGCTATATCAAGGGAGACTACCTGGCGCTGCCGTTGGCAGGAGTCGATGCGCACAGTGCCGACGATCTACGCTCCCAACAGTTCACTAGTTTCGTCGATTTCCAGATCATTGCCGCCCTGGCCCGACTGCCGGAATACAATCCGCGGCGTGCCCTTCTTCGTTTCCCGCGCGACCTGCGGCTTGACGACTTGAAGAACGCCAACGCTGTTCTCATCGGTTCGGTGGGCAGCAATCCCTGGGCTTCCATTACAGATAGCAGCGTCAATTTCCGGATCGTCTATCACCAGGGGATGCAAGGCGCAACCATCATCAATGCGAATCCACAGCCGGGAGAAGCCAGTACTTACGCAAGCCATTGGAACGAACCTGCGCACGAAACCTTTGCCTTGATCGCCTTTCTTCCCAACCTCGGCGGCAACGGACATCTGCTGCTTCTGCAAGGATTGGATGTCGCCGGAACACAGGCTGCCGCCGAGACGCTCCTTCACCAGAACGCAATCGAGTCGGTATTGCGGCGCGCCATGCGGCCGGATCGGTCGCTTCGCTATTTCGAAGTATTGCTGCGCTCAACGAGCATTGAGTCCAACGCCACAGGCACACAGGTGATTGCAAGCAGGATTTACTGAGACCTTGCATTTTTGAAAACGCGTGCTGTGGCTCGCCAAAGGAGCGATCTAGGTTCAAATCAGGCAGATCGACGGTGCAGCGCCAGGTGGGGCCGCCGGATGTGCGTAAATATTGACTGAAACTGGGAAGCTGTGTACGTCAGTCGAGTGATGACCCTCAGAAACCCCAACGAAGACCGGGACATACGCGCCGAGCGGAATATCGATGCGCACCGATTCCGAGCTGCCCTCGTCTGCAAAATGTTCAGCCAGGCGCCTGCGCAACTGCCTAGCGTAGTTGCGGACGATGTTGTCCTCGACTGTGCTGTAACCGGGCCGACGGTCAAAAACGTGCACACCAATCTGGTGCTCGGTAATCTCGGTTTCGCGCCCTTCGAGGGTTTCAGCAACCACATAGAGAAGGAACTTTGACAGCAGGAGAGACCGGACAAAGGGGGGGCTGGCCACTACCCGCTGGGCCAGTGTCCAGCGCGGATCGCGCTCAAACCATGGCGGCCAAGTCTCCTGGGAAAGCGGCACTTTTTGCTCGTGCCGGATGGCGTTGGAACGTTCCATGACGGTCATCTCCAAGCGAGCGGTCGAGCACAAAATATCCTGCCGCGAAGGTACGGAACGATGATAAATAGACGATAAATGCCTGTGACAACCACTAAACCCGGCAAGTTTACCAATATTTCACATAGACTGCAAGGCTCTTCCAATCAATGAGTTATCCATTCGAAAAACAGGTGTATACCCCCCAACTCACGGGGGTAAACACTTCCGCGCGCGTGGGAACTGTCCTACCGTGAGCTGGATGGGCGTGTGTCCACCGACCGATAGACCTATTTCACGAAAGATTTTCTTCACAAAAGATTTTCTATTGGAGGCAACATTGAAAGCTCAATTGCACCCCAGAGTGACGGGTCTGCGATCTATGGCCATGGGTTTGCTTGTCGTGTTGAGTTTGCCCCTCTGCCTGACGGCTCAGCTCGATCGCGGGAAGATTACAGGGACGGTCGAGGATCCGAGTAACGCAGTGGTCCAGAATGCAAAGATCGTGCTGACCAATGATGCAACCAACGTAAGCGCCACGACGAGGTCCACTCAGACCGGAACCTATGTTTTCGACGATCTGCTTCCCGGCGAGTACACGGTCGAGGCGGAATCGGCCGGATTTCAGAAATACGTGGTCCATGAGCTCTATGTTCACGTGCAACAAGTACTGACCGTGGATGTACATTTTTCAGCGGGCAACGTACAGCAGAGCGTGACTGTGAATGCCGCGGCTCCTCTCCTCCGGGCTGAGAATGCCTCGGTGGGCCAGACGATCGTCAACCAGGAGTTAAACGATTTGCCGCTTGCAACTCGCGACTGGGGTTCGCTGGCGCAGATGTCGGCCGGGGTCGAAGCAGCGGCGCCTGGAGGGGTTACGGCCGATGCGGGCAGCTCTGAAAGTGCTTACTATTCCGTAAATGGCTCAAATATCTGGCAAAACGACTATCGCTTGAACGGGATCAACGACAACATCGAGTTCTATGGCGGCAACTATACGTTGACCAATGCCGCAATTGTTCCGCCGCCCGACGCGGTGCAGGAATTCACGCTGCAAAGCGGCGATTTTAATGCGGAGTTCGGCCATTCCACCGGCGGCGTTGTCAATGCCGCAATCAAATCGGGGACGAATGGGCTGCACGGAAACCTGTGGGAATATGTGCGCAACAACGACTTGAACGCGAACTACTACTTCAATAACACGAACGGCGTAGCCCAACCCGTTCCTGAGTATCATCAGAACCTGTTTGGCGTAACGGCCGGTGGTCCAGTTCTTATTCCGCATGTCATAAACGGCAAGGATAAGACCTTCTGGTTTTTCGACTACCAGGGAGGAAGATACGTTCTGCCGGAACCGGCGGGGGGTGAAACCGTGCCCACCCTGAACATGGTCAACAGCGGCTTTACGAATCTACAGGACAATATCACCTACAACAGCGGCTCAGCGACAGATGCTCTCGGACGTACATTTCCGCACGGTACGATTCTCGATCCCGCCACCACGCGCCAGCTTCCAGCCACCGGAGTTGACCCGGTGACCGGACTTACCGGCACGCCGGGAGGCTACGTGCGCGATCCCTTTTACAATTGCGCTACCTCGGGCTGCCCGAGTTTTGCCGGCAACAATACGACGAACTTTGCAACGGCCGGACAGGAAGGGCTGCTGAACATTATTCCTTCGGCACGGCTCGATCCGAATGCGGTCATGCTGCTGGGAGTTTATCCCAAGCCGCTCTCTTCCGGGCTCGTCAATAACTACTCCAGCTACGTCCCCATCGAGCATAAAAACACCAATACATGGGATATCCGGATCGACGAAAATATCAACGCCAAGAACACGCTGTTTGGAGTCTTTGACCGAAGCCTCTATGCAGTCGTCGTTCCGTCCAACCTTCCCGGCGTAGCTGTGGGTGAGACCGGCGGCCGCAACGACAGCCTCCCTGCTTACGCATGGGCCGTGGGTTATACGCGCATCTTCACTCCCACGCTTACCAACGATATGCATGTAGGCATGGTTCACAGCGACAAACTGCAGCAGTCTTTTTACGGCAACACGTTCGGAATTCCCGCACAGTTCGGCATACAGGGAGTCCAGCAGGTGGCCAATAACGGCGGCCTTCCGCCGATCACTGTCAGCGGGCTCACCCACCTGGGCGTTGGCAACTACACCCCGACGCTGCAATATGTCTGGAGCATCGAGGGTGTTGACACCGTAACCAAGGTGTATCGCAACCACACTTTCAAGGTTGGCTTCCAGATCGACGACCTCGAGGGCGACATCTCACAGCCGCCGCAAGGACGCGGAGACTTCAGCTTCAATGGGCAATATACCGACGTTCCCAACAAGAACAGCAGCCTGAATGGAATCGGCGACCTGCTGCTGACACCGATACCGTCGACAGTTGGCGGCGTCAATTATGTGGGCGGAATGAACTCATTTTCCGGGTCCAATATCGCCGCTACCGACGACCATCGCTGGTACTGGGGCGCATTTGGCCAGGACGATTGGAAGATCACCCCCAGGCTGACTCTCAATCTCGGGCTGCGCTGGGATCTCTTCACCCCGTATGCCGAGACGCGCGGCTACCAGGCAAACTTTGTACCCGTCGGCGGGAACGGCGCGACCGGGACCTACTACATATCCAACCAGGGCTGCTCGGTGACGCGCTCGGCTGCATTCAATACCTTGCTTGCCAGCAGCAACATCAACTTGGCCTGCGTTTCAAGCAACACCTTGGGCGATGCGCAGAAAACCAACTTCGCGCCGCGTGTCGGATTCGCGTTCAGTCTCACGCCAACGCTTGTGGTACGTGGAGGATTTGGCACGACATACGGAGCGCTGGGCAACCTTGGCTATGGAGGGACACTAGGGACCAATTACCCGTTTGTTTATACTCAGAGTTTCCCGAGTCCCGATTCCCAACATCCGCTTTCGCTTCCCAACGGCCAGCCAGCGACAATGGAGCAAGCATTTACCCAGTACAATTTCCAGAATCCGACCGTTAGCACCGGATTGGGATTGGATCTCTATGGGCGCCAATACAACTTCCAGACGCCCCTTGTGCAGACCGAGAATCTGACGATTCAGAAACTGCTTACCCAACACGACTCGGTCCAGGCCGGATATGTGGGAACACAGGGCCGGCATCTGGACAATCTCGGATACAACAACGGAAACACCCAGATCCTGCCGCCGGGAACGAACTCCCAGAACTACATTCCTTACCCAAGTTTCGCCCGCAATGCAACATACGAAACCACCAATGCGTCGAGCAGTTATAACTCGCTGCAAATTACATATGAGCATCAGCTCAGCGCCGGGCTTTATCTGCTCGGCAACTACACCTGGAGCAAGTGCATGAACGATCAGCACACTCAGGCGTCGGAGAACCAGCAGTACCGGGCCCAATGGCTTCCCAATTTCGGGATCAAGGCGGACTACGCACTCTGCGACAGCGATGCCACAGATATCATTCACATCGCCGGCACCTACGAACTGCCGTTTGGTCATGGACGCGCATTCATGGCGAACGCCAACAAGGCCGTGGATGCAATCCTCGGAGGATGGATCATCAACGGCTTTTACACCCATCAGAGCGGTCAGCCGTTCACGGTTACCTGCCCGGTAGCGACCACGGCCGATTTTGGCTGCTTTGCCAATGTGGTGTCTGGGCAGGGTCTGTATAGCGGCGGAAAAACCGTCGCGCAATGGTTGAACCCAGCCGCCTTTGCTGAGCCGCCCACGGCGACCGCGATCGGCCAAACCGACTACTCACCGCTCGGCGGAAGCCAGGAACAGGCGCGCGGGCCAAACTTCAGCAATCTGGATTCGTCGATTCTGAAGAACTTCCGCATCAACGAGTCAACTCGCTTCGAGTTCCGCGCCGAAGCCTTCAACACGACGAACACGCCACCATTCGCGCAACCCACAAGTCAGCTGAACTTTACCACTGCGAAGTTCAGCAATATCTCCAGCACCAAAAACAGCAACGGGAACTTTGGCGCGCGTACGCTCCAGTTAGCACTTAAGTTTTTCTACTAAGCTGACTTCGGTTCGTTGAGCTTCAACTCGTCCGCATGTGCTGGCGAACAGGTCACGGATGCGGAGTGAAATGGTCAGGTGCAGCTGGTTGCGGTACTTGTGCCTCGCCAATATTCTATCCAGGTGAAAGTCACCCGTTTTTCCAATCTCCGGGGTCAGTTGTCTGGGTCCTCAAGAGCCTTTTCAAGCGGTCGCGGCAGGAAATCGCGAACGATATCGAAATGCTGTTGGCGGCTGATGCGCTTGAGGTTCAGAACGAGCAAGAGGTTTATGACGCCATTGTTTCCCTCCGAAATGGGATTGGATCATTCGAAGACGCTTTGATTGGCTCTCTGGGCACCTGGAGGGGGTGTTCGGCAACCTTGACCTTTGATGAAGATGCCGCAAAACGGCTACACGGGTTTCAACTGATCTGATTTTTAAGAGGGCGGCTCTTTGTCAGGGCGATCCTCTCAATAGGCTGAAGGCTAAGACGATCGATACACCTACGGTGTGGATGATGTTGATTGCTCACGGTGATGGTCTATTTGCCTGATGCTTTCGACGCAACAGCGCTCGTCGAGGCAAGTTAGGCCGCAATGGAGCGTTTTCCGTGGGCTTCTCACAGCGTGATGAAGCTTGGGACCCGGCAATGCTGCGCGGAGTCTCTCGCACCGAAGTGGCGCATCTTGAAGAAAGCGCACGAGCCTTGCTAGATAGCTCGCTTCCCGCGATAGCGGGCGATTGACCGCCCAACCGGACATTGAGCTGAAAAACGTGGTTCTGTCCGGATTGCGCACCACACGCCCGGAAGGGATCGCAGTGCGCTCTCTCGTCATGCTAAACTGTGGTCTCTTCAAGACCATGAGCATACTTCTTCGCGTTTCGCTATTTGCGATTTTCCTCGGGACAGACTGCCTTGCGCAAACAGGTACAGTGACGTTCTACAGTCCGGGTATTTCACTGAAGAGCGAAGCCGAAGGGATGCTTCCAACAAAAAGCCAGCAGCCCTTCGACGGGCGACTCTTAGAGGGCACACAGAAAATTGTCCAGTTTCGGCATGGCCGCTTCGCGGTCTTCCATCTCAATCCGGGGACACACTCTTTCAATCTCCGCGGTCCCGAAGGGTCCGACGCGGGTCCTCTGGTGATTGATGTAGAAAACGGCGGCCAGCATTGCATTCGGCTGTTCTCGAAAATGATGAACCTCGGAGGGTTTTATGTAGAGAAGAACCAGATCGAAGAGGTGCCCTGCCCGCAGGCGCAGCGCGAAGCTGCACACCTGAAACCCATCGAATCTAAAAGGGTCTCCACCGAGGCCCGCTCCGAACTCGATCCGGCGACGACCTTTCCCCACGACAGCTTGACGCAACATTAGCCCTGTTCCGGGCGAATGACCGGCTATCCGTCAACTGGCTATCCGTCAGTTACCCCTCAGTAAACAGCATCGAGCTGGGAAGAAACCCCACTGTACCAGGCGGCCGATTGGCTCCAGTGACAACAATGTTGACGCTGGTGGCGAATTCACGCGGCATGAAATTGGAGGGCCGCGAAGTGGGAGCAGCGCCCCTGGGCAAGCGGCGTTCCGTTTGCCCAGGCATCGGGCGTGGACTTCGAAGCGCGCTTTTCTGGGCGAGACTGCACGCCTGTTCCTCTCGCTCCCAATGCACAAGATCGCGGATTGGTTTTTGGTAGCCAGGAGATACTTTGCTTGCCCGCTGGACATGTGACCACCTTTGCCTCCCATTCGATCGCAAACGCGCTTTTGTCGAAGCCGGTCTTATCCCGTGATTGCCAGCTGGGATCTTGCGCAACCGGACCGATGATCTCAACACCATAATCGCGTTGACCGGCTACCAGTACCGTTGCATCGGTGTAGCCCTTGTCGACCAGGTGCTCGGAAGGGAGCAGGTTGCGGCTATCGAGAGACCGATGCACTACTTCGATCATATTGTCGTCCGGCGTCGTCGCCGGAGTGGTTTCAATGTTGGTAATCAAACGCGGAAGATCGTCGTCGCAACTCTCTGTAAGATGCACTTTGTAGCCAACCCACGATTCCCCGCGCTTGGTGCTGAACCGCGCTTCATAGTCATAGGGAGAGGTAATCAAAGTCGCGGGAGAGGGCATCTCCTTCACCTCGCGAAATCGTAGCTGTCCATTCTCTTCGACGAATTGCTCCTCCCACATTCGTTCGAGCAGAGTGACCGCATCGAGTTTGCCAAGCGATTCCTGCGCATCAGAGATCGCGATCACCTGCAGGAGTCTCTTGCCGTCCGAGCCTATAACGGCTGCCAGTTGCGTGCGCTCGGTTTCGGTCAGGGAGATTGAAGTTTTCGATGCGGCGCCCATAAAGCTTGAACCACTCTGGATCGGCAACTGTCCTCAACCACTCGGGAGCCGCCACCGCCAAGCTATTCAACGCCGCGCGCAAGGTTTCGCCAACCCGCTCCAGCCTGTTCATGGTGCGGATTGCTGCCAGAATATGGGTCGAGTCGGTACGCTGCTTACCACGCCGCTTCAGCAGTCCCAGAGCCTGCACACGCTCCAATACGACATCGAGAAGAACCAATTCCAGCTTGCCCTCAACGAGACGGGTGCGAAATTCGCTCAATACTGTATGGTCGAATCCAGCGTCGGTCAGCTCCAGACCGAGTGCGTACTTCCAGTCGATGCGAGCACGAACCGCGTCCGCAGCCTGGCGATCGGAAAACCCTTCCGTGAACTGCAGCACCGTGGCGAGAGCTAACCGCCCGGGAGCCTCCGCTGGTTGGCCGCGTGGCGGAAATAGTGCCTCGAACTGTTTGTCCTGGTATACACGCCCCAACGCATCCCCGATGCGAAGGCATGCACAACCCTTCGGAAACGCGGCCATAGCCACACGCCGCGTCTCGTCTGGAACGCCTAAATCCTCTTGCGGCTTGAGCGACATGGCTGAATCTTCAATGCCTCTTCTCGCAATCGCACCCTAAGAATCAACCGAGGTGCCAAGTTCGTAACCTTAATGTCCAAGTACCCACCCGCCCGAAACTGAGAAGATGCCGGTATACAAGCTCGATGAGCGCATTATGGCCTGTAGGCGCTATTCGAGCAAATCCTCTCTCAAACTTGATAGGTGTGCGGACTCGTAATCTGGCTTTCCCCCTTGCGCTTCTACAGGACTTGGTTTAGAGTGCCTTGTAGAAGTGAAAGGGGACAGGATGTCGGTCCAGCGCATTGATCTCCCGCAAGGAACCCTCGATCTGCTCATCTTGCGAACTGTGGCGCTCGGAGCACAGCACGGCTGGGCAATATCCGAGCGTGTCCAGCAGATGTCGAGCGATGTCCTGCGGATCCAACAGGGTTCCTTATATCCGGCATTACACCGACTGGAGAGACGGGGTTGGATCAAGGCTAAGTGGGGAACATCGGACAATAACCGGCGTGCGAAATACTATGAGCTGACGAAGAGTGGCCAAAAACAGCTTGAGGTAGAGAAGGACGCCTGGGAGAAGCTGACAACTGCGGTCGGCCAAGTTCTCAGAGCAGTTTAGGAGTTCAGCCATGTGGAGCGATCTGTATATCCGTCTTCGTTCTCTTGTTTATCCTGCCGCCGTCGAAGAAGAACTCGATTAGGAGCTGCGCTTTCATTTAGAACAACAGGCCGCAAAGTATATGCAGGCCGGTTTGACACCAGAAAAAGCCTGGCATCGAGCTCGGTTGGAATTCGGCGGCCTTGAACAGGTTAGAGGGGACTGCCGAGAGGCACGTGGAGTAACGTTCGCCGAGACGATAGCGCAGGACGTGCGCTTCAGCTTGCGGCTGCTGCGAAAGTCGCCAGGCTTTACGGCGGTGGTGGTTTTGACGCTGGCCCTGGGAATTGGGGCGACCACGGCAATCTTCAGCCTGGTGAACGCCGTACTGCTGCGTTCGCTTCCTGTGCGGAATCCGGATGAACTGGTAGTGGTGAGATGGGGGGCCCACACCTGGCCGAATCACGTTGGAACCAGCAGCTATGGGGATTGCGGGAGCGAAAAGATCAAATCTTGGCACAGCGACTGCTCGGTGTCATATCCGATGTTCAAGGAAATATCAGGACGCAAGGATCTGTTTGCAAGCGCGATGGCATTTGCGGGGCCGTCACAAATGAACCTGAGCGGCAATGGGCCGGCGAGCATCGCGCAGGGCGAACTAGTTTCAGGCAATTATTTCGAGACGCTGGGAGTCGGGGCCGCGCTGGGCAGGACATTGGAGCCAGACGATGAAAAACCGGGGGCTACGCCCGTCGTGGTTCTGGATTACGGATACTGGCAACGTGCGTTCGGCGGCGAGACGGGCGTCTTTGGACGAACGATTCGGTTGAATAACGTCGCGTTCACCATCGTGGGTGTCGCGGACCGAAGATTCACGCGGCTTACGCCGGGAAGGTCGCTAGATTTGTTGGTGCCACTGACACAAATTGTTCCGCTGGGAATTCCTTGGGGAGGCCACGGGTCGGAAAGTGGATGGTGGCTGACGGTGGTGGGACGGCTGCGACCTGGAGTGTCGAGTACGGGAGCCCAGGCGGCGTTGAATGTTTGGTTCGTCAACGAAGTGATGCATGGCGGGCAACCGATATGGAAAAAGGCCGATGATCCCCGCCTGATTTTGTTGCCCGCACAAAAGGGGCTGGCTGGTATTCGCGACAAGTTTGGCGAGCCGCTAGTACTGCTAATGGCGGCGGTGGGGATTATGCTGCTGATCGCCTGTGCGAATGTGGCAGGGCTGATGCTGGCACGCGGAGCGGCGCGCGAGAAGGAGATGGCGGTGCGGCTGGCGGTGGGCGCTGGAACGCAGCGGGTCATCCGGCAATTGATGACGGAGAGCTTGCTCCTCTCGTTTGTGGGAGCGGCATTGGGGGTTCTAGTCGCCTACATGGGGGCAAAGGGGCTGGTGACTTTCTTCTCGAATAATGCAGAGGCGCCCCTGCAGATCGATTTGCATCCAAACGCGCCAGTGCTACTATTTGCGATTGGCATTACGGTGCTGACGGGGATCGGATTTGGGCTGGCGCCGGCATTCCGCGGAGCGCGGGCGAACGTGGCAACCGAACTAAAGGGGACCTCGGCAACTAACACGGCGACACGACATTGGAGTGGGCGAAGGTTCGGGTTGAGCAGCGGGCTAGTAGCACTGCAGGTGGCCCTCTCGATTGTGGTTCTGACGGGTGCTGGTCTATTGCTGCGTACCTTGGAAAAGCTGTACAGCATCGATCCGGGATTCGATTCCCGAAACGTGCTGTTGTTCTCAGTTGAGCCGGAGCTTGCCGGGTACAAGGGAGAGCGAATCCCAGTTCTGTATGCGGATTTGCAGAGACGGCTCGGGGTGCTTCCGGGGGTATTGAAGGCAAGCTATTCGTCGGATGTGCTGCTGGGCGGGGGATTGTGGACGGAGGGTATTCGCATTCAGGGGCAGGGCGACAAGAACAAAGCGAAGACACAGATGTTGTCGGTCGGTCCGGATTTCTTGACCACGATGGGGATTCCGCTCGTAGCAGGGAGAATGTTGCAGGATGCGGACATGGGCCAAGTGCAGCGGGCGGCGATGGTGAATCGCGCATTCGTTCGGAAATTTGTGGGCGAGAGGAACCCGATCGGATTACATTTTGGTGAAACTGATCCGAAGGATCCGCAGTGGGAGATCGTTGGGGTGGTGGGGGACACGAAATACGCTACGCTGCGGGCAGAGGAAGCTCCTACGGCTTACGTGCCGCTCACAGAAGGTGGGGTAACTTTTGAGTTACGGACGGCTGCGACGCCGGCAGTGTTGATGCCTTCAGTACGAAAGCTAGTAAACGAGACGGACAGCAATCTGCCCGTGATACGGATGCGAACGCAGTCGGAAACCATAGACCAGCTTCTGTTCAACGAGCGCCTCGTGGCGCGGCTGTTCGGGCTCTTTGGTGTGCTTGGGCTGTTGCTGTCATGCATTGGGCTTTATGGGTTGCTGTCGTACGAAGTTGCGCAGCGCACGCGGGAGATAGGAATTCGGACTGCACTGGGGGCGCATCGGAGGGATGTGTGGCTTCTAGTACTGCGGCGCGGGGTCATGCTCGTGGTTGCTGGAGGAGTGGCGGGATTGGGGGCGGCAATAGCGGTGACGCGCCTGCTTAATAGCCTGCTCTATAACGTGCGACCGACCGATCCGATGACGTTTTCCGGTGTTGCAGCACTTTTGCTCTCTGTAGGAGTGATTGCCTGCTTGCTGCCCGCACGGCGGGCCACGCTCGTCGATCCAATGGTGGCGCTGCGCTATGAGTAATCCGCGCTCATTCCATACCGGTGTTCTCTCTTCGCTGATCGAGTAAGAACTGGACCCCTGCAATGGACGAAACCAGCCCGCTCGACGCTGGAAGTGCGCGCTCGCGTCACCAGAAACGATTCTTGATTGT
>Ga0206814_10322_pt1 | contig 11593 bp, 7 predicted proteins | sample Alteio_BWOrgCont_90_FD_152850 | JGI IMG/M metagenome (GOLD analysis project Ga0206814, IMG submission 152850) | Enriched cells from forest soil in Barre Woods Harvard Forest LTER site, Petersham, Massachusetts, United States -... | ecosystem: Environmental > Terrestrial > Soil > Temperate forest >...
GCTGCCTTGAAAAAAACTTCCGTTTCCTCATCCGGCACAAATCCGATTTTTTGAATGATCCGGCCGTTCGTGCCGCTGCCAGCGATCAATTCCTGAATCTCCGTCCAATAATCCGCGCGGCCTTTTGGTTTGCCGGCAATGACCAGACGGTAAGGCGAATTTCTTTTTGCAATCGCGGCGAATGCGGCGATCAGATATTCGAGGCCTTTGTAAGGCGCGATGCAGCCGAAAAACAAAATGACTTTATCTGCCTCGCCCAAACCGAGCCGTTGTCGCGCTTCCAAACTGCTCAATGTCGTGTTCGGGACGGTATTGTTTATGCCCAGTGGAATGACGCTCGTTTTTTTCTCCGAAACGCCAAAGTCGGAAACCAGTTCGTCCTTCATTTTTTCAGTATGGACAAAAATGTGATCGCAGAGCCGGTATTGAATTTTCAGCGAAAGCCGGTTCAGTAAGGAATCATTTCCGTCGCGCTGGTAGATGTTGACGTTGTGCGCCGTGAAGATGATTTTTTTGCCGAGGCATTTGTAATACAGCATGAGCGCCGTCCGGTCGAAAAACTCAAACTTGTTGTTCCAAAGAATGTGGAAAATTTTTGGCCGTGCCGTCGCCGCGTAAAAAATCAGCCGGAAATAATAAATCAAAACGCGCACCATTTTTTGCAATAACGCGGCGTCAACGCCCTGATCGCCGCGCAGGTTCAGGAAATTGATTTGCGGATTGCCACGTAATTCAGGGCTGTCCAATTCGTCGCCGCCGACAAAATCTACTTTCATTCCAGCCGAAGCCAGTGCCGTCGCGAGCCCAAGCGCGTAGGGCTTGTCGCGTCCGGCCGTGAGCAAACTGATTTGGTTGTCGTTCATTTGGGTTGCTCGATCAGTGCGGCAAAACTTCTTCGACGGAAACCGCGTCCATGCCGCGCTTGAAGAAAAAATCCTCTGGCAATGGCGACGCAAGTTGCTCCATCACCGCGTTAAAAACTTCCTGGACGGAAATCGCGCCCGTCGCGCGCGCGTCTATGCCGCGCTTGAAGAAAAATTCAGCCAGCAGCGGCGACGTGATTTGCCTCTGCACGCCGTAATCAAAAATTTCCCACGGACTCGTGCAGTTGAAAATGGTGACGCAGCGCGTGCCTGTGCCGAGCGCAAAGTGCATCGGCAGACTGTCGCCGCTCACCAGCACGCGATGATTCCGCACGTCGCCCAGATGTTCAAGCAACGTCGCGCGCTCCGACAGCACGTTCACGACAAGCCCTCTTTTTTCCAGTTCGCGTTTTAATTCCGCGTAATAAGACCAGTTTTTCATCGGCCACACCGCACCGGCCTTTGGTGAAATGGCGACATCGCCCGACAAATCTGTTTTGGCCGGTTCGGGTAAAAGATATTTTTCGCCATCGAACCGGAATCCCAAGCCGCTGAAAATCAAATCCTGATAAGTGCGGCGGTTTTCAAGTTTTAGCCTGTCGGCTTCCTGTTTTCCGAACCGGCTGATGAGGCTCAAATCGAACCAGCCGCGCGAATCGTCGGAATAAGCCAGCTTGCCGCTCGCATCCACCAATGCGCCGAACAACCGGTCAAATTTTAACGTCTGAACAAACTCTCCAGATTCCTGCGTGTCTTCCAGATTGATGACCAAATCGTAGCGCTCATTCGCAACCTTGCTTCGTTGCTCCCACGAAAGGCTGCGCGGATTTTTTTCGAGACCTTCCAGCAACGCGATGTTTTTCGCCGCCGTGATCCAAGTGATTTTGCCGCTCAATTTTTCCAGCAACGGCGTGGTGCGCACAACATCGCCCGTTGCACCAAGTTTGATAATTAATGTATGCATATTTTTGAAATTATTTGTCGCGTGGCAATTCGCGAAACAGCAGTCGTTCAATGGCTTCAAGCGTGAGAACCGCGTTGATTTCGGGGGAATAGTTTTTCCGCCCGGCGATATGTTCGCCAGCGATGTGCTTCACAAAATAAGGATTCCAAAAACAGCTTTGCCGGATTTGTGTCGTGTTCAGCGCACTTTGCAGATAGCCGGACAATTCGTGGCGAAACCAATCATTGTAATGCAGAAATTTATGCAAACCGGCCAGTTTTAACTTTGACGCGACAAATTTGAACGCTTGATCGAACGGCGCGAGCTGTCGTGGCAAACCTTCGTTGTTGTAATAATCCGCTTTGAAAGTGATTTCCGCGAAAACGCGCCGGCACAAAAATTTCAGACCGGAATTGTCTCCGGCAAATCCTCGGTCAGTCGGAATCTCGTTCAAAATTTTGCTGTTGGCTTTCACGAGGCGTGACGCGGGTAACGATGATTTACGGATTGCTTCCGGCGATTGATAGGCGAGCGCAACGAGTTCGTTGTCCAAATACGGCGTGCGAAAACCGACTTGCGAACGGCCAGCCGCCAGACTGCCGAACAAGTTCCACGAAATTTCTTTGAAAATTGCAAACGTCATCGGCTCTTTTTTTTGTTCGGAAAACTTTTGGGCATCGGAATTTATTTCCCGGCTCATATTGGGATTGAAAAGTTCCGGCGAAAGCGGAAGCCGTTTGAAAGTCGAGATTCCGCGAAAAACTTCGCTGCCGTAATTTCCCGTCAGCCGCACCGTCGCGAGTTCGCGTGCCTGCCGGTTGAAATAAATTTCGTGCGCGCCGGAAATTCCGGAGCAGCCGTCGGTGGCAAAAACTGTTTTGTCCGCGTGCGCCGCGAAGTTGGAAAAGAAATCCGGTTTCAAACGGAGCAATTTGTGTTCGAGGCCGCAAGCCAAAGCCACGCGCACGGCGATTTTGTCGTCCAAAGTCTCACCACGTTGTCCGGCAAAAGTGTAGCAAGTCTGATTGACATTATTTTGCGGACGACAGGCCATGATCATCCGCGTGTCGAGTCCGCCGGTCAGCGCGATACCGATTTTTGAATCGGTGGAAAAATAGCGCGGCAGGATTCTTTTGAATGTTTCCTGAAAATTGCCTTCAAAATCTTTCGCTGAAAGTTGCGGCTGCGATTCCCAGGTTTCAGGTGAAAAGTATTTTTCCTTGCGGCAGTTTCCATTTTCAAAAGTCCAGAGCGAGCCGCCGGGAAGAATCTGGATACCGCGAAAAATCGTCCGCCAATCCAAAGTGCAGCCGAAAGTCAGGAATTGCGTGACGCCTTCGGGATCGAATTCGCGCAGTTCCGGCAAAACGCGCAGTAACGCCTTGGCTTCGCTGGCGAAATAAAAATCACCGTTTGATTCGTGAAAGTAAATCCGCTGGCTGCTGTAACGGTCATTGAACAAAAACGCCTTGTTTTGCCGCTGGTCAATTAACAGTCCGCTGAAAAGTCCGTTTAATTTCTCAAAAAAAACCTGTTTGTTTTCTTCGTAAAGTTGAACCAGTTTTTTTCCGGTTGCGACTTCAGAATCCAAAAAGCATTCGCCGGAAAAAATGAGCGTAACGTTTTTTTCTTCGTTGGTGAAAAGTTGACCTGCGGAATTTTCAAGCGCAACCCACCCGCCGTAAATTCCAAGTTGCGGAGCAGAGCAAGTTCCGGATTTATAAAACGCCTCGTGTTCCATGGACGCAATCATGGCCTCCAAGCGTGCTTCGCATTCGGCGACTGGTTTTTGCGAAATGATTCCAACTATGCCTGGCATAAAATAAAACGTGAAAAGCCGTCGCTAAACCTGGACTGGGGAATTTTGGAAATTGGAGCCGGCGGGAGGAATTGAACACTCCATCTGCCAATTACAAATCAGCTGCTCTGACGTTGAGCTACACCGGCAAAAGTGTTTTGGGCTTGGGACAAATTTATTCCCGGACGAGGCGCGACGACGGAGAATCGGTTTTCTCTTCCGCGAATTTTTCCTTCCTTTTATTGAGCCAGTCTCGGATGCGTAAAAGAATTTTCAAAACCTGCTCCGGCAGCAATCCAACCGCGCCACGATAAAGTCTCAAGCCGACATAGACACGGCCCTTCAAGGTGAGCGGAATGTAGTAGCGTGGAAAATCAAGCTGCTCAAAACCGTTGCGCCGCTTGAATTCCACCAGCGAACTGTCCTTCTTGTTTCCGTAAACGTATTTGCCATAGACGAAATAGCTGACGTTCTTTTGCGCGCAGATTTCCACGGCTTTCGTCAGTAGCGCGTTCAACGGTCGCTTGTCGTAATGCGAATTGAACGCGAGGATGTGCAGGATGACCGCCACGTGATCCACATAGACCATCTTGATAAATCCGATGAGTTCATCTTGAAGATACGCACCGATGAATTCGCTCTGCTCCAGAAACGTCGCGTGCTCGCGCTTCACCGTCGCGAAGTCTTTTCCGTAATGCCAGAACGGCCTACCCTGACGGACAGGTGACTCGTTGCACAGTTTGTGGATGCCCCGCGCCAGCGCGTCGTCGAACGGCACGGCTTTCACAACGACGCCGCGCTTGACGGAGCGCCGCGTGTTCTTGCGCGCTTCCTGCGGCAGTTTTTCCCACCAAGCATCGAAGGTCGTCGTGTCCACGACCGCGTAATTGTCCCACTCGAAATGATGATTGAACCTCGGCGTGACATCCGGTGGTCGCTGAAAAAAAGTCAGCACGTCCGCCTGCAACTCGCCTTTGGTCAAGGCCGTCATAAAGTCCACCGGAGTTTTGACCAGCTCGCCTGCCACTACTTCTTCATCTCGAATCGCAGCAGTCTTGATCCACTTGCCGGTGACAATCACAGTCCGCCCGTCAATTTCGACCGACGGAACGAGCATGTTTTTCCCCTTCACCCGGATTTCTGAAAAATTTGCAGCCATAAAAATCAAATCAACTTTGCAAACCGATTCCGCGCAGCCATTGCTCAAACATCACGAGGCTGAACAGCAGCTTGTGGTTGTCCTGCCGCCGCGATTGATGGTCGTCCAAAAGCTTTTTCACCGGCGTGGGGTTCAGCAATTGAAACATCAGCGAACTATTGTCCAGCAGCACGTCGTTGAATTTTCCTTTCGCCGACGACTGAAACCATGCGTCCACTACATTCACGGCAAAGCCGCGTTTCTTGCGCTTCAAGATTTGGCGCGGCAGAAATTTTTCGCATACGCGGCGGTGCAGCCATTTCCGCTCGCCGCGACGAATTTTGAAATGTGAATCGAGCCGCTGCGCGAATTCCACCACTGTGCGGTCGAGATACGGCACGCGTGCTTCGAGACCGTGCGCCATCGAAAGTTTGTCGGCATACATCAGCAGTTCGTCCGGCAGCGACGACCGGATTTCCAGCATTTGAAAACCGCCGAGTTCGTCGAGCTGCGCCATCTGCGATTCCAGCGGACGGATGTATTCCACGAGCGTCGGGAATCTTCCATTGGTGTCGCGGAAAAGACCGTTCACGGTTTCCGCTGGTTGCAGCGAGAAAACATTTTGATAACGCTCCAATCGGTCGGCGAAACCGAGTGATTGCACACCGCGCTTCAAAGTTTCGTTGCGCGGCAATTTTGAAATAATCGAACTGGCGAACGATTGGATTACTTTCGGCAAACTGCGCCAGCGTTCTCCGTAGTGAACGCCGAGATGTCGCTTGTAACCACCAATAGTTTCGTCCGGGCCTTGCCCGATGAGGACGACCTTCACGTCCTGCCGCGCGCGCTGGCAGACAAAATACATCGGCACGATGGACGAACTCGCGACCGGCTCTTCCAAATGGCTCACGATGTCCGGCAGCGCCTTTTCAAATTCATCCTGACCCAGCCGCACCTGATGATGTCGTGCGCCCAGCAACGAAGAGGTTTCGGCGGCGTCCACCAACTCGTCGTCCACAAAACTTTGTCCGTAGCCGATGGTGTAAGCCGGCCATTTGCGGCCATGCTCGTTCATCAAAGCAAGGAGCAACCCAGAATCGAGTCCGCCGCTCAACAAAATTCCGACCGGCACGTCGGCCAACAGATGCCGCTTCACCGCACCGCGATAGAGTTCAAACAATTGTTCGGTAGCGTCGGCGTCGCTGATTGTTTCTGAAAACGGTTCGGGTGAAAAATTATACCAGCGTTCCTCGCGGACGGCTCCGTTCTCGACCACGAGCATCATGCCCGCGGCAAGTTTTTTGATGCCTTGAAAAATTGTTAGCGGTGATGGTGTGTAACGGAAGCGCAAAAATAGATTCAACGCGTCTGGGTTCACTTCGGGTTTGGAATTTTCGGCTGCCGCCACCGGACGGATTTCAGAACCGAAACTTAATTTCCCGTCCGCCAGCTTGTAGTAAATCAATTTAATACCCATCGGATCCCGCGCCACGACGAGCTTTTTCTTTTTCACGTCCCAGATTGCCACTCCAAACATTCCGTTGAGGTGGTTGAAGACATCGTTGCCCCATTGCTTGTAGCCGTGGATGATGACTTCCGTATCCGAGTTCGTGCGGAATTTGTGGCCTCGACTTTCCAGTTCCACGCGTAATTCCTTGAAATTGTAAATCTCGCCATTAAAAACGATCCAGACCGATTCTTCCGCGTCGGACATCGGCTGATGGCCGCCGGATAAATCAATAATTGAAAGCCGTCGAAAGCCAAGGCCGAGCGCGCCGTCGAAAAAATAGCCTTCGTCGTCCGGCCCGCGATGAAACATCGTGTGCGCCATTCGCCGAATCGTTTCCGGGTCAACCGGATCGTTCCTGGAAAAATTAAGCTGGCCGCAAATCCCGCACATGATGTGAGTTGATAGTTGATGGTTGATGGTTGATAGCCCGCTGTTCGCGAACCGGGCGAGCGACGTTCTCACGGAAATAAAACGCGAGGCTGCGGAACATTTGCGACTGCGCCCAGCGATGCATCGGCACGTTGTCCCAGCCGAAAATCAGCTTGCGCGAACGGAACGAGCCATCCAGTTTTATCCAATCTTTCAAAATTCCCGCGACGACGGTTTCCAGCGTCGTTTGCAATTGCGGGAAATGATTTCGCAACAGGAGGCACAAGTTGATGCACTCCGCACAGTCGTAAAGCTCGCATTCATAAACGGTCAGGCGCGGTGCTTTGGAAAATGGCCTCGGCATTCCGTCTACACCAAAAAGATTTTTCAGATAATAATCTACTCCCCTTGCCAGCGCGTTGAGAATCCGTTGTTCCCCGGTGAGCGAATAAATTTTCGCCAGCGCCTTCATCACGAAACAGGTATGGAAATGATCAACAAAAGTGCGCACGCCATCCACAGCGTAAGGCCATGAGCCATCGGCATTCTGGTTTTCCAAAACGAAATTCAAATTGCGTCCAGCGATTTCCAGCAACGAATCGTCGTAAACAAGTTCCGTCGCGCTTGTCAGCGTGAACGCGCGGTAAGCCGAGGCGTTGATAACGCCTCCTTTATCGTAAGGTGTGTAGGAACTCGTGCTGGCCGTTTCGGATGTTTTGAAACCCTTGATGTCCGTGCAAACGTGGCGCGTGATGGATTCGAGAATTTTTTTCCACTCGTCGAGCGGCTTCAATTTGTAAATCTGCAAAAATGCCTCGAATCCATACGGCGTGGTCGTGATAAGCGGTGTTCCCGCCTTGATGATTCCATTGCGCGTAACCCAGTCGAACGGATAGCCCCAACAAATTTCCTCAAAGTCCGGGCAGCGGGATCTTTCGAGTTCACCCAAAAAGTGAAAAGCCTTTTCAAGATGCGCGACCTCGCCGGTCGCCTCGTGCAAAAAAGCAAATCCCATGGCGTAATGCGCGTCGGCAATCGGCAGGCGGATCGGATGATGGAACAACCGCCGCGCATTCGGCACAAATGCCTCGCAGAAAATTATCGGCGCGACTGCCGCTGTGCCGATAAGTTTGTTTTGGTAATAAAGCGATTTCGCTCGGCTGCCAAACGGACCGGCGAAGAAGGATTGATGATCCCAGGAAACTTCGCCGTAATTCTCAAGCCAGCGGACAAAGTTTGTCAACGTGACGGAAACTTTTTCTGCGAGCGGTGAAATGGTTTTGACCGGCTTCATTCAGTTCATCTCGCCAGTTCGCTGGTGACACGGAAGTTGTCCACCTTCTTTATCCGAAAGACGGAAAACAAAATGGCCTTCAATTTTTTCATCTGTTCGGCGCGGTTGAAGCGCACGAGTTCCGGCGAGATGGGACGCTTCACACGTTTGATCGCCGCCCAAACATAACCACCGAGCAAGGCGAGTCCGCCGATGAGATATGGTTTCTTCACGAGCCGATACGTCACGCGAAATGATTGCCAAAGGGGAGAACCGCCGAGGTAATAATCTTTTTGGCCGTAGGAAAACAGCGCAGCGATGGGGCTTTTTTCCGCCGTGCCCATGGAACGGTGATGATGAAATCTTTTTTCCGAAAACGAGCGCGCCGTCCAGCCTTTCATCTTCGCAGTCATCACGGCAATCCAATCTACACCGCCTGCAGGGCTTGCAACATAGCCGCCGACTTCACGGAAACAGTCGCGACGAAAAAGCTGAATCGGACCGGCGACGAAATTTTCGCCTTCGAAACTGTCGCGCGTAGAATCGTAACCACCTGTTTGGGTGAACGGCGTTCCGGCAACGCCGAGTCGCGAGTCTTTGGAAAATTTCCGCATCAGAAATTCCATGTAGTCCCGTTCGAACGAAACATCGGCATCAAGATTTCCCAAAACGTCAAATTCAATATCCTGTATCTGTGCAAGCGCCGTGTTCACAGCATTAGCCTTGGCGGCAAAATTTCGGTCTTCGCGTTTTGGATTACGGATTAAAACAATCCACGAAAAGTTTTTTGCGTAACGGTTCACGATTTCCGCCGTGCGATCTGTCGAGCCGTCATCAACGATGACCCAACGTTCCGGCAATTGTGATTGCGCCGACACCGAATCGAGCGTCTTGGCGATGAACGCCTGCTCGTTTCGCGCGGAAGTTATGAGGACGTATTTCATTTATCCGAAATTTGTTTCTGCCCGCATTGCCCGCACACGTCTCCGCGAAAATCCCGCCACCGACTGACTACGGCGCGTTTGTTTGGACAGCGAAACCAACGGGCGGAAGAAGGTGGTTAACGATATCCAGCTGATGCGGATTGGGAAACGGAGTGTAATTGGGCTTGGGCGTGTTGTTGTAAAAATCGCGCCCGGATTGAATGCCGGGATACGGACTGGCCATGCCAGCGAGCGCGCCGTTCAGAGTGTTTGACCAGCAGTAAATTGGCTCCAATATTTCCCGTGGCCAAGAGGCGATACCTGTCACCGTGTTGATGACCAGCTCATTTCCCTTACTGTCTTGTCCATTGTCGTGCAGCAAATCGCCGGAGCCTCGGCCGGGCTGGTCGAGCGTTACATAAACGAAATAAAGCTTGAAATGATCGCCGGTGTTGAACGTCATCGGCGCATGAGACTGGACGAGGCCGGTGCCAAGGTAATACATGGTGTTGGCCGAATTGGAATTGACGACGGAAAAATAGCTGTTGGTGGTGCTGACCGCGTAGCTGGCAAAATTGTTTGTGTTGACCAGCGTGTAGCCGACCCATTGATTGTTCGTCCAGTTTGCGCCGGACACTTGCAAATAGCCTGAGCCGTTCTGCGCGGAACTGGTTCCGCTCAAATATAGCGTCGGGCTGTTGGAATCCCACGGATTAGTCCCGTTCGCGCCGCAGAACGGATACCATTGCGCGCAATAAGCGTCCGTGCTGCGGAAATTTCGCAACGCGACAATCGAGACGTAGCCGTTCGCCGTGTTGCTGAAAATCACGCCGGAGCCGCCGCGAATGTCCGCGATGGTGTAATAGGGATAGCCATTTGCCGACGGCGAGTAGTTAAAAGAATTGCCATAGACTTCAAAGCTCCGCTCACTGCGCGAGCGTCCGCCGGTTTCCGTTCCGTGATTGGCAAAAAAATCATTCCAAACCGTGTTGTAACGGAATACGACGCGCGCGCCGTTTTCGCCGTCGCAAACGCCGGACGGAACGCCGATGATGTTGGTGAAAAAATTGTCCTCGATATAAAGACAATTTGAACTGTTCAAGCCATAAGTCGGCGGCAAAACATACGACTGATCGCCAAACTGGTCGCCATCCACATAACCGTTGTCTTCAATCGCGATGGCTCTCATCAAAAAAGTGTTGTGGTCAATGACGCTGGCAGCATTTCCGTAAGTCGCGATATTTTTGGCATACAAACCATTGAACATAATATGGTCAATCCGCCATGAAGTAGCTGTTGTGACGCTGCAAACAACGGAGCCATAGTAATTGTAACTGGTGTTGGTCACGCCGCCGCGAAGTTGCAGATTGGACAATTCGGTCAGGTAAATTGGATTTCCAGTGAGGATGAAAATTTGCCCTCCATTGTTGGCGCGGGAGACTTCATCAATGATGACGGTCTGGTTCGTGCCGGAACCTTTTATGGAAACGCCGTTGTTCAAACTTAAAGTTTGAGTCCAAATATTTGTTCCGGGCGGAATCAGAATTGTGCTTCCGGCGGGAGCAGAGGCGACGGCGCTGCTGACGTTCACAAACGAACCGCTGGCTGCGTTGATGATGCTTGCTTCCGCCGGAGCGGCTAACAGAAGCGACACGGCAAGCGCGGCAAAAGCCGTGAACTCAAATTTCCTTTTGGCCATAAATTAAATCTTCAATCAGCGGAGATTTTTCCACGGCTTCCGATCGCCGCCTCGGATAAACCATGAGCGTGATGAAAAAAATGAAACAAAGCGGATGCAACGCCTTGAACGCCGCTTCCGTCCAATTGTAGAACACAAACGCCGCAAGAAAACCGAGCCGGAACCGCGCGAATTCAAAATTTTCAAAAAGCATTTTGCAGCCTTTGGAGAACGCGAACAAAAAAAGCAGCAGCATCAGCACGAGCCCAATCAAGCCCAGGTTCAAATAAGTTTCAAGGTAACCGTTGTGCGCCTCGTTCGGATGCCACCAGTAAATGTCCCAGAGTTTTTCGCGCCGTTCGCCAAGCCAGAAACTTTCAAATCCTGCGCCGATGAGCGGATTGATTTTCCAAGGCAGCAATATTTTCCAAAGGTCGGTCCGTCCCGTGAGCGTCGGGTCTTTGCCCAGCATTCCAATGCCGGCGTCAACAATTCCGAACGCAAATTGCGCGAACAAAACCAGCACAATTGCCGTCGCGACGTAAAAGCCGACGTGCTTTTTGTTCACGAACCGCAGACCCAAAAATAAAAGCACGGCAATCCCAACCAGCAGCGAAGCCAGAGACGTCGAACTGTGCGCCATTTTGAGCAGCCAGAAAATCATGCACAGAAAAACCGCGCACAGGAGAAGTTCGTTCCGTCTGGGCTTGCCGTTTTCGCGTTGCCGGACTTGCAACAGATGCCAAAAAAAAAAGAAACCGAAAATCAGACAGTCAAAACCAAGTTCATTTTTATCCGTTGTCACGCCGGTGTTGGAAGCCTCGCCAGTCCACTGCTCAAAACCGCGTCCCCATTGAGGAAAATATTTGATGAACAAAATGGAAACCGGAACGAGCACATAGGCGCAGCGTTTCATCAGCCGGAGGAACGCTTCTACCGGATCCGGCTCGGTAAGCAGAACCATAACCATGATCGGGTTGCCAAGGATTTTTATCCAGCGCTTTAACGCGACGAATGGAAAATCGGACCAAAAAACCGCGGCGAAACAATAAAGGAAAAAAATGGCGAGCAGCCGGTTGTTGCTGATGATTTCTCCGA
>Ga0206814_10323_pt1 | contig 11544 bp, 3 predicted proteins | sample Alteio_BWOrgCont_90_FD_152850 | JGI IMG/M metagenome (GOLD analysis project Ga0206814, IMG submission 152850) | Enriched cells from forest soil in Barre Woods Harvard Forest LTER site, Petersham, Massachusetts, United States -... | ecosystem: Environmental > Terrestrial > Soil > Temperate forest >...
GATAACAGTGTTATTGCCCGCAGCATTAGTCAGCGTGGAGATAGTGCCGTCGCCATTTAAGGTAATCTGTTTGTTTAAATTATTTGTTGCGCTGAAGAGTTGCAATGTCGCACCGCTTTCAACGGTCAGCGTGCCTCCAGTGCCCAAACCTGACGTCTGTTGGCCGACTTCCAGTGTGCCAGCCTGAATGTCCACATTGTTCAACGCCGGATCCACATCCACGTTGGCTATGCTCATAAAATAAGTGCCAATCTTGGTGATGTTGTAAGCATTGCCGCCCGTGCTCAACGCACCGTGTTGTGCCGCCGTGCCACGAATATCCCAACGTCCGGTGCCGCCAAAGGTTGTGTCACCAGTCAAACTCACGCGCAACAGCGCGTTCTGCTGGTTGGTCGTCGTGTTGTTGACAATCGCGCCAGACCCGCTGCCCACGCCCGAAACGCTTACCACTTTCTTGACCGCCACCGCGTTGGCTGCAATGCCCTGACCGCTGACATCCAGGGTCGTGCCCGCGGGAATGGTCAGTGTTCCATTGGTCGAACTCAAAGCACCCGCATTGGCCACTGCCAAAGTCACCTGCGGCACCACATAAACATTGCCGGCGATAGAGCTGCTGCCGCTCAACACCGTCGTCGTGTTTATGGCATTGGACACAAGTATGTCGCCGCTGCCTGATATCGAATTGGATATGGTCAGGATGCTGTTGTTGCGGTTGAAGACCAGCGTGCCGTTGTCACCCACGGTATTGGTGCCCGTGCTGCCGCCGGTGTCATTGATGCCGATTTGCACTGTGCCTGCGCCAATGCTCAAGCCGTTGTAACTATCACCGCCGGTTTCATCCAACGTCAGTTTGCCACTGCCCAGCTTAGTCACTCCGTTGGTGCCGGTGATCGCTCCCACGCCGTTGAAGGTATAATTGAGGATCGCATTGCTTACCGTCACGCCGGCAGGCGCATACGTTGTCGTCAAATTAATCACATTGGTCCGCGCACTATCGTCAAAAATGACCAATGAACCGTCGGTATAGCTGGCCGCAGTATGCGCCGGCTTGTTCGTCCAATCGCTGGCCACAAAATCCCATGTGCTGTTCAATGCGCCACTGCTGAAACCAACCCACGTCAACGATGGCGTGATCGGCCCGTTGGTCATACACAGCACGATTTGCTTGTTGACCGTGTCATTGGAAACAAAGCCGCCATACGGTGGAAATCCGCCCGCAGGCAACGAAGCCGCCATCGTCGAAACACTCCCGTTCAACGTCGTATAACCGATGATGGGAAATGCCGTCGGATAAACAGATATCGCAGGAATGTTAACCGGCTGAATCACATTAGTTGTTCCGGCACCAAGGTTAACTGTCGAAGCCGATAGATTTGGCGTCACTGTGCTCAAATTACCTGATACTTTCAGTGTGCCGTTAGTGATGTTCACAGGAGTGCTGGCACTGGCGCTGCTGATAAACCATGTGCCGCCGCTAATGTTAATCGTCTGGGCTGCTGGAACTGTGTAAGCCGAAGCCGACACATCAAAGGTGCCGCCATAGATATTGACGTTCGTGCTGCTGTTGATTGAACCGCTGCCGGTCAATTGCAATACGCCGTTGCTAATGGTCGTCGCGCCGCTGTAGGTATCCACAGCCGTCAGAGTTTCAACGCCTGCGCCGATTTTGGTCAAGGCGAGTGTTCCGCTGCCAGCTTTGAGAATGCCACCAAAGCTGCCGGACTGGTCGTTATCGCCCAAAGTGAGAGTGGATGTCGTTGAAGCAGTGTTATTCCATATGGTGCAATTGGCGCCCACACTGCCTGAAGCCAAAGATAAACCATTGATGGTTTCATTAAATCCATTGAGGTTCCATTGAATTTGACCGGTGGCGAATGCGAGCATGGACACGTTTCCTTTGCCAAAGCCGTTAGGGATTACTTCGCTATTGCTCAATGTAAGGGTGTTGACACCAGCATTATTTCGAGCAGTAAGAAGCGTGTCTCCGCTCCAAGAATTATTTGTGTTTACCAAACACGTGTCGCCGCTGACAGTTGTTGATGCGCCCAAAGTGAGTTTGAATGGTCCAGAAATAGGCCCGACAATAGCACCACTACCCTGTCCGCCGATTTCCGAATCGCCAATCAATGTAATAGGACCGGTGAAATATGAGCCGGAATTCGGTCCAGGCCCATAACGTATTGCACCAATGCCAGCTTCCTGTTGTGCGCCGTTGCCTGAAATAAACCAGGCATTTGTAATCACAGTCCCGCCATTCACATAAGTGTATCCACCCGGAAAGATATAAATAGGCCCGATTCCATAGTTGCCACCATTCCATCGAAGTCGTCCGCCTTCAATATAAGTGCCGCCCGAGTAAGAATTTACTCCGTTCAAGGAGGCAAAACCCGAACCCGCCTTCACCACCGCGACGGCTCCAGCACCGTTGTCCACAATCGGAGTGATCAATGCGAGATTATTATTTGCGTTATCCGTTTGGTAGGTGGTCAGGACAATATCGCCGGGAGTATCTATGTTTGGGCCGCCTGCAGTCACTTGGCCCGTGCCAGCGGTGCCAAAATTCAAAGCAGTGGATGTGCCATAAGTCCGTCTCAAAATGCCACCCGACGTGCCGAGACGAAGTATATTGCTTACTCCGATTTGGAAAACCCATCCTGAATCCGTGCGGTCAAACGTGAGGGTATTGACATCATATGTGGCCCATATTCCGTTTGTGTTATCCGGAGCGTTCGTTAAAGTGCCGGTAGCGGTGCTGGGGATAAGAACGTTATTCGAGTAAGCCATTATACTGCTCACATACCCTGAACTGTAGATAGTGAAATTGGTATAATTGACAATATTACTGTTGACATCAACGCAAGCCCAATTTGTGCTTGTGGACCAACCACCCACCACGGTATTGCCATCACTGATCGTCGCCCAACCACCAATTATTCCATTGAGATTGGCGGACGTTGTCGAAACGCGACCCGAGCCACCTCTCAATGTAGGGGGCATGATCGCTAAAACACCGCCGGCATCATGGTCTAACGTTCCCAATGTCAAATTCGCTGTTCCGCTTCCGCTTGCCACACGAATAACGGCGGACCCAACGGTGACGTGAGTGCCGTTAAACGTTTGTGAAACAGTTCCTGCCGCCGAGTTTGTTATAACCAGTTGGGCGAAATTGGTTACACCGGCGCCGGAAATTGCACCACCGAAGACCAGTGGCGAATTTGAACTGATAATATTATTAACCGGCGCTCCGGGTTTAGAGAAATCCAATGTCAACGTGCCCACCTCATTGGATGTGGTGCCGGTATAGGTGTTTGTGCCGAACAGCACCAAATTTCCGAATCCTAATTTTGTCAACCCACCAATGCCGCCGCCGTTATTGGTAATTGCACCGCCGTAAATAAGAGTTGCATATTGGTTTGGAGTTGTTGCCTCGGTGTTGACGCTAATTGTTCCCCGGCCGCTGCCGGAAGTCGGGCCAATGGCCATTCCACGGTTGGAATTTATCGTAAATCCGGCCAATGCCTGCAATGTGCCACCATTGATAATAATACTGCCGGATGTTGGCGAGGCTGGCGCAGCAGGAAAATTACTTTCCGAATTCACCGTTACGATGCCGCCGTTAATTACAAGCGATCCGGTAAATGTGTTGGTGCCAGTTAAATTTACTCTGCCAGCGCCGCTATTTGTCAGACTGCCGGTTCCGGAAATAATGTTATTCAAATTCAACACGCCGTTGGCGGCGACGTTCATATTGAGATTAGCAGCACCACTATCAGTTATTGGAAGATTGATTGTTTCCGGCGTTACGACCTGTAAATCGGTGATGTTGGCCAATGTCACACTGTTGCCGTTCAAAACAAATGCCCCGGCGGGCGTGGCAAATGTGATTCCATTAAAATTTCCGTTAGGAATATTGTTGGAATTGTTGAGGCTGGTGGTGTTGGTGAAAACCAGCGTGTCGCCTGATTGCGGAATTCCGGCAGGATTCCAATTGGCCGTGCTCAACCAAAACAAATTGGCGCTGCCGCCTCCACCAGTCCATACGTCTGTGCCAGCAAAGGCACTAATTTTAAAGAGAAGAAAAAATAACGTAATGGCGAAAAAAATGGAAGTGGGCTTGGTTTTCATAAGGTGATTTAGCTTAGTTTGAACCAACTGCCGAATATTGTTGAGTCGGCTAAATGAGTTACAAAGTCGCAAAACAACTATTCTCCGCCGCCGATTCGCTTGAAGCCGGATTGAACGGCTCATTGTGTTTCATTTCCCGAAAACGGTCTCTGTCCGGATGTTGTTGGCCAAATTTTCGTGTAGTTAGAACTGATGAATTGAGTTTTGAAGCGGGGAAAACAGTATCACCGATGTTCCTGCGCACATATTTTTGCATGAAAAGGGCTTTGTCGGGATGCCGGAGTTTTCGTAACCCTTTAGCCTCATTATATCGCACTCGGTCTCCGGACACTCCCATCACCTTGCCCGCAGCGCGATAAGACATGCCAACGGCTCGAAGCATGATTGCCATGACTTCTCTGCCTCGCAGATCATTTGCAGCATTCACGAATGCTTTTCGAGCATCTGGAGAGTCCGTCACCTTGTCTGAAGAAACGCCAAAAACATTTGATATAATCTTTAATATCGCGCTGGAAACCAACGTGTAGTGTTCTTGAGATTCACTCCCGGCGTTTTTAATTTTTATGTCAGTTTTCTTTTCGGTGCGATGTCTCCGCCCTGTGTAGTTCAAATTCTTCACCACAAAAGTTTTTATCTGGTTGGTAGAATTTTGTGCAGTCGGCTAAATGAGCGACGCGGAAAGTGAAATAACCGAATGGGTTGGATTCGCAGGCACGCTTTCAGCGCTTGAGGTCGCAGGCCGTGTTCTGGCGCGCTGAAGAAGCATGAAGAAATTTAGCTACGGCCTGTGCACGCGAATGCACATGCAACTTCTCATAGATCCGTCGAATGTAAGTGCGGACGGTATCGAACCCTATGCCGAGCTTCTCGCCAATTTCTTTGATCAAAAAACCTTGGACGAGATAATCCAAAACTTCACGCTCGCGCGCAGACAATCCTTCCGCCTCATCATTGGTGGAAATTCCCTGGAATGACTGGACGACTTTGCGCGCAATCTGGCTGCTCATCGGCGCGCCGCCATTATGCACGTCGCGAATGGCGTCCAACAATTCCGCCGGCGGAGCTTGCTTGAGCAAATAACCCGTCGCACCAGCAGAAAGCGCGTTGTAAATCTGGTCCGGATCTTCGTAAACGGTCAGCATGATAATTTGAACCCGCGGTAGAAGTGATTTGAGTTTGCGCACGCAGTCAACACCGTTCATGCCGGGCAGGTTCAAATCCATCAGCACGACATTCGGAGCCATTTCAGGAATGGCCTGCAACGCCGCTTCAGCGCTGGGGTAACTGTTCAGACAATGCAAATCCGGCGTGCGGGCAAACAGCCGGAGCAATCCGTTCCGAAATCCGGCGTCATCTTCCACGATACAAATAGTGATAGGCATTTGATCTGAACTTTTTCGTTCAATTTTTTTTTGTTCAGATTTCATTATTTGAAAGTTACTGTTTATTTAACAGTCATGCAAATGAGTGACAGGAAACATTCAAGCTTAATGTAAATTTCATTCATCCGGAAAATTTACGGCCAGCGTAATAATTGTGCCTTCGCCGGACACACTTTGCAGATTAAAACGGCCGCCGATGTCTTCTGTTCGCTGGCGCATGTTCAACAAGCCATTTCTGTCGGCGGATTTATTTTTCGTGACTGAATCAAAACCACGACCGTCGTCCTTAATCTGCAACTCAAAACCTGTCGCCTCAAGTGAAATGACGACACCCACTTCTGTTGCACCGGCATGTTTGACAATGTTGTTCAACGCCTCCTTGACGACGAGAAATAAATTGTGGCGCACGTTTGTGGCGAGCGTGCGATTGGGAATTTTTTCCGGCACTTTTAGACGGCAGCGAATTTTCGCAGTCTTCAAAAAATCTTCAGCGTAGAGACAGGTGTAAGTCACAAAACTGTCGAGTGTGTCGTTGCGCGGATTCACCGCCCAGACGATTTCGTCCAATGAATTTGTCAGATTGCGTGCTTTGGCGGCGATGCGGTGAATATCCATCCGGATTTCATCGGCGGGCGCGTCGGGGCTTTGCGCCAGCTCGCTCAACAGCGTGATCTCTGTCAAATTCGCGCCGAGATCGTCGTGGATGTCTTTGGCGATGCGAGTGCGCTCCTGTTCGATGGCGCGTTCATGTTCGAGCCGCGCGAGCTGGCGTTGTGTCCGTTTGTTTTCAAAGTAACGCACGCTGGCAATCACAGCCACCAGCACCAGAAATCCCGATAAAATTCTAAACCACCATGTTTGCCAGAAATACGGTAGCACGGTGAAGGCGAGCGTCGCCCCCGTTTCATTCCAAATTCCTTCGCTGTTGCAGGCTCGCACTTCAAAAGTGTAATCGCCTGCGGGCAAGCGTGAATAGACTGCGTAGCGCGGAGTCGCCGTCTCCTGCCAGTCTCTATCGAAACCTAATAGCCGATAACGAAATCGAATATTTTCCAAACCGACGAAGCTTAAGGCAGTAAAATCAATTTCCAATCGCCGATAATCCGGCGGCAAATGCAGCCTGCCGACAGAATGTTGCAGCGTGGCCATCTTGCCATCACCCGCCAATTCCGCGACACTCTCGTATCGGCCAATAGTTTGCTCATCCACAATCACCTTCTGCAACAAGACCGGCAAGGGCCCTATATTTTTTTGCTGTAGATTAGGATCAATCACAGCCAATCCGGAACGCGTTGGAATCCACAACCGTCCGTCCCCGCTTCGCAAGCCGCCGGGTGAATAACCAAAATTTGCCTGCAAATTCTCTGCTCCTTCATCCCGGCCATAATGAATTGTCTGGATGCGTGCGATTTTTCCTTCGGCCACGGCTTCCAAATCCTTTTCACGAGCTTTGAAAATTCCGTGGTCCGAACCGAACCATAGCCAGCCGTTACGGTCGGAAATGATTTGCGAAATGTAATCGTCAAAAAGCCCCTGCACGGTGCTCACACGATAGTAATGTCCGTCTTTCATCCAGCCCACACCCACGCCGTCGTAACCAATCCATAAACTGCCGTCCGGCGTTGCCGTAAGACAGCGTATGGACAAAGCCTCATCCGATTCCGGCAATGGTTCTCTGACAACTTTATCACCTTGGGCTCGCAGCAAATCTCCTCTCGCCGAACCGATCCAAACATTGCCGCTTGAATCCTGTGCCATCGCCCGCAAAGTGCGAACGTCGTTTGGAAATGTCTGCGTGATCAAATTTCCATTATGCAAACATTGCACGCCGTGCACGGTTCCAATTTCGCCCAACCATACATCCCCATTGGTGCAGGACTGCATGGAAAAGATTGTCCCGATGAGGGCTTTTGATTGCGCGAGAACAACGCCCTGCCTTTCGTCCCAGTGAAGAAGTCTTCGAGTTCGACAACCAATCCATAATCCGCCGGCAGGGTCCGCAGCCACACAGGTCAAATTATTCGGCGCCCAGTTTGCATTGGTGGAAACAGTCTGCCATCCACTTTGGTCATGGCGGGCCAGTAGTCCGTTTTCAGTGACGGCCCACAACGTCCCTTTCGAATCTTCGCACAACGAACGTAATGATTCGAACGGCAGGCCGGACTCGACTCCTTGAAGCTGCACAATCCGGCGCTGGATGCGGTTCAACCCACCGCCCAAAGTTCCTGCCCAGATATTTCCTTCACGATCTTCCAGCAGACTTTGAAGTTCTGGTCGCGACGTGGAGATGTTTTCGAATGTAGAACCATCATAATGGATCAATCCGGCAAAGGTGGTGCCGATCCATACTGCGCCTTCCGAATCCTCTATCAAGGCAGTGGAATTTCCAGCCGTTCGGTTGGGATCGAAACTTCCGCGGTCCTCCATTCGTCCCATTGCGTCGCAGTGAAACAAATGCCCGCCGGCGTCAATCCAGACCCCGCCGCCCTTCGCAGCAGCCAGTCCCGCGGACCAATTGCCGATGTGTGCTAGGCGCTGGAATTCGCCGTCCCGATAAATTCCCAGTTCACCGCCTTTTACCCACCAGATATCACCATTGGCATCGCACGCCAGCGTCTCAAGTTGTCCGGCAGGCAGATTGTCCATTCCCGGCAAAGCCGTCACTTTCCCGTTTTTTATCAGACGGGAACCGCCACCATTGAACAAAATCCAAAGCGTCCCGTCGCCAGCCTCGACCAGCAAGCGCACCTGCTGATCTACCAGTCCGTCCTCTACTGTGAATACTTTTGTCCGAGGGCCGTCCAGATAAACCACCGCGCCACGATTCATCGCCAGCCATAATCCGCCCGACCGGCTGCCGACCATCAGCGTAACACCGCGATTGCCGGCGAAAACCGCGTTCGTCAGGTTGAATTTCTGAAATTGCGCGCCGTCAAAGCTCACCAATCCTGAAGGTGTGCCCAGCCAAAGAAAACCGTTCGCCGTCTGCGCAATTGCCAGCACGTTGTTGTTTGGCAATCCATCATCCGTTTGCCAAGGGCGCGAGAACCAAACCGAATTCGTAGCAGCCGTAGCCGCGCCACAAATGAAAAATAAAATAAAACTTCCCAGAAGTTTACAACGAAACGGTTTTGTGATTACGAAAAACACTGCGTGTTGTGAGTGGATTCAAGTATGAGACAGCGGATGCGCTTGTCAAAATGGAATTCGACCGTTTTTCTAAATTATAAAACCAACATCAATCCATGTCGCCCAAATAGACTACAAGACAATTGCCTCGTCTTTATTATCTTCTTTGGCACCGCAACAGAATTTCCAAGTGAATTTTACATCCAACCAGGCCGTCAAACCCTCAAATAACCCAATCTGCTGGTAATTGCATTTTGTGGTATGTTGATAAAAATCCCAGTATGTTTACAAAATTATCCGGCATAATTGTCCTCGCCATTTTTTCGGCGACTTCAGCCATTGCCGGACAAGGCGCGCAGCGGATGCTTTATACGCCGCCGAACATGACGTTCATCAGCGCCAAATCGGGCGACCATGCGGTGACGGTCAGCGACGTTTCCGGTTCCATTTCTTCACTGCAAACTTCAATCAATAATGCGCGCACAGCAAATCCGACCAATGTCATCATCATCACATTGTTGAGTAATGCGACTTATGTCGTCAGCAGCGCGAGCCTGACGCTCGATTCGCGCGAATGTCTCGTGGCCAGCGGCACGACGATTCAAGCGGCCAATTCCTCGGTGACGGTTCCGCTCGTGCAAATCAATTCCGGCGCGACGAATGTTTCCATTGCAGGTGGAATCTTCGACGGCAACAGCGCGAGCATCAATGCCATTTACGCTCCGGCTGCAAGCCGAGTAAATGTGGACAAAGTCATCGCCAAAAATTGTGGTTCAGATTGCGTCCTGCTCAAAGGACAGGGCAACAGCACTTATGACAACGAAATGACGGTGACACGCTGTGATGTTTCGGGCAGTTCAAGTCACGCGGGCATCAGTATCCAAAATTCGACGCAAACCGCGGTTCTCGACAACAATTGCCACAACAATTCCGTCGGGATTTATCTTTCGTGCGCGTGGGCGGATGTGGCGAATAACACTTGCGAGAGTAATTCAATCGGGATTCAAATCGCAGGTGGCGATGATAACGTGGTGGCAAACAACACTTGCAACAACAACGGCACGGGCATTTCAGCGGGAGCATCGAACGACATGATTGTTTCGTCGTCGCTCGGAAATAATTCGACGGCGGGAATCAATTCCAGCGGCAGCGGCAACAATTTTCTCAACAACCTGTTCACTTCCGGCAACACGGTGAATTTCATCAGCGGCGGTTCGGGCGACAACATCATTGCTTACAAAACCAATTTGAACGCATCGGGCGAAAATTATTTTTATCCGCCGCTAATTGACAACCAACACAGCAATTCAACGATCGTCAACGGCATGGGCCGGACGGATATAACAAATACTTCGACGACGATTGATAATGTTCAAAGCCAATATAATTCTGCGCGCAGTTCAAATCCGAACAATGTGATCGTCCTTCATTTGAACGGCACATTCACCGTCAGCACGACGCCGTTGATACTGCAATCAAACACTTGCGTGCTGCTCAACGGCACGATCCAAATCACTAGCACCAGCACGGCGATTCAGGGCGGCAAATTGCCCAAGCGGGTTTCCATTTCCGGTGGAACGATTGATGGCGGCAATTTGACCGGGAACTATGGCATCTTCATTACGAACGGCGCGATGATTCAAGTGGACAGCATGACCATCACGAATTTGGGCTCCAACGTTACGGCCATCAGCGGGTCGGATGCCATCCGTTTTTTCGATGCAGTTTCAACACCTTTTGCAGTAACGCGGTGTTACATTAATGGAAGCGCGGGGCGCGCAATCTGGTCGCAGTTGAGCGGACAAAAGGCGCTTTATGCCGACAACACCTGCCTTAACACGCGTGCGGGCATTGACTGTGATTCGTCCACTTTTGGCGCCGTTTGCATGTTCAACACGTGCACCAGCAATCTTTACGGTATTTGGTATGAACAGAGCGCATCGCACAACACCTCCATCGGCAACATCTGCAATAACAACAGTCGCTACGACCTCGACACCGGTAATAATGCCCACACGCCGCCAACGGAATATAACAGCTATCTCTGCAATTTCGGCATGGGCGACACCGGCCTTACCACGGGCGCGGTCGGCACCAACACATACACATCGCATAATTTTGATTTCGATAATGTCATCATCAATGCCTCGATCACTTCTGATGGTGTCGGCACGAATTATTTTTCGCAGAATTATCAAGCGGGTGGTTCACTCACTGTCGCCAGTGCCGATAACTATTTCAATTCTGCTGGCGTGAGCAGTAATTTATATGTGCTTGATAACAACAGCGGTTTGCCGGCGCTGGCGCAAGGCGCAGGAACGGCCAACGGCACGCCGATTGACATCGGCTCAGCCAGCGGATTGGATAATGACAAATGGGCGTTGATTCCGACTGACAGCGGTTACTACCGCATCACGAATAAAAAGAGCCAATCGGTGATGGCGGTGAGCGGCTCGTCGTTGAGCGCGGGCGCGGCGATTGTGGAATGGACTTTTGGTTCCAGCAAAAACGACCAGTGGATGCCGATGTCAGCGGGCAACGGACTTTATTATTTGGTCAATCGCTTGAGCGGTTTGTGTTTGGACGTGCCAAGTAGCACGAGCGGCACGCAGTTGGACCAGCAGCCATACAGTGGAATGGCTCAACAACAATTTAATCTGCTGCTCAATGTGCCCGGCCTTGTGGTGCAACAACCGTTTTCCTTTTCAGTCAGTCCCAGTTCGCAAACCGTTTTGGCCGGACAAACAAATTCTTTCACCGCCACAATCACAACAAACACAAATTTTGTTGGCAGCGTCAATTTGAGCGTGAGCGGATTACCTGCGAACACGACTTCCAATTTCAATCCGGCTTCATTGAGCACAAATGGCAATTCCATTTTGACAATCACGACAGCGACGAACACGCC